>Ga0207706_10004035_pt1 | contig 13889 bp, 13 predicted proteins | sample KBSC53metaG_FD_184318 | JGI IMG/M metagenome (GOLD analysis project Ga0207706, IMG submission 184318) | Corn rhizosphere microbial communities from Kellogg Biological Station, Michigan, USA - KBS C5-3 metaG (SPAdes) (version 2) | ecosystem: Host-associated > Plants > Roots > Rhizosphere > Soil ... | reverse complement strand
GCAAGGCCTGCTGCGCTGCCCGGCAGGCAGCGCAGCAGGCCTTGCGTGTAAGGGTGCTGCGGCGATGCGAACAGCTGGCCCACCGGGGCCGTTTCGACGATGCGGCCCGCATACATCACCGCGACATCCTGCGCGAAGTGGGCCACCGCGCCGAGGTTGTGCGTGATGAAGAGGATGCTCATGCCGCTGTCGCGCTGCAGCCGCTGCATCAGCTCGAGGATCTGCGCCTGGATGGTGACGTCGAGCGCGGTGGTCGGCTCGTCGGCGATCAGCAGCGACGGATCGCAGGCCATCGCCAGCGCGATCATCACGCGCTGCCGCATGCCGCCGGAGAGCTGATGCGGGTATTCGTGCAGGCGCTGCGCCGCGGCCGGTATCTCCACCAGCTCGAGCATGCGCTTGGCATGCGCCAGCGCCGCGGCATGCCCCAGGCCCTTGTGGAGCCGCACGCCTTCGGCGATCTGCTCGCCGACGGTGAACACCGGGTTCAGGCTGGTCATCGGCTCCTGGAAGATCATCGCCAGCTCGTTGCCGCGCAGTGCGCGCAGGCGCGGCGCGTCGAGCGCGAGCAGGTCCAGCAGCTGGCCGCTGCGCGTGCGGAACAGCGCCCGGCCTTCGACGCGGGCATGGGCGCTGCGCGGCAGCAACCCCATCAGGCTCAGGCTGGTGACCGATTTGCCCGAGCCCGATTCGCCCACCAGCGCCATCGTGCGACCGGGCAGCAGGTCGAAGCTCACGTCGGCCACCGCGCAGACGCTTCCTTCCTCGGTGGCAAAGCGGGCCGACAGGCCGCGCACGCTCAGGCGCGCGTCGCCGCGGGGTTCGATCGTCGGGAGCATGGTCATCGGCGCCTCACATCGATTTCTTCAGCCGCGGGTCGAGCAGGTCGCGCACGCCGTCGCCCAGCAGCTGCAGCGACAGCGCCGTGACGATGATCGCGAGGCCGGGGAACAGCACGACCCAGAACGCCTGGTGCGCATACTGCTGGCTGCCCGCCACCATCGTGCCCCAGGTGGGGATGTCGGGCGGCACGCCGACGCCGAGGAACGACAGCCCCGCCTCGGCGAGGATCGCGTAGGCGAAGATGAACGACAGCTGCACGAGGATGGGCGACATCAGGTTGGGCAGGATGTGGCGCCACAGGATGCGCGCGGTGCCGACGCCCAGCGCCCGCACCGCCTCGACGAACAGCAGCTCGCGCACCACGAGCGTCGAGGCCCGCACCACCCGCGCCACCCGCGGCGTATAGACGAACACCAGCGCCAGCACCACGTTGACCAGCGTGGCGCCGAGGATCGCGACCAGCGCGATCGCGAGCAGGATGTCGGGCAGCGCCATCATCGCGTCGACCACCCGCATCAGCGGTGCGTCGAGCCGGCGGAAGAAGCCGGCCACCAGGCCGATCAGCGAGCCGAACAGCACCGCGCCGGTGGCGGTGAGCGCGGCGATCGCCAGCGAATAGCGTGCGCCGTGCACGATGCGGGCATAGAGGTCGCGGCCCAGCTCGTCGGTGCCCAGCAGGTGGGCGGCGCCGGGCCCCTGCAGGCGCGCCATCACCTCGGTGTCGTTCGGGTCGTGGCCGGCCACCCAGGGCGCCGCCAGCGCCATCACGGCGACGATGGCGAGCACCGCGGCGGCGGCCATCACGATGCGCCGCCGCATCAGGCGGCGCAGGGTCAGGGGGAGTTTCATCGCGGCCTCAGAGCTTGACTCGCGGATCGACGGCCATGTACAGCAGGTCGACCAGCAGGTTGATCACGACGTAGATCGCGGCCACCGCGAGCAGCGCGCCCTGGATCACGGGGTAGTCGCGCCGCAGCACCGCGTTGACCACCAGGCTGCCGACGCCCGGCAGGCCGAACACGGTTTCGGTGACGACCGCGCCGCCGATCATCAGCGCGACCGTCAGGCCGATCACGGTGACGATGGGCACCAGCGCATTGCGCAGCGCATGCTTGAGCACCACCGTGCGCTCGGGCAGGCCCTTGGAGCGGGCGGTGCGGACGTAGTCCTCCTCCAGCACCTCGAGCATCGCGGCGCGCGTGAAGCGGATCACCAGCGCCGAGTTCAGCAGCCCGAGCACGATCGCGGGCAGCACCAGCGCATGCAGGCGCTCGCCCAGGCCTGCCTCCGGGCTGCCATAGCCCGAGACCGGAAACCAGCCGAGGCCCACCGCGAACAGCTGCATCAGCACCAGCCCGAGCCAGAAGCTCGGGATGCTGGCGCCCAGCATCGCGATGCCGGTGAACAGCTGGTCGATCCAGCGGCCGCGGTACACCGCGGAGGCCACGCCGCAGGGCACGCCGATCGCGCTGGCGATCAGCACCGCCATCGCGGCGAGCAGCGCGGTCGGCTCGGCCCGCTCGGCCAGCGCCTGCGTGACCGGCCGCTGCAGGAAGATCGACTGGCCCAGGTTGCCGTGCAGCACTTCGCGCAGCCAGTACGCAAACTGCACCGGCAGCGGCTTGTCCAGCCCGTACTGCACCCGCACGCGGGCGATGTCTTCGGCGCTGGCCTGGTCGCCGAGCAGCACCGCCACCGGGTCGCCCGGGGCGGCATGCGTGAGCACGAACACGAACACCGCGACGATGCCCATCACGGCGAGCAGGCCCAGCAGGCGCGATGCGAGGTAGCGATGCATCGCCGCTCAGCCCTTGACCCGCACGTTCCAGAAGAAAGGCCAGATCGCCGGCGCATAGCCTTCCAGCGCAGGCAGTCGCGCCGACAGGCTGCTGAACTTGCCGACCATGATGTAGGGCACCTCCTCGTAGACCAGCTGCTGCACCTTGGCCCACAGCGCGCCGCGCTTGGCCGGATCGGCCTCGCGGTTGAAGTCGGCCAGCACGCGCTGCTTCGTGGCGCTGTTCCACCAGCCCGGCGCGCCATCGCCCAGTTGCGGCGGCGAGAGCATCGGCTCGGGGAACTGGCCGGAGTGGGTGACGTACAGGTCCCACAGCTTGGGGTCGTTGCGCCGCTGGACCAGCGTCGCCCAGTCGACCACCTCGAGCTGCGGCTTGAAGCCGGCGCGCTTGAGCTGCTCGGCCATCACCAGCGCCATGTTGTAGTGGAAGTCGTACTGCCGGCTGGTCAGCACGCGGATCGGCTCGCCCTTGTAGCCGGCCTTCTCCGCCAGCTCCTTCGCCTTGGCGGCGTTGCGCTGGTTGTAGTGGTCGGCGCCCGCCGTCGAGTAGAACGGCGTGCCCTCCGGGAAGTGGTTGGGCTGCACCGAGAAGAAGCGGGTGTCACCGAAGCCGGCGGCCATCATCTCGCCTTCGCCGATCGCCATCTCGACCGCCTGGCGCAGCGGCTGGCTCGCGAACACGCCTTCCTTCGTGTTGAACACGAGGTACGGGAAGCCGAACGAGGGTGTGCGGATCGGCACCACGCGGCCGTTGGCCTGCTCCAGCCGCGGCAGCGATTCGATCGGCAGCAGGTCGGCGAAGTGGTACTGCCCGGCGAGCACGCCCTCGACGCGCGTGTTCGCGTTCGGCACCGGCACGAAGCGCAGTTCGTCGACCAGTGCCTCGCGCCGGCCGCCATAGCCGCTGGCGGCCTCCTTGCGCGGGCTGTACTGCTCGAAGCGCGAGAGCAGCACGTACTGGTCGGGCTTGCGCTCCTTGAAACGATAGGGGCCGGTGCCGATGAATTCCTTCAGCGGCGTGGCGATGGCCTCCTTGGCCATGATCGCGGCCATGCCGGTGGGCAGCGCCAGCTGCGCGAGCAGCGGGGCATAGGCGTTCTTCAGCGTGATCACCACCTTGCCGGCGCCGTCGGCTGCAAGGTCTTCCACCTCCTTGGCCACGGCCTTGCCGCGCGGGGCCATCTCCATCCAGCGCTTCAGGCTGGCGACCACGTCGTCGGCCTGCAGCTCGCGGCCCGAGTGCAGCGGCACCCCCTTGCGCAGCGGGATCACGTACCTGCGGCCATCGGCCGAGACGGTGGGCAGGGCCTCGGCCAGCATCGGCACGATGTGCCACTTGCCGTTGAAGGTGTACAGCGGCTCGTACACGTGCTGCATGATCGTGCCGACGAGGTCGGCGGTGGAGGCCATCGGATCCAGCGTCTGCGGCTCGGCCACCATCGCCAGCGTCAGGTGCGACCTGGCCTGCGCGGAAGCGCTGCGGGGCAGCGCCAGTGCGCCGCCGCAGGCGGCGAGGGTGGCGGCGAGGACATGGCGGCGGTGCCAGCGGGGATGCGTCATTGCTGTCTCCGGTTGAAAATAAATTTCAATGACGAGGCGAATGGTCGACGATCCTCCTGGGAGTTGCAAGAGGATTTCCGACGGACTTGCGCGGGTATCTGAAAATAGATTTCAATCCAAACTTCAACTTCGGAGACCTCCATGCCGCTCGAGTACCTCGGCAACCCGCCGCTCGCTTCCGACCGCCAGCCGCGCCCGTTTTCGCCGGCGGTGCGGGCCGGCGACTTCGTCTTCGTCTCAGGCCAGGTGCCGGCCAATGCCGAGGGCGAGATCGTCGGCGGCGGCATCGAGGCGCAGACGCGCCAGGTGATGGACAACCTCGCCGCCGCGCTCGCGCTGGCCGGCTGCAGCTTCGACGATGTGTGCAAGACCACCGTGTGGCTGCAGGACGCGCGCGACTTCGGCGCGTTCAATCGCATCTACCTCGGCTATTTCCCGCGCGGCAGGCCGGCGCGCTCCACGGTCGAGGCGCGGCTGATGGTGGATGCGCGGGTCGAGATCGACGTGGTCGCCTATCGGCCGCAGGGCTGAGGAGCCAGCGCCCCACCGCGGACGGCTGCTTCGGTTGCACCGTCCGCACAATATGCGGCCGCCTGGAACGTCTACCCGGGGATGGAGCCGTCCACGCCGCCAATGCCCGACCCCGATCTCGACATCACCGCCACGGTGATGCGCGAGCGCACGCGGCTCGGGCAGTTCATCCGGCGGCGTGTCAGCAACCCGGCCGAGGCCGAAGACATCCTGCAGGACGTCTTCGAGCAGCTGGTCGAGGCCTACCGGCTGCCGGCGCCGCTCGAGCAGGCCACGGCCTGGCTCTACCGCATCGCACGCAACCGGATCATCGACCGGTTCCGCAAGAAGAAGGAACTGCCGCTCGACGACCTGGCCGAGGGTGCGGACGACGACCCCGACATCCGCCTCGACCTGGCGCTGCCGGCCTCGGCCGACGGGCCGGAGGCCGCCTATGCGCGATCGGTGGTGCTGCAGGCGCTGCAGCGGGCGCTCGACGAGCTGCCCGCGCCGCAGCGCGAGGTGTTCATCGCGCATGAGCTCGATGGCCTCAGCTTCAAGGCGCTGGCGGCCAGCACCGGCGTGCCGCTGAACACGCTGTTGTCGCGCAAGCGCTATGCGGTGCTGCAGCTGCGGGAGCGGCTGCAGTCGGTTTACGACGAACTCGATCTCTGAAGGAGAAACGTGATGAGGATGAAAGCCAGATTTCTCGGAAGGGCCGTGCTCGGGCTGGCCTTGGCCGCCGCGCTCGGTGCGGTGGTGATGCTGCTGTGGAACGCGGTCATTCCCGCGGTGCTGGCAGGCGCACGGCCGATCGACTATGGTCACGCGCTCGGCCTGCTGGTGCTGTGCCGCATCCTCTTCGGCGGCTTCCGCGGCCACGGCGGCTGGCATGGCCGCCACTGGGCCCGCTGGGAGGCCATGACCGACGAGGAGCGCGCGCGGTTCCGGCAGCACCTGCGCCACCGCCACGGTTTTGCCACCGACGCGGCGCCGGCCGCCGACAGCTCCCGCCATTGACCGAGGACCGGATGTCTGCATCACCGCCACAACCACAAGCCCCTGCCAAGGCCGCGGCGCTGCCGCCGTTCACCTCGTACGAGCGATTCATCGTCGGCGTGCTGGCCTTCCTGCAGTTCGCCGTCATCCTCGACTTCATGCTGATGGCGCCGCTGGGCGCGATGATCATGCCGGCGCTGTCGATCGAGCCCAGCCAATTCGGGCTGATCGTCTCGGCCTATGCGTTCAGTGCCGGCGCGTCGGGGCTGCTGATGGCCGGCTTCGCCGACCGGTTCGACCGCAAGCGGCTGCTGCTAGTGTTCTACACCGGCTTCATCCTTGGCACCTGCTGGTGCGGCCTGGCCAACAGCTTCGAGTCGCTGCTGGCCGCCCGCATCGTCACCGGCCTGTTCGGCGGCGTCATCGGCTCGATCGTGATGGCGATCTCGACCGACCTGTTCCCGCCGCAGATGCGCGGCCGCGTGATGGGGGTGATCCAGACCTCGTTCGCGGCCAGCCAGGTGCTGGGCATCCCGATCAGCCTGTTCCTGTCGTCGCACTGGGACTGGCATGTGCCCTTCCTGGCGCTGGCGGGGCTGGGCGTACTGGCCGGCCTCGTGGTCGCGGCGCGCATGCGCCCGCTCACCGGCCACCTGGCGCTGGCCGAATCGCGCAGCAGCCCCTGGGCGCACCTGTGGGCCACGGTGGCCCAGCCGCGCCACCTGCTCGCGTTCGCTGCCACCGGGCTGGTGACGATCGGCGGCTTCATGCTGATGCCCTTTAGCAGCGCCTTCATCGTGGGCAACCTCGGCATCGACCTGCACAGCCTGCCGACCGTGTACTTCGCCACCGGCCTCAGCGCCATCGTGGCCGGCCCGCTGATCGGCCGTGCGGCCGACGCGTTCGGCAAGTTCCGCGTGTTCGTCGTCGGCACGGTGCTGTCGATGGCGATGGTGCTGGTCTACACGCACCTGCCGCCGGTGCCGCTGGCGCTGCTGATCGGCGTCAACGTGGTGCTGTTCGTCGGGATCTTCTCGCGCATGATCCCGTTCCAGGCGATGGTGGCTTCGGTGCCTTCACCGGCGCAACGCGGCGCGTTCAATGCGATCAGCGCTTCGCTGCAGCAACTGGCCGGCGGCCTGGCCTCGGTGCTGGCCGGGCACATCGTCGCCCAGGCGCCGGGCGGGCGGCTGCTGCACTTCGATGTGGTGGGCTACGTGGTCGTCGGCACCGCGATGGTGGCGGCGACCCTGGTGTGGCGCCTGAGCCGCAGCCCGGGCCGCCACTGAGGGCAGGGCGTCAGTTCGCCGCGCCGGCGGCGGCCACCACCGGCAGCCCGTAGTCGCGGCCGACGAGGGCGCGGGCCAGCAGGTAGTTGTAGCGCGCGCTGTCGGAAAGCTCGTCGAGCGTGACGAGCCCTGCGGCATCGCAGGGGAACGACAAGGTCCGCCCGCCGCGCAGCGAGAGATAGCTCAGCACGAACGCCGCGGCCGCGGCCGGCTCCACGCAGGATTCATTCGGATTCATGATGGCCCGCCTCCCCCTTGGGGTTGGCCGTCGGCGCGCTCGGGGTGCGGGCCTGGGCCTCGTAGCCGGCCTGCCAGGCCTCGCGGCGCTGAGACCAGGTCTGGGCCGATTCGCCAGTGCGCTCGGGCTCGTTGACGGGTTGGTCCATCGGATTGGCTGCGGCCTGGTCGCCCCGCGCGGCGGCCTTGGCGCCCTGGCGCTGGAGCTCGGTGCGCTCGTGCACGGGGATGGCGGCGGTGTGCTGCTGGCCCGCGGGAGCGGGATGATCCTTGATGCGCTTGCTCATGGTGACCTCGGTGTTGCTGTAACAGGGCAATCGGCGGCCCTGGGCGTTTTCAAGTGCCGTCAGGATCGAGTGCAAGGTTCCACTGCGTCTCGTAGGACCGCAGCGGCCCGCCGAACGGAGAGGGGCCGCAGGCGCAGCCGCGGACGAACCGGCCCCAGGCCGTGGAAGGCGCCGGATCGTCGCACACCATCAGCCGGTCGGGCTGCGAGGGCTCGCCGGCCTCCGTGTTCTGGCGAAACAGCAGCGTGTCGGCGGTGTCCACCCAGAGCGCGCGGCCCTGCTCGAAGTCGTCGACCTGCTCGGCCGTCACCGGGCGGCCCGGCGTCGGCAGGTGCTTGAGCCACAGGCGCTTGCGCAGATCGCGCACCCAGCCCCGTGCGGGGTTCTCGAGGTCGAGCACGCCCACGCCGAGTTCACCGTCGTGCGACAGGCCGCGCCGGTTGAAGTTGGCCGAGCCGATCACGGCCATCGTGTCGTCGAAGATCCATGTCTTCGAGTGCAGCCAGTAGCAGCGGTCCTGCCCGCCCTTGTAAGCCCACAGCGAGATGCGGTCGGGGAAACGCGCGGCGATGCGGCGCACCAGGTCGCGGCGACGCTGGTTGGTCTGGAACAGCTCGCCCTGCACGGTGCCCACGCCGGTGGCCAGCACCAGCATGTGCTTGAAGGTGGGGCGCGCGATCGCCTCGGCCAGCGCCTGCAGCAGCTCTTCCTGCCCGCCGATGGCGGTGGACGCGACGAAGTACTGGTCCTCCACGTAGATCGTCTCGCGGGTGGCCCTGATCGCCTGCAGCAGCAGGTCGTGGATCGACGACTCGCCCTGCGGGGCGAAGCCGAACTCGCTCTCGGTGGTGAGCTGTTGCCAGGTGCGGGCGATCGACAGCTGCCTGTTCTCGGGGCGGAGCACGGTCAGCGGGATGCCGGTGCGCGGGTTGCCGTAGGTGCGCACCACCTGCACCGCCCGACCCGAACCCTGCCGCGCATTCACCGGCACCCGGGGCACCCGCGGCAGGCGGCCGCCGCGCTGCGATGCATGGCTCTCCCAGCGGGCGGCCAGGGTGGCATAGACATCTCCGGCCACCGGCCCGCGCAGCTTCACCTGCACGTCGTGCCAGGGCGGGCGCCGGCTCGCGCTGTCGGCCAGCCGGTCGCGGCCGATGTCCATGCCGCCGACGAAGGCGGTGATGCCGGCGGGGTTGAGCACCACCACAGCCTTCTGGTGAAAGCAGCCGGGCAGTCGAGTGCGGTCGTCGAGGATCGCCGCGCAGCCGGGCTGCCGGCGCAGCCAGTCGGCCGCCGGCGGGCTCGGGTTGCCGAAGTGGCCCGACAGCAGCACGCAGACCCGGGACCCGGCGGCGCCGGCCTGCCGGAGCAGCTCGCCCAGCATCTCGCGCGGTTCGGAGCCGACAGGGGCCTCGAGGTCGATGCCCCAGCCCGCGAGCAGCACCACGGCGCCTTCGCGCGCCGCACGCAGCGCGTCGCCCACCGCGGCGTAGTAGTCGAGGTAGTGGATGTACGCCGTGACCTCGTTGCTCGCGCACGCATCGGGCGGCTGGCCGCGGCGCGCGGCGGCGATGAACCAGCGCTCCAGCAGCTCGCGATCGCTCATGGGAAGCCGCTGCTACGCGATGTCGGCCGGCTTGGTGTCGGCCTCGAGGTCGATGCCGCTGGTGGGCGTGTATTCGAACCAGGTGGCCACCAGCGAGGCACCGGCGGCCGAGGAGATGTCGGCATCCAGCTCGTCGCCGCCGGGTGCGGCGTCGGCACCCAGGGAGATGAGGTCGTAATCGTTGCCGCTGCCGGGCAGGGCGTAGACGAGGGCGTTGCCCCAGGCGTCGGGGTCGGGTGCGCCCGCCGGCAGGTCGGCGAGCGTGGCCGGGTAGTGCCCTTCGTCGACGCGGAACTGCTCGATCTGCGCAATCACCGATTCCATCAGCGCCCAGGTGCGGCGCTGTTGCGGGTAGAGCAGCGGCCGGGCGTGCTTCTCGGGGTTGGCCGGCGGGATGCCCATGTAGTTGGTGCGCGCGAAGTTGGCGATCTCCTGTGCGATGGGCAGGTAGGGCGAGCTGCCGCCGCCCTGCAGCGAGCCGGTTTCCACCAGGCGGGTGAAGTCTTCCTCGAAGCCGGGGCGGATGGTCAGCACCACGCGCATGTAGCCGGCGCGCAGGAAGCGCTGGTGCTCCGGGTCGGCGCACTCGAAGAGCAGCTTGTCGCGCCCCTGGTTCTCGGAGCCCCAGAAGTAGGCGTACGGAAAGTACAGCAGGTTCTCCCACTCCACGGCCTGCTGCACGAACTTGACCAGCTCGCCGAACAGGATGGCCTCGGACCAGTCGGCCCCGCTGACGCCGGTGAAGGTGGGTGAATCGGCCATGGGGCCGGGCTTGCCGGACATGTGGAACTGCTCGTTGGCGAGGAGGCGATCGATGGTCGCCTGCACGTTGCCCGGTGCGTTGGAGTAGCCGCTGGACGGCCCGAGCAGCCACAGCATGACCAGGCGCAGCATCTCCTCGCGCTCGATGCGGCGCAGCGAGAGCGTGTCCTTCGCGGTGAGCTCGCGCCACAGCCGGTCGCGCTCGGCCTGCAGCCGGGCCATGCGCTCCTGGTACTGCGCGCGGGCAGCGGCCTGCAGGGCTTCCCAGACACGGCGCCGCCAATCCAGGTAGACGGCGTGGGTGCGCGAGCACGTGACCTCGAGCACCAGCGCGGCGGAGAGGATCGTCTGGTACATGCAGACGCCCGTGAGATGCCCGGTGGCGCCCTTGAAGTCGCGGAAATCGCCGATCGCCTCGATCAGCGTGAAGGCCGGCGGCTCGTGGTAGGTGGTGAAGCCGCTGTACCAGCGGAAGTGCCAGGCCTCGCCCACCCACCGGTTGATGTGCGCGGTGGCCGTGGCGGCGAGGAATTCATAGCCGGCCGGCACGTCGAACTCGAACTTGAAGTAGCCCATCGTGTGGCGGTCGCCTTCGGCGATGGGGCCGATCGTGTTCGTGAGGTGCAGCTTGACCTGCTCGTCGGGCAGGTCCGGCAGGTTCAGCGCCCCGACCTTCACGCCTTCGGCCACGTAGTTCAGCGTGGTGAGGTCCTGCGGCTGCAGCGCGAAGACGAAGGGCACCTGCAGTTCCGCATCGATGGCGGCGATGCGCCGCCAGCGTGCCCACAGCCGCACGCCCGGCGTGGGAATGGCCAGGTCGTAGGTCATGCGCAGGCCGTAGCGGAAGAGGTCGGTCTTCCACTTGCGCATCATCTTGTAGTAGTCGATGCGGCGCGGGTTGGCGCCGGGGTTGGTGATGGTGCGAAAGCTCGTGTCCTCGACGCCCTTGCTGCTTTCCAGCTTGATCGAGACCTTGTGCTCCTGGCGTGCTCGGGCCGAGGCCTTCTCGGTCACTTCCTTGTTCTGCCGCATCGAGCTGCTGAGCGAGTCGTGCGTCTCGTTGCTGTTGTTCAGGCCCAGCGTGGTGGTCAGCGATACCGGGCCGTAGCTGCCGGTGAGGGTGGCGCCGAAGCTCAGCGCATCGGCATGCTTGGCTTCGTTCTGCGTCGACATGGACGCATCGGTCTTCTCGGCCACGCCGCGCTCGCTGTAGCTCTCGAAGGCATCCTGCACGATGTCTTCGTAGCTCTGCGACGAGGTCGACCATTCCTTGTGCGAGACGGTCACCGTCTCGCCCGGCGCCATCGGCACGGTGAACACCAGCTCGCCGCGCTCCACGCCCGCCGTGTACATCTCGAGCCGCTCCAGGTGCAGCCGCCCGATGGGCGAGACCTTCAGCTGCTGCGCGAAGGCCTCGCGCGTGGTGCTGAACGCGCCGCCCGGTTCGGCGCCGCGCAGCAGGGCCACCTGGTCGGCCATCTCGAGCAGGCGCTGCGGCGCCACGCGCGCGAGCCTCGCCGCGGCGGCCAGGTGCGGCATCGTCTCGAGCTGCACGGCCACCTGCAGCGTGTCGCGCAGGTCATGGTCCACGCCGGCGGCCTGCTCGCCCAGCCGCCTCGCCTCCTGGGGGGTGACCCGCAGCGCGCGCACGAACGAGAGCTTGCGCAGCGCGCCCTCGGGCTTGCCGGCGGAGGCTTCCCGATCCTCGCCGCTCAGCGTGGTGGTGACGTGGTTGGCGGTGAAAAGCACCCGCTTGCTGTTGGTCCGTTCCATCGACTCGCTCCTTCGTCGTGGGCTGTCGACGCCCGACGACCAGGGTGACGACTCGCGGAGCCGGGGTCTGTGCGCCGCCGCACCGACGGCCGGCGCGAACGTGGGCGTGGATCAGGTCGCGAGGGTGTGCGGCAGCAGCCGGTCGGTCTCGCGCTTGACGACCATGTAGCACTCGCACACATGCGCCTCGAGCGCCGCGCGGTCGATCACGTGGATGTGGCCGCGCCGGTAGCTGATGATTCCCGCCTCCTGCAGGTGGCCCGCCGCCTCGGTCACGCCTTCGCGCCGCACGCCCAGCATGTTGGCGATCAGCTCCTGCGTCATCAGCAGGTCGGGGCCGTCGAGCCGGTCCAGGCTCAGCAGCAGCCAGCGGCACAGCTGCTGCTGCACGGAATGGTGGCGGTTGCACACGGCTGTCTGCGCCATCTGCGTGATGAGGGCCTGCGTGTAGCGCAGCAGCACGTGCATCACCGGGCCGGCGCGTTCGAATTCCTCCCGCAGCACCTGTGCGGCCAGTCGCAGCGCGCGGCCCTTGCTCTGCACCACCGCGCGGCTGGGCGTGCGGCCGCCGCCCATGAACAGCGACACGCCGACGATGCCCTCGCGGCCGACCACCGCGATCTCGGCCGATGCGCCATCGGCCAGCACATACAGCAGCGAGACGATCGCCGTGGTGGGAAAGTAGACGTGCTCGAGCTCGATCCCCGATTCATAGAGCACGGTGCCCAACGGCAGCTCCACCGGCTCGAGGTGCGGCGACAAGCGCTCCCATGCATCGGCCGGCAGCACCTGCAGCAGCTGGTTCTGGCGGGTGGTGTTGCCGCTGGGCAGCAGCGCGGCGTCTTTGGTGGGGGCGTACGGCATGGTGGCGTACGGTACTCTGGTGCGAGCGCCCGTTCCCCGACACAGCGCGCAGAGAAGGGGCTTTGCGCCGGAAAGTGACCTTCAGCCGGGCAGCGGCGCGGGCCGCGATCGATACTCGATCGCCCCGACCGCTGAAGGAATCCGATGAAGGCCTTGAATGCGTGCATCCGCATGGCAGCGGCATCGCTCGTCCTGCACGGAGTCCTGGTGCTCACGGCCTGTGCGACGCGGGCGCCGTATCCACCCGCGCCGCAGGAGGTGCAGTCGCCCGACCTCCCATACCGCATCGGCCCGCTCGATACGGTGAACATCGTGGTCTGGCGCAACCCCGATCTCTCTTCGACGGTGACGGTGCGGCCCGATGGGCTGGTCTCCATCCCGCTGGCTGAAGACGTCCAGGCCGCGGGGCGCAGCCCGGCCCAGCTGTCGCGCGAGCTCGAGAAGGCCTTGGCGAAGTACGTGCGGGACCCGGTGGTCACCGTGGTCGTGACCGGCTTCCAGGGCGTCTACTCCGATCAGGTGCGCATCGTCGGTGAGGCCGCCAAGCCGCAGGCGGTGCCTTATCGGCGCAACATGACCATCCTCGACGTGATGATCCAGGAGCGGCAGGCGTATCGCGTGCCCGTCGGAGATCTCGTCCTTCGACCAGTTGGGAAGATAACCGGCGGCAACATGCGCATGGACTTGTGGAACGCGGAAGTGACCGGCACGCTCAAGACCTACGCCGGCCTGCCCCATGGCATGATGTCAACCGAGCCTGACCTCATCAACCGCGACATCCTGAGCTTCATTCGGGATGACGCGCAGAACACCGATGGTCGGCTCGCCGCCTGAGGGCAGCGATAAGAACTGAGCTTGGCCCGGACGGGATCAAATCGAACTGAAGCCCGGTGCGCCCGCCCAACGCTAAGAAACACCTCAACGCGGCGTTCGCCCCCGCCGCGCTGAGCTGAGGACGCGGAGCCGGCTTTCCCTGCCCCTCCCCCGCCGCTCCGCGTGTGGATGCGGTCACGGATGATGCCGGCCGCGCGTTCTCTGGCCGCCGGGGCTGGTGCAAAGGCCGCCCGCGCCCCAACTTTCCCCTCCCGCGAGCGCCAGGTGCCGCAGGCCGCAGATTTGTTTACAATGTACGGCCATGCTGAAGCACATCCGCTGGAAGGAACTGAGTATGGCGCTGAAGTTCCGCGTCGAACTGGTGTGGGAAGACGAGAAGGAAACGGCATCGTCGATCTATCTGACCTCGGACGGCCGCGTCATCGTGCAGGGCCGGGCGGTCGGCGACGACGAGCGGACGGCGATGAAGCTGCCGATGGACGGCGACATGATCAGCGTCGACCGCAGCCTGATCCGGGCGATCAAGG
>Ga0207706_10004030_pt1 | contig 13895 bp, 14 predicted proteins | sample KBSC53metaG_FD_184318 | JGI IMG/M metagenome (GOLD analysis project Ga0207706, IMG submission 184318) | Corn rhizosphere microbial communities from Kellogg Biological Station, Michigan, USA - KBS C5-3 metaG (SPAdes) (version 2) | ecosystem: Host-associated > Plants > Roots > Rhizosphere > Soil ... | reverse complement strand
CTCATCGCCGGCAAGAGCGGCATCGCTGCCATCACGCGCTTCGACACTACCGACCAGAAGGCGAAAATCGCCGGCGAAGTAAAAGCCAAGGATCACCCGTTCGGCTTCGACCCGGACAAGCGCGTGGATCACAAGGTCCAGCGACAGGTCGACCCGTTCATCGTCTACGCGATCGATGCGGCCGGCCAGGCACTCGAAGATGCGGGCCTTAGCGAAATGGATGACGAGCTGAAGGAGCGCGCGGGCGTTTCGATCGGCTCCGGCATCGGGGGGTTACCGGGGATCGAGAGCGAATCGCTGGTGCTGGCCGAGAAGGGGCCGGGGCGTGTGAGCCCTCACTTCGTCCACGGCCGCTTGATCAACCTCACCTCGGGCCAGGTTTCGATCAAGTACGGGCTAATGGGACCCAATCATTCGGTGGTCACCGCCTGCTCCACCGGCGCTCATTCGATCGGCGATGCAGCCCGGATGATCAAGGATGGCGATGCCGACATCATGCTCGCCGGCGGAGCCGAAAGCACGATCAACCCGCTGGGTGTCGCCGGATTTGCCCAGGCACGCGCACTCAACATGTCGTTCAACGATCGGCCGGAGCAGGCCAGCCGCCCTTTCGACAAGGGCCGCGAAGGCTTTGTCATGGGCGAGGGCGCGGGCGTGGTGGTGCTCGAGGAATATGAGCATGCCAAGAAGCGCGGCGCCAAAATCTACGCCGAAGTAGTGGGTTATGGCCTATCGGGGGACGCGTACCACGTCACCGCGCCCCACCCGGAAGGCCGCGGCGCCGAGCTGGCGATGCGCATGGCCTTGAAGAAGGCGGGGCTGAAGCCTGAGGACATCGATTACGTCAACGCCCATGGGACCTCCACCATGGCCGACACGATCGAGCTTGCTGCGGTCAAGCGCGTGCTTGGCGATGATCTCCATGGTGCATCGATGAGCAGCACCAAGTCTGCCATTGGTCACCTGCTCGGTGGCGCGGGCGCCGTCGAAGCCATCTTCTGCATCCTTGCCATCCGCGACCAGATCGTCCCGCCCACGCTGAATCTCGACGACCCGGATGAAGGTACCGAAGGGGTCGACCTGGTTCCTCACAAGGCGAAGAAGCGCCGGGTGCGCGCTGCACTCAACAACAGCTTCGGGTTCGGCGGAACCAACGCCGCGCTGATCATGAAGGCCGTGTGAGGCGACTCAAGTACGTAATTGCATTGCTGCTCCTGGCCGGAATGGCGGCCAGCTATTTCCTGTGGATCGCGCCAGGAGGATCCACAACCTCCCAGACCATCCTTGTCGAAGAGGGCGCGAACCTGTCGCGCCTTTGTCCGGGACTCGAGAAGAAGCGCCTGATCCCGGGTAACTGCACCACCTTTCGGGCGATGGCGCGGGTCTTCGGATCGCACGATCCGATCCAGGCCGGCGAGTTCGAAATCCGGAAGGGCACGGGCGGCGCTGCGATCCTCGATCTGCTGCAGCATGGGCGGCCCGTCCAACGGCTGATCACGGTCACGGAGGGAATGCCGTCGATCATCGTCAGTGAGAGGATTCAGGCGAACCGATATCTCACCGGCGCTGCTCCTTTCATCGCCGAAGGGTCGGTGCTTCCCGACAGCTATGGCTATCAGCGCGGCGAAGCGCGCTCGGCGCTGGTCGTGCGCATGCAGCAAGCGATGGCGAAGACCATCGCCGCGTTGTGGCCGAAGCGGAGCGAGGATTGCCCGGTAAGCTCAACGGAAGAGGCGGTTACGCTCGCGTCGATTGTTGAGAAGGAGACCGGGAAGGTGAGCGAGCGGCCAATGATTGCAGGCGTTTACTGCAACCGATTGCGAATCGGGATGAAGCTGGATGCTGACCCGACCGTTATCTACCCGGTCACCAAGGGTAAGCCGCTGGGCCGGCGGATCCTGAAATCGGAGCTCAATGCCGTGAACGGCTACAACACCTACCGCATGCCAGGATTGCCGGAAGGGCCGATCGCCAATCCTGGAAAGGCGAGCATCGAGGCGGTCCTTCACCCGGCCCCGACCAAGGCGCTCTATTTCGTTGCCGATGGGACTGGCGGCCACGTCTTCGCCGACACGCTCGCGCAGCATCAGGCCAATGTGGCCAAATGGTATGCAATCCGCCGTCAGCGGGGGCAGATGTGAGGAACCGCGGGATCGGCCGGGCGCGCATGTTCATGGGCGGGTTGCTGCTATTCGCGGCAGTCATCGCCTGGTTCACCGCCTTGATGATGAGCCCGCATTCCGAGACCGCAGGCCAGGCCACTGAGCACGTCAGGACCACCGTCGTCGTGTTTCTCCGCAACAGCGCGCTTGGCACGCTCGTCCTGTGCGCGCTCGCCGGCTGGCTGCTATTTCCCGCGCGGCGTCCAAAATGGCCCGCACGGGACTGGGCAATCATCGGCGTCATCGGTGTGATGGTCCTGACCAGCCTCTATCAGCTGATCTGGCTCCGCTCGGTCCTCTACTGAGGCTGGAGCGCAGAACTCAGCACATAGCCGACGCGCCTTTCGTCGCCGGCATAACCCCACGCCCAGCCGACGCTGTCGTCGAGCATGTCGAAGGGCTCGCCGGCGCCCAGTTCGCCGATCGCCTCCGCCGTCACGGATGGAGCGCTGCGAAGCATGACCGTATTTCCGACGGTGCGGCTTAGGGGCTCTGCGTAGTGGGACGCGATGACCCGTCCGGCGAGGACGACGTCGGCGAGGTCCTTGCGATAGGCGTTGCATTGGGGGTCCGGCGGATTGGACGGGCCGGAAAGGGCGAACTGGTCAGCGCTGGTGGGCGTAGGCCGGGGCCTGGCCAATGATGGGCCGGTGGGTCGCGGAGCCGCTCTCGCTGCCCTCGCGGAGGTTGCGCTTGAAGCCTTCAAGAAATTCTGCCCCGTTACTGGTGCGGACGACAAACACGTTGCGCCGATCGTCCTGATCCCGTTCGCGGCGCAGATAGCCTAGCGCGCCGAGCGTGTTCAAGGCGCGCGTGACGACCGGCTTGGAAACGCCAAGGACCCGAGCGAGGCCACGCACCGTGTGCGGGCCAGGCGTCAGGTAGACGAGCATGAGGAGAGCCATTTGCCGGTTGGTCAGGTCCGGCTCTCCTGAGCAGACATAGGCAATGAGCGCCTTCATCCAGCCGGTTAGCGAAACCTCGCCCATAGATGCTTTACTCCATCCCGAGCCGCGTCGGTCCGATTCTAAACCGGCAAAAGCCGGAAATGTTGCAGTGCCGAGACGTTAAAAATCCCGAATTTTCGAACTTTCGGTCTGTCAGCCGTGCGAATAGCGGCTTTGGAGGAGTGCAAAAATGGCCCTCAACCCAAGCGCTTCGCCGCCTTTCGGACGGCCCGGTTTTGCCTGATCCCGCCAGGCATAGGTATCGAGATGGGCCCAGGCCGCGCCATCCGGAACGAAGCGCTTCAGGAACATCGCCGCGGTGATGCAGCCCGCCATGGGGCTGTTCGCGGCATTGGCGAGGTCGGCAATGTCGCTCTTGAGCATTTCGTCATAGGCGTCCCAAAGCGGCATCCGCCACAACGGGTCTTCGGTCTTCCGCGATTGGTCCGCGGCCTGCTGCGCAAGATCGTCGTCGCTTGCAAAGAAGGCCGGCAGATCGGGGCCCAGCGCGATGCGCGCCGCGCCGGTGAGGGTTGCGAAGTCGATGATCAGCTCGGGGTCGTATTCGGCGGCGCGGGTCAAAGCGTCGGCAAGGATGAGGCGGCCTTCCGCATCGGTGTTGTCGATCTCGACGAACAGCCCCTTGCGCGACTTGATGATGTCGCCGGGACGGTAGGCCGCTGCCGAAATGGCATTCTCGACCGCCGGGATAAGCAAGTGGAGGCGTACGGGCAGCTTCTCGGCGATCACCAGCCGCGCCAGCGCCAGCGCATGGGCTGCGCCGCCCATGTCCTTCTTCATCAGCCGCATTCCGGATGCCGGCTTGAGGTCGAGCCCGCCGCTGTCGAAGCACACGCCCTTGCCGACGATCGCGAGGCGCGGGTCGTCGGTCTTACCCCATTCGAGCTCGATCAGCCGGGGCGCACGATCATCCGCTGCCGCGCCGCCGACGGCGGCGATCAGCGGATAGCCCTCGGCAAGCTCCTTGTCCGCGGTGACCCGGACCTGCGCACCGAGAGCGGTGGCAAGGTCGCGCACGGCGGCCTCGATCTCGGCGGGCCCGAGGTCGGCGGCCGGCTGGTTGACCAAGTCGCGGACCAGCGCGGTCGCATCGGCCAGGCGAACGGTCGCATCGATGCTCGCGGCCTCGCCGGTCAGCAGGACCCGCGGTCCGCGCTCGGGTTCATCCTTCTTCGAGCGATAGGTGTCGAAGCGATGCTGCCCGAGCAGCCAGCCCAGCGCGGCCTTCCCAGGCTCGCCCTGCGCCAGCTTGTACGTCCCCTCGGGCAGGCTCTCGGCGAGCTTCGCGAGGCACCATGGGGATAGCTCCGCGACGTCCTTGACCGCACTCACGACCTCGAAATCGCCGCCGCGCGGAAGAAGGGCGAAGGCAAAGCCGGTCTTGCCGTCGAACTGCTGCGCCTCGAGCAGGGAGCGATCCTCGGCGAGCCGCGCCTTGTTCCACGCGGCGAAGCTTTTCTTGTCCACGAGGTGGATCGGGCGGGCTTTCTGCCCGCGGTCGGCGACAAGGAGGGCGGGGAAGTCTGTCATCCCGAGCGCTTAGGCGACCATGGCGCCTAAGGAAACGGCGATCGCGCGGGTTTACAATTGCCCGCGTAACGCCCCGTCCGGGAACTCTGTCGTCGAGACGCTGACATAAAAGTCGGAAGGGTGAACGATCATTTCTGCAAGCTGGCCGGTGTTGGCTTCCGCGCAGCCATCCATGGAGCTGCCAATGCCAGTGAAGAGAGAGACGATTGGCGGGCCGTTCATCAGCCTGGGCGCCTTGCGGATGTGCGCCATCAACGGATCCGACACGCGCGCAAGCCTGAAGTCGAAGCAGACCTGTCGGTCGACGGGGGTGATGACGAGCTTGACGGTGCCCGATCCGTCCGGATCGCCGGTTCCGCCCGAGGGATGGGCGAGGTTCGTCTCCGCTCGACCGGTCAGCGGCACGGTCAGGCTCTGCATTGCTGGAAAAGGACTCTCCGCGCCGACAAGCGTGGCAGAGGCCAATGTGAGGAGGGTGGTCTTGATGATGGAGGCCAAGGTCATCTTCTCCTGCCCCGACGCCTCACACGCGAACCGGCAGGCAGCCCGTCAGTTCCTAATGCTGTAGGGCTGTCGCCTTCGGAACCGTCGACCAACCGTGCCTGAAACGGGGCGACGCAGGACTAGACGGGGACGCCGTAGAGATCGTGCTCGTCGCTGTCCTCAACCCGGACCGGCGCGATGTCCCCGGGCTGGAGGCCCGCCGCGTCGCGCAGGTGGACCTCGCCGTCGATCTCGGGCGCGTCGGCCTTCGAGCGGCCGGTCGCGCCGCCGGTCTCGCCGTCGACCGCATCGATCAGCACGTCGATCCTGCGGCCGACCTTGGCGGCGAGCTTCTCGGCGCTGATGCGGGCCGAGAGGGCCATGACCGCTTCGTAGCGCTCCTGTTTGATGTCGTCGGGGACCTGGTCGCCCATCGAGGTGGCGGGAGCCCCTTCGACGGCTTCGAACTTGAACGCGCCGACGCGGTCGAGCTGTGCCTCCTCGAGCCAGGCGAGAAGATAGGCGATGTCCTCGTCGGTCTCGCCGGGGAAGCCGACGACGAAGCTCGAGCGGATCGCGAGTTCCGGGACCTGCCCGCGCCAATTGCGGATGCGCTCGAGCACCTTGGCGTCGTTGGCCGGCCGGCGCATCGCGCGCAGCACCTTGGGGCTCGCATGCTGGAACGGGATGTCGAGGTAGGGGAGCACCAGCCCGTCCGCCATCAGCGGGATGACGTTGTCGACGTGGGGGTAGGGGTAGACGTAGTGAAGGCGCACCCATGCCCCGAGCTTCCCGAGCTCGCGGGCGAGGTCGGTCATGTGGGCTCGGACCTCCTTGCCTTTCCACGGGCGCGGCTGGTGCCGGATATCGACGCCATAGGCGCTCGTGTCCTGGCTGATGACCAAGAGTTCCCTGGTGCCGGCCGCCACCAGCTTCTCGGCTTCGCGGAGGATCGCGTCGGGCCGGCGGCTGACGAGGTCGCCGCGCAGGTGCGGAATGATGCAGAAGGCGCAGCGGTGATTGCAGCCTTCGGAGATCTTCAGATAGCTGTAATGGCGCGGGGTGAGCTTTAGGCCCGCCTCCGGGACAAGGTCGATGAACGGCGAGGGGATCGGCGGCGCGGCCTCGTGCACCGCGGCAACGACCTCCTCGTACTGCTGCGGGCCGGTGACGGCGAGCACGTCGGGGAAGCGGTTGCGGATGACATCGGCTTCCTTGCCCATGCAGCCGGTGACGACGACGCGGCCGTTCTCGGCGATGGCCTCGCCGATCGCCTCGAGGCTTTCCTCCTTGGCGCTGTCCAGAAAGCCGCAGGTGTTGACGAGCACGACGTCGGCTCCCGCATAATCGGGCGACATGTCATAGCCGTCGGCGCGCAGCTTGGTCATGATCCGCTCGCTGTCGACAAGGGCCTTGGGACAGCCGAGCGAGACCAGCCCGACGCGCGGGGGCTTGGGGAGAGTTGTGACGTTCATCGGAAGGGCCGCGCCAATATAGGAACTTTCTGGCGAAATCGAGGCCTTCGCCTGAACGCCTTGTTCAGGGTGCGAAGCAGCGGCTAAGGACCGCGCGCCAGCTTCAGGAGCCCCACGAATGCGCATCGCCATGATCGGCACCGGTTACGTCGGGCTCGTGTCGGGCGCGTGCTTTGCCGATTTCGGCCACCGCGTGTGCTGCGTCGACAAGGACGCGGCGAAGATCGATCGCCTGAACGACGGCATCATGCCGATCTGGGAGCCGGGCCTCGAAGCGATCGTCAAGGCGAATGCCGAGCGCGGCCGGCTGACGTTTGCGACCGACGTCCGCGCCGCGGTGGAAGAGGCCGAGGCGGTGTTCATCGCGGTCGGCACTCCCGCGCGGCGGGGCGATGGCCATGCCGATCTAACGTACGTGTTCGCAGCAGTGCGCGAGCTCGCGTCGGCGCTGAAGCCTGGAATGGTCGTCGTCACCAAGTCGACGGTGCCCGTCGGCACCGGCGACCAGATTGAGGCCATCCTTCGCGAGGAGGGTGTTGCGGATGTTTCTGTCGCCTCGAACCCCGAGTTCCTGCGCGAAGGCGCGGCCATCGCCGACTTCAAGCATCCCGACCGGATCGTCGTCGGCGCAGAGGACGAACGCTCACAGCACGTGCTGCGCGAAATCTATCGCCCGTTGTTCCTCAACCGCGCGCCGATCCTGATCACCGGCAGGCGTACGGCCGAGCTCACCAAATATGCCGCCAATGCCTTCCTTGCGGTCAAGATCAGCTTCATCAACGAGATGGCCGATCTGTGCGAGGCGGTGGACGCGGACGTGCAGGACGTCGCGCGCGGCATCGGCCTCGACAATCGCATCGGCCCGAAGTTCCTCCACGCGGGACCAGGCTATGGCGGAAGCTGCTTTCCCAAGGACACGCTCGCCTTGCTGCAGACTGCGGACGCGTCAGGTGTCGACCAGCGGATCGTGCGCACTACCGTCGCGGTCAATGACCGCCGCAAGGAGCAGATGGTCGAGCGGGTCGCGCGGGCGCTGGGCGGGGAGGTCTCGGGCAAGCGCGTCAGCGTGCTCGGCCTCGCCTTCAAGCCGAATACCGACGACATGCGTGAGGCGCCGGCGATCCCGATCGTCAAGGCGCTGGTCGAGCGCGGTGCGAAGGTGACGGCCTTCGATCCCGTGGCGCGCGAGCAGGCCGAGCAGATCCTGACCGGACTGACCTTTGCCAACGATGCCTATGCCGCAGCAGAGGGTGCCGATGCGCTGGTGATCGTGACGGAATGGGACGAGTTCCGCGCCCTCGATCTCGAGCGGATTGCGGCGTCGTTGCGGGGCAAGGTGCTCGTCGACCTGCGCAACGTCTACGACCGAAACGAAGCCGAGGAGGCCGGCCTCACCTATTACGGAATCGGTCGCGGGCGATCGGACGCAGCGCCGGCCTGACTTATTTGCTCCATTTTGGTTGAAACATATCCGAAACGGCGCAAGCCGCTATACTAGGCCGGACATGGGGATCGCGCCGCGCATCGTCGTCATCGGTCTCGGCTATGTCGGCCTTCCGCTCGCCGTGGCGCTGGCGCGGCGTTTCGACACCACCGGCTTCGACATCGACGAGGCGCGTGTTGCCGAGCTGCGCGGCGGCATCGACCGAACGCGCGAGGTCGAGGAAGAGGAGTTACGCGGCACGTCGCTCGGATTGACTTGCGACCGCGAAGAGTGCCGCGGGGCGGACGTCTACATCGTGACGGTGCCTACGCCCGTCGACGAGGCGTGCCGGCCCGACCTTGGCGCCGTCATCGATGCGACCCGCATGCTGGCGGGTTTGATCGAGGCCGGGCGGCGGCCGACCATCGTCTATGAAAGCACGGTCTATCCGGGCGTCACCGAGGAGATTTGCGGGCCCGAGATCGAACGGGCGTCCGGCCTTGTCCGGGGCCGCGACTTTCGCCTTGGCTACAGCCCGGAGCGGATCAACCCCGGCGACCGCGAACATAGCATCGACCGGATCACGAAGGTCATCGCCGGCGAAGACGAGGAAGTCGTCGAACATCTTGCGCAGATTTACGGCTGCGTGACGGGCGCGGGTGTTTTCCGCGCCGCGTCGATCAAGGCGGCAGAGGCGGCCAAGGCGATCGAGAATGCGCAGCGCGACATCAACATCGCGTTCATCAACGAGGTGACCCAGATCTTCTCGAAGATCGGCGTATCGGTATGGGACGTGCTCGCGGCCGCGCGCACCAAGTGGAACTTCCTCGGTTTCGAGCCCGGGCTTGTCGGCGGCCACTGCATCGGCGTCGATCCTTATTATCTCAGCCATCTGGCGCAACAGGTCGGCCATGATCCGCAGCTCATTCTGGCCGGGCGGCAGACCAATGACGGCATGGGCGCGTGGATTGCCGACACGCTCCATGACCGCCGGCGCAAGGCGGGCAGCGCGCTGATCCTGGGCCTTACGTTCAAGGAGAATGTACCCGATCTCAGGAACAGCCGGAGCTTCGACTTGGTGGATCGGCTGAAATGGCTTGGCTACGACGTTGAAGCGGCGGATCCGCTCGCCTCGGCGGAGGAGGTTGAGCGAGACCATGACCTCAAGGTCACGACGCTCGATTCCCGCCGCTACGACCTGGTCGTCGGCGCGGTCGCGCATCGCGATTATCGCGAGCTTCCGGACGAGCAGCTGGCGGCGCTGGTCGCGCCAGGCGGAACGCTCGCCGATCTCAAGGGCATGTGGCGCGACCGCCGGCTCGACCCCGCGCTCGACCGCTGGACGCTGTAGGATGAGACACGATCAAGTCCGCGCTGCGGCGCCTTCGCTGCTGGTGCGAAAGCGCTTCCAGTTTGCCGGCGCGCTGCTGATCGCCGCCTTCCTGCCCTGGTTCGCCCGCGGCCCGCTGCTGCCGGGGACGATGTTCGAGCCGGCAAGCCTGAACAGCTTCGCCGGAAACGTGACCGCGGTAATCGTCGCCTTCTGGACGCGGCTGTCGATCGAGACCTATCCAGGCATTCGCCGCAGCTCGGTCATTCTGCCGGCGGCGCTGACCGGCCACGGAATGGCGGTCGTTTGGTTCGTGCTGACTCGTTTCCCCTACGATCGCCTCAGCTTGGCGGCCGGCTTCCTGTTCCACGTTGCCTGGCTGTATTTCCTCTACATCTACGCCGAGCGCAGGGTCAGGCGGCGAATCGCTATTGTGCCGTTCGGCGCTGCAGAACGGCTCCAGGAGATCGAGGGCATCCAGTGGCAGCTACTCAAGCGGCCGCAACTGCACGATACGCGCGCCTGCCATGCAATCGTCGCCGACTTCAGCGCCGTTCTTCCCGCCGAATGGGAGGCCTTCCTGGCCGACGCGGCGATCGCGGGCCGCATGGTTTACCAGGTCAAGCAGCTGTCGGAATCGCTGACCGGCCGCGTCGAGCTTGAGCAGCTTTCGGAGAACAGCTTCGGCTCGCTTGTTCCCGCCCAAGGTTATTTTTACCTAAAGAGTTTCGTCGACTTCGTTTTCGCGGTCGTGTTGCTGCCGTTGGTGGCGCCGGTCATGGTTGTTATTGCAGTAGCCATCCGCGCCGACAGTCCAGGCCCGGCTTTGTTTCGCCAGGAACGGATTGGCCACGCCGGACACCCCATCACGGTCTACAAATTCAGGACTATGCACGTTGTTGATGCTGTCGCCGATCGGGCATCGTTAATGACCGCCCCGGGAGATGACCGGATCACTCGTGTCGGGCGGTTCCTCCGGAGATTGAGGTTCGACGAACTCCCCCAGATCATCAATATCCTGAGGTGGGAGATGAGCTGGATTGGACCGCGACCGGAAGCGAACCTGCTCTCCGGATGGTATACCGATGAAGTCCCGTTCTACCGCTATCGTCATGTCGTGAAACCGGGGATCTCTGGCTGGGCACAGGTCAACCAGGGCCATGTCGCCCACGTCAACGAGATCCACGCCAAGCTTCACTACGATTTCTACTACATCAAATATTTCTCGCCCTGGCTGGACGTGCTGATCCTGTTCCGGACGATCAAGACGATGCTGACCGGCTTTGGGTCACGTTAGGCGCGGTCTCGCGCATCAGCAGCATCACCGGAAGGACGACGGCGGCGACAACGGCGATCATGATACCCGGCGCCGTCGGCCAGCCGCTGCGTTCGACCAGCAGTTGAGCGCCATAGGGCGTGAGGCCGCCGAAGATGGCGGTCGCCATGGTTGCACCCAAGGCGAGGCCGGTGATGCGCCCCTCGCCGGGGAACTGCTCGGCAGTGGCCACCGCGCCTACGGCGCTCACTGCGCCGGCGAGCATGGCGAGCATCACCGCGCCGATGAGCGCCTCGGTATGGGCGCTGCCCGCCATCATCGAGAACAACGTAACCGGAAGCGTGGCGCTTCCGACGCACAGCGCGATGATCACCGGCTTGCGGCCGATGCTGTCGGTGAGGGCGCCGACCAGCGGCGTAACGAGGATCACCGCGACTGCGGCGATAGTCGACAGCCAGAGGGATTCCCGTTCGGACATCGACCCGACGGAGGTCAGGAAGGCAGGAACATAGGTGATGCCGACGTAATAAGTGATCGACCCGAGTGCAGAGATAGAGAAGGAGCGCGCAATGCCTGCGCGATGATGCTCCATCGCGTGGCGCAGCGGCATCTCGGGTACGGTCCCCTCGCGCTGCTGGCGATGAAACTCGGGACTTTCGTGCATCGTGGAGCGCGCAATCCAGACGCTTCCAGCAAGCCCTGCGCCGACGAAGAAGGGGATTCGCCAACCCCACTGGTCGAGGTCGGCTGTGTTCATCAGGCTCACGGTCAGCGCGGATACGCCGACGGCGAGGAGCCCGCCGACTTCGCTGGCCGCAGAGGCGCAGGAGGTGATGAGGCCGCGCCGCCGGACTGGCGCGCCTTCCAGGAGGTAAGCGACGACCCCAGTATATTCGCCGCCGACCGAGAATCCCATGACGCAGCGCAGGCCAAGGAGCAGCCAGCCGGCCGCCGGACCGGCCACGGCCCGCGTGGGAAGCAGCGCGGTCGCCAGCATCGCCGCCGTCATCAGCGCGACCGACAGCAGCATCATATGCCGCCGCCCGTACTTGTCGCCGATATGGCTGAAGAACACCGCGCCGAGAGGGCGCATCAGATAGGCGATCGCGAAGCCGCCGAGCGTCAGCAGCAGCGAGCCGCTTCCGCCGCCGTAGAACACCCGCGACAGGACCGTCGCGAAATAGAGGTAGAGGGTGAAATCATACCATTCGACGATGGTCGAAAAGGCCGCGACGGCGAGCGAGCGCGGCGGCAGGACCGGGGTCTCGCTGTGCCCGGTCACGGGGCGGCGCTGTCGGCCATCTCCGCTTGTGGCCGCCGACGCGGCGCCTTCTGCCAGCTCGCGACCTCATAGCCGCGGTCGAGCAGGCAGCCTTCCATCACTTGCTGAATCGCTTTTTCCTTCTTCTTCCGTTTGATTTTGGCCATGCCGATGGCGCCGCCGACGATCGCGACCGGCATCAGCACCAGCGTCGCGCTCGCCACCGCCATTCCGCCATAGAGACCGGCGCTGGTCGCCGCCGCGGCCCCGGCAACTCCGACCGCTCCCCCCGCTGCGGCACCGGCGCCGCCCGAAGCGAGGCGCCCCCGGGAATCGAGCTTGCCGGTCACGTAGAGGCTCTTGCAGTCGGCATAAGCGGCGTCGAATTTGGACTGGTCCGCGGGGACAATGCCAAGCTTTGGCGTGAACTCGCGAGGCCGTGAGGAACAGGCCTCGAGCAGCAGGCCCACCGACGCAGCCACAAGCCATCCGTTCCGCATCGCCGACCTCCCCACGCGCCGAGAGCGATCATGCTCGGAAAAGTGCAAAGGCAAGTCAAGCGATTGGCTATTGGACGTTGCGAGCTTGCGTGCTCGGGGAAAACACGATGTCGCCGGCCCGATCCCGCCGAATCCAAGATGTATCATCGCCCGGGTCTCACGAAAGGTTGCGTTTAACCTCGATTGGCATGGTGTTTTGACAAGCCAGAGCCAGTGCGCGAGGTCGGGAACGTTGGGGCGGCGTTTTCGTTGGCCAGCCGACATAAAGTCAAAAAGAGGAGAGCGAGATGAGGCTGATGCTAATCGTTGCGGGCACGATCGTGGTTGCCGCGTGCGCGACCACCCCGCCGCCGCCGGCTATGCAGACCTGCCCGGACGGAACGTCGATCCCGGCGACGACGCCGTGCCCGCCGCCTCCGCCTCCGCCGCCGCCTCCGCCGCCGCCGATGACGACCTGCCCCGACGGGTCGAGCGTGCCGGCCGGAACGATGTGCCCGACCCCGCCGCCGCCTCCGCCGCCACCGCGCCGCGCCGGCGAACGGGGCTAAGCCTTCTCAGGAGGGGCCGCGCCGGCCCCTCCGCCTTCGCCGGGTCAGCGCCCCTCAATCTTCGGGTTCGGCGGGCTCGGCGAGCTGCCGCCGGATGGCTTCGGCGAGCTTGTCGCTCGCCTCCAGAACGGCGTCGTAGGCCGCCCACAACGGGCAGGGCGCGGAAGTTGCCAAAGTTGTGCCCTCAACGCGCGCACGCGAGTCAGCGCCGTTCGACGCCGCCATTCACAGGGCCGTCGGCGCGTCGTGGTCATCGTGGTCCGCTGGAACATCGCAGGCCTCGAACTCGATTCCGGTGAGGCCGCCCTCGAGCACGATGCCGGGGTCCTCACAGTCATCCTCGTCCTGCACGGGCGCGAGCATGCGGTCGATCCACTTGCCGTAGCGTTGGGGCCGGCGCGTGCGCAGCAGGAACATGGTCAGGCGCTCGTCATAATGGCGCCATTCGCCGACCTGCTCGCCCTTGTGGAAGATGGGCCGGGCGACGCCGCGGCGCGAGCGGGTGAAGGCATCCTCCTCGATCCGGTACAGCGAATAATCGATCGCCGCTTCCCACGCGCGGCGGAAGTGCAGGCCGTCGGCCCGGCGGCGGAGGTTGTCGGCGGCGGTGCGGGACATGCCGACGCGCCGGCACGCTTCCTCGACGATGCCAGTCTCGGCGAGCGCCTCGATAAAGGCATATTGCTTTTCGACCGTCCAGCCGTCGGCGCGGGGACGGACGGGAACGGGTGCGAACGGAACAACGGGTTTGTTTTTGCTGTCTTCCATGAACCAGATTGGAACATAGGTTTAGCACTGTAGGAAAGAGCTAATGTCTGCTTTGACCCGTTGCGTACACGCGTTTGATTCTACGGGCCGGCGCTCAAGGATTTCGCCAATGGCCTGGTCCCGACGGCGATCGCTCACCTCAATATGGAAGGGCTTACAGCAGCGTTCGCC
>Ga0207706_10004025_pt1 | contig 13906 bp, 20 predicted proteins | sample KBSC53metaG_FD_184318 | JGI IMG/M metagenome (GOLD analysis project Ga0207706, IMG submission 184318) | Corn rhizosphere microbial communities from Kellogg Biological Station, Michigan, USA - KBS C5-3 metaG (SPAdes) (version 2) | ecosystem: Host-associated > Plants > Roots > Rhizosphere > Soil ... | reverse complement strand
CCGAGGACCTCATGGACGGTGGCCTCTACCGCTTCACGCCGACACACTGGCACGACCTGAGCGAAGGAGTGCTCGAGATCGCGACCGTCGGGCGTGGCGGAGCCGTGAGCTGGAGAGAGGTGCCCGACCCCGGCGCCCGCCGCGTGGACACGCGCAGGCAGGTGCGCGGCAGCACGCGCTTCAAGCGTGCCGAGGGAATCTGGCACGACGACGGCCTCGTGTACGTGTCGACCACGGGCGACAGCCGCGTGTACGCGTACGACGTCGCGCGGGAGCGCATCGAGGTGATCTACGACGGTCTCGCCCCCGGGAAGCCGGCGCCGCTGATGCGGGTGGACCAGCTGACCGCCAACCACGCCGGCGAGGTGTTCGTCTGCGAGGACATCGCGACGAACGAGATCGACATCGGCCTGATCGACCGGGCTGGCCGTGTGTCGAAGTTCCTCTCGGTCACCGGGCCCGACCACGTCGGGTCGGAGCTCACGGGCGTGACCTTCGATCCGTCGGGCACGCGGATGTACTTCTCGTCGCAGCGCGCGTTCGGCAAGGACGGGATGCCGGGCCCGGGGGCGATCTACGAGGTATCCGGCCCGTTCAGGGGTTCATGACCCGGTTCCTGCCCGGCGCGGCTGCGTTCGTGGCCGCGCTCCTCGTGGCGCTGCTCGGGCTGTACGCGAACGCTGAGTCACCGCCGCCGGCCGAGTCGAGCGGATCGGGCAACCTCGTGAAGGTTCGGCTCCTCGGGGTGAACGACCTGCATGGTCACCTGGAGGCGCCGCGCCCGGGACTGGGTGGCGCCGCGTGGCTGAAGGCTCACATGGATCGCGCAACGGTTCGGGGCCGAACCATCCGCGTCCACGCGGGCGACATGATCGGCGCCACGCCGCTGATCTCGAGCTGGTTCCACGACGAGCCGACGATGGAGACTGCCAACGAGCTCGGCTTCGACGTCGGGACGCTCGGCAACCACGAGTTCGACGAGGGCGGCGACGAGCTGATCCGCATCCTGCGCGGCGGCCGGCGGACGGGCCTCGCTGCGCTCAAGCGCGACGCGGACGGGCGGCTCGTGAACACCTCATCGGCCACCTATGCGGGCGCCGCGTATCCGTACATCGCCGCCAACACCATCGACCGCGAGGGCGAGCTGAGGCTCCCGCCCTACGCGGTGATCGAGCGCGCGGGGGTCCGGGTCGGCTTCATCGGCGTGACCACGCCCTCGACGCCGAAGTTCCTCCTCGAGCGGTACGCGGCGCGCTTTCGCTTCACGGACATCTCCGACGCGGTGAACCGCTGGGTTCCGGTGCTGCAACGCAAGGGTGTGCGGGCGATCGTCGTGCTCGCGCACGCCGGCGGCCCGTCGCAGGACGAGTCCGACGCCCCCGACTTCGTCGGCGAGATCGTCGACGAGACGCGCGAGATGAGCCCGGAGGTCGACGCCGTGATCGCCGGGCACAGCCACTCGCGGCTCGACATCCGCGTGCCCAACGCGGATGGGTCAGGCGACAAGCTGGTCGTCGAAGCGCTCTCCTACGGCATCGCGTACGACCTGGTCGACCTCACGATCGACAGGCGCACCGGCGACGTTGTCGCGAAGACCGGCCGGGTGCCGCCCACGCCGCACGACGTGGCGGGCGACGGACCGGTGGCGCGGCTCGTGGAGCGGTACCGGACGCGGGTGGCGCCGCTCGCGACCAAGGTCCTCGCACCGGCGACGCACGCTCTCACGCGCGCGGGCGGGGAGCTCGGCACGCTCGCGGCGGACGCGGAGCGGGAGTTCGCGCGCGCCGACGCTGCCGTCGTCGATCCCGGCGCCCTGCGCGCCGACATCGGCCCGGGGCCGGTCACCTACGCCGAGGTGGCGGAGGCACTCGCCTACGACCACCCCGTGGTTCGGGCGCAGCTGACTGGCCAACAGCTTCGCGAGCTGGCCGCCGGCGGCAGGTTCTACTCAGGGCCGGAGAAGCTCGACCCAGGCAGGCTCTACAACGTCGCCGCGAGCGAGATGCTCCTTCCGAAGGGCCATCCGGTGGGGTCCGAGGTTGAGGCAATTGCCTCATACCTCAATCGTTGAGAAACGTCCCCGTTTCGCATGCAAGCTGGCCAACACTGGTTTCCGCTGCATATCCGTGGGTAGTTCGTGCGGAGAGCTAATTCAGGGAGGACTACGGTGGCCACGGATCTTGGCGATGTGATTGGAAAGACACTTGGGAGCGCGGCGCGCGACGCGGCACAGACTGTTGCGTCCAATGCTCGCAAGAGCAGCAAGAACGGCTCGCTCTCAGGAGCGAAGGGCCTAGCGGCCGGAGCCGGCCTGGCGCTGCTGGTGCCGCTGGCGGCGAAGGGCGCGGGCAAGCTTGCTCACGGCGCCAAGGAGACCGTCGGAAAGGGTCTGAAGGAAGGCGTCGACAAGACCGTTGACAAGGCCGGCGGCGCGGGCGGTATCGCTGCGAAGGCCGCGAAGGGTGCGCTCCCCGGCAAGGACGCGATCCCCGGCCTCGGCGGAGACGGAGACGGCGACAGCGGTCAGAAGAACGACGCCGAGGGCGCCGGGAAGGGCCGGCGCATGCCCGTCCAGCAGTCGGTCGACATCGGCGCCCCGATCAAGAACGTCTACAACGAATGGGCTCAGTTCGAGGAGTGGCCGAAGTTCATGCACCGCCTGCAGAGCGTGTCGCAGGAGGATGAGACCCACGTCTCCTTCAAGACGAAGATCTGGGGCTTCACCAGAGAGTTCAAGGCCGAGATCGTCGAGCAGCGGCCAGACGAGCGCATCAAGTGGAAGGTGAGCGAGGGCGTCACGCACACCGGTGTCGTGACCTTCCATGAGGTCGCGCCGCGGCTCACCCGCGTCGAGGTCAACCTCGACCTCGAGCCGGGCGGCTTGATCGAGAAGGCGGCCCGCGGCATGCGCCACGTGAAGCGGGCGGTCCGAGCGGACCTCGCGCGCTTCAAGGCGTACGTGATGATGAACGAGGAAGAAGACGGGGCCTGGCGCGGCACGATCGAGGACGGCGAGGTCAAGAAGCAGCGCTCGTCGTCGAGCTCGCGCAGGCGCAGCTCCGCATCGAGCCGGTCGAAGTCGGGCTCCAGCTCGAAGTCGAAGTCGTCGGGCTCCGGCTCGCGGTCCAAGACCTCGGGTTCGAGCTCGCGCGGCCGCTCTGCGTCGAGCCGCGGCAAGAGCTCGTCGAACGGCTCCTCGGGCAGCAGCCGGCGGACGACTGCGAAGTCGCGTTCGTCCTCCTCGAACGGCGGCAGCAGCGGCAGTCGCTCCGGCTCGAGCCGCAAGAAGAGCGGCTCGCGCTCCTAGCGATCCCAGAGGAGGCATAGGTGGGCGTTGACATCAACAAGGTCGTCGCCTCGGCAATCGAAGCGGCGCTGGAGGGCGACAGCCCGGCGTTCGGGCACGACGAGGCTCACCACCGCAGCCGTCATCGCGGACTGAAGGCGATGGCGGCGGGGGCCGCGCTCGTCGGCGCGGTCCAGGTGGCCAGGTCACAGGGGCCGAAGCTGAGCAAGCTCGACGCCCTCTCGATGCTAGGGAAGGCCACGCGCCTACCGAGCATGGTTCGCGACGCGCCCGACCGGATGCGCGACCGGCTCGCCGACTTCGGCCTGGGCGACGAGGACGAGGACGACCTCGGCCCCGACGACTTCGCCGACGACGACGAGCTCGACGAGGACGAGGATTACGACGAGGGCGAGGACGAGCCGGAGGGCGACGAGGACGAGGAGTACGACGAGGACGAGGAAGAGCCCGAGGCGGAGGCTGAGGAAGAGCCCGAGGCGGAGGCCGACGAGGACGAGGGCGCCGAAGAGGACTCCGACGACGAGGAGGCCGACGACGACGAGGCCGACGACGAGGAGGAGCCCGACGACGACGAGCCCGAGGCGGAGGCGGACGACGGTCCGGACGACGAGGGCGAGGACTGGCCCGACGACGAGGACGACGAGGACGACGAGGACGACGGAGACGGCGGTGGCGGCGCCGAGCCGGATGCGGAAGAGCAGCAGGCGGCATTGGTGCCGCCTGACGGCTTGGCGGTGGAACAGGCGGCCGAGGGTCTCGACCTCGACTCGAACGGCCATCGTGCCTCGGGAAGCGACGTCGTGCCCGACGTTATGGGCATGCTGAGCGCCCACCGCGAGCCCCCGCCGCTGTTCACGAGGACGGACGACGACGAGACGAGGGTCATCGACCCCCTGTCGCAGCCGCCGGAGCCGCCGGTGAAGGAGTCCGGGAAGGACTCCGACGAGCGCGGCGGCGGCAGCTCGAAGGAACGCCGCGGCGGCAGCTCGAAGAGCTCCCGATCCAGGTCAAGTGGCTCGAAGCCCCGCTCGAGCGGCTCGAAGTCGAGCTCCGGCGGATCCAAGTCGAGCTCAAGCGGCTCGAAGGCGCGCTCGAGCGGATCGAAGTCCAGCTCCAGCCGCGCGAAGTCGGGCTCCACGACACCGAAGTCCAGCGCGAGCAGATCCAAGGCGAGCTCGAGCGGCTCCAAGACCAGCGCGCGGGGCAAGACGAGCTCGCGCGCCAAGTCGAGCCCGCGCGCGAAGTCGAGCTCGGGCGGCTCCAAGACGAGCTCGCGAAGCAAGTCGAGCCCGCGGGCGAAGTCGAGCTCGAGCTCGAAGAAGGCCGGTTCCTCGCGGGCCGGCTCGAAGAAGGCGAAGGCAGGCAGCCGGTAGCCGGCGCGGAGGGACCCGATGGCCAAAGGCGACGACGACAAGAAGTACGCCGACCACCCCAAGGAGAAGGAGGCGGACCGCTACCGCAAGGCGGCCGAGGACGCGCTCCAGCAGCTCGATTGGGTCATCGGCTACCTGCACGGCATTCGCAAGCTCGAGATCTCGCGGGCGTTGGCCAAGAACCGGTCGCACATCCGGACGCAGCTGATGAACCGCGACGAGGAACCCTTGCCGACCCAAGAGTCGGACGAGACCTGAACCACGACCTGAGAAGGGGAACTAATGGCGGCAGCAGCAAGGTCAGGCGGGGGGTATCTGGAGCGTCCGCGCCCCAGCGGCCTCGCGGACGTGATCGACGTGATCCTGGACAAGGGCCTCGTGATCGACGCCTACGTGCGGGTATCGCTGATCGGGATCGAGATCCTCACGATCGACGCGCGGATCGTGATCGCAAGCGTCGACACCTATCTCCGCTTCGCCGAAGCGGTCGGACGGCTGGACATCCAGCAGGCCGACGACTCACAGGGGCTTCCGGAGCTCATGGAGTCGATGACCTCCGGGGGCGCGCAATCGAAGACAAAGGGCGCGCTCGAGGGCGTGAAGGACGCCATCAGCGGCGGCGGCGACGACGATGACGACGACGACAAGAAGCAGTCGAGCAGCTCGCGGCGCAGGTCCTCGTCAGGCTCCTCGTCCTCGCGCTCGCGCAGCCGGAAGAGCAGCTAGTGCCGCAGGCGGACGCAAGGGTCTACGTCTACGGCGTCCTCGCGGGCGCCGACGCCCCGAACGTCTCCGCCGACGGCGTCGAGCAGGCGCAAGTGCGGACCGTCGAGCACGCCGGGCTGGCCGCGCTCGTGAGCACGCTCGGGTCGGAGGAGTTGGCAGCCGCGCGCGAGGTTCGCGCGCACTGGCGCGTGCTCGAGGACGCGTCGAAGAGCGCGACCGTGCTGCCGGTCCGCTTCGGCACCGTGCTCGAGGGGGACCGCGCGGTGCGCGAGCAGCTCCTTGAGCCGAACGCCGAGCGGCTCACCGAGATGCTCGATGAGCTCGCGGGGCGCGTGCAGCTGAACGTCAGGGGCGACTACGACGAGCAGCAGCTGCTCCGTGAGGTGGTGCGAACATCACCCCAGGTCGCCGCGCTTCGCGATCGCGTGAGCAGGGTGTCCGACAGCGCGGGCTACTACGACCGGATCAGGCTCGGCGAGCTCGTGGCGGCTGAGATCGCCGCTCGCCGTGAGCAGGACACCGCGCTCGCGATGGCGCGGCTGGAGCCGTTCGCCGTGTCGGCGCGCGCGGAGGAGATCTCGTCGCAGAACGGCGCCTTCAAGCTCGCCTTCCTCGTCGAGAGCGCCGAGATGGACACCTTCGGCGAGGCGGTCGGACTGCTCCGGGAGAACCTCGCGGAGCGGGTGACGCTCACCTACGTCGGGCCGCTCCCGCCGTATACCTTCGCGGAGACCGACCTGAGCGCGGGGACGGCGGCATGGGCCTGATCAGCGGTCTGCTGACGCTCCCGCTCGCTCCCGTTCGCGGGACGGTCTGGCTGGCGGAGCGCATCCAAGAGCAGGCGGAGGACGAGCTGTACGACGAGTCCGCGATCAGACAGGGCCTGCTGGACCTCGACGCCGCGCGGCAGGCCGGCACGCTGGACGAGGACGAGATCGCGGCGGCCGAGGATGCGCTGATCGAGCGGCTCATGTGGATCCGCGGGCTGGCCGGAGAGGAGAGTCATGGCAGGATCGAATGACGGCCGGCTGTCCGCGGCGGAGCTGGGTCAGGCCGCTCTGACCACGGTCCACGAGCTGACCGGCTACACGCCGGAGGCGATCACGGGCCTGGAATGGGACGGCGAGTTCTGGGAGGTCCTGGTGGACGTGCTGGAGCTCTCGCGCATACCGAACACGACCGACGTGCTTGCCTCGTACGTGGTTCAGCTCGACGAGCAGGGAACGCTCCGCGGCCTCAAGCGCGCCAGGCGCTTCGTGCGCGGACACGCCGACGAGGGCTAGGACATGGAAGAACGCAGCCTGCCAACCCGTCCTTACAACCCGCTTCCGGGACGGCCGGACACGTCCACCAATCTGGCGGACATCCTCGAGCGCGTGCTCGACAAGGGCATCGTCATCGCGGGTGACATCCAGATCAACCTGCTCGACATCGAGCTCCTCACGATCAAGCTCCGGCTGCTGATCGCGTCTGTCGACCGCGCCCGTGAGATGGGCATCAACTGGTGGGAGAGCGACACGACGCTCCAGAGCCTCGGCCCCGGAGACGACGTCGAGCCGAGCCAGCTCGAGCAGCAGAACCGTGAGCTGCGCGAGCGGCTCGATCGACTCGAGCGCCAGCTCGGCGTGGGCAACGGGGACTCGCCGGAGGAAGCCGAGAAGGAAACCCGCTCCTCCGGTGGCTGACGACCTCGCATCGTGGGCGCGGAGAAGGGCTCCCGAGCTGCTGGCGCGCGCCGAGGCCGAGGCCGTCGCTGCGCTGAGGGATGCGCTGGTCGAGGCCGCGCTCGCGCAGCGCGGAACCGAGCTGCCGGCACGGCGGCCTGCCCGCCGGGCGACGCCGGAGCCGGGCGAACGGGCGGATGCGGCGCGCGCAGAGGCCCCGGCCGGCGAGGGGCTCTGGGCGTACTGCGTCCTGCGCAGCGGCGAGCCGGGTGTCGACGGCGTCGCCGGGATCGACGGAGGTCTCGTGGAGCGGGTCGAGGCAGACGGACTCGCCGCGCTCGTGAGCCGCGTGCCGCTCGCCGACTTCGGCGCGGGCCCGCTGCGGGAGAACCTGAACGACCTCGATTGGCTCGAGCGCGTGGCCCGGGCGCACGAGGCCGTGCTCGATCGCGCGCTGGCCAAGGCCACCATCGTGCCGCTGCGCCTGTGCACGATCTACGAGGGCGAGGATGGCGTGCGCGAGATGCTCGAGCGCGAGCACGACTCGCTCGCGCAGGCGCTGGACGCGCTGGCGGGCCGGCAGGAGTGGGGCGTGAAGGTGCTGGCTGATGAGGAGAGGCTCACCGAGGAGGCTCGCGCCGGGAGCACAGACGCCGCCGCGCTCGAGGATGAGCTCGGCGCGCGAACCGGGGGCGGCGCGTACATGCTGCGGCGGCGCCTCGAGCGCCAGGTCCGCGAGACGGCCGACGCCCTGGCGTCCGAGCTTGCGGAGCAGGTGCACGCTCAGCTCCAGGACTGGGCGACCGACGCGGTCGCACTCGCACCCCAGAACCCCGAGCTCTCCGGCCACGAGGGCAGGATGCTGATGAACGGCGCCTACCTCGTGGAGGCCGAGCGGGTGGACGGCCTGCGTGCCCTGGTCGCCGACCTCGAGGCGCGCCACCGTCCGCTGGGGGTCCGCGTCGAGCTGACCGGCCCCTGGCCGCCGTACAACTTCCTCTCTGGCGGCGGCACCGCCGCGCTCGCATGACGACCATCGCCGAGCGCGACGTCGCCCTGGTCGACCTCGTCGACAAGCTGCTCGGCGGAGGCGTCGTGATCGCCGGCGACATCACGCTCGCCGTCGCCGACGTGGACCTGGTCTACGTGCAGCTGCGAGCGCTGATCAGCTCGGTCGCCACGGCGCAGGACAAGCAGCTCCTGCCGCGCATGGGGGGCGCGCTGTGATCGAGCTCTACGCCATCACCGACGACCCGGGCCCGCCGCTGCCGGATGTGGCGGGCCTCCGGCTGGTGCCCTTCGACGGGCTTGCCGCCGTCTACACGCCGGCGAGCGACGCCGAGCTCTCTCCCGAGACGCTCTGGCGTCACGAGGAGGTCGTCGAGGCTCTGATGGCGGATCGCGACGTGTTGCCGGTGCGCTACGGCACCCGGCTCGAGGACGAGGCCGCCGTGGCGCACGCCGTGGGGGAACGCCGGGACGAGCTCGCCGCCGCCCTCGATCGCGTGCGCGGGGCGGTGGAGCTGTCGGTCCGCGTCGTTCCGGCGAGGGAGGCGCCCCGCCCTCCCGACCACGGTGAGACGAGGAGTGGCGCCGACTACCTGCGCGTCAGGGCACTGGCAGAGGCCGGCCGTAGCGAAGCGGCCCACGCCCTGCAGGAGCCGCTCGCCGCCCTGGCCCGCGCGACCACCGAGGGGCGCCCAAGGCCGCCCGAGCTGTTCCGCGCGGCGTATCTGGTCGAGCGCGGCGCCGTTGACTCGTTCGTGGCTGTGGTCGCGCGGCTTCAGGGCGCCAACCCGGCGCTCGCGATTCTCTGCACCGGACCCTGGCCGCCCTACAGCTTCGCCGACCGATGAGGGACAAGCTGCTTCACGCGCCGCTCGAGCTCGACCCGTTCGCGAGCACGGTCCCGCGGATCGACGACGCCCTCAGCCGGCGCGTGAACGCGGACCCAGAGTCGCTCGAACGCGGTCTCGCCGGGCTCGTGCTGACGATCGTGGAACTGCTGCGCCAGCTCATGGAGCGCCAGGCGCTGCGGCGCATCGACGCCGGTGGCCTGAGTGCCGAGCAGGAGGAGCGACTCGGCCAGACCTTCATGGAGCTGGATAAGCGCATGGCCGAGCTCCGCGAGGAGTTCGGCCTCACCGAGGAGGACCTGAACCTTGACCTCGGCCCATTGGGCCGGCTGCTGTGAGGAGGCTTAGATGAATCGCATGGAGAGTCGCGCAGTCCTGGCCGGGGTCCTGTTGAAGCGGGTGCGCGAGGACAGGTATCCGAGTTCGACCGAAATGGACCTAATCGAACAGATCCTCCCGCCGCAGCTGCTGCCGCGATACGTCGAGCTGCTGTTGGACAAGCTCGCCCAGGACCAGCGGCCCAGCATCTCCATGATCCACCGGCTCGACAGGGTCACCAACTCCATCCCTTAGCCGCCGCGCCGCGATACTGCGGTTCGTGCCCGAGCCGCTCGACACGGACGTGGCCATCGTCGGGGCGGGTGTCGTCGGCTGTGCGATCGCCCGTGAGCTGACCCGCTTCGAGCTGCGGGTGACTCTCCTCGAGGCCGGCCCGGACGTGGGCGCCGGCACGAGCAAGGCCAACACCGCGCTCCTCCACACCGGCTTCGACGCGAAGCCGGGCACGCTCGAGGCCCGACTCCTGGCGCGCGGATACGAGCTGCTGGGCGAATACGCCGAGCGCGTGGGCATCCCGGTCGAGCGCACCGGCGCGCTGCTCGTCGCGTGGAACGACGAGCAGCTCGCCGAGCTGCCGGGGATCGTGGAGAGGGCGCGGGCGAACGGCAGCACGGACCTGCGCGAGGTGGGAGTCGACGAGCTCTACAGGCGCGAGCCGCACCTCGGGCCCGGTGCGCGCGGTGGGCTCGAGGTCCCGCGCGAGGGGCTCGTATGCCCGTTCACCACACCGCTCGCCTATGCCACCGAGGCGGTGCTGGCCGGGTGCGACCTGCGCCGCTCCTCGCCCGTGTCGTCCGTCTCGCGTATGGAGAGAGGCGGCTTCCGGCTCGAGCTGCCGGGCGGGGCGCTCAGCGCGCGCTACCTCGTCAACGCCGCTGGACTCCACTCCGACGAGCTCGACCGCATGCTCGGCCACGATCGATTCACCGTCACGCCGCGACGCGGCGAGCTGATCGTGTTCGACAAGCTCGCGCGCCCGCTCGTGAGCCAGATCGTGCTCGCGGTCCCGACCAAGGTGACGAAGGGCGTGCTGATCGCGCCGACGGTGTTCGGCAACGTGATGCTCGGGCCGACGGCCGAGGACCTGGAGCGGAAGGACGACACCGAGTCGACCCGCTCGGGCATCGACTACCTGCGGGCCGAGGGCGCACGGATCATGCCCGAGCTGCTCGAGCACGAGGTGACCGCGGTCTACGCGGGCCTGCGCGCCGCCACCGAGCACCCGGATTATCAGCTGACCGTCCACGCGCCAGAGGGCTACGCATGCGTGGGCGGAATCCGCTCGACGGGCCTGTCGGCCTCGATGGCCATCGCCGAGCACGTGCGCGACGAGCTCGGAGCTGGGGGAATGCCCCTGGAGCCGAAGCCCGCCGCCACGGCCGAGTTCCGCATGCCGAACATCGGCGAGGCCTTCGAGCGCCCGTACCAGCGCCGCGAGCTGATCGAGCGCGACCCCGAGTACGGAAGCATCGTCTGCTTCTGCGAGCGCGTTACTCACGGCGAGGTCCGGGACGCGCTCGAGGCCACGGTGCCCGCCACCGACCTCGACGGGCTGCGGCGCCGAACCCGTGCGCACATGGGCCGCTGCCAGGGTTTCTTCTGCGGCGCCGAGCTGGCCGCGCGGCTGGACGAGAGCGCGCGATGACGGTGGTGGTGATCGGCGCGGGTCCCGCGGGCCTGGCCGCGGCCCTCGAGCTGCGGCGCCGCGGGACGACCGACGTGGTGGTGATCGACCGCGAGTCGGAGGTGGGCGGCATCCCGCGGCATGCAAAGCACCAGGGCTTCGGGCTGCGCGATCTGCGCCGGCCGCTGTCCGGCCCCGCCTACGCGCGCCGCTACGCCGCGCTGGCGGCGAGCGCAGGCGCCGAGCTCCGTACCGACACCATGGTCACGGGCTGGTCACCCGACGGGCCGCTCGAGCTCACGGGGCCGCGCGGCACCGAGACGATCGAGCCCGACGCCCTGATCCTGGCCACGGGCTGCCGTGAGCGCCCGCGCTCGGCGCGGCTCGTGCCCGGCTCGCGGCCGGAGGGGGTCATGACGACGGGGACGCTCCAGCAGCTCGTGTACCTGAAGCGGCGGAGGGTCGGCGAACGGGCGCTGATCGTCGGCGCCGAGCACGTGAGCTTCTCCGCGCTCCTCACGCTGGCGCACGGGGGCGCACGGGCGGTGGGCATGGCCACCGAGCTGCCCCGTCACCAGTCCCTGGCGCTGTTCCGCGCGGGTGCCGCGCTTCGCTGGCGGGCGCCGCTCTGGACGCGCACCGCGGTGACGGCGATCCACGGCCGCCCGAGGGTGGAGGAGGTCGAGCTCACCGACCTCGACAGCGGCGCCGCTCGATCGGTCGAGTGCGACACCGTCGTGTTCACGGCCGACTGGATCCCCGACCACGAGCTCGCCGTGATGGGAGGCCTCGAGCTGGACCGGGGCACGCGCGGCCCGCGCGTGGACGCGGCGCTCCGCACGTCGCGGCCGGGCGTGGTCGCCGCCGGCAACCTGCTGCACGGCGCGGAGACTGCCGATGTGGCCGCCCTGAGCGGCCGGCACGCTGCCGGGGCCACCGACGGTGTCGTGCGCGGCGCCCACTGGCCGGAGCCGGGGGTTCCCGTCGAGTGCGAGCCGCCGCTCGACTGGATCGCCCCCAACGTGGTGACGCCGGGCGCGGGCCCCCCGCCGCGCGGACGCTTCGCGCTCAGGTCGCGCGAGTTCGCGCGCCGGCCACGGGTTGAGATCGCCCAGGACGGGCGTCTGCTCTGGAGCCGGCATGTCGCCCGGCTCGTGCCCGGCCGCTCGGCGCGCCTGCCCCGCGACTGGACCGCAGCCGTCGACCCCGCAGGCGGCCCCGTGCGCGTGCGGCTCGCCTCGCGCGGGTAAGAGGGCCGCATGGAGCACGAGGAGCAGGCCGACCGCATGGAGGACGAGGCCGAGCGCATGGAGCACCACTCGGAGCAGCTCGGCGAGCGGATCGAGGACGTGCAGGAGGACTGGGAGCAGAAGGAGCACGACCCCTCGGTGCCGGGCGCGCAGCCCGAGGAGTCCGACGAGCCACCCGAGGAGGAGCCCGCCGAGGCGGCTTCCGAGGACGACGCGGACGAGTAGTGCGTACCCTCGGAATGTGGACGCGTTCCGAGGGCCGGTAAAGGCTGGGCTCGCCGCGCTATTCGCGGTCGGGCTCCTGCTGCTGTTCCTCAACCCGCCGTCGCTGAACGGCGCGGAGGGCATGGCGCTCCTCATCGCCGGCGCGCTGGTCCTCGTGCTCGGCCTCGCCTGGGTCAGCGTCGCGCTGAGCGGCGAGGACTCCATGCCGGAGCACGAGTTCGAGCGGTTGGTCCGGCGCAGCGAGGAGCTGGCGGCAAACCCGGAGCTGATCGCGGTCACGGACGAGTTCGACCTGCTGGTCGCCGACGCGATCGACCAGCTCCCAGAGGACTTCCAGCGTCTGCTCGACACCACGCCGGTGGTCGTCTCGCAGCTCGGTGCCGAGAACCGCGCGTACGGCCACTACTTCGGCGACACCGTCGCGTACGACACCTACCCCGACCGGATCGTCCTCTACCAGGACACACTCGAGCGCGACTTCGGCCACGACCCCGACCTCCTGCGAGCGCAGGTCGAGCGGACGCTCCGCCACGAGCTGGCGCATCACCTGGGCTGGCACGAGCGCGGGGTGCGCGACCTGGGTCTGTAGCGATCCGAGATGATGCCGCGCATGGACTGGAAGCTCGAGCTCATCACCGTGCCCGTCACCGACGTCGACCGAGCGAAGGCGTTCTACACCGAGCAGGTCGGGTTCAACGCCGACCACGACCACACCGTCAGCGACGACCTTCGTTTTGTTCAGCTGACCCCGCCCGGATCGGCGTGCTCGATCGCCATCGGCAAGGGCCTCACCCAGATGGCGCCGGGCTCGCTCCAGAACATCCAGATGGTCGTGCCGGACATCGAGGCCGCCCGCGCCGAGCTGCTCGAGCGCGGCGTCAAGGCGAGCGAGGTGCAGGACCTGCCCGGAGGCAGGTTCGTGTTCTTCTCCGATCCCGACGGGAACGGCTGGGTGGTGCAGCTGCCGGCCGGCGCCTAGTTCTCGCCCGAGCCGTCGCCGCTCGCGTCCAGGACGTTGTAGTGGCTGTCGAGGTGCACGTCGACCTGGCTGCCGTCGCCGCGCGTGACCTCGATCTCGTAGTAGCCCTCCTCGTCCTGGAACTCGGTGCCCGTGACGCGCCCGCCGCCGACGTGGTCGATCGCGATCGCGCTCGCCTTGTCGAGCGCGGCTCCCGTGATCGGCTTGCCGGCGCCGTCGTCGCGCGTGCCGCCGTTGTCGTCGCTGCCCGCACCGCTCGCGAGGGCGGTGCCGCCCACACCCAGCGCCACCACGACCGTGCCGGCGAGGACCCATTTCTTGATCCGTCCATCCATGCCGCACATGATGGCCAGGTCCAGATGAGATGAGGATGAATCGCTCTCACTCCGACAGCCCGGCGGCTTCGAGGGCCTCCTCTCGATCGAGGTAGGCCCGGATCGAGATCGTCGCCGTCCCTGATCTCGGTCACGAGAGCCAGGGGCGTCTCCGTTTCGACGCCGCTGACTCTGCCGCGATTGGGCGTGCGGCCGATCGCGACGAGCCCGTCACCCGGAGCATCCTGC
>Ga0207706_10004024_pt1 | contig 13910 bp, 13 predicted proteins | sample KBSC53metaG_FD_184318 | JGI IMG/M metagenome (GOLD analysis project Ga0207706, IMG submission 184318) | Corn rhizosphere microbial communities from Kellogg Biological Station, Michigan, USA - KBS C5-3 metaG (SPAdes) (version 2) | ecosystem: Host-associated > Plants > Roots > Rhizosphere > Soil ... | reverse complement strand
GCGGCAGGGCTTCGGGGCATTCAAGCGGGCACCGAGGTCGTGCTGCTCACCTGGCTCGACCGCGCGCATCGCGCCGTGCTGGTCGTTCATCCACGCGGTGACACATCCAGGCCGCCCGAAGGTGTCTTCAACACACGTTCCCCGCATCGCCCGAATCCGATCGGACTCCATCGGGTCAAGGTGATGGAGGTCGATGGGTTGCGCGTGCGCGTCAGGAACCTCGAGGCGATCGACGGGACCCCGATCATCGATGTGAAGGCCGTGCTCAACGAGGATGTAGCCCGACGGTAATGACTGGGAACATCGGGACATCGGGACTCGGGACTCGGGACTCGGCTGGGAGGCTCCTACTGCACAGGAAGCCTTCGCGGTGCTAATAGCATCACGGCCGAGTCCCGAGTCCCGAGTCCCCAGTCCCGATGTCCCCGGTCTTGGGGCTACCTTAGTCCCAACGGGAGGTCCCATGTCGACGCCACCAGTCATTCTCTACGACCACGCGTACGGCGATTTCACGAGCGATGCCGAGGCTGCGGTCCGCCGCGAGACGTACGGTGAGGACCTCGGTCAGAGCAGCTGGATGACTGCCACCGAGTGGCTCGGTTTTGCCGACAGGCTGGGTGTAGGCGCGAGCTCGAACGTGCTCGAGGTGGGCAGCGGATCGGGTGGGCCCGGAGTCTATCTCGCGCTTCAGCGCGGCTGTCGCCTAACGGGCGTCGATCTCAACGAGCACGGCGTCCGCAACTCGACGGCGTTGGCGGAGGCCCGCGGCGTGGCTGATCGCGTTCGCTTTCAGACCGTCGACGCGAGCCGCCCGCTGCCGTTTCCCGACGCGAGCTTCGATACCGTGATGTCGAACGACGCGATGTGCCACATCAAGGGCCGCGGCGACGTCCTCCGCGACTGGCATCGCGTGCTGCGGCCAGGCGGCCGCGCGTTCTTCACCGACGCGCTGGTCATCACCGGTGTCGTGTCGCACGAGGAGATTGCCACGCGGAGCTCGATCGGCTTCTACCTGTTCGTCCCACCGGGCGAGAATGAGCGCGCGCTGACGGATGCCGGGTTCACGATGCTCGCGGTGGAGGACGTCACGCAGAATGCCGCCGATCTGTCGCGCCGGCGGCACGACGCGCGCGCCCGATACGCTCGTGAGCTGGTCGAGCGGGAAGGGCAGGAGAACTTCGACGGCCTGCAGCGTTTCCTCATGGGCGTCCACACCCTTTCGGCCGAGCGACGGCTGTCCCGCTTTGCGTACCTGGCGGAGAAACGTTAGGCCGGTCATACGGATGACCCTCCGCCGCCTGCTCACGCCGCTCGCGTTCCTGCTCGCCTGCCGCGGCGGGGCGCCCGACTTCCCCGACACGCCCCTCGGGCGCGTCGGCCATGACTGGCTCGCGGCGCACAACAGAGCGGAAGGCCACGCGGCGGTGCACTTCACGATGCTGAACCGCGGCAGCGCCGCCATGAGTGGCGCGCAGATGGACAGCGCGGTGCACGCGGGCGTGCAGCTCGCCGAGCGCGTGGGTCCACTCGTGCCCCTCCGACTGCTGTACTCGAGCGACACAGCGCTCATCATGCTGCTGCGCTCGGCCGACAGCAGCGTGTGGAGCGCCCGGTTCACGCCGGCGGTGCAACCGAGCTTCGTCAAGGTCGCCGTGGAACTCGAGAGGACACCATGACCCTGCAGGTTGGCCAGACCGCCCAGCGTTCGTTGACGCTCACGGGCGAGCATGTCGAGACCTTCGCCAAGCTCACCGGCGATTACAACCCGCTGCACTTCGATGAGGCGTTCGCGAAAGGGACGCGCTTCGGCGGGCTGGTCGTGCAGGGCGGACTGACCACCGGTCTCCTGCACGCGCTCGTGGCCATGGACCTTCCCGGGCCCGGCTCGGTGTTTCTGAGCCAAACGTGGAAGTTCACGGCACCGGTCTACATCGGTGACACGATCACGGCCCAGGCCGAGGTGGTGAGCGTGCACGCGACGAAGCCGGTGACGCAGCTCAAGATCCTGGTGACGCGCCAGACGGGCGAGACGGTGCTCGAGGGCGAGGCGTGGTGCTACACCATGCAGCCGTCGTCAGGCGCCTAACGCTATACCAGCGCGCCGTCAGTCCGGAAGCTTCACGCGCCGGACGATGGCGCGAAACCGCTCGTCCGACCGAATGGGGTCCCATCGCCGGTCGCGGTTGAGCCACAGCACCCAGTGCGTTCGCTCGTCCACTGCCTTGTTCAGCCAGACGAACGCCGAATCGCGCTGGCCGAGCGCGGCGTGAACGAGGGCGACGGCGTAGGCCGTCACGTACTGCGTTCGCGAGAGCGCGGCGAGGCTGTCGAGGACCGCCTGCGCTTTGTCGCGCCGGCCCTGCTGCGCGTACACGTACCCTTCGCCAGCGACTGTGGGCACCCAGGCGCGCAACCGACCCGTCGCGGCGAAGTGTGCCAGCGCGCTGTCGAGCTGCCCGTTGAACTGCAGCACTCGGCCCAGGTAGAGGTGAGCAACGGGGAAGGTGGAATCCGTCCGGACGGCAATCCGGAGCTGGCGTTCGGCGTCCGCCTGCTTCCCGCTGTAGTGAAGAACCCAACCGGCAGTGGACTGGATGCCTAACGACAAAGGATCCAGCTCGACCGCCCGCCGCTCTTCGGCCTGCGCTTCCTCGTAGCGGCCCATCGCGGCGAGAAAGAGGCCGTACGACTCGTGTGCGGTGGGATAGCTCGGGTTGATCGCGATGGCGCGACGGTACTCGCGCTCCGCCGCCGGCCAATCCCAGGTGTGATACATGGCGACGTAGCCTAACGTGGCGTGCGGCTCCGCGATGGTGGAATCCAGCTCGAGCGCCCGCTCCGCCGCCTTCTTCGCTTTCGGGAACGCGTCGTCGGGGCGGAGGACGCCAGCGTAGCCCAGCTGCGCGTACGCGTCCCCCATGCCGGAATAGGCCGCGGCGTACGTCGGCTCGATGTCGAGCGCAGCCTGGAACGTCGCGACGGCCTTGAGCAGGTTCGCCGGGCCGCGACGGCTCAACCAGTATCGGGCCTCGAGGTGCAGCTTCCGCGCGCGCGGATCGACCCAGTGACCCGTGCGCTCGATCAGGGTCGTGTCGGACGGAATGAACACGGTGCTATCCGAGCGGGCGGGTGGGGCCGCGGCGGCGTGGCGTCCCGAGAACGCAGTGATGTACGCAGCCAGCGTGACAACCCCGCCGGCGGCGAGAAGCAGCAGCGTACGCTGCGTGCGCCTGGGGGGCGGAATCGGTGCTCCTTCCGACGCTGATGGCTGCGCCGCGTCAGGTAGCGCGGCCGGCCGTGCGGCCATCGGCGTCGTCCCGGTTTCGGTGCGCGCGCGGATGTCGCGGACGAGCGCGCGGGTTTCGGGCGCTGGCTCGGCTTCGAACTCAGTCGCGAGGTGACGGACGAGATCGTCGTACGCGGCAAGCGCTCCCGCCCGCTCGCCCGCCGCGTCCAGAAGCGCGATGAGGCGTGCGACCTCCGACTCGCTGCCCGGCGAGAAGCTGGCGGCGCGTCGAGCCATCTCGAGAGCGCCCGAGACGTCGCCAGCCGCCCGCCGCGATTCGGCGACTGCCCACGCGGCCCTGGCTGCCATGCCGCGCAGCCGCCCGCGTTGCTCGTCGACCCACTGCTCGAACGCCTGTCCGGCATCGGATAGAAAGAACCCGTCGAGAAAATCGCCGCGGTAGAGCGCGAAGGCGTCGGCGTGGTTGCCGGTATCGCAGGATCGCTCGAATTCCCGCACGTCGATCGAAACGGCTCCAGGCTCGAGGCCAATCTCTTCCTCGCCGCGGGTGGCGACGATGCCAACGCCGAGCTCGCGTCGCAGGAAGGTGAGTGCCTGGCGCAGCGCTCCGCGCGCGTGCTGCTCGTCGCTTTCTGGCCAGAAGAGCGCGACGACCGTGTCGCGGCGGCGGAACTGCTCCGGGCCGGCGAGCGCGAGGTACACGAGGAGGGCGCACCGCTTCGGTTGGCGGAGCACTGCCCGCACGTCCCGCCCGTCACTGGCGGAAAGGTCGAGCGCGCCAAGGGTGCGCAGTGCGATCATCGGCGGGGGGCGACCATGGGGGAATGCCGTAACCAGCGCCGGTCACGCCCGGATCACGGCAGGATCACACCGAAGCGTGATGGTGGACCATCACCGTGCAGCCGAATCTATCCCTCGACCATCGGGTTGCCAGAAGCAGGGCGACGCGAGGGCGGCGGCCGCACGCCATTTCAGCCGATCGGAGGTCGTATGCGTTGCGCCCGAAGTCGGGTGCGGGCTCTCCCGCTCACCCTGGTGCTCGTCTCGATGGCATGTTCGAGCGGGGCCGATTCACGTTTGCCAACCGGCGTCAGAGTGCCCACGGTGTCCGACGGCGTCGCCTGGGGACCGGAGACGCCGAACTTCAATCTCGAGGTGATCCTGCGCGGCCAGGGGTTCGGCCACGTGAAGTTCCGGCAGCCGAACGACGATGAGAAGATCGTCTACCTCGACACCTGGGTGCGGGACCTGGCGCCGAACAGGAGCTACCTGCTCCAGCGGGCGGTGGATACCACGATCGACGACAACTGCACGAGCGAGGCCTGGCTCACGCTCGGGAAGGGCGCGGTGGCCCAGTCGATCGACACGGACGATAGTGGAACCGGGAGGGCGGAGCTCTTTCGGAGCCTCGCGGCCGCTGCGACGGGCGCGACGTTCGACATCCACTTCCGTGTGATCGACGCGATCACATCGGAGGTCGTGCTCGAGAGCAGCTGTTACCAGTTTACGGTGGATCTGTAGCCCTCCGGTCGAGCACCTGACGCCGGCGCCTGGATTGGCCGGCGTAGGTGCATCGGCTCAATCGCCATGCCGCGCGGAGCGATGCCCGGTCCGATACTGCTGCGGCGTCACGTCGTGCCAGCGCTTGAACGCGCGGTGAAACGCACTCGGCTCCGAGAAGCCTAACAAGTAGCCGACCTCGCCAATCGCGAGCGACGCGTCGCTGAGTAACCGTTCAGCCACCTCACGTCGCACAAGGTCGACGAGCTGCTGATACGACGCGCCTTCCGCCGCGAGACGTCGCTGCAGCGTCCGAGGCGAGATCGCCAGCTGACGCGCGATGGCGCCGATCTCCGGAGCTCCGCGTGGGAGACGTGACGCAACGGCACTGCGAACTCGCGCGACGGTCGAACGATCCTCGCTGGTTGACGAGCGCGTCGCGACACTCGCGGCGTGTCCTTCGAGAACAGCCCGAAGCGCGGGATCGCGACGCCGCAGTGGCAACCGAAGTGACTGCTTCGAGAACTCGACGCCCGTCCACGGAGATGGCGCACGAACGTGGCACCCCAGCAGTCGCTCGAGGTCCGCACGATTCTCCGGCTGGTGTTGGAGGTTGACGCAGACCGGTCGCAAACGACGCTCGGTCTCCTCCCCCAGGTGATGGATGAGGATGGACGTCTCGTATTCGGCCGCAAACGGGTTGGCGGCCTCGATGATCAGCCGTACGATGTCGCCATCGTCGGCGATCGCGAGGCGGAACGGGGCGTTCACGAGGTGGAAGTAACGAACGAGTTGGTCGAGCGCCCCTGCAACCGTGTCGGTCGTAACGACGAGATAGTCCAGGAGCGGATACGCGCCGATCGGCGTGACTGCCCCGAGGTGTGCGCCGAGGTTCGGGTAGTGGCGCTGCTCGCACGCGAGAGTGAAAAGCGCATTGCACGCCGAGCTCGGAATCATCGTGTCCGGATCGTCGAGCTCGGTGCGCCGAATTCCGGCGCCCGTGAGAAGTGAGGTCACGTCATAGCCGAGGCGCTCGAGTGCGTCGGCGAACGCGCGAAGCTGCGAGCTCGATAAGGGCGGAGCTGAAGGTGCTTGCGGTGCTGCTCGCGGCGGCTCGTGACGCATGGCGCGCGACGTCAACACATTGGCGTTCGGTGTCATCGCGCGACGCTCGCGATGCGGACATGATGCGGCATGGTGCAGCTCTGGTTACTCCTGCCGTGATCATACCCTCTGCCTCGTTTCGATGGCAACGTTGACCGTATCCGCGCCCGTTTCGGAGACGACTCGCCCCGCACGCACAGTGGCGTCCCAGCGCCTTCCACGGTGGTTCTGCGCTGGGATGGCTGTGGCTGCTGTTGGTGTGTTGATCGTTGGATTCGCGCCGTCGGTCTATGCTCGGCTGCCGGAGACGATGCCGGCGATGCGCGCGATCGTAATGGCGCACGCTGTCCTGTTCTCGAGCTGGATGGTGCTATTCCTCGTCCAGACTTCGCTCGTTGCGACGCATCACGTGCGCATTCACCGCTGGCTCGGGATTGTGGGGGTAGTGCTCGCGACAGTCATGGTCGTGAGCGCGCCACCAATGGCGGTCGGGCTGGCGCGTCGCGGGGGGCCGAGTGGGAGCGATCCGCTCATGTTCATGCTCGTCATCGTCGTCGATGTGCTGCTGTTTGCCGCGTTCTTCGGGAGTGCGATTTGGTTCCGCCGCCGAGCGGAAACACATCGACGGCTCATGCTGCTCGCAATGACGACATTGCTGCCGCCGGCGATCAGCCGGTGGCCCTGGGTCGTTAGGCATCCAGCATCAGGCGTGACGGGCATGTTGTTGCTGTTTCTCGTCGCACCCCTCGTGGGCGACCTGCTTGCGCGGCGGCGGCCTCACCCGATCAGCGTGTTCGGTGGGTTGGCGGTGCTGGTTTCGGGCCCGCTTCGATTTGCCGTCGGGCAGACTGCCGTTTGGCACGAGCTCGCACGGTGGATCGTCAGCTGAGCCAATACGCTTCGGGAGTGACCTCGACCGGCGTTAGGTCCGTTTGACCCGCAGCGCCGACCAGGTGTCGTCGATCGCCACGAGCGAGACGGGCTGAAGCCCGAACGACTTCGCGAGGGCGCCGAGCTGTTTCGGTGGAACTCGTTGTCGCCTTTCCGATAGGCGATCCACACGCTCGTGGACGGCCCCATGCTCTTCATCGTTGTCGGCACGGCCGCCTTGAACTGGGCTTCGTCGGTTGCGAACAGGAGCACCGCGTCCGCCGTGCCGCCGACGCGCGTGGTCACTTTCGCCGGGCTTCCGTCGAGCACCGTCGCGTAGCTCGCAGGCGCATTCACGAGCAGAACAGTGCCGCCCTTGATGAAGAGCTTCTGCCAAAGTGGTTTGGTCGATGGGGCAGGCTTCTTCGACGGCGCTTTCTCGTTGGCAGGCACGGCGCGACTCTACGACTGAGGGAATGGACGATGCCAATCTACGATGACGAGGTGCGAGCGCCGTCTCATCAGCGCAGCACACCCGCGTCCCACGCGACACGACCGCCAACGAGAGTCAACACGCTTTCCGTGCGGGACAGCACCTCCACGGGAACCGTGAAGATGTCCTGCGACAGCACCGCGATGTCCGCGAGCATCCCAGGCGCGAGCGACCCCTTCTGCGTCTCCGCGAGCTCGGCGTAGGCTGAGCCCCACGTGTACGCTCGAACGAGGTATTCGCGCGACGGACGCGGGTCGTACGGAAAACGAAGCGCGTTCGCCAGCCCGGCGAACGGACTTCGCGCGACTCCGTCCGATCCGAGTCCTAACGGGAAGAGCGACACCACCTCGGGACGAAAATCACCGGCGAGCGAATCGAGAAATGCCTTCGGCAGCGTTCGCGCATCCGGGATGAACGGCAGGTTGCCGACGATTATCATGCCCTTGGCAGTCGCCCGGGCCCACAGATCGGGCGTGCCAAGGATTCCGCCGTGCTCGAAGCGAATGCGCAGCGGTCGCCACACCGAATCGGGCGCGACGGTCTCCATGAGCCTAACGACGATTGCCACAGCACTGTCGCCCAGCGCGTGGAGCGCGAGCTGCTCGCGCCGCTGGACTGCATCGACGAGCATGCGACGCACGCTGTCGATAGGGAAATCAAAGCGCCCGTGCCATCCTGGCCGACCCGCCTGCGGCCCGCGCGTGAACATGAGCCCATCGACATCGGGTGGCGCGCCGTCGAGAATCCACTTTCGTCCGCTTACTTCCACGAGCGGGGCCGGTCTCTCGGGAACAGTGTCCCACTCGGCGATGTTCAGGCTCGATGGCGTCGGGATGGAATGCTTGCAGATGTGCACGCGAATCGGCAGCTGCGCTGCTCGAAGCACGCGCACCTGCGTCGCGGGAGCGTAGTTGAGCCCCATGTCGTGTACGGTCGTGATGCCGAGCTGCAGCTCGCTCCGCGCGAAGCGGCGCAGGGCCTCGACCATCGTCGACTCAGGAACGAGCGCGCGGTGCCGACGACGAGCGCTCCACCCCGCGTACTCGTACAGTCGCCCCGTTAGGCGACCCTGGCGGTCACGCTCGTACCATCCGCCGAACGGATCCGGTTCGCTTTCACGAATCCCGAGCGCGCGCATCGTCGCCGTGTTCAGGATCATGCCGTGTCCCCACCCGGTGTAGATCGCGACCGGATGATCGGGCGCCTCGCGGTCGAGTGTTTGCCGACGCAGCGTGGTATCGGCGAATGCCTTCGCCCAGATCTCCACTCGAATCCACGTCCCGCGCGCCACGCGGCCGGTCATGGCGCGCACGGAGTCGAGCACCTGGTCCCCGGCGGCATCGATCTCCGGGCCGCCCATCGATACGTTGGTCCCCGGGCTGCCAGCCAGGACGTGGTCGTGTGCGTCGTTGAAACCCGGAACGACCACGCGCCGCCGACATCGATGACACGAGTGCTCGCGCCGGCGAGCCGACGAAGGTCTGCCGTCGTCCCTACGGCAACGATGCGCTCGCCTCGAATGGCGACGGCCTCGGTCCATGGGCGCGCGGTGTCACTCGTGAAGACCTTGCCGCCAAGCAGGACGAGGTCCGGCGCCTGCTGACTCGGCCCGGCGGACTCCGCCGCAAAAGCGACCGTGAGAGCGGTGACGAGCCAGCGCTGAGTGAAACCATCATGGGCGGACCCGCCGCCGGGCGAGCACACCCTTGTCCACGACTGCGCCGATGCGGCTCACCGTCTGAAAGTATAGAGAATCGCCTGCGATCTCCGCGAGCAGGAACGAGCGATCCCTGTCGAAGCGCGCCGAGAGCAAGGGGCTCGGATGCGTATCGCCCCTCCGCAGCTTGGCCGCGCCGCCGACGGTGAAGTAGTAGATCCCCTTCTGCGGCTTGTACCGCTCGTAGATGTGCTCGTGACCCGAGAACACAACGTCCACGCCGTACTTGACGAATAGGGGCTCGAGCACCGCGCGCACCTCCACCTCCGGCCCGCGCCGCGCCGTCGTATACAGTGGATGGTGGAAGTACGCGATCTTCCAGTCCGACCCTGACGCTGCCAGCTCCTTGTCCAGCCACTTGAGCTGCTCGGGGTCGAGGTAGTTGCTGTCGATGACGAAGAAGCGAACGTTCCCCTTCTTGAACGTGCGATACCGGTTCCCGCCGAGGTTGAAGGGTTTGTAGAACCGCTGATTCGGGTCGTCGTGATTTCCGAGCGCGGCGTCGAACTCGATGCCCTTGTCGAGCAGCGTTTTGTACGGTCGCGTGAACTTCCGGTCGAAGTCCTGCGGGCGTTCGGACCCGTAGATGTTGTCGCCCAGCATGATCGCGAACGTGAACGGAAAGGTCTTGCCGTACCGGACCATCTGATTCGCGACCTCGTACTGCTCGCGGCCGCCCGTTCCGGCATCGCCCAGGACGAGAAAGCGCACCGAGCCGGATTTCATGGGCAAGTAAACCTGGGCGCCGAGCGGCGCCGCAGCGAGGGCAACAGCGATGATCGCCGCTCCGAACCGTGATCGCATGCTCGCGGCCTCAGCTCGGGACAGCGTTAGGCATGACGTCGAGGATGACGTTCGCCTCGATGTCGCGGAGCACGAGATAGTTCTGCACCACACGATACTCGAGTTGCTCGGGCAGGGGCGGCAGCAGCGGCAGGAGCGTCGCGGGGAACGTCGCGAGCGGATAGGTGGTTGGATATAGCGTGTTCACCTTCGGGACGAAGTCGGGGAGCTCGTCCTGTTGGTCCTCTCGCGTCTCCTGTACCGAGTCGGGCCGCCGGCTGTACTCCTGCTTGATCAGGGTAGCGACGAGCGCCGAAAACTCTGGAGTGAAGATGTCACCGGGCTTTGCCTGCGCGCGTGCCGCGATGATGCTGCTCGCCAGCTTCGTCGCGCGCGTCGTGATCTCGGCCTGGCTCTTTGTCGGATCGAGCTCACCTACGGAATCGACCAGCGTTTTCCGCAGCTTCATGTAGGCGTCTACCCGCTTGGCGAAGTCGGCAAAGACGGCGCCGGTGGGATTTTCGGCCGGTTTTGCTTCCTCGTTCTTGCAACCGCCCGCGGCCAGCACTGCGCAAGCTCCCCCGATCAGGAGAGGCCTGCGGAAGTCCAATGTGCTTCGCACGATCACGCTCCTTTCGTTGCTGGTCGGGATAGGCGCTGCTTCCCACGCCCGGGCGTCGCAGCGTTAGTTACGGCAAATGGCGGTCCCAACCGCGCTTCAAGACCGCTGACCCTTGAAGTTGCGGTCTCCGGCCTGCAGTTCAGGGTCAACTCGACGCCGTGATTCCATGCTTCTACACGCCCATTCTCGACTCGCACGAGTTGCCGCCACGGCGCTCGCCCTCGCTGCCGTCGCTGCTTCGTCGCTCGCCGCCCAGCGACGACAAGGCCCCGGCCAACCCGTCGGTCCCGTGGACCCGCGCAACGCACAGACCGAGAAGCCGCCCCTCCACGCGAAGCACTGGATCGCCATCACCGGCAAGCCGCTCTCGGCCACCGCCGGCGCGATGATGTATCAGAAAGGTGGTAACGCCGTTGACGCCGCGGCCGCCATGCTCGCCGCCGGCTGCACCATGTGGGACACCCTGGGCTGCGGCGGGGAGACACAGGCGCTCATCTACAATCCGAAGACGAAGAAGGTCGTCGGCTTCAACGCGTTAGGCGCCGCGCCAACCGGAGCGACCGCGGAGTTCTACAGGTCGAAGGGTTACAGGAATCCGCCCGAGTACGGGCCACTCGCGGCCGTCACGCCCGGCACGATGGGCGGGCTCCTGACCATGTTGGCCGAGTGGGGCAGGCTGTCGGTCGCGGACGTGTTGGCGCCGGCGATCCAGATGGCCGACGGCTACGCGATCGAAGCCCAGCTCGCGAATTCCATCGAACGGCAGAAGAGCTGGACCAAGCAGTGGAAGTACTCGCCGGCGGTCTTCCTTCCGCATCTGGGCCAGACGCGAGAAGCGCCGGAGCCGGGCGAGGTATTCGTCCAGAAGGACCTCGCCGCGACGTTCCGGAAGCTCGTCGAGGCGGAGAAGACCGCGAAGGCCGCTGGCAAGACGAGAAAGCAGGCGATCTACGCCGCCTACGACCGCTTCTACAAGGGCGACATCGCACAGGAGATCGTGCGCGGTGTGCGAGACGACGGCGGGCTGTTCACGATGCAGGATCTCGCGAGCTGGAAGGTGAAGGTCGAGGAGCCACTCCACACGACGTACAAGGGGATCGAGGTCTACAAGCTTCCGCTCTGGCAGCAGGGCGCGGCGCTGCTCCAGGCGCTCAACATCCTCGAGAACACCGATGTGAAGGGCATGGAGTACAACTCCCCGAAGTACATCCACGCGCTCTATCAGACGATGAACCTCGCGTTCGCCGATCGGGACTTCTACTACGGCGATCCAGCATTCCCGCCCGAGGAGCCGGTGAAGGGACTGCTGTCCAAGGACTATGCGAAGGCGCGGTTCGCGCAGATCGACTGGACAAAGAACGACCCTAACGCGAAGCCGGGCGACCCGTATCCGTTCCAGGGCGGGACCAATCCCTTCACATCGATCCTCGAGAACTGGAAGAACAGCGACTTCGTGCTCCCGGACTCGCAGCCGGCGAGCGGCGGTCAGGATCGCCGTGTCGTCCCGCGTACCGATTCGGCGACTATCGAGGCCGACTCGGTATTCATGGAGAGCTTCTTTGCCGGCACGACGTCGATCGAGGCGGCGGACGAGGAAGGGTGGGTTGTGTCGGTGACGCCCAGCGGTGGCTGGGTGCCGGCGGTGATTGCGGGACGCACGGGGATCGGGCTCAGCCAGCGCGCGCAGAGCTTCGTTACCGAGGCGAAGGACGGGCCGTTCAATGTGATCGAGCCGGGCAAGCGCCCGCGCGTGACGCTGACGCCGACGCTCGCGCTCAAGGATGGCGCACCGTATCTCGCGTTCGCGGTGCAGGGTGGCGACTCGCAGGATCAGAATCTCCTACAGTTCTTCCTGAACGTGGTGGAGTTCGGGATGACCGTCCAGCAGGCGGTCGAGGCACCTAACGTGAACAGCTATCAGATGCGGAGCTCATTCGGTCGGCACGAGTCGCGCCCGGGGCGCATGACGGTCGCGTCCTCACTCCCGGAGTCGACCCGTGAGGCGCTCAAGCAGATGGGATACACGCTCGATTTTGTGGAGCGGTCGTCGGGGCCGATCAACGCGATCCTGTTTGATTGGAAGCATCGGACCATGTGGGGTGGGTCGAGCAATCACGGGGAGGATTACGGCATCGCGTGGTGACCTGATCGGGTGCCGCCGTGTGAGACGGCAGCGAACATAAGAAGGCCTTCCGTCGACGAGTGCCTAACGGGACGGCTTCGTTGCCGCGTGGCCGAACTGCCCCAGTGGGTTGTAGTCCGCCAGGCAGTCACGGAACGCGTGACGCGTACCGGACGGCAAGACCTGGGTTGACTGAGGCTTCCGAGCAAGGTTCTGATCGCTCGATCGGTATCTGGCGGCCTCGTCGCTCTCAGGAGCAAGGGATAGTTCCGCCGCATGCAGGTCGGCCGATCGGAGCCCAGCTGGTGACTGACATCCGGGATTGCGGTGGACCGTGACACATGTAGCGGACGGACTCTCAAGCGCCCACACAGGACTAGCATGGTACACACCTCCCGAGGTGCCGAGCCAATAACAACAATAATTCGGTGTCGCGCCGGGGACGCAATACCAGGCAATGACGTATGGAAGGTGTTGCCGCACGACGTGCACGTCGGCATCCTGCGTCAGCTGCCGACGGCGCCCGAAAGCATCGCACGAGTGGTCGACGTGCTCGAGATGGGCCCGCGTCCAAGCGAGGCAGTCTTCGACAGGATCACGATGCCAGGCCCTGGCCAGGCCCTGGCCAGGCGGGCCGATGCGGTCGTCGCGCCGGCTCCGGTGACCGCCTAACGCGGTAATGACGCTCGGTCGCTTGGTTCTCATCTGCGACGGCGAAGCGGCGGTAGAGACGAAGCCAGACGAAAAGCGGACAGCATGTCGATTCTGCTCACCCTGACTCGACGCCAGGTTAGGAACTGATCGGTTCGATCGCCTGCCGCTCGGGCCCGCTCGACCGATGAGTTTCGCGCGCTCCAACCGTCACACGAGTGTCACTGGAGCAAGGGAGATCAGAATGACGACCGACGCGAAACGACACGACATGGATGAAGCCGCCCTCGTGGCAGCCGCGACCGCGGGAGACGAGAACGCCTTCGCGACGCTCACGCACCGCCACCGACGTGAGCTGCACGTGCACTGCTATCGAATGCTCGCGTCGTTCGAGGACGCCGAGGATCTGGTGCAGGAGACGTTTCTGCGAGCGTGGCAGAAGCGCGAGACGTTCGAGGGGCGCTCGACGTTCCGCGCGTGGCTATATCGCATCGCCACGAACGCATGCCTCGATTTTCTGGCGCGTCACGAGCGCCAGGCTATCGAGATTCCGACACATGGCTCCGAGCCCGCCGACCTCTCGCCGCATGTCGCCTGGCTGCAACCGTACCCGGATCGCCTGCTCGAGCGAGCCGCTCCCGAAGAAGCCGACCCGCACGCCGCGCTCGTTCGAAAGGAGACGATCGAGCTCGCGTTCGTCGTGGCGGTGCAATTCCTGCCGCCGAGGCAACGCGCTGTCCTGCTCCCGCCAGTCGGTGTGCTAGCGAAGGGCCGGCCTGACCCGTGCCGATGATGATGGCG
>Ga0207706_10004023_pt1 | contig 13910 bp, 14 predicted proteins | sample KBSC53metaG_FD_184318 | JGI IMG/M metagenome (GOLD analysis project Ga0207706, IMG submission 184318) | Corn rhizosphere microbial communities from Kellogg Biological Station, Michigan, USA - KBS C5-3 metaG (SPAdes) (version 2) | ecosystem: Host-associated > Plants > Roots > Rhizosphere > Soil ... | reverse complement strand
GGGTGGCAGATCCGCTGTACATGACGCCCGGCAACGAGCGCCGCACCGAGCACTTCTCGCGCGTGCTGCACACTCTTCTCCAGCAGAAGGCGGTCAACACCTACGGGTCGAACTGGGGCGGAGATCTCGCCGAGCTCATTCTCCGTTTCGGATGGGCAGAGAAATGGACGCAGGAGCCTTCACGCAGCCCGTATCCGGATGCGCAGCCTTCCATTACCGGACACGAGCGCGAGCCAGGTTACCATTTCTTTCTGACGCAGCGTCCCCCGGACAGTCTTGCCCTTATCGCGGATTCGGTCTTCGACATCTATCAGTTCCCGCCGCGCGAGCAATACGCTCCTGCCTACACGCGCGGCTTCGTCAATCTCGATGCTCAGGTGGCGCGTTTCCGCCGCGGTGATTCAACCCGCGTTATCGCCGCTTACGATGTCAGCAGCGATACGATCTTCGGGCACAAGAAGTTCGCGGCCGCATTGATAGCAATGGGCGACGAGGCAACTCCCGGCTCGAGGATGGAAATCGCGGAATCTCCAGCGAAGCAGGTGTTGAGCGTGTCGACGATGTGGAAGGAACAGCTCGTCGGCGTCGAGCTGATGGCGAAGGACAGTTCCGCCGCGGCACGCTGGCGCGCGGGGTTCGCCGAGGTTCCGCTCGACTCGGGAAAGATCAGCGTGTCCGATCTTCTTTTTGTAGACGGTGCGCCGTCACTCCCGTCCGATCTGGCCGAGGCGACGCAGCGGGCGCATGGCGGCACGCGGTTCCGTCACAACACCAGGATTGGATTGTTCTGGGAGCTTTACGGAATGACTCCGGCTGACAGCACGCTACCCACCGCGCTCACCATCACGCGAATCGACGAGGGTCTGCTCAAACGCACTTTCCGCGCGCTTCACATTGCACCGAAGCTGAACCCGCTGAACATCCGCTGGCAGGAAAATGGCGCGGCTGGCGTTCTGTCGCCGCGATCGATCGTGCTGGATCTGTCGACGGTACCCGCTGGCAGGTATTCCGTGAAGCTCGAGGTGGGCACCAATCCCGTCGCATCCACCTCGCGCATCATCGAGGTGCAGTAAGCCTCAGCTCGTCGAGCCGGCGCGTGATGAAATCCTGTTCGGCGGTTTGCGTGGTCAGACGGAGGGCTGTTTCGTAGCTCACGATTGCTTCAGCGACCCTTCCAAGACGCCGGCATAGATCCCCGCGCGCGGCGTGCGCCAGGTGATAATCGACAAGGTCTCCGCGAACGAGAATCGAGTCGATCAAAGCCAGTCCGGCCGCGGGTCCTTCGCTCATCGCCACCGCGGCGGCTCGATTGAGCTCGACGACCGGGGATGGATCCGTCCTCAGCAGAACATCGTAGAGGCCGACGATCTGTCGCCAATCCGTGGACTTTGCATCCCGGGCTTCCGCGTGTACCGCTGCGATTGCCGCCTGCAGGGTGTACGGTCCGAATCTATGGGATTGAATCGCGCGCTCAACGAGCTCGACCCCCTCGTCGATCTGCGCGCGATTCCAGAGCGAACGGTCCTGGTCCTCGAGGAGAATGATCTCTCCCGCCTGGCCCGTTCTCGCAGCACGACGCGCATCGTGCAGAATCATCAGCGCCAGCAATCCGATCACCTCTGGCTCGGGCAGGAGCTCGGCGAGCAACCTGCCCAGCCTGATCGCTTCGGCCGAAAGGTCGGCACGGGTGAGTGATTCGCCGCTCGACGCAAGGTAGCCCTCGTTGAAGACGAGATAGATCACGTGCAGCACGCTGTCGAGTCGCTCGGGAAGCTCGGCGCGCTCCGGAATCTCGTACGGGATGCGCGCTTCCCTGATCTTTGATTTCGCGCGGACGATCCTCTGCGCCAGCGTCGGCGGCGGGGTGAGAAAGGCGTGCGCGACTTCTTCCGTGGTAAGACCGCACACTTCGCGGAGAGTCAGCGCGATGCGCGCATCCGGACTGAGGGCCGGGTGGCAGCACGTAAAGATGAGACGCAGCCGATCATCTTCGAGCTCGTCGTCGTATCTGAGCGGGCCGGGCGACGCTTCGAGACTATCGATCATCGGGCTGCCCCCAGTTTCGAACCGGGCATCCCGTCGCAGCCGGTCGATGGCCTTGAAGCGACCAGTTGAGACCAGCCAGGCGCGCGGATTGGCTGGCACTCCTTCCGTCTCCCACTGCTCCACCGCCGCGGCGAAGGCGTCGTGAAGTGCCTCTTCGGCGAGATCGAAATCATCGAGGAGGCGAATGAGCGTGGCCAGCACACGGCGCGATTCGGTGCGATAGAGAGCATCGACCTGATCGCGCACGTGTGTCATGCTGGCGTCCTTCTCAGGCCGCGCTGCTGCCGGCCAGTGCCTCCGCGGGTTGCGCATTCGCCTGCGGGTGCTCGACGATCGGCCTCACCTCAATTGAGCCCGTTTTCACGGACGGGATCCTCGAGGCGACCTGGAGTGCGTCGTTCAGATCCTTGGCTTCGATGAGGTAGAATCCGCCGAGCTGTTCCTTCGTTTCCGCGAACGGTCCGTCGGTGGTGGAGACCTTACCGTTGCGCGATCGAAGCGTGGTCGCCGTATCGATCGGCTGGAGCTGGTAGCCGGCGATGTGATGTCCGCTCTTCTTGATGCTTTCACCGAAAGCGCGGTACTCGCCCATCATTTTGTCGATTTCGGGTTTCGGGGTCGTCGCGAACAGTTTCTCGTCGTCGTAAATCAGGCAAAGGTATTTCATGGCTCCTCCAGGAATTAGAAAGGGTTCTCGCTAAGTAGTCGGGCGGCGAGGCCCCATTTCGACATCGGGTTTTTATTGAGTTGTGCCCCTCATTATGCCGTTCCGAATGCGGACCGCCTTTTCAGACGCCCCGGGGATGGACGCGACGACTGTCACGACCCGGGTGAACAGCCGCACCGGCAACTGAAGAGTGAGGGTCTCGGTTCCCCGGCGGACCACCACCGGCAGCGTCGTGAGCGCAGTGCCGTTGTACTTCTGCCGGAAGGTGTCGAAGGCGTCGTCGTTGGTGATTGCGACGTCGCCGAGCGAGATGAGACGGTCACCGGCACGGATGCCGGCTGCCGACGCCGCACCGCCGGCGCTGACTCCGGTAACAGTGAGCCCACTGCTGTCGGTAGCCGTGGAGATTCCGAGGCGTGGCTCACGGAGGGTGTCGCTGCGGCTTTGCATACCGGCCAGCCGCATCACCGAATCGACGGGCAGCGGTTCCCTGCCGTCGACGTAGCGGCGGGCGAACTCGGTGAATGACTTGCCACCGGCGGCGCGACCAACCTCTCCCCACCAGTCGGCGCTGGTGAACCCGCGGCCGCGCTTGTAGGTGTTGTTGTAGAGAGTGCGCATGACGTGGTCGAGCGACGAGCGGTTGTTGCTGCCGTCGCGGATCATGATGTCGAGCAGAAACCCAATGAGCGCGCCTTTCGGGTAGTACAGCCCGCCGCTGCCGTCCGTCGGGGAGATCCACGGTGAGAGCGCTGCATCGCTGACCGCTATTCCTGGCGCGCCGGCAGTTGAAGCGATGAATCCGCCAATGCCATTGAAGAATGCCAGGCTGTCTGTGACACCGCCGCGAATTGTTCCGAGCTCCCCGTAGTAATCTGTGACGCCTTCGCTGACCCAGAGCCAGGTAGTCGGCTGCGCGTCGTCGTATCGATAGGGCACCATGTCCGCGGGACGAAGGCGCTTCACGTTCCAGGCGTGGAACGCCTCGTGTGAGTAGAGCCCGGGCAGATAACCGGCATCGAGCTGCGACGTGAGAACTTCGTCCACCTGCGACGCCTGGTGCTCGAGGCCGCCGCCGTTCACGACCGTGTCGGAGCGCTGGAACAGTGTGTAGTTGCGGAAGGGAGCTTCGCCGAAAACGGCGATGTGCGCAGTAAAGATTTTCCGGATCTGGTCGAAAGTGCGATCACGCCGCGCCGGCGTAAGACTCGCCGCGGGGTAGAACGCGAGGCGAATCCACTTGTTCGCCACCTGAGTGCTGTCGAACGCGAATCGGCCGACGTAGAACGGGTGATCGGTGAGATCGTGATAGTTCGACGCCTGGAAGTTGTTAGTACCGGGCGCTGGGTCCATGCCGGTGGCAATGCGCCATGACGGCTCGGTACGGATCGTCACCTGTGCGGGCCAGTTGAATCCGCGGCCTACCGGATAGAGAAAGACGTTGGTGCCGTTGAAGAACGCGAAGTTGGATGCGGTCCACGCGACGGCACGATCAACGGCGTCCGCAAGATACTTGAACGAGACACGGACAGTCCCGGCGGAGCGAGGAGTGATCTCCCACGTTTGGTAGTCGAGTTTCTTCCACGCCAGCGGGGCGCCGTCCTGCTCCGCAGCGAATTGGGACATCCGCCGCGCGAACCACACGAGCACGTAATGGCCGGGTGACCATGCCGGAATCGCCAGAACCACGGGCGCGGTGCTGTTGACGTGAAACGTCATCGAGGCGCCGAGCTGGTGGCGTCCAACAGAAGCCGAATCTGCGGTAATCTCGTAACGCACATCGCTGATCGGTGCCGAGGTGCGGGGAGTTTGCGCCATGACCGGAGAAACGCACGCGAGAGCAACAGCCGCGGACAGAAGCGAGCGAACCATCAAATCCTCCGTTAAGTGATCCTGCATGGGGGCAAATACCCAGGCGATTGGCGCAGCGAACTTCGCTCAAGTCGAGCGGTATGATACGTTAGCTTCACTTCCACCCAACCGAAACACAACGACGTGAAAACGATATTCAGGACCGCAATGGCGGTCCTTTCGATATTCCCTGCCGCACTGGTCGCGCAGACTGGTCTCACCGCCGCTCCGGCGTCGCCGGAGCCGGGAGCGATAGTGCGTTTGACACTTACATCCACGTCAAACGTTGATCCGATTGTGTCAGTGCGGGGCGCGATGGCGGGCGAGCCGCTCCATTACCGGAAGGCCAGCGCAGGGGTGTGGCACGCCATCGGCGGCGTACCAGTTGATCTCGACAGTCTTCAGGCAAACGCGATCGTGCAGCGAGCATCGGGCGCGACCGAAACGGCGAGGGTTCGTTTCCGGCTGCCAAAGGTTCCTCCTCCGGTTGCCCAGCCACTCGCCGTGGACAGCACCTTCACCAAGCCACTCGACGCGGCGACAATCGCCCGCATCGATCGCGAAAACGCGCGCGCTCGTGAAGTCGGACGTGAGGCCCATGAGCGCGCGCCGATGTGGACCGCATCGTTTCTCAAGCCGCGCACGTCGGTGGTCACCAGCGAATTTGGCTCCGGGCGTTTATTCAACGGCAAGCTCACCACGCGTCACCTCGGTGTCGATTTCCGCGGGGCGGTCGGCGAGCCCGTCCGCGCTGCCAACCGCGGTGTCGTAGCGCTGGTAGATAACTTTTTTCTCGCCGGCAACGTGGTCTACATCGATCACGGCGGCGGAGTGGTCACGTCGTACTTTCACCTGAGCAAAACGCTCGTCAAGCAAGGGGAAACGGTGAAGCGGGGTCAGGTGATCGGACAGGTGGGAAATACCGGACGCGTCACCGGGCCGCATCTCCACTGGGCCGCGCGCTACGGCGGGAACACGGTCAATCCGCTCGATCTGCTCTCGATCAAACCGGATTGGTACAGCGCGTCGGTTTCGAGGTAGAGAAGGGAAAAACTACAAATCGAAGAGTATCAGTTCTTCTTCTCCTAAACGGCATCCGGCGCATCTGACTGATCGCCTCGATTGTTGAGGGCGCGCCAAGCCGCGAGTCGCTCGTCCAGTATGGGCGCGAGCTTGTCGAAGTTCTCCCATGTATCGGCCACGTGATACAAAGTCGGCAGGTCGCCGCCCAGCACCCGATCGTAATCATTGGCGTAGCCGTTGGTCTCGTAGTATGAGCTGGTGAACTCCCTGCCCTCGGGCGTCAGCAGTGTGTCGAAGAACTTTTCGTCGAGCTTGGTGAGGAGCAGCGTGCGACCGGTCACTTCACGGTTCAGCACCCAGGTGTAGGTGTCATCGGCGAGCTGGATCAGCTCTTTGCTGGCAAGGTCCCGGAGCATGATCCACGCGATGTACATCCCGATATGCGTGCCGCCGTTCTCGGGCGGGAGCTCGGACGGATAGTTACCCCCGTAGTGCCAGTCTGCGCGGTCGATGTTTGCCAAGGGTTGCCTCAGGCTCCGATGATGAGTTTTGTGGCGGCGACGACCAGCACTAACGCCAGCAATCTTCGCAACACAGTCGGCGGTGCATGCTTGCTTCCATAAGTCGCCCCAAGCCACCCGCCAATGACTGCGGCCGCACCCCACATTGGCAGATTCACCGGCAGCTGCGCAACGCTCGAGAAGTGGCCCAGGAGTCCGGCAACAGAATTCACGAGGATGAATGGAGCGGCAACGGCAGACGTTTCGCGAGTCTCCGCCCAGCCATTGTGGAGGAGAAGCGGGCTGAGAAAGATGCCGCCCCCGACGCCAACAAGGCCAGAGATGTATCCGATGCCGACACCCGCGATAATTGCCGCGGCGAGTCTCGGCGGGCGTGGTTCAGCAGCAATCGGACGCAACGACGACCTGAACATCCACACGGCGGCATAGAGAAGCACGATACCGACGACGAGCTGGTAATAGCGCGGCGACAGGTTGCTCGCGCCGCCAAGGAACGCCGCCGGGATCGAGGCAACCGCGAAAGGCCAGAACAGATTCCAGCGGAACAAGCCGGCGTTCCAGAACTTGAAGGTTGCCACCGCGGAGACGAGGATGTTCAGCGCCAGTGCAGTCGGCTTCATCACTGCAGGGGAAACACTGAACAGCCCCATGACCGCGAGGTAGCTCGACGCGCCGCCGTGCCCAACCGATGCGTAGAGCGCCGCTCCGACAAAAAGCAGCAGAGCAATGACGACAGTCTCTGAAACGGGCATCCCTTTCAAACGTATATTGTTGTTTCCGATGCACCCCGCCGCCTGCGAAGCTACATGACAGAGTACGCAATCGACATCGCCAACGTCACCAAGCGCTTCGCCGACCACACAGCGGTGCGCGACCTCGCACTGCGCGTTCCTACCGGAAGCGTTTACGGATTGCTCGGACCGAATGGCGCCGGCAAGACGACCACCATCCGGATGATTCTGAACATCATCGCACCGGATTCCGGGAAGATTCACATCTTCGGCCGTCCGTCAAATGATCCGCACCTGACGCAGCGACTTGGATATCTGCCGGAAGAGCGGGGGCTGTATCGCAAAATGCAGGTTCGGCGCGTGCTGAAGTTTCTAGCCGAACTCAAGGGAGTCCGCGGCAGTGACGCTGACAAGCGCATCGATGAGTGGCTGGAGCGCCTTTCGCTCAAGACACCGGAAAAGGATTGGGGGCTCGCGAAGATCGACGAGCTCTCGCGCGGCATGCAGCAGAAGGTGCAATTCATCGGCACTTTGCTCCACGACCCGGATCTGGTCATTCTCGACGAGCCGTTCAGCGGTCTCGACCCCATCAACGCGCAGGCGCTCAAGGACACCGTCGTAGAACTCAAACACCGGGGCAAGACAGTGATCTTCAGCACGCATCTGATGGACAACGCCGAGCGGCTTTGCGATTCGGTTTGCATAATCGCGCGCGGGGAGAAGGTGCTGGACGGTACGGTGACGGGTGTGAAGGAGGAGCACGGACTGCGGAACGTCGCGCTGGCAATCGAAGGCGACGGCGCCTCCGGAGTCGCGGATATCCTCCGCGACACTTCGCTGGTCCGACGCGCTGACGACTCGAATCGATTCTTCGAAATAGAGCTGGTACCGGGCGCAGATCCACAGGTGCTGTTGCGGAGGATCATCGAATCAGGAGCCTCGGTGCAGAGGTTCGAGATGATCCAGCCTTCACTGCACCAGATCTTCCTGCAGAAGGTTGCTAACACTGTGCGGCCCGAGGAGCGCGCGGCCTGGGCACACGTGGAAGAGGGGATGAGCGGACATGGCTAAGCTTTGGGCGATCATCAAGCGCGAGTATCTGGAGCGCGTGCGGTCCAAGTGGTTTCTGATTGCGACGTTCTTCGGTCCAATCTTCTTCAGCGCCATCATCATCGTCCCGGCCTGGCTGGCGTCACGAAGCAAGGCGACCAGCGACGTCTACAACACCATCATCCTCGACGCGACCGAGGCCGGATTCGGGCAGCGCCTGGCTGTGGCCATCGCTGGCGACTCGGCGAATCGCTCCCGGATGCCGGTAGTGCGCGTAGTGTCGCCGGCCGAGCTGACGAAGGCGGAGAGCACCGCCACAAGAGAAGTGATGCGGAAGGAACGCACCGGGTACGTGGTGGTGAATCAGCAGACGATGGCGGGCGAAGCGGCTCGATACGCGGGAGCGAATGCCACCTCGATGGCCGACATGGCCCAGATCAAGAATGCGATTCGCGAGACAATTCTGGCGACGAGGCTGCAGCAGGTGGGACTCGACAGTCGGAAGATGAAGGAGATCACCTTCATCCCGCTCGACTTCAGCACCGAGAGAATAACCGAGCGCGGGCGAGCGGGTTCGGGAATGGCCAGCGTGCTGTTTGGTTTCGCGATCGGCTTCCTGCTCTACATGTCGATCGTGGTCTACGGGCAGACGATCATGAGCGGCGTGCTCGAGGAGAAGACGACACGGGTTGCGGAGGTCGTGATGTCTAGCGTTCCTACCGACACTCTGCTCGCCGGCAAAGTGCTGGGAGTCGGCGCGGTCGGGCTGACGCAACAGGTGATCTGGATCGGATTGACCTACGTCATGCTCAAGCTGCGCACGCCGATCATGGCGAAGCTGGGCGCGCCAACGATGAATTTTTCTCTGCCCGACATTTCCCTCGCCGCGGCCATCCTGTTCCTCTTGTTCTTTCTGCTCGGCTTCATCTTCTACTCCTCGCTTTACGCGGCGGTGGGATCGTCGGTGAACAGTGAGAGCGAGGCGAGACAGGCGGCGAGCCCGCTGATGATCATGATCGTAAGCACCGGCGTGTTCATTCAGCCGGTGCTGCTGAACCCGACGGGGACTCTGGCCAAGGTTCTGTCGCTGATTCCGATCTCGTCGCCGATCATCATGCCAATCCGGATGGCAGTGACAGGAGTCCCGCCGCTCGAGCTGGCGGGCAGCCTGATTCTGCTGGCGATCGGATGCCTGGCCGCGCTCTGGCTGGCGTCGCGGATCTACAGGGTCGGGCTGCTCATGTACGGGAAGAGGCCGACGATGAAGGAGATGGCCAGGTGGGTTTCGTACGCCAGATAACGAAAGGGCAAATGACCGGGTGCGGGGTAGAAGTAGTCAGGGTACGCGATTAGAGGTGCTAACTAATCGAGATGCCAGAACTCAGTTGCAGTTATGTAGCCCGGCCCACTTATTATTCAGTACCCACCCAACAATGCAGGAGTGAAGTAGATGTACGATGAGAGATTCGTCAGTCCGATGCGCCAGGAGCTCACCCAGATCGGCGTTGAGGAGATGCGGACCCCCGAAGAGGTAGACGCGAAGCTCGGGAATTCGCAGGGCACGACGCTGGTCGTCGTGAACTCCATCTGCGGCTGCGCGGCGAGAAATGCGCGCCCCGCGGTAGCGAAGGCCATTCAGCACGATGCGCGGCCGGCTCAGCTGACGACCGTTTTCGCGGGACAGGATGTTGAGGCGACACAGCGTGCGCGCAGCTATTTCACCGGCTACGCCCCCAGCTCACCACAGATCGCCCTGATCAAGGACGGCGAGGTGGTCTACATGCTGGAGCGTCATCAGATCGAAGGCCGCACCTCCGACGACATCGCGAAGGATCTTACGCGGGCATTCGACAAGTACTGCGAGAAGACCGCGGCGGCCTAGAACTCGTCGCGCTTTCTTCTCTCGATAAAGGGCTGGCCGTCGGGCAAAGTTTGAGGCTCGACGTCCCGCCCTGTTTCTTTCAGTACGCGACCGCGGATGAACTGCACTGTGGTGCCGAGCAGCAGCGCCCAGACGCAGACCGCGATCAGACGCCAGAACAACACCCCTGTCGCCATCGGCTGCCAGTCCATGAATTCCGCGCGCGCGGTTCCCCATGGCTCCCGGTGCAGCGCAATGAGCGCGAGACTCGCCGCCATCTCTCCCGCCGTCTCGAATACCGCGAAGAGGGGCGCGCGCCACGGCCATTCGCGAACGGGAAATCTTCCAAGGTGCAGCGTCGCCATTCCGAGCAGCAGAAGGGTCCCGAGTACGAGCGCGGCGAAGAGGTAGGCGCTGCTCGCGCTGCCGTGGGTGAGGACGACGGCGCGGAAAAGCCGAATGACAACTCCCGTGATGAGGGCAAGCTCAACCGGTGAGCGGGCGATTCTCGCGAATGCGGCCGGCTCCTCGAGATCCCACTCGCTCGACTTGAAGATCCGCCGGCGCTTCTCGAGACGTGGCTTCGTCACGCGCTCCAATGTAGCTCGCACCCGTAGTGCGTCCATGTGTCTACCCGCTGAATCAAGACAAAGAGCCTTTAACCATCCGATTCGACGCTGGACGCAGGGAGAGAGTAACTATTTGATCCAGTGACCGATCCTGCTCCACCTGATGTCGGTGAGCATCGGCAGTGGCCTGTCGCTGTCGTCCGCGTTGTACGAGTAGTACACGAAGAGAGGCTTTCCTCTCACGTTTTCCCTGGGGACGAAACCCCAATACCGGCTGTCCTTCGAGTTGTAGCGGCTGTCGCCCATCATGAAGAGATTGCGCCGCGGCACCACCAACGGACCCCAGTTGTCGTGCGTCGGCTGCGCCGGCGCGGCGCCGAACCGCGACGCCTTGAGACCAACTCGCGTTTGCCACTCGAACAGTGGATCAGGCGCGTTCGCAATCTCGGGAACGACCTGGGCATTGATGCCGTATCCCTGGCGCTGCGCGATCCCGTTCACATAAAGCAAACCGTTGCGCATGTAGAGAGTGTCACCCGCAACTCCGACGAGTCGCTTCACCAGCGTCGGTGTCGGATCGTTGCCGCGAGCAGCCTCGTCTGCCTGGTAAGGCGATACGAAGACAACGACATCGCCGCGGCGAGGATCTCTGTAGGCGGGAAGGCTCGCGCGCGAGAAAGGAATGTGCGCGCCGAATATCGCCTTGTTGACGAAAAGCCAATCGCCCACGAGCAAAGTGGGGATCATGCTTCCCGAGGGAATGCGATACGCCTCGACGAGGAATGCCCGCAGAATGAGAAAAATCGCGAGCGCGCCCGCGATCGACTTGAAGTTTTCCCAGAGGCGGGCGAGCGGGGACTGCTGTGAAACGGGGCGCGCCTTTTGGGCGCGCCCCGGCTTAGACGGAGTTGCCAAAGAGCTTAGGTGTTACGAAGGTGTTTGTTGACGAGTCGGGTCATCTCGAACATGGAGACCTGGCTGCGTCCGAAGATTGGACGGAGGTTCTCGTCAGCGTTGATCATCCGGCGGTTCTTGCTGTCCTGAAGACCCTTACGCTTGATATAACCCCACAGTTTCTTGGTGACTTCGGTGCGTGGCATCGCGCCGCTGCCGACTACCGCCGCGAGATCGCTGCTCGGCTGCATTGGCTTCATGAAGGCGGCGTTCGGCGTACGCTTCTTCCCCGAAGATTTGCGGCGGGCCGACTTCCGACCGCCTTTCTTTGCCGCTTTTCTTCCGCTTGACCTCGATGACTTGCGGGAAGACTTCCGTGCCGAGGACTTCCTTCCGCCTCTCTTTTTCGTTGCCATCTTGTCTCCTGGTTTGGTGATCGGATGCGATTTCCTACAGGGTGAATCGACATGCGTCAGCGACGCAAACTATAGTCCCGTGAGGCGAAAGCAATAGGGAATGCATCGATTTCCCCTATGAAAAAAGGCCAATCCCAGAGGGGAAAATGCTCTGCGGCCGCTGCCGCCCCCTGCCTCACCGCCTGCTTTTTACGTCCAGCCTTCGAGCATCTGCAACATTTTTACGTCGAACGGGTCTGGTGAATCATCGCTGTCGGCAATCTCATAGTTCTGCTGAGGCGTCTCGAGAATGAGAGGAATTCCAGCGCTCCGCCGATCCTTCATCAGCCACTCGAAGGCGGATTTCCCTATGTAGCCTTCGCCAATCAACACGTGGCGATCGCGGTTCGAGCCGAGCTCCGTAGCGCTGTCGTTGAGATGAAAGAACGAGGGAGGCTCACCGATCACCTCCTCGAACTCGTCGAGGACCGACGAGAACTTCTCCTTCGACGCGGATATGTCGTAGCCCGACGAGAAGAGGTGGCAGGTGTCCAGACCGTACCCCGTTCGCGTGCGCAGCGACTTGGGGACGCTCGACAAAATGTCATGTATCTCCTGGGCGGTTTTCCCCATCGTTTTCCCCGCGCCGGCAGTGTTCTCGACGAGCAGTCGTGTCTCCGACTTGTGGGTCTCCAGCGCCACCGTGATCGCCTTGCCGATCCGCTTCGCCGAATCCGCACGATCGCTGGCGCCCGCCGATCCGGGGTGAAAGCAGACCGCACCGACGCCGAGCGCGCTCGATCTCTCCAGCTCCTTGGTCAGTCCAGCGCTGGCCCGCGCCCACTTCTCGTCGTCGGGCGTCGCTACACTCAGCACGTAAGCCGCGTGTACTACGACGTTGGCGGGCTTGATTTTGGTTTTCGCCAGCGCGGTCTTGAATCGCGTCACGCGCTCGGGCTTGATTGTCGACTTGTCGCCGTAGAAGCGCGGTATAGCGGTGAAGAGCTGCAAGGCGGTCATTCCGGCGTTGCCGGCACGCAGCACCGCCATGTGGATGCCACCGTTATCGATAGTATGTGCGCCGATAAAGCGAGTCATGGCCGGGCCCGGTGCAAGTACTCTACCGTACCTTCGTGTGGCGCAACGGAAGTTGCACCGTCGTGTACTAGGTTTGATTATAGAGAGAGAATCCCCCACCCGTCGATGCAGAAGCTCATACCAATCCTCATAATCGCTGCTTCCCTGATTCCTGGCGCCGGTCAGGCTCAGACGGAGACGGGTACTGATATCCTGCTGGGACGAGTGACGGACATGAACGGTCGCCCCATTGGCGATGCCCAGGTTGGCGTGACATCGCTCCAGTCGGGTTTGCGGCGCTCGGTCGTGACCGACGGCGAAGGGCGCTACAAGGTTTACTTCCCCGAGACGCCACCCCGCTATCTGGTGCTGGTCAAAAAGCTTGGCTTCGCGCCCACACAGCAGACGATCATCCGGCACACCACCAGGCCGGAGGAGATGACGGTCGACATGAAGCTGGGCGGAACGCCGCTGGCGCTGTCGATGGTCGAGATAAACGGCGAGGCCGGTGGTTCGTCTCGACGCGAGAGCGACAGCGAGCCAGTGGCCCCGGTCATATTCGGGCCAGCCGGAACAGTGCCAAATCCTGTTGCCGAGATTCTCGCGCTCAAGGACACGCTGCACTTGAGCGCCGTCCAGATCGTCGGGCTGACCGACGTTTCCGACTCGCTTCTGGCCAGAAACGCGCGGATCTACAACGACATCAAGACTTTGCTGGCGAAATCGAAAGCGACGGGAGACGCGAGGCAGATGGCCGGCAGTATCGCAATGATGCTGGGGGAAGCATCGGACAATACCACCCGCGCTGTCGCTGCCGCGGAGAAATTGTTGCAACCGGAGCAGTGGTTGCTGTTGCCGCCGGCGATTCGGGATCAGGCGCGGCCGAGCGAGGAAGTTTCGAAGCAGTAGCTGCTACTTCCAGACTCCCTCGCGGTGCCCGACTCGAGAGGTGCTGTCGGGAGTCATCCACCAGACGCCGATGCGGTTGCGATCGAGCGTCACCCACGGCCAGATCGCGCGCACTTCCTCCGGAACTACGTGTCCGCGCTGCTCGAAGATGTGACCCGTCGTGCGCGAAAGCGCGTAGCCGAGTGTAGGAGTCGTCGCATTCGGATCCTCGAATACAACGACGACACTGTCCCCACGACCAACTACACTGGCGTGCACGGGCCGATTCCCGTAAACGACCGCGATCGGCGAGTGAAACATCTTACCGTCGTCCATC
>Ga0207706_10004016_pt1 | contig 13929 bp, 8 predicted proteins | sample KBSC53metaG_FD_184318 | JGI IMG/M metagenome (GOLD analysis project Ga0207706, IMG submission 184318) | Corn rhizosphere microbial communities from Kellogg Biological Station, Michigan, USA - KBS C5-3 metaG (SPAdes) (version 2) | ecosystem: Host-associated > Plants > Roots > Rhizosphere > Soil ... | reverse complement strand
AACTTCCTGGAGGCGGCTCGTGGATTCAGATGGCCGCCAGCGTGCCCGCCATCCGGCCGAGCGTGACAGACGTGGGAGGCGTGCTCGGCGATCAGGTCGGTGCCCAGGTGCAGGCGCACGGCAGTCTCTCCGGCGATGGTGTGTCGCTCTTCGATGGTTTGCGCATCGGCAACATGTACATCAGCTCGAACCTGACGAACATGAGCCTGTCGCCACTGTTGTTCGATCAGGTGGACGTACAGCTCTCCGGACAGAGCGGTGAGACTGGCACCAATGGCGTCATCATGAATGCCATTCCGCGTTCGGGTGGCAACCGGTTCCAGGGGTCGGCGCTGGTAAGTGGTTCCTCCCCCGGGCTGCAGGGCAGCAACATCACCGACCGGCTGGAGGCCCGTGGTGTGGCGGGTGCGTCGACGACGCTCAAGAAACTGTTCGACATCAACGGCGCGGTCGGTGGACCGATCAAGCAGGACAAGCTCTGGTTCTACGTGACCTCGCGGTATTTCACCAACGAGTTCTATCTCGCCGGCCTCTACTACGCGCAAGACCCGACCGCGATTCGGCGCGCTGAGAACAGGGACGAGCAGGCGTTTGGCGGCACGTACACCTACGACAACAACGGGCGCGTCACGTGGGGCATCAACGACAAACAGAAGTTCACCGGTTGGTACGCGTATCAGTACAAAGTCGATCCGCATTGGACGATCGCCGCAGCCACCACGGCACCTGAGGCGGTCCGCGTCACGACGTGGCACACGCAGCTATCGACGTTCAAGTGGACGTATACCGCCAGCAACCGTCTGCTCTTCGAGGCGGGAGTTGCCCCTGGCGCCAGCCCTGACACGATCATCGCCGAGCCCGATCGGATCAATGGCATCTCGATTCAGGAACAGGGCAGCCCCGCGGGGAGCTCGCTGGGGATCAGGCCTCTGATCTATCGGGCGCCGCAGCAATTCGACTTCGACGACCGGCTGCCATCTCAGAGCTTCGCGGCGTCGACCAGCTATGTCACCGGCAGCCATAGCGTGAAGTTCGGGTTCGACATGCAGCGTGGTCACTTCTGGCGCGGCGACAACAACGATTCGACTGGTGGCATCTGGTACCGCACACGAGAGTACGTACCCAACCTGGTGACCATTCAGGCGCCGAATGCGGGTTGGCAGAACAATCTCAACTACAACCTCGGCATCTACGCCCAGGACCGGTGGACCATGAATCGCCTGACGGTGAGCGGTGGCCTCAGAGTCGACATGCAGAACGAGTCCACCTCCGATTTCACGTCGCAGCCCCACCGATGGATGCCCACTCGCGGCCAGGACTATCCGGCCGTGGACAACGTGCCGAACTGGAAGGACATCAACCCGCGCGTGTCGGTGGCGTACGACCTCTTCGGCACCGGCAAGACGGCTATCAAGGCGAGCGCGAGCCGCGGTGTCGAGCAGGACTCGATCAGATATGCGGCTGCCAACAATCCCGCCAACACGCTGGTCACGACAGTCAGCCGCACGTGGAACGACACGAACAACAATTTCACGCCCGACTGCGACCTGCTGAATCCCCAGCCGAACGGCGAGTGTCTCGTGTGGCAGGATCTCGGGTTCGGCAGTTCCCGTGTGACCACCTTCTACGATCCCCGCATGCTCGACGGGTGGGGTGTGAGGGGCTATAACTGGGAGTTCTCTGGTGGAGTGCAGCACGAGATCATCCCGCGCCTCTCGGCGAGCGTGGGCTACTTCCGGCGTATCTACGGGAACTTCAACATCCAGGACAACGAAGCCCTGAGCCCCTCAGACTTCACGGAGTACAACGTGGTCGTGCCGACCGACGCGCGCCTGGAGTTGTCTGGACAGACGATCGGTGGCATCTTCGACCAGAATCGTGCCGTTACGAACCGTAACGTCATCAAGCCTGCATCGGATTTCGGCGACGTCAAGTCGCACTGGAACGGCGTGGACTTCTCGATCGATACGAGGCTCCGGAACGGCGTGCTGCTGCAGGGTGGTATCAGCACGGGGAAGACCATGAACGATTTCTGCGGCGTCGTCGACCAGGTGCCCGAGGTGCTTCAGTCTGGCGCCGCCGTCCCGACGGGGGTCATGTTGGTCGGAATCGGCGCTCCCGCGCTCAACGTCTGGACGCCAAAAGCGTTCTGTCACCAGGAGTCGCCGTTCCTCACGCAGTACAAAGCGGTTGGCGCGTATACGATTCCCTACGGCATCCGTATCGCCGCTACGTTCCAGAGCGTCCCTGGTCCTGTGATTGCCGGTAACAACATCTACACGGCCGTGCCGCCTTCTCTCGGTCGGCCTTTCTTCGCTGGCCAGAGCACGGTGAACGTCGTCGAGCCAGGCACGCAGTATGGAGACCGGTTGAACCAGATCGACCTGCGGTTCTCGAAGCTGCTCAATCTTGGCCAGGGACGTGTCGATCTGAACGTGGACCTCTACAACGCGTTCAACTCCGACGCGATCCTCACGCAGCAGAACGCCTACGGCGCAACCTGGCAGAACGCGCTCACGGTCATTCAGCCGCGATTCGTGAAGTTCTCGGCGCGCTGGGACTTCTAAGAGAGAGAAGCCCTTTTAGGTCGGCCGTTCGCAACGCCCAACTCTCCAATTTCCCGGGGAGTTGGGCGTTCGTGTTTTTGTGCGCAACTCCTTTTTATCCAGATCAAAAGTCATCCAACACGCCTGTTGACCTTCCTTGACTACCTATTTCTAGGTAGCGTAAAAAGTAAGTTCGTGAGATCGGAAATTAACTTCGCATAGCGAACGGACGTTACATCGCGATGTATCCAGAAATCCGGGGCCTCGTAGATTCCCCAACGTGGTGAATGGCAGCATGAGAGGTAACAGAATGCGCGCAGGCGTAAGGCCGCTACTAGTGCTGGTTTGTTTGATAAGCGCCCACTCCGTTGCATGGGCGCAAGCAACGATTGCCGGAGCAGTTCGTGACAGCTCTGGAGCCGTACTCCCTGGCGTGACGGTGGAAGCCGCCAGCCCGGTCTTGATTGAAAAGGTTCGCACAGCGACTACCGACGGAACGGGACGCTTCCGAATCGAGGATCTCCGGCCCGGCACCTACACGGTAACTTTCTCCCTTCAAGGCTTCTCCACCGTGAAGAGCGAAGGCGTCATCGTCAGCGGCACGGCGGTCACGACGGTCAACAGTGAACTGCGCGTCGGCGGCGTGCAGGAGACGATCACGGTGACGAGCGAAACTCCCGTTGTCGACGTTGCCAGCACGAGGCGAGAGATTACTCTCGACAACGAGACCATGCGAGCGCTTCCCGGTCCCCGCAGCTACAGTCAGTTGCTCACCATGGTTCCCGGGCTGCAGACCAACTTGAATAATGCTGCTACCGGTCCTGTCTTCGCGATCTTTCCGATCCACGGCGGTCGCGGCGTCGAGTCGCGTCTGACCATCGACGGGCTGAACGTCAGCAATCCGCCCGGCGGGAACCAGCCGCCTAACTACACCGCTGACATCGGGAACGCTCAGGAGGTCACGATGACCACGTCTGGCGGGCTCGGCGAATCAGAAACGGCCGGTCTCATCATGAACATCGTCCCGAAGCAGGGCGGCAACAGCCTCTCGGGCTTGTTGTACGTCTCTGGTTTCTCAGAGGGGATGCAGTCGGACAACTTCACCGACGAGCTGAAAGCGCGCGGCGCTACGCAGCCGACCCCGCTGACCCGTGTCTACGACTTCAACGCCGCGGCGGGTGGGCCGATTGTCAAGGACAGGCTTTGGTATTACATGAGCGTCCGAGTACAAGGTCAGCGACAGAATACTCAGAACGTCTATTACAACTTGAACGCAGGCGACCCGAACGCCTGGACCTACGTGCCGGATCTGAGCAAAGGAGCGTTTTCCGATCGGCTGTGGGAAAACTATACGCCCCGTATCACCTGGCAGGCCACGCAGCGCGACAAGATTACGTTCTCCTGGGATGAACAGCCAGTGTGCCGAACCTGCACCGGCACGACCTCGTTGACCGGCTCCCCGAACTTCATCTTCCCCACGTCGCCGGAAGCGGACGGCCACGGTGAGTTCAGCCCGCAGCGTGTCCAGACGGCGCGTTGGACCTCGCCGAGGACCAGCAAGTTGCTCCTCGAAGCAGGATTCGGCACGACGTATTACCAGTGGGGCGGTCGCGAGCTCGATCCGAACCCGGGGAAAGATCTGGTGCAAGTGGTCAATATAAACCAGACCATCGTGCCGGGCCTCGTCACCAATATGCGGTACCGCTCGCAGAATCCGTTGAACAACAAGACGAGGGGGTCAAACTGGACCGCGGCGGCCTCATATGTGACCGGCTCGCATAGCGTCAAGATCGGCTATCAGGGCAACTACTGGCGGGACGACCGCGAGATGCTCACCAACACCCAGGATCTGGGGTATACGTTCGTCTTCGGCGCCCCGAGTTCCATTACCGAGTACGCAGCACCGTACCAGGTGAACGCAAGCGCGATGCAGACGACATTGTACGCGCAGGACCAGTGGACGCTCAGTCGGCTGACGCTCCAGGGCGCTGTACGTTGGGACCGTCCCTGGAGCTGGTTCCCGGAGCAGGTTCAGCCAGCGAGCCGATTCTTCCCGGGCGCGACCTTCGCGAAGACGGACGGTGTGACCGGCTACAACGACATCACCCCGCGCCTGGGTGCTGCCTATGACCTGTTCGGCAACGGTAAGACCGCGCTGAAAGCGAACCTGGGCAAGTACCTGCAGGGTGCCAGCGTAAGCAATCTCGCGTACGGCGCGAACCCATCGCTGAGGATTCCTGGCGGCGGCGGCGGCATTTTCCCCCCGTCGGTCACGCGCACCTGGGGAGACGCCGACAGGGACTTCAATCCCGACTGCGACCTGACGAACCCGCTGCTCAACGGCGAGTGCGGCCAGATCAGCGACCTCAGGTTCGGCAGCGCGCAGCTCATCGGCGCGCAGTTCGATCCGGACGGGTTCTCAGGGTGGGGTGTTCGTCCGTCTGACTGGGCGTTGGCCGTGTCGGTGCAGCAGGAGATTTTCCCGCGGGGGTCGGTCGAGGTCGCCTACCACCACCGCTCGTTTACGATGTTCACCACGGGGGGGACGGTGACCGACAACCTGTCGGTCTCGCCGAACGACCTCGCCGCGTGGACCCTGACGGCACCGCGTGATCCGCGCCTGCCCGGTGGCGGCGGCTACCCCGTTGGTCCGCTGTACAACGTCAACAGCAATGTGTTCGGCCAAGTGAACAATTTCATCACGCCGACGAACAAGGTGGCTGACGATACGCGCATATTCAACGGTGTCGACGTCACGTTCAACCTCCGCAACGTCCGCGGCGTAACGCTCTCGGGCGGCACCAGCACCGGCAAAGTGACAAACGATTGGTGCGCCATCCGTGACGTCGTTCCGGAAAACTCCGCCGCAATGGCAACCACCCCTGGTAGTGGTTACCTGCTGAATCCGTACTGTCTCCAGGAGTCACCTTGGGAGACGTCGTACCGCTTTGCCGTGGCCTACACGATTCCGCGCATCGACGTGAACGTCAGTTCGATCTATTCGGACAAAACGAACATCGGCACCGACCAGCTCGGCTCGTTACAGGCCAACTACACGCTGACGGCGGCGGATCTGGCTGATGCCGCGGCACAGATTGGTCGCCCGCTGAACGTGACTGGCCCGTTGACGGTGAACCTGCTTGCGCCTGGCCAGCTGTATGGTGACCGTGTCCGTCAGTGGAATTTCGGCGCCAAGAAGGCCATTCGCTTCGGGTCGCAGCGGTTGACGCTGGGCGTGGACATTTACAACCTGACGAACAGCAACACCACCACGGGGTTCAATCCGGTGTTCGCGACGAACGTCGCCGGCTGGAATTCGCCAACGACGTACTTGAACCCACGTGTTTTCCGTCTGAACGCCGAGTTCGCCTTCTAACCCTTATCAAGCCGGGATCCGCTGCGGCGGGTCCCGGTTTTCCGCGAAATTCCGACCAAACGCCCCTCAAACTTCAATCACGTCTCGAGACGATTGTTTGACCGATCTCGACTCCGCCCTGACGGTCGCTTATGATCCGGAGACGACCCGATCGGCGCGTCGCGCGTTACCAGTGTCCGTCCTTCGCAGGACGCCGAATGTAGTGACCCGGCTTTAGCCGGACCCAACCACGAACCGTATGAGCACGCTCGTCAAGGGCATCCATCACATCACGCAGTGCCCGGGACCGGCACAGCAGGATGTCGACTTCTGCACGCAGGTGCTCGGACAACGCTTGGTAAAGCAGACGGTGCTCCTCGACGGCAATATCCCGATCTATCACTTCTATTACGGCAACGCTGACGGCGAGCCTGGCTCGATCACCACGTCGTTCCCCTACAGCCGGAAACCCGGCCGCGCCGGCTCAGGACAGATCTCGCTCCTCTCATACGCCATTCCGAAGGGGACGGTCTCTTTCTGGAAAGAGCATGTCGAGCGGCACGGCGTCGACCACGCCGATATCCAGGAGCGGTTCGCCCGGAAGTTTCTTCGAATCACACACCCGGCGGGAATGCAGTACGAAGTCGTCGAGGCCGACGATTGCCGGCGTCCCTGGACGACGAGGCAAATCAGTGCCGACGTCGCCACGCGCGGGTTCTTCGGTGCGGTCATGTCAGTGCGAAGCATCGAAGAACAGGAACAGTTTTTCGTCGACGCCCTGGGGTTCCGCAAGGTCGGTGTCGACGGTCCCTATCACCGCTTCGAGGTTGCGGGCGGCGGGCCCGGCGGGATTATCGATCTACACCACGAACCGGATCGTCCTCCCGGGAGCTGGGCGTTTGGCGCGGGCACGTTTCATCACATCGCCTTCGGCGTCGACAACGACGAGGCGCTCTTCGCGCAGAAGGCGCTGTATGAAGAGCTCGGATACACCGACGCCTCAGAGGTGAAGGATCGCTTCTACTTCCACTCGATGTACGTGCGCTCGCCCGGCGGCATTCTCGTGGAGTGCACGGCGAATGTGGGGAGCGGCTTTTACCGCGACGAGACACGCGAGGAGCTGGGCACGCGGCTCAATCTCCCTCCGTGGTACGAAAGCCAGCGCGCGGACATCCTTGCGAGGCTCGAGCCGGTCACGGTGCCCGAGGAAAATCGTCCCAGGCGCACCATCAAGCCGAGTACAACGCACGTCGCCGCAGGAGCGCCGGTCGGATCCTTGTCGCGCACGAATGCCGACTTTTCCCGATACCCTCGTTCTTGACGAACTCCCAACTCCCCAAAACCCCAACTCCCAACTTGGGATTGGGAGTTGGAGGTTGGGAGTTGACCATTGGCGTCGGTGGCTTTTGAGAGGATACAGATTGTGATTCGTCGTTATTTCTCGTTCGTCGCGATGCTCGCCGCGATCGTGGGCCTCTCGAATCGCCTCGAGACACCTCTCGATGCCCAGAGTGGGGCAGCGAAATGGTCGGTTCCGCGCACGCCGTGGGGGCACCCGGACCTGCAGGGTACCTATTCCAATGACGACGAAACCGGGACGCCGATGGAGCGTCCGCGAGAGCTCGACGGAAAGACGCTGGCCGACATTTCGCCGGAGGAACTGGCGAAAATCGTGAAGGATCGGAACGATCGCTTTGTCGAGGGCGTCAGTGGTGAAGAGTTCGCCGGTGGTCTGCGTCCTCCCGCGCACCTGATCTTCGACACGTTCGATCGCAGGAACAAACGCGCGTGGCTCGTCGTCGATCCGCCCGATGGAAAGATCCCTCGACGCACCGACGTGCAGCCGCGGAGACCGCGAGGCGGGATCAGCACGAATGCCAACCCGAAGGGGCCGTTCAACAGCTGGCTCGACATGGGATTGTACGACCGTTGCATCACCCGCGGCATTCCGGCCTCGATGATGCCGGCCGGATACGGCAGCCGCTACGACATCACGCAGAGTCCCGACAGCGTCGTGATCCGCTACGAGATGATCCACGAAGCGCGAGTGATTCCGCTGGATGGTCGTCCTCGCTCCGCTCAGGGCACCCGCAAGTATCTAGGAGATTCGCGTGGCTGGTGGGAGGGCGACACGCTCGTCGTCGAAACGACCAATTTCCTGCCCGAGACTGCGCCGCAAGGAGCCACCGAGCAGGTGAAGATGACCGAGCGGTTCACCGCCGCCTCCCCGGACGTCGTCGAGTGGCGCGTGACCTTCGAGGATTCGAACACCTGGACGGGTCCGTGGACGTTCGCAATGCCGCTGACCAAGGTCGATCGCACTCAGCAGATGTTCGAGTACGCCTGTCACGAAGGCAACCTGGCCATGCGTCACATTCTCAGCGCGCAGCGCGCCGAGGAAAAGGCGGCAGTCGGGGCAGCGAAGTAACCGAACCGGAAGGTCTCATGAAGATCACCATTGCTCGAGCCGCCATCGCGTCGCTGGTGCTGCTGATGGGTAGCGCCGGGGTTTCGGCACAGACCGATTTCTCTGGTGAGTGGACGGTCGTACGCTCCATGGACAACACCGAGAATCCATGGGTGGGCGACTTCGTCGGCCTGCCGCTGAACGCAGACGGACTCGCCCGCGCGGAAGGGTGGGACGCGTCGCTCTTGAGTCTCCCGGAGTATCAATGCCGGCCGCATGGCTGGGCCTACATCTATCGCGGTCCGACGCAGATGCGGATCACGAAAGAGGTGGATCCCTTCTCGCGCGAGGTGGTCGCGTACCAACCGGAGTGGCATCAGTCGACGAACATGCCGGTGTACCTCGACGGACGAGAAGGCCCTCCACCAGAGGCGAATCACACGTGGGGCGGTTTCTCGACCGCGACGTGGGAGGGCGACATCCTGCGAATCAAGACGACGCATCTGAAAGAGGACTACATCCGCCGCAACGGCGCGATGGTCAGCGATCAGGCGACGGTGACGACCTTCTGGATTCGGCGTGGCGACATCCTGACCTGGATCAACATCATCCATGACCCGGTCTATCTGGCCGAACCGCTGATTCGCAGTTCCGAATACCGTCTCAGCGTGAACTCGCAAGTGCCGGCGCACCCATGCACGTCGGCGTACGAAGGTCTCGAGAAGGGCAACGTGCCGCACTACCTGCCGGGCGAGAATCCCTTCCTCAAGAACCTCAGGGTGCGATACGGGTTGGCGCCCGATACCTCCACCGGCGGTGTGCCCACGGTCTACCCTGAGTATCAGAAGAATCTCCAGCCGAGCGAGTGGACGGCGGGCGATCGTCGCGGCAGCACGGCGGCGGCGACTCCCGCGGGCGGTGCGCGATGAGTCGATCACGTACGTTGCTCGCGCTGGCAATTGCCTTTCTCGCCTGCGTGTCGTGGGTTGTGCCGGCTGACCTGGGGGCGCAGGGCAAGCCGCCTTCGAGCGACATCCGGATCCTGCCCATACGGGGCAATATCTTTCTGCTCGCAGGTGCCGGCGCGAACATCGTCGCCTCCGTCGGAAAGGATGGCGTGCTGCTGGTCGACACGGGCAGTGCGCTGATGGCCGACAAGGTTCTCGAGACCGCGCGAGCGTTGTCGCGCATGGTCACGGCGTCGCCCACGCCGTTGAAGTCGTGCGTCGGTGTGTCGCAGGGCTGTCAATGGTGGAACAGCTCAGAGCTGCTGCCCACGACAGCGGGCCCAAGGGCCCCGCGACCGATCATCGGAATCATCAACACCAGCGACGACCCCGATCACATCGGCGGGAATGCGGTGATATCGGCCGCCGGCCGTGCCTATGGCGTTCGAAACATCGACAACACGGTTCCCGGGGCGTATGTCATCGCGCACGAGAACATGACACTGCGCCTGAGCAAGGCAGGGCAGACGTCGCTCGTCGCCAGCGAAACCTACTTCGGTAACGAGAAGAAGCTGAATTTCGTCAACGGCGAAGGCGTGGTGATCACGCATCCCGAATCGGCGCACACCAACGGCGACAGCATGGTGTACTTCCGCGGCTCGGACGTCGTGGTGGCCGGTGATCTCCTCGACATGACGAAGTACCCCGTCATCGACCTCGAGCGCGGCGGCAGCATTCAGGGCACGGTCGATGCGCTCAACTGGATTCTCGACGTCACAGTCGTCGAGCACATGATGGAAGGCGGCACGCTCGTTGTCCCCGGGCACGGACGCATGACGGACGCGGCCGACGTGGCGTACTACCGCGACATGGTCACGATCATGCGCGATCGCGTGCGCGAGATGACGTCGCGCGGCATGACGCTTCAACAGATCAAGGCAGCACGGCTCACCCGCGACTACGACGGACGCTTCGGCAAGAACCCGTCATGGACGCCAGATATGTTCGTCGAGGCGATCTACAAGAGCCTCACTCCCAAGACTTAGAGATGTTTTCAAAGCCTGTCACTTTCCGGCGGGTCCACAAATCAGGACCCGCCCTACGAGCAGTGTTCATCGTTGCGTGTGCATTGACGGCGCCCGTCGTCCACGCTCAACAGCCCGCGCCTGCGGGACAGGGTGCCGGACGCGGCGGTCCAGGCGCGCCTGCGGCACCGGTCACCGGCCGGACTCAGGCGCCTTATGACCTCTCGGGTTATTGGGTTGCGATGGTCACCGACGACTGGCGGTATCGCATGCTGACGCCCCCGAAAGGGAATGCGGACTACATGCCCGTCAACGCCGAGGCGCGCAAAGTCATGGACGCCTGGGACCCGGCGAAGGACGAAGAGAGCGGGGAAGCGTGCCGCGCGTATGGCGCGGCAGGAATCATGCGGCTGCCCGGTCGTCTTCATATCACCTGGGAGAACGACAACACGATCAAGATGGATCTCGACGCCGGCACGCAGACGCGGCGCTTTGTGTTCGGCGCGGCACCGGCTTCGGCTGGCGAGCCGACATGGCAGGGGTCCTCGACGGCTCGATGGATGTTTCCGCCGGGGGGCCGTGGCAGAGGCGAGCGGCCGCAGACGGGCCAGCTGGTCGTGACGACCACGCGCATGCGCGCAGGTTACCTGCGCAAGAACGGTATCCCGTACAGCGCGAACGCGACGCTCACCGAATACTACGTGCGCCTCGTGGACGACGACGGCCAGGAGTATCTGGCGGTGACGACGATGGTCGACGATCCGCAGTACTTGGCGCAGCCGTACATCAAGACTTACGAGTACAAGAAACAGCGCGACGCTGCTGGCTGGAATCCCACAGCCTGTTCCACAAAGTAGCTAGGTAACGAGGTCTTTGAGTTAGCTGGGGAACAATCATTCAACCTAGCAACCTAGCAACCCAGGAACCCAGCTACCTATTTAGCCTACGTTATGATGCCGGTGACATGGTTCCTTTCGCCGGCGAGTTCCAGTTCCCGCGGCTCGAACGCGTCGTCTCGGGCGTCGGCACCCTCTCCACTCTCGCCACAGAGCTCGATCAGCGGCGCCTGACGCGTGCGGTCATCGTGACCGGGCGGACGCTCGGCGCGTCGTCATTGCTCGACCGCGTGACGGCGCCACTTGGTGATCGATGCGTCCTCATTTACACGCACACCAAACAACACGTGCCCTCTTGCACGGTTGTCGAGCTTGCGCACGCGATCGAGCAGTATCGCGCGGACTGCGTGATCAGCTTCGGCGGTGGAAGCCCGATCGATACGGCGAAGGCGGCGCTCCATACATTGCTGGCTCGGGAGGACGTGTCATCGAGGGAAGAGGGCCCGACGCACATTGCCATTCCAACGACGCTCTCGGCCGGAGAGTTCACTGCAGTCCTGGGAATTACCGATGAAAAAACGCGGGTGAAACGCGCGGTTTCGGACGCGCGACTCATCCCACGCACGGTGTTCACGGATCCGGCCGTCACCGTCGAAACGCCTGCCTGGTTATGGGCGGCTAGCGGCGTGCGCGCTCTCGATCACGCTGTCGAGACGATCTACGCGGCGCGTCAGCATCCTCTCAGCGAAGCGGTCGCCTCGCGCGGGTTGGCGATGCTCCTCGAGCATCTTCCCGCGAGCCTGACGACGACCGGGGCCGAGCAGTTGGAGCATCGCCTGCAGTGCCAACTGGGTGCGTGGCTGTCGGTCTTCGGGTTGCCGAACGCCGGGCTCGGCCTGTCTCATGCCCTCGGCCATCAGATTGGGCCGCGGTGGGATGTTCCGCACGGCGTCACGTCGTGTATCACGCTTCCGCATGCGATGCGGCTGATGGCGAGGACGGCTCCGCAGCGGTTCGGTCCGATCGCGCGAGCATTCAACGTTCCGTTCGACGCGGATCACTCAGCAGATACCGCCTGTGAATGCGCGGATCGGATGTCTCGCTTCATCGCTCAGTTCGAGCTTCCGCAACGACTGCGAGACGTGCGCGTGCCGCGTGAGGAGATTGCCGCGGTCGCAACGCTGGTGCATGACATCTTCGAACGCGCCCATGCGGGCGGCCTCACCATCAGTCGCGAGCAGGTCGAATCGGTCCTGACAGCCGCTTATTAGAGCCTTGTTCGCAGGTAGGGGCGGGTCGTCAGACTCGCCCCTCGCTTGCGACCCCTGAAGGCCCCGAACTAGAATTTTATGTTCTGCGCGAACGTTTTTTCGCACAGCGGATACAAACGCCGAGTGGTAGGACCCCGGGGGTAAGTTCCCATAACGATGGTTGGGGAAATTACCCCCGGGGTCTTCGACGAGAGGATCAACATGGCAAGAGTTGTCGAGACGATTCTGCCGACCACGATGGTCGGATCGTATCCGAGGCCCCATTGGTACCGGCAGCAGCTGCTCGGTCGCGATGTGCGGGTGGCCTTCAAGGAAGTTCAGCACGAGGAGGTGTACGACGACGCCGTTGCCACCGTCATCCGCGACCAGGAAGAAGCCGGCCTCGACATCGTCACCGACGGCAACATGTGGTACGACGACTACGTTGGATCGATCGGCGCGTTCTGCTGGTACATGTATGAGCGGATTCCAGGGTTCGAGCCGGCGCGTGAGGAGCACCCTGCCTACGTCAACCAGGAGGCGAGTTTCGGCAAGGCGATGTTCGACGACTGGGGCGGCGTGATCAACAGCGGGCCCGTGCAGCGCGGACCGATCCGGCTGACGGACCTCTACAAGGTCGCGCAGAAGCACGCGAAGAAGCCGGTCAAGGTGTCGGTCGGCGCGGGCCCCGTCAACCTCGCGTGGCACGCCTACTTCAAGCACTACAAGAATGCGAAAGAGTTGAGTCTCGCTCTCGCGCCCATCTTCAACGCAGAGATGAAGGATCTGGTCGCGGCCGGTGCGACTTACCTGCAGATCGAAGACCTCGGTGCGTGGATGCCGCTCTTCACCAACGACAAGAACGATTACACGTGGATCAAGGACTGCATCGCGCAGTGTTGCGACGGCGTGAAGGCGACGATCGGCTGGCACTTCTGTTTCGGCAACGCGTGGGGCAACGACCTGCTGAGCGGCGCATTTCCCGAGGGCTATCAGACGGTGTTGCCTCACCTCTTCGACACACCTGGCATCGACGAGTTCGTCCTGGACTACGCCAATCGCAACATGGCGGGCGTCGAGTTCCTCAAGAATCTGCCGAACGACAAGACCGTGCAGGTCGGCGTGCTCGATGTTCGATCGAACGCCATCGAGGCGCCCGCAACCATCGCCGGCCGTATCAAGAAAGTATTGGCGGCTGTGCCAGCCGACCGCGTCGTGCTCAGCACCGACTGCGGCATGAAGCCGCTGGCGCGCATGGTGGCGAAGATGAAGCTCCACTCGCTCGCCGAGGGGGCCAGCATGGTGCGCAAGGAAGTCGCAGGCGTGTAGAGCCTCACGTCAATGTCCAGCTCCCAACTTCCAGCTCCCAATCCTATCGGTGGTTGAGAGTTGGGAGTTGGGAGTTGATCCCGATTTCATCAAGAGTCCGATTCACCAAACCAGAAAAGAGAGGATTGCCCTGTCATGTTGAAAGCCACTGCCGGGACGCTGCTGCCGACGACGATCACGGGGTCGTTGCCGCGGCCAAGCTGGTACACCGAGAACCTGGGGACGCGGTCGTTC
>Ga0207706_10004015_pt1 | contig 13930 bp, 11 predicted proteins | sample KBSC53metaG_FD_184318 | JGI IMG/M metagenome (GOLD analysis project Ga0207706, IMG submission 184318) | Corn rhizosphere microbial communities from Kellogg Biological Station, Michigan, USA - KBS C5-3 metaG (SPAdes) (version 2) | ecosystem: Host-associated > Plants > Roots > Rhizosphere > Soil ... | reverse complement strand
CCGCCCGATCACCACCGCGCGCGGGAGCAGCGCCTTCGCCTCCGGCGCGAGCCGGTCGATGCGCGCAGCGATCAGCGCCTGCAGGGTGTCCGGGATGCGGCCGATGCCCTCGGAGCCCTCCTCGGCCAGCATCCGCACGGTCTCCTCGACGAAGAGCGGGTTCCCCTCGGTCTTGGCGAGCACGGCCTCGCGCTCCGACGGGTCGAGCGTGCCGCCGAGCGCGTCGATCAGCTCCTCGCTCTCGCTCGGCCCGAGGGGCTCGAGCTCGATCGAGGTCGCGCGCACGCGGCCGCCGCCCCAGCCGGGACGGATGTCGAGCAGCTCGGGCCGCGCCAGCGTGATCACGAGCAACGGCGCCTCCCGCACCCAGGTGACGAGGTGCTCGATCAGCTCGAGCAGCGGCTCCTCTGCCCAGTGGATGTCCTCGAAGACGAGCACCAGTGGCTGCTCCAGCGCGAGCCGCTGGGCCCACTCGCGCCCGGCCCAGGCGATCTCCTGCTGGCTGCGCTCGGCCTGCACCGCCTCGAGCACGCCGGAGGCGAGCCCGAGCAGGTCGGCCACGACCTCGTCCTCGCAGAACGCGCGCAGCTTCTCGATCGCGACGTCGAGCGGGTCGTCGTCGACGATCCCGGCCGCGCACTTGACCATCTCCGCAAGCGGCCAGTAGGTCACGCCCTCGCCGTAGGGCAGGCTGCGACCCGAGAGCACCGTCGCGCCCTCCATCGCCTCGCTGAACTCGCGCGCGAGCCGGCTCTTCCCGACTCCAGCCTCGCCGTAGATCGTGAACAGGTGGGCCCGGCGGTCGCGGAGCGCGCGGTCGTAGGTGTTCTGCAGCAGCTCGAGCTCGTGGTCCCGGCCGACGAGCGGGGCCTGCTGCATCTCGCGCAGCCCGTCGCTCTTGGTGCTCAGCGCGCGCCACGCCCAGATCTCTCGCCCGAGGCCCTTGAGCTCGACCGGGCCGACGTCCTCGACCTCGACGCGGCCGAGCGTCAGCCGGTGCGCGCCCGGGCCGAGCAGCAACTGGCCCGGCTCGGCGGCCTGCTGAAGACGTGCAGCGACGTTGACGGCCTCACCGGTGGCGAAGGTCGAGTCGCTGTCGTCCGCGACCACCTCGCCCGACTCGATCCCGACCCGCGCCTCGAGCTCGAGCTCGTGCACGCCGTCCAGGATCGCGAGGCCGGCCCGCACGCCGCGCTCGGCGTCGTCCTCGTGCGCCTGCGGGATCCCGAAGGCGGCCATCACGGCGTCGCCGGCGAACTTCTCGACGATCCCGCCGTGCGTGGTCACGCAGTGCGAGACGCGCTCGAAGTACGTCTGCACGCGGCGCCGCACGACCTCGGGATCGGCGCCCGCGACGAGCGCGGTGGAGTCGACGAGATCGACGAACAGGACCGTGGCCAGCTTGCGTTCCATGCCTCAAGTGTATGAACGAATCCGGGTCGCGACGCCTTCCGCCCGGCCGTTGACCGACCGGTCAATCGGGTTTGGCTTTGAAAGGACAGGCCTATGAGTTGCAAGTAGGCATATCCGCAACCCAGAGGGGGAGGGAATGACACTCCGAACCACACTCGCGGCAGCCGTGGCCCTGATCGGCCTGGCGCTCTGCGCAACGGCCGCCGCCGCGCCCGACTCGGGCTCGGTCGCCGGGCTGACCAGTCCATCGGTGCTGACGATGATCGCCGGAACGGGCGACGACGCCTTTTCGACGATGAGCCTCAGCCCTGTGGACCCGTCCGGCCACGCGACGCAGCACTACGGGCCGTACGCGAGCGGGTCGCCCGACTCGAGCACCTGCGGCAACGACTGGGCCGACGACACGTTCGACCGCGACTTCACCGTCCGGGGCGCGACCGTCGTCGAGCAGTTCAAGAACGGCAGCTTCGTCACGAACGCCGGAGCGAGCCCGGGGGCGTGCGACCCCTCGGATGGCTACGGGCCCGGCACCGTCGGCGCCGGCCACACAGGGAGCATGCACGGGTACTTCATCGTCACGGGCGTCGGGATGCAGACCTCGTCGAGCCCGTTCTGCGATGCCGTCGCAATGACGAACACCGGCTGCACGACTGCGACCTTCATCAACACGCACTTCACACCGTGCTACCCGTTCACGTGCACGGTGACGACGTTCTTCGACCACTACAGCGCGGGCGACCAGGGCCTGGCTGTGCACGAATGGAAGAACGCCTCGTGCGACCGGGGCGGAAACCACGGCGACATCGCCGACCTCGTCGGGCCGGCGCCACCGCCCACGCCCTGCATCGATTGACCGTTGAGAGGCACCTTCGGGTGCCTCTCTCGTAGCATCACCCAGAATGCTCGACCCGAAGGTCTTCAAGGCGTACGACGTTCGCGGGATCTACCCGGCGGAGATCGACGAGGACGGTGCTCGCGCGATCGGGCGGGCCTTCGTCGAGGAGTTCGGCCCGAAGCGGATCGCGGTCGGCCACGACATGCGGGTCTCCTCGCCCGGGATGGCCGAAGCCGCGATCGCGGGGGCGGCCGAGGCGGGCGCGGACGTCCTCGAGCTGGGCCTCGTCGGAACGGAGATGGTCTATTTCGCCGTCGGCGAGCTCGGGCTCGACGGCGGGATCGCGGTCACCGCCTCGCACAACCCGAAGGACTACACCGGGCTGAAGATCGTCCGCGAGGGCGCGCTCCCGGTCGGCGGCGAGTCCGGGCTGCTGGAGATCCGTGACCGGGCGATGACCGGGGACAGTCCCGCGAACGGCCCGAAAGGGACGGTCGAGCCGTACGACCTCTGGCCCGGCTACGTCGAGCGGGTGCTCTCGTTCGTCGACCCGAAGGCGATCGAGCCGCTCAAGATCGTGATCGACGCGGCCAACGGCATGGGCGGCGTGATGATGCCGCCGGTGCTCGAGCACCTGCCGCAGCTCGAGGTCGTCCGTTGCTTCTTCGAGCCCGACGGCACGTTTCCGAACCACCTGCCAAACCCGCTGTTGCCGGAAAACCGCGAGTTCATCGTCGCCAAGACCCTCGACGAAGGCGCCGACTTCGGAGCCGCCTTCGACGGCGACGCCGACCGCTGCTTCTTCGTCGACGACTCGGGCGAGTTTGTCCCCGGCGACTTCGTCACCGCGCTCTTCGCGGAGTCCGTGCTCGCGAAGGAGCCGGGCGCCAAGATCATCTACGACGTCCGCGCCAGCTGGGCCGTGCCCCAGACGATCGAGCGCGCCGGCGGCGTGCCCCTGATCAACCGCGTCGGGCACGCGTTCATCAAGCAGCGCATGCGCGAGGAGCATGCGGCCTTCGGCGGCGAGGTCTCGGGCCACTACTACTTCCGCGACTTCTCGCAGGCCGACTCCGGGGTTGTGCCCTTCCTGCTGATGCTCGAGCTCGTCTCGAAGCGCGGGAGCCTGTCAGAGGTCCTGCGCCCCTTCCGCGAGCGCTTCTTCATCACCGGCGAGCTGAACACTCCCGTCGAGGACGTGGACGCGAAGCTACGGGAGCTGGAGGAGCGCTTCGGCGCGGAGGGACGGGTGAGCCACCTCGACGGGCTCTCGGTCGAGGCCGACGACTGGCACTTCAACGTGCGGCCCTCGAACACGGAGCCGCTCCTGCGCCTGAACCTCGAGGCGCTCGACGCCGAGCTGATGGAGCGCAAGCGCGACGAGGTGTTGGCCGTGATCCGCGGCGAGGCTTGATCTAGGAAACCGATCGGCTAGGCTGCGGATGACCGTGGCCGTCGATCACTCGTCCGGCGTCGAGATTCGTCACCTGGCCGCCCTCATCGCGGTCGCGGAGGAGGGCTCGTTCCGCCGCGCGGCCACGCGGCTCGGCTACGTGCAGTCGGCGATCAGCGAGCAGATCGCCGCGCTCGAGCGCCTCGTCGGGCAGCAGCTCGTGATCCGGTCGCGCGGGGCGGGAGCGGTCGAGCTGACGGACGCCGGCGAGCTGCTGCTGGCCCACGCGCACGCGATCCTCGCCCGGGTGAAGGCGGCCGAAGCCGACCTCGGCGCGCTCGCCGACGGTTCCGCCGCCTCGCTGCGGCTGGGCATCTACCAGAGCGTCGGCGCCCGGATCGTCCCGCGCCTGCTGCCGCGCTACGCGCGCGACTGGCCGAACGTCCGCGTCCTGCCGCAGGAGTCGCCGACCGACGCCGGCCTGTTCGAGCTCGTCGAGCGCGGCGAGCTGGAGCTGAGCTTCGCCGACCTGCCGCTCCACCCCGGCCCGTTCGAGTCGATCGAGCTGCTGGACGACCCCTACGTGCTCGTCGTCGCGTCCGACTCGCCGCTCGCCAACGCCGGGCCGGCCGGGCTCGACGAGATCGCCGACCTGCCGCTGATCGGTCACTGGACCTGCCGCGTCCTCCCGCGCGTGGAGGCCGAGCTGCGCGCGCAGGGCGTCGAGCCGAACTTCGTCTTCCGCTCCGACATCATCGGCACCGTCCAGGCGCTCGTCGGCGCTGGCGTCGGCAATGCGATCGTCCCGCGCCTGGCGGTGGATTTCGCCGACGAGCGTGTCTCCGTGGTCGAGCTCGCGGCGGACGTGCCGGTGCAGCCGCGCGTGATCGCGCTCTTCTGGCACCGCGACCGCTACCGCTCGCCGGCCGCGCTCGGCTTCGTCGAGGCCGCGCGCGAGGTCTGCGCGCAGGTCACTGCCGAGCTCGACGGCGACGTGCGGCCGCTGCATCGGCGCACCCGATCAGCGTGATCGGGAACCTGCGTCAATCGCCGCAGAGCCCGGGAGCTACCTTGTGCCGATGAAGCTTTTCGCCGCAGCGATCCTGGCCCTGGCCCTGGCCGCGCCGGCGGCGGCCGCGCCGAAGCTGACCCCGGCCCAGCGGGCCGCGATCACGCGCTCGATCGACGTCTTCGTCAACCACGCGGTCAAGCGCAACAACCAGGCGGCCGCCTTCGACGTCGTCGCGCCCGAGCTGCGGCCGGGCATCACGCGCAAGGCCTGGGCGCACGGCGACCTGCCGGTCTATCCGTTCCCCGCGCAAGGGACGACGCACCCGTGGAACGTCCTCTACGTGACGCGCGAGGAGGTCGGGCTCGAGCTCGAGCTGATCCCGCGCGCGCACAGCCAGCAAGGGCCGATCATCTTCCACATCTACCTCCGCCCCGTGCGCGGCGGACGCTGGCTGGTGGACTCCTTCATGCCCGTCGCCACGCTCGCCCCGCTCGGCTCGGGGAAGTCGAAGGTACGGTCGGTTCGCGACTTCGCGCCCCAGGTCGCGGGCGGCGTCGCGCTCAACGCCAGCCCGAGCCGGCTCAGCAGCATCTGGCTGATCGTGCCCTTCGCGATCATCGGCGGCGCGCTGTTCGGGCTCGCCGGCTGGGGGATCGTTCGCGCGATTCGCAACCGCCGCTTCTCGGGACCGCGCGGCGGCGCGCTACCGCCGCTTCGCCGCACAGGCCCTTAGCATCCGCTTCCATGGCGCTCGAGCTCGGCCGGGTGACCGACCGGAAACCGCCGTTCAAGTACTCCTCGCTGACCCGGGTCGGCTTCTCCGACACCGACGCGCAGGGGATCGTCTACTACGGCCGCTACCTGCCCTACTTCGACAGCGCCCGCGTCGAGTACCACCGGCACCTGGAGCTGCTCGTGACCGAGCCGCGGGAGAACGAGTTCGTGATGCGGGCGAACACGATCGAGTACCACGCCCCAGCGCGCTTCGACGACCTGATCGAGGTCTTCATCCGCGTCTCGAGGATCGGCCGCACCAGCGTCACCTACGAGCACGCGGCCTACCGGGACGAGGACGACGTGCTGATGGTGACGGCGACGCAGACGCTCGTGCTCGTCGACCTGGAGGAGCGCCGCGCGTGCCCGATCCCGGACTGGTACCGCGAGCAGATCGCGGCCTTCGAGGGCGAGGACCTGGCGTGAGCTCGCTCGAGACGATCGAGCACATCGCCGATGGCGGCGAAGACGTCCTGCAGCGGGTCGTGGACGTGCTGCACGACGAGGTCGAGCATTACTCCTGGGTCGGCATCTACCTCGTCGAGGGCGACGACCTCGTGCTGGGCCCGTGGCGAGGGCCGCAGGCGACCGAGCACGTTCGCATCCCGGTCGGCGAGGGCGTGTGCGGCGCGGCCGCCGCCAGCGGCGAGACCGAGATCGTCGACGACGTGAACGCCGACCCGCGCTACCTCGCCTGCTTCCCTTCGACCCGCTCGGAGATCGTGGTGCCGATCAGCCACGAGGGCCGGGTGGTCGGCGAGATCGACATCGACTCCGACCGGCCGGCCGCTTTCGGAGAGGACGACCGAGCGCTCCTCGAACGGGTGGCGTTGGTCGTCGCACCATTCTGTAACTAAGATGCCACCGCTATGGCACCACTCAGTTACCTCGACGCCGGCTCGGGGAGCATGCTGCTCCAGATCGTTCTGGGCGGCGTGGCGGCCATCGGGGTCACGGCCAAGATGACGTGGCGCCGCGTGCTGCGAACCCTGCGCATCCGCAGGGATGACGACGAGCTCGAGAGCTAGCACTCCGGAGCCGGCCTCCTTTCGCGATCCCGAGGCGCGGGTCGTGTATTCGCCGACGGGCGAGGTGCTGCGCGAGCTTTCGCCGCGCGGCCGGGAGGACTGGGACGCGCTCGAGCGCGCGCGCTTCTTCCGGCGGGCGCTCGAGGACGGACGCATCGTCGCGACCGAGGAGCTCGAGCCCGGCCTGCTGCGGCACGAGCGGCTGCCGTTCGTCTCGTATCCGTACGAGTGGCCGTTCGAGATGCTGCGCGACGCGGCGCTGCTGCAGCTCGGCCTGCTCGACGAGGCGCTCACCGAAGGCTTCGTGCTCAAGGACGGCTCGCCGTACAACGTCCAGTGGCGCGGCTCCGAGCCGGTGTTCGTCGACGTCGGCTCGTTCGAGCGGCTGCGCGAGGGCGAGCCGTGGGCCGGCTACCGCCAGTTCTGCGCGCTCTTCCTCTATCCGTTGATGCTGCAGGCTTACCGCGGCGTCGCGCCGCAGCCGCTCCTGCGCGGGAGCCTCGAGGGGATCGAGCCGAGCCAGGCCAAGGCACTGCTGCCACGCTTTCGACGCGGGGTGCTGACGCACGTCGTCCTGCACGACCGGCTCGAGGCCAAGCACGCCGACAGGCAGCGGGACGTCCGCTCCGAGCTGAAGGCCGCCGGTTTCAAGAAGGAGCTGATCCAGGCCAACGTGCGGCGGCTGCGGAAGCTGGTGGCGCGGCTGACGCCGAAGCGCGGCCGCTCCGAATGGGCCGGCTACCGGGAGGCGGCGCCGTACAGCGACGAGGACGCCGACCGCAAGGAACAGTTCGTCCGCGAAGCCGGCTCTGCCCGGCTCGCGTGGGACCTGGGCGCGAACGACGGCCGCTTCTCGCGCGCGCTCGACGCCGAGTACGTGCTCGCGGTCGACGGCGACGAGCGGGTCGTCGGCGAGCTGTACACCGCGCTGCGCGCAGAAGGCTCGAAGACGATCCTGCCCCTGGTGGTCGACCTGGCCGACGCCTCGCCCGCCCGCGGCTGGCGCGGGCTCGAGCGCCGGCGCCTCGAGGAGCGCGGCCGTCCCGACCTCGTGCTCTGCCTGGCGCTCGTCCACCATCTGGCGATCAGCCGCAACGTCCCGTTCGCGGAGATCGTGGCGTGGCTGCAGGGGCTCGGCGCGCGGCTGGTGATCGAGTTCGCCGACCGCGACGACCCGATGGTCTCGCGCCTGCTCGCGGCCAAGCGCCAGGAGGTGCACGAGGGGTACGGGCGAGATGCCTTCGAGCGCGCGCTCGGCGAGCGCTTCGAGGTCCAGCGCCGCGAGCAGCTCGGCTCGGGAACCCGCACCCTCTACCTGGCGGCGCCGAGAACGTGAGCGAGCGCCGGGCCTTGCCATGGTGGCTGGCCGGGTTGCACCTCCTCGTACTCTGGTCGTTCGCGGTCGCGCAGCCGCTGTTCGACCTGCTCGGCAAGAACGGCGAGTTCTTCGCCGCCCGCGGCTCGACCCGCTGGGACGCGATCGTGTTCGCGCTCGTGCTCCTGTTCGTGCCGCCCGCGATCCTGCTCGCGCTGGAATCGCTGTTCGGCCGGAGCGTGCGCTGGGCCGTTCACTCCGTCTTCGTAGCCGGCCTCGTGGCGCTCTTCGTGCTGCAGGCGATCCGCGGCTGGAACGCTTCCGGCTGGCTGCTCGTGGCCGTCGCGGTCGCGGTCGGCGCCGCCGCGGCCGAGCTCTACCTGCGCGCGAGCGCGGCCCGGCTCGCGCTGACCGTGCTCGCGCCCGCGCCGCTGCTCTTTCTCGCGCTGTTCCTGTTCAACTCGGATGTCTCGCGGCTCTCGCTCTCCACGGAGACGGCGCAAGCTGCCGGGGAGCGGGCGAGCACGCCGATCGTGCTGATCGCGTTCGACGAGCTGCCCGTCAACTCGCTGCTCAACGCGCGCGGGCGGATCGACGCGGCCCGCTTTCCGAACTTCGCCCGTCTCGCCCGCGGCTCGACGTGGTTCGAGCACGCGACGACCGTCGGCGAGGGCACGACGCACGCGATCCCGGCAATCCTCACCGGCCGCTTCCCGAAGGCCGGCGAGTTCCCGGTCTACACCGACCACCGGCAGAACCTCTTCACGCTCTTCGGCGGCGCCACGCAGCTCCACGTGGTCGACCAGGAGACGCATCTGTGCCCGCCCTCGCTCTGCCCGAACCTCGAGGGCTCGCTCTCTCACCGGTCGGCCACGCTGGCCGAGGACACGGGCGTCGTCTATCTGCACGAGCTGCTGCCGGACGACCTCACCGACAACATCCCGTCGATTGCGAACGGCTGGGACAGCTTCCTGCAGGACGCGAGCCGGCACAACGACCCCGGCCGCATCGACCCGGCGTTCCTCCGCTCGCTGCGCCCGCAGTCGAGCCCGAGCCTCTGGTACCTGCACCTGCTTCTGCCCCACAGCCCGTGGACCTATCTGCCCTCGGGCGAGCGCTACGACGTGCGGGCCGCGCCCGGTTGGGCCTCGGACGAGGTCTGGAACCCGAACCAGGCCGCGGTCGACCAGTACTGGCAGCGGCACCTGCTGCAGCTCGGCTACGCCGACCGGGTGCTCGGCCGGCTCCTCGACCGGCTGCGCGAGACCGGCCTCTACGACCGCGCGGTGCTCGTCGTGACCGCCGACCACGGCGTCAGCTTCCGCGCGGGCCAGAAGCGGCGGCCGCTGTCGGAAGCCAACCGCCAGGACATCGCCTACGTGCCGCTGTTCGTGAAGACGCCCGGCCAGCGCGACGGCCGCGTCGTCGCCAAGGCCGCGAGAACGATCGACATCCTTCCCACGCTCGCCGACGCGAGCCGCGTCCGCATCCCGTGGCAGGTCGACGGCCACTCGCTGCTCGGGCCACGGCCGGCCGAGCCGACGGTGATCCTCGTCAAGGACAAGGGCAAGCGCTTCACGATCCCCGCGGCCGGGCTCCTACGGCTGCGCGAGCAGGCGCTGAGACGGCAGCTGCGGCTGTTCGGCTCCGGCGGGCCGAGCTCGAGCCTGTTCGCGGTTGGGCCGGACCGCGCGCTGCTCGGTCACTCGTTCGAGGGAGGCCGCCGCGTGAGCCGAATCGACCCGATCGATCTCTCGAGCCCGGTCGTCCAGGTGAGCGGGCGCGCAACCGGCCGCTCCGTCGCGGTCGTCGCGGGCGGCCGCGTGGTCGCGGTCGACCCGGTCGTGCAGGGCCGCTTCTGGGCGCTCGTTCCGCGCGCAAAGCTCGGCGCCAAGCCGCCTTTGGTCTTCGCACTCCGCTGAGTCGAGGTGCCCGGCGCACCCGGACGGCCGCCACCGGCCGGGTGCGCCGGGCGCCCACCCGCCGTCCTCAAAACGAGCGGGCGCCGCAGCCTCTTGCGAGATGACCCTCTCCCCTCCTCACGTTGTAGTCGGTGGCCCGAAAAGCGCCATCCCTCGTTCGAGGTACCCCGCCCGTTCGAGGGATGATCCCTCGTTCGAGGGATTCGCTTTTCAGCTCTACGAGGGGGTCACGCGGTAAGCGTCGAAGACCGCGTCCACGTTGCGGAGCGCGGTCAGCAGCGAGCGCAAAGCCTTTACGTCGCCGACCTCTGCCACGTACCAGTTCTTGGCCAGCTGGTCCTCGACGTGGCCGCCGTACTCGACGATGTTCGCCCCGTGCTCGGCGAAGGTGCGGGCCACGTCCTCGAGCAGCCGCGGGCGGTCCCACGAGTCGACCGAGATCTGGACGCGGAAGCTCTGCGTCGCGCCGCCGTCCCAGGAGACCTTGGTGAACCGCTCCGGGTTTCGCTTCAGCGCCTTGACGTTCGAGCAGTCCTCGCGATGGATCGTGATCCCCTTGCCCATCGAGATGTAGCCGACGATCTTGTCGCCGGGGAGCGGCGTGCAGCACTTGGCGAGGCGGACGAGCACGTCGTCCACGCCGCGCACGGTGATCCCGAAGTTCTCGCTCGAGACCGCGTGCCTGGCCTTCGGCGCCTTGAGCGGGACCGCCTCTTCCTCCGCGACCTGCTCGGTCTTCAGGCGCTGGATCACCTTGTTCACGATCTGGCCGGGCTGGAGCTTCCCCGAGCCGAGCGCGAGGTAGAAGTCCTCCGCCTTCTTGAAGCCGCTCTCGCGGATCACCTGCGCGAGCACGGCCGAGCCCTGGAGCTTCTTGTACGGCAGGTTCTGCTTCTTCAGCGCCGTCTCGAGCGTCTCGCGGCCCTTGTGCTCGGTCTCCTCGCGCGTCTCGCGCGAGAACCACTGCCGGATCTTGTTGCGGGCGCGCGAGGAGGCGGCCAGCGACATCCAGTCGCGCGACGGGCCGCGGCCGGTCTTCGTGGTCAGGATCTCGACGAAGTCGCCGCTCTTCAGCCGGTAGTGGAGCGGCACGATGCGGCCGTTGATCTTCGCGCCGACCGTGCGGTGGCCGACGTCGGTGTGCACGGCGTAGGCGAAGTCGATCGGCGTCGAGTTGGACGGCAGCACCTTGACCTCGCCCTTCGGCGTGAAGACGTAGACCTCGTCGTCGAAGAGGTCGGTGCGGAAGGCCTTGAGGAACTCCCGCGGGTCGGTCTCGTCCTCCTGCCAGTCCATCAGCTGGCGGATCCAGGCGAGCCACTCCTCGTCGGCCTTGGCGTCCTTCTTGCCACTCTTGTAGCCCCAGTGCGCGGCGACGCCGAACTCGGCCGTGTCGTGCATCTCGCGGGTGCGCACCTGAATCTCGAGCGGCCGGCCTTCGGGCCCGACGACCGTCGTGTGCAGCGCCTGGTAGCCGTTCAGCTTCGGCATCGCCACGTAGTCCTTGAAGCGGCCGGGCATCGGCTTCCAGAGCGAGTGGATCAGCCCGAGCGCGCCATAGCAGTCGCGCGTCCCCTCCTCGCCGCCGCGCTCGGCGATCACGCGCATGGCCGTGAGGTCGTAGATCTCGTTGAACTCGCGGCCCTTCTTGGCCATCTTGTCGTAGATCGAGTAGAAGTGCTTCGCGCGCCCCGAGATCACGGCGGGGATGTCGGCCTTCTCGAGCTCGAGCCCGAGTATCGTGGCGGCCTGCTCGACCTGCTCCTCCCGGTCGGCGCGCCGGTCGGCGACCATTGCCGTGATCTCGGCGTACTTCCGCGGGTGGAGGATCTGGAACGAGAGGTCCTCGAGCTCCCACTTCACCGCGTGGATCCCGAGGCGGTGCGCGAGCGGCGCGTAGACCTCGAGCGTCTCCTTCGCCTTCTGCACCTGCTTCTGCTTCCCGAGGTACTCGATCGTCCGCATGTTGTGCAGGCGGTCGGCGAGCTTGATGAGGATGACCCGGACGTCCTGGGCCATCGCGACGATCATCTTGCGGTAGTTCTCCGCCTCCGCCTGCTCCCGGCTCGAGAACTGGATCCGCGTGAGCTTGGTGACGCCCTCGACGAGCTGCGCGATCTCGGCGCCGAACTCGGCGCGCAGATCGTCGAGCTCTGCGTCGGTGTCCTCGACGACATCGTGGAGGAGCGCCGCGGCGATGGTCTGCTCGTCGAGGTGGAGCTCCGAGCAGATCCGCGCGACGCCGTACGGATGGTGGATGAAGTCCTCGCCCGAGCGACGCAGCTGCCCCCGATGACGCTCCTCGGCCGTCGTGAACGCGCGCCGGATGAGGTCGCGGTCGACGTCCGGGTTGTAGGTCTCGACGCTTGCGAGTAGCTCCTCGACGAGGTTCTCGTGGTGCTGCTCGGTACCGACGACCGCCATCAACCCAGTGTACGGGCCGAGGGTTCGAGTTCCCCCTAAGGGGGGAAGGACGTCGGGCGAATGAGACGAACGGTATGGGTCATGCGGCTCCTGCGGGACTACATCGAGCGGCGGCGCCTGCGCCGGATGCTCTTCATGCTCGCCGCGGCGTCTCGCCGCTGACGGTTTCCCGGGCCAAAGCCGGGGGTACGAGTCTGGTTGGGCGCCCGCGCGCGCCCGACTTCTCGTCTTCGCCCGAAAGGAGCCCGACGGTGGCGACCAAGACACGGACCATGTTCGACACGCGCAACGACCTCCCGCTCGAGAGCCGAGAGAAGCTCGTCGAGCTCTTGAACGCCCGGCTTGCCGACACGCTCGACCTCTACAGCCAGGTGAAGCAGGCTCACTGGAACGTCAAGGGGCCGAACTTCATCCAGCTGCACGAGCTCTACGACATGGTCGCCGAGACGGTGCTGCCGTTCGTCGACGAGATCGCAGAGCGCGCGACCGCGCTTGGCGGGCTCGCGACGGGGACCGTGCGGATGGCCGCGGAGGCGACCTCGCTCGACGAGTATCCGCTGGACGGCACCGATGGACAGGAGACCGTGCAGCTCGTCGCCGACCGGCTCGCTGCGTACGGTGCCGCCGCCCGCGAGGCGATCGACACGACGGGCGAGGAGCTCGGGGACATGGACGCGGCGGATCTGTTCACGGACATCTCCCGCGCGATCGACAAGCATCTCTGGTTCGTCGAGACGCATCTGAACGGCGAGCGCTGACCCTAGGCGGCGCGCGGCAGCTCGACGTCGGCGCGCTCGAGCAGTCCGCGGAAGGTCTCCGACTCGAGCAGCTGACGCCGTGCGCCCGCCGCGAGGTCGAGCTCCGCGAAGATGCGGCGCGCGTCCGGTGCCCAGGCGGCTTCGCCGGCTCTCCACTGCTCCGCCAGCCAGGCACGGAGCGCCTCGTACGAGGCGGCCGCGTCGAACAGGCGTCGCACCACGAGCTGCGGCGCGACGGTGCCGTTCCAGCGATTCTCCTTCAACCGGAAAGCGACGTCGAAGCGCCCGGCGTCGCGCAGCCGGTCGAGCTGACCGCCAAGGCCGAATGCGATCGCCGAGCCGCCGTCGCGTCCCTGCTGACGGACGCGGAACCGCAGGTGCTTCCCCTCGCCCACCGTGCCCGCCCCGGCAGCCTCGACGCTCGCCACGAGCAGCGTGGGCTCGGGGTTCCCGAGTCCGAACGGCGCCAGGCGGTCGAGCTCCTGCGCGAGCTCGAGGGTGAGCGCTCCTGCCGGGACGATCGCGTCGATCGTCGTCGTCGGTCGCAGGTCGGCGTCGGCAAGGACGGCGTCCGCGTGAACGCCGAACGCCTCGGAGAACGCGTCGAGGCATTCCGTCTCGATCGAGAGCCCCGCGGCGGCCCGATGACCGCCGAAGCGGCCGAGATGGGACGCGCAGGCGGCGAGCCCGGCATGGAGGTCGAAGTCGGCGACCGAGCGTCCCGAGCCCTTCCAACCCTCGCCGCTTCGCGCGACGAGGACGACGGGGCGATGGAACCGCTCGACGAGCCGTGAGGCGACGATTCCGATGACGCCCTCGTGCCACCCGTCGTCCCAGAGGACGTATCCCCGTCGCGCGCGCCGTTCCGCAGGCCACGACTCGACGCGCGCGACGGCCTCCCGGAGGATCCGCTCCTCGACGGCCTGGCGCTCGCGGTTCAGGTCCTCGAGCGTGTCTGCAAGCTGACGGGCTGTCGCCGGGTCGTCGGTCAGGAGCAGCTCGAGCGCGAGGTCGGGGCGGCCGAGCCGGCCCGCCGCGTTGATGCGCGGGGCGAGC
>Ga0207706_10004014_pt1 | contig 13931 bp, 7 predicted proteins | sample KBSC53metaG_FD_184318 | JGI IMG/M metagenome (GOLD analysis project Ga0207706, IMG submission 184318) | Corn rhizosphere microbial communities from Kellogg Biological Station, Michigan, USA - KBS C5-3 metaG (SPAdes) (version 2) | ecosystem: Host-associated > Plants > Roots > Rhizosphere > Soil ... | reverse complement strand
AAATTGCAGTTCGGTACGATATAAAAAAAAGCAAGGAACAAATTGCTTATCTATTAAAGCTGATAATAAAATTACTTCCCTTATCAATCTTAGTTTCTACATGAATGGTTCCTTTGTGTGATTCGATGATCGAGTAACAAGCGGCAAGGCCAAGACCCATCCCATTTTTCTTGGATGTAAAGAAAGGTTCGAAAAGTTTAGGCAGGAATTCATCAGGAATTCCTTTACCATTGTCGCGAATTGAAACGTTATAGGCCGTAGGTAGTGCAGAAATAGACACTGCCAACTCTCCTTTATTTGTTTCCATGGCTTCAATGGCATTTATCACCAGGTTAGTGAAAGCGATGATCAATTTTGACTTGTCGACCTCAATTTCTATCGGGGAATCAGGATAATTTTTCCGAACCTTGATATGTTGTAAGTTGATCCGGTCCGCAGCAAGGGAAAGACTCTCATCCAGTATTTCCTGTAAAGAATGTTTCTCAAATATTAATTCGAGTGGTTTGGTAAGGTCCAGCAATTCTGTGATGATCTTATTTATTCTTGTACAGTTTCTTTGCACAATGCCTACAAGATAGTTTTGAATTTCCTCATCATCATTTGGCGTTTTCAATTGTTCAATTGCAAGCGTGATATTATTTAAGGGATTCCGTATCTCATGAGCCAGTATCCTTATCAGCCGCTCATTGGCTGCCAGTTTTTGTGCCTGGATATTTGCCTGCTCTGCCCTTTTGATATTGGTGATATCATGAATAATACCGTGTATCAAATGATGAGGATGTGAATCGAGTTGAAAGGAAATGGAAAGAAGGCATGGTTTTATTTCTCCCCGCTGATCGTGTATTTGTATTTCTATATCGCTTGCATTTTCTTCTTTTGCCAAAAGATGACGTAGGTTTTCCTTCTGGGTTTCATCTTTCAAAAATTCAAAAAGACTGCAGGGCGGGAAGTCCCCATTTTCAGAGCCAAATAAAAGCGAAGCAGCTGGATTATACTCTGTAAAAACCAGGTTTTTATCGGAGATAAATACAGCATCTTTTGAACCTTTGAAAAGATTGCGGTATTTGTTTTCCCTTGCTTTTAATTCACGTAAAGATTCAGCGCGGTCAAGCGAGTAGCGGATGCATCGTTCCAGTTTTTCAGCATTTAAGTCTGATTTTATAAGGTAGTCGGTGGCCCCGCTTTGCATGGCCTTGATGTCAATGGCCTTATTCCCCTTTCCCGTCAACAACACAATCGGGCTGTCGTTTTGCATTGCCATGGCTTCCTGTAAAAGTTCCAATCCCGTCTCATTTCCCAACCTGTAATCAAGAAAATAAAGGTGATAGGCCCCGGTCTTTATTTTAGCGATCGCGCTTTGATAACTGTTAAGCCAGTCGATCACAAAATTTACATTCTCGATCTCGCGAATATAATCCTTGATTATAAAAAAATCATCTTCGTCATCATCAATAACGCCAATGCGGATCTGGTTTCCTTTTAACATGTATGGTTAGTGGGTTTCGGGTAAAATTAATGTAAATCGTGAACCTTTATTTTCCTCTCCTTCTGCATAAATGATCCCATCATGATTGTCTGCAATTTTTTTACAGATGGAAAGCCCAAGACCACTTCCTTCATATTCCGATTTTGAATGAAGGCGTACAAAAGGTTCAAATATTTTTTCAGCATTGACCTGGTTAAAACCAATGCCATTATCGCTGATCTCGATCTTATAATATTCCTTATTTAACGGAAGCTTGAAAAACAATTTTTCATCTCGTTTCATGGCTTCGCAACTTATGCAAATCGCCGGGGAAACGTCTTTCCTGCTGAACTTGATCGCATTTTCCAGGAGATTCTTAAAAAGCTGTTGGTACTGAACATGATTACCTTTTATTACCGGCAAGGGATTTACTTCGATCTTTGCATTTTTTTCTTTGATCTCTTCATTCAGCACATCCAGTGTCTGCTGTATAATTATATTCAGATCGCAATCTACAAACGCAAATGCATGCACCTCTGCTTTTGCCAGCTCGGTCATGCCATCAATTAACGATCTCATTTCTTCAATACATCTATTTATTCTTGTAACATATTCTTTTGCATCAGCTGGAAATTGTTCAGCGTGTTTGGTAAAGACCCGATCAATTAAAATGGATAGCTTTCGCAAAGGCGCATGCAGGTCATGCGCGGCCGCTTCTACAAAATCAGAGACTTGTTCCTTTGATGTTTTTACTTCATCCATAAACAGATTGAAGCTATAAGTAACAAAATTATTACCTAAAAAAGCATCTGCGATACAGAGTATATTCCGCTTATTTTTGGTCGTTCATTCAAAAAAGTGTGGAAAATTTTCCCTCTTATCAGCAATAGGAGATCATGTGCTTAATGGCTTGCACCAGTTCAATGACCCTTGAAGGTTTTATGATGTAATCTTCGGCGCCCAGGTCGAGGCATTTTTTTCGATATGTTTCGGTTCCTGAAGTGCTCCATATTATTTTGGGAATATCAGCGTACCTGTCCCTGGTTTTTAAGTTTTCAAGGATGTCAGCGCCATTCAGCTCAGGCATGTTATAATCCAGTATTAACAGGCACGGTAACTGGTTGTCAGAAAGCGAATCTAAATGTTCGATCAAAAGTCTACCGTTGTTTATAAACGTTAGTTTGAAGGAGTCATCCACAGATGAAAATAATTCTTTCAGAAGCTCTTCATCATCAATATCATCCTCGCCGAGTAGTATGAATTTTGACGATGGAGCTTTTTCTATTAATTTTTTCTCATTTTGGTGGCTGTGTGGCACAAATTTTACGAGTAATAACTCTCTAAGATAGGCATTTCCATCATCATTACAGGCCCTGAAACATTTGCGCGTCCCCTGATAAATTCAGTCTTTTTTAATACAATGTTTGTTCAAACAGCCAATACACTTTTAATTTCATAAAATGAAAAGGAAAACAAAGGCTTCCGCCAAATCCATGTCCCCTTCAAACATTGCCGCCGGCCTGGTTCCCGAAACAGTGGCAATCATTAAAAAAACAAATGGTGCCAATGGGAAACAAAAAAATAAGATCTCATCAAATGGCATCAATCATGATGAGCTGAATGCGCCTGAACTTTTGAAAGTATTATCTGAAATAAGAAATGGGAATTTTAGCGTCAGAATGCCAATTGACAAGTTGGGTATCAATGGAAAGATTTGTGATACGTTAAATGATATCATTTCTCTCAATGAAATTTTAGTAGAAGAGTTAATGGTGGCAAGAAACACCATCGGAAAGCAGGGCCGGTTAAACCACAGGGTAGAGTTGCCTAAGTATGCAAGAGGCTCCTGGAATGCCGGTGTTGATTCTATCAATAGCCTGATCTCGGACCTTGTATATCCTATGATCGAAATTGCTCACGTTATTAGTTCAGTGGCAAAAGGAAATCTATCGCAGGAAATGCCATTGAAGATCGGAGATCATATTTTACAAGGAGAATTTGCAAAAATTGCCAGGGAAGTAAACGACATGGTGAAACAGTTGAATCTTTTCTCAATGGAAGTTACGAGGGTGGCACGCGAAGTAGGTTCTGAAGGAAAATTAGGGGGACAGGCAAAAGTAAAAGGTGTTGCCGGTGTGTGGAAAGATCTGACTGATTCGGTAAACCAGATGGCCGGTAATCTTACTGCCCAGGTAAGAAATATTGCGGAGGTAACAACGGCGGTAGCAAAAGGTGACCTGTCGAAAAAGATCACCGTGGATGTGCAGGGAGAGATCCTTGAATTAAAAAATACCATCAATAACCTTGTTGACCAGCTAAACTCTTTTTCTTCGGAAGTGACACGTGTGGCAAGAGAAGTTGGTACCGATGGTAAGCTGGGAGGCCAGGCAGAAGTAAAAGGGATTGGCGGTACATGGAAAGACCTGACAGATTCAGTGAATCAAATGGCATCTAACTTAACCGGGCAGGTAAGAAATATCGCTGAGGTGACAACGGCCGTGGCGAGGGGTGACTTGTCAAGGAAGATCACTGTGGATGTGAAAGGCGAGATCCTTGAATTGAAAAATACGATCAATAACCTGGTGGACCAGTTGAATTCATTTTCTTCAGAAGTAACCCGTGTGGCAAGAGAAGTTGGTAGTGAAGGAAAATTGGGTGGGCAGGCAACAGTGAAAGGGATCGGTGGAGTATGGAAAGACCTTACCGACTCCGTAAATCAAATGGCCGGTAACCTGACTGCGCAGGTAAGAAATATTGCTGAAGTAACCACAGCGGTGGCTCGTGGTGACTTGTCAAGAAAAATTACCGTGGACGTAAAAGGTGAGATCCTTGAATTAAAAAACACCATCAATACGATGGTGGACCAATTGAATTCATTTGCATCGGAAGTAACACGTGTGGCGCTTGAAGTAGGTACTGAAGGAAAACTTGGTGGACAAGCAAAGGTGCAGGATGTGGGTGGTACATGGAAAGATCTTACAGAGTCAGTAAACCAAATGGCCTCTAATCTTACTGCGCAGGTAAGAAACATTGCGGAAGTAACAACTGCTGTTGCCAATGGAGATCTCTCGAAAAAGATCACGGTGAACGTTGAAGGTGAAATTCTTGAATTGAAAAACACCATCAACACGATGGTTGACCAGTTAAATTCATTTGCATCAGAAGTAACACGTGTGGCACTTGAAGTGGGTACGGAAGGGAAACTTGGAGGACAGGCCAAAGTGCAGGGAGTTGGTGGTACATGGAAAGATCTGACCGATTCAGTAAACCAGATGGCATCAAACCTTACAGGACAGGTAAGAAATATTGCAGAGGTAACAACGGCGGTTGCAAAAGGAGATCTTTCCAGGAAGATTACTGTGGATGTAAAAGGTGAGATCCTCGAGTTGAAGAACACCATCAACACAATGGTGGACCAATTGAATTCATTTGGATCGGAAGTGTTTCGTGTGGCCCGCGAAGTGGGTTCAGAAGGCAAACTCGGCGGACAAGCCGATGTACCAGGTGTAGAAGGACTTTGGAAAGACCTGACCGATTCCGTAAATAAAATGGCTTCCAATCTTACATCGCAGGTAAGAAATATTGCGGAAGTAACGACTGCGGTAGCAAACGGAGATCTGTCCAGGAAAATTGAAGTGGATGTGAAGGGTGAGATCCTCGAATTGAAAAATACTATCAACACGATGGTGGAACAGTTGCGTGCGTTTGCTTCGGAGGTAACCCGCGTAGCCCGTGAAGTAGGTACTGATGGTAAATTGGGAGGCCAGGCACACGTACCGGGGGTAGGTGGTACATGGAAAGATCTGACCGATTCAGTAAACCAGATGGCCGGTAACCTGACAGCCCAGGTGCGCAATATTGCCGAGGTGGCTATTGCTGTGGCCAATGGTGACATGAGTAAAAAAATTACCGTGGATGTGCGCGGAGAGATCTTGCAATTGAAGGAAACGCTAAACACGATGGTTGACCAGTTACGTGCGTTTGCATCTGAAGTAACCCGTGTGGCTCGTGAAGTAGGTACTGATGGTAAATTGGGAGGCCAGGCCTTCGTTCCGGGCGTGGGCGGTACATGGAAAGATCTGACTGACTCAGTAAATCACATGACCGGTAACCTGACATCACAGGTGAGAAACATTGCGGAAGTAACAAAGGCCGTTCAATCCGGAGACTTAACTAAAAAAGTAACGATCGATGTAAAAGGGGAAATTCTTGATTTGAAAAATACCATCAACACGATGGTGGACCAGTTGAACTCATTTGCATTTGAAGTAACCCGTGTGGCCCGTGAGGTAGGAACAGAAGGAAAGTTAGGAGGACAAGCCGAAGTACAGGGTGTTGCAGGAACATGGAAAGATCTTACAGATTCCGTAAACATGATGGCTTCCAACCTGACGAACCAGGTTCGCGGAATTGCAAAAGTAGTAACAGCCGTGGCAACGGGTAACCTGAAACAAAGGTTGTCCATTGTTGCGCGGGGTGAAGTTGCTCAATTAACAGAAACTATCAATGAAATGATCGATACACTGGCCGTGTTTGCCGACCAGGTAACGACGGTGGCACGTGAGGTGGGGGTTGAAGGAAGATTGGGAGGACAGGCGAGTGTGCCAGGAGCATCGGGTATCTGGAAAAACTTAACCGAAAATGTGAACCAGCTTGCGGAAAATTTAACTACGCAGGTGCGTGCTATCTCTGAAGTGGCGTCGGCGGTTACAAAAGGTGACCTGACACAAATGATTCGCGTAGAAGCAAAAGGTGAAGTAGAAGAATTGAAAGATACTATCAACCAGATGATCGCAAACCTGAAAGACACAACCCTGAGAAACCAGGAACAGGATTGGCTGAAATCAAACCTTGCAAAATTCACCCAGATGTTGCAGGGTCAAAAAGATCTGAATACCGTTACTCACCGTATTCTTTCTGAATTAGCGCAGGTGGTAAATGCTCAAAAAGGTATGTTTTATATTCTCGAACAAATTGAAAATACCAATGAGCAGAAATTAAAATTATTTGCTGCATATGCTTATGGCGAAGAAGTAAAAACGGCGAGAGAATTTTATTTGGGTGAAGGTTTGGTAGGACAATGTGCTTTGGAAAAGAAAAGAATTCTGTTGTCGAACGTTCCGAAAAATTACATAAAGATCGGTTCGGGACTCGGAAAAGCGTCGCCCGCCAATCTTATAGTATTACCGGTATTGTTTGAAAAAGAAATAAAAGCTGTAATTGAACTGGCATCGTTTGATAATTTCAGTGAAACTCACCTTGACTTCCTGAGCCAGTTAACTGAAAGTATAGGGATCGTATTAAATACCCTCGAAGCAAACTCAAGAACAGAAGGCCTGCTGGAGCAATCACAATCACTCACTGAAGAGTTGAGAAGAGCCAATGAAGAATTGCAGGATAAAGCACACCTGCTTGTAAAACAAAAAGAAGAAGTAGAAAACAAGAACAAGGAAGTAGAAGAAGCAAGAAGATCACTGGAAGAAAAGGCAGAACAACTCCAGATCACTTCCAAATACAAATCTGAGTTCCTTGCAAATATGTCGCATGAATTGCGTACGCCATTAAATTCCTTGCTCATCCTTGCTCAACAGCTTTATGAAAATTCTGATGGCAATCTTTCAGAAAAACAAGTGAGTTATGCGAAAACCATCCATAGCTGTGGAGATGACCTTATACAATTGATCAACGATATTCTTGATCTTTCTAAAATTGAGTCAGGATATATTTCAACTGATTTTATCAATCTGCGTTTCCAGGAAGTTACTGCGTTTGTGCAAACTACATTCAGGCACATCTCAGAAAACAAAAATTTACGTTTCAGCATTGACGTGGATGAAAAATTACCTGAAAGCCTCGAAACAGATGCGCAACGTCTCAATCAAATTCTCAAAAACCTTCTTTCCAATTCGTTTAAGTTCACTGAGAAAGGTGAAGTCAAACTTCGCATTTATGAGGCTAATCATAACTGGAAACAAGGAAATCCAAGCCTCGATACGGCAAGGCGGGTTGTCGCATTCGAGATAAAGGATACAGGAATTGGAATTCCAAGGGACAAACAAAACATCATCTTTGAAGCATTTCAACAAGCAGAAGGCTCAACAAGCCGCAAATACGGTGGAACCGGTTTGGGGCTTTCTATTAGCCGCGGATTGGCCGATCTCCTGGGAGGCTCCATTGAATTGTCAAGCGAAGTAGGTGCGGGAAGTATCTTTACCCTGTTCCTGCCGATCGAGTACGATCCTTCAATTACTACAACAAGAAGAGAAAAACAAAGCAGCCGCAAAGTGAGTGAGTATATGTTAGCCGAGAGTTCGGGCAGTAGAGATGATGTGGCCCTGCAATCGGTACCAACGATCAAGGTTGGTGACGACCTCGATGTATTGAATGAGATCATTAACGATGTGGGCGATGACCGCAATAATATTTTAAGTACCGATAAGGTAGTACTGGTCGTTGAAGACGATATTAATTTCGGCAAGATCATGCTGGAAAAAGCGCATGAGATGGATCTGAAAGCTGTGATCGCAACTAATTTCAGTGAAGTATTTGACCTCACTAATAAATATAATCCTATTGCCATCACACTTGATGTGAAACTTCCTGATGCCAGCGGATGGCGAATTCTTGATCTCTTTAAGAACGATATTAATTTCAGACATATCCCGGTGCATCTTATTTCGGGAGAAGAGAACTATTTATTGGCAATGCAACGGGGTGCAAGAAGTTTCCACTTAAAACCTTTGAGTACTGAAGCACTAAGCACTTTATTTACTGATATCACTCAATACAATGACCGGAAGGTAAAAAAATTGCTGGTGGTTGAGGACAACGAGCTGGATTCATCACAAATAGCAAAAATTCTTGACAACGGAGAGCTGGTGACTATCGAGATCACTGATTCAGGATTGAAAGCCCTTGAGCTTATTAAGGAAAATAAGTATGACGGGATCATTATAGACTTTATGTTGCCCGACATTGACGGACTTAAATTTGTAACAGAGATCAGCGCCATAAAGAAAATGCAGATGACGCCTGTTATTATTTACTCGGCTAAAGACTTTGCGCCGAGAGAAAGAATGAAATTAAAACAATATGCCAACCGGATTTTGTTGAAAGATGTAAACTCGCTTGACCTGTTGCTCGAGGAAACGGTTATGTTACTGCATCTCAATCATAAAAAGTTATTACCTGAAAAAAGAAAATTGATCGAAAACCTGCGTTCGAAAAAAGATGTATTGTCGACCAAGACGATCCTGGTGGTGGATGATGACGTTCGAAATCTTTTCGCGCTGACCACAGCTTTTGAAAAATATAATATCCAAACAATAACCGCGGAAAGCGGGCAGGAAGCAATGAATATCCTTAGCGAAAAACCGAACATTGATATGGTGCTGATGGATATAATGATGCCCGAAATGGATGGCTATGAAACCACTCAAAAAATAAGAAGAGAACACAAAAACACGACGTTGCCGATAATAGCCGTTACCGCCAAAGCCATGAAAGGCGACAGGGAAAAATGCATCGAAGCCGGAGCTTCGGATTATATCACCAAACCTTTGAAAATTGACCAATTGCTTTCATTAATGAGAGTATGGTTATATAAATAATGAGTGCATGGAGAAACCGGCAAACATAAAGACTGCCGCTGCTCAAAATGGGCAAATAAAATCAGACATCAAGATCCTTCTTGTTGACGACAGGGAGGACAACTTGTTTTCCATTGAAACAATTCTTGAAAAAGATAATTACACCATTGTAAAAGCAAAGTCGGGGCGTGACGCTTTAAAAGTCCTGTTGCACCAGCAAGACTTTTCCCTTATACTCATGGACGTCCAGATGCCCGAATTGAATGGCTTTGAAACTGCAACCATTATTTATGAAAGGGATAAATTGAAAAACATTCCCATCATTTTCATCACTGCCTTCAGTTATGATGAGGATTATATTTTCAAAGGTTATAAGACAGGGGGTGTTGATTATATTTATAAGCCTATCAAACCAGAGCTATTGAGAATGAAAGTGTCTGTTTTCGTGGAGTTGTACCGCAAGAACCAGCAGTTGCTTCTTCATGAAAAAAAATTATTAGCAGCGAACAGATCCCTGCAAAAGGAGATTGAAGAAAGAAAAACTTCGGAAGAAAAAATAAGATTGTTAAATGGGCAGCTTGTCAATAACAATGCACACCTGAAAGCGATCAACGAGGAATTAGACCGTTTTGCCTACGTCGCCTCACATGACCTGCAGGAACCTTTACGAAAGATCATGGTATTTAGCGATAAGATATTGATGAAGGAAAACATGGATGAGGAAACAGAAAAATATTTTAAAAAGATAATCAATTCGTCGAAAAGGATGCAGATGCTTATTAATGACCTGCTGAGTTTTTCACGACAATCCATAAGCCCTTCCGATTTTGAAAGAACGGATTTGAACACATTAGCCAGGGAAGCTATCACCGAACTGGAAATTGAAGTTGACAAAAGCAATGCTAAAATTCAAGTCGGTGAGCTACCGGTTGTCTGGGCCATTCCCAGCTTAATGAAGCAATTGTTCCATAACCTTGTTAGTAATGCCGTTAAATTCAGAAAAAAAGGTATTGATCCCATCATTCATATCGAAGCGAAAAAGGTGTATGGTTCGGATCATTCACGGGCGGTAAACTCTAATGGCCATAAATATCATAAAGTGAGTATCTCCGACAACGGAATTGGGTTTGACCCGAAATATTCAGATGAGATTTTTATGGTTTTTAAAAGACTCAATAGCTATCATGAATATGAAGGAACAGGAGTAGGCCTCTCTATTTGCAAAAAGATCATTGAAAAACATAATGGATCTATCATTGCACAAAGCGAACCGGGCAAAGGTTCTACATTTAGTTTTGTACTTCCGGAGAAACAACCGGGAATAAATCTCCACATATAAGATCTATCGCTTTCCTGATGCTGTTCATTTTTTATTTGCACAGTTATTGAATACACTAAGAAATCTTTAACCGGCAATCCCATGCGTCCCTTTGAAGTTTTGGAAACGAATGATCTTGTCAGCGTGCTTGCAGAATACGCAACGCGTTACAGCAAAATGATGACCGAAGGAGGAAAACAAAAAGACATCATCAACTGCAGGGAAACCATTCAGGCGTTGATCACTGAGATCGAATTGAGAAAAAGGCCAGGCATGTCTGAAGATCCATCCGGCAAAAAACGTTGAGCTTCCTTGGTTTTAACTCCTGCAAATACATATACATTCAATTTTTCCCGAAATTGTCGGCAAATTGTCGAATGAAAAAAATTATAGCTGTCCTTTTCCTGGCCTGGTTTTTCAACGGTTTAAAAGCTCAACAAGATTCCTCATGTAATATCCAAATCAGTTTACTTACATGTTCACCGGGTGAAGAGCTCTATCTCACCTGGGGCCATAGCGCCTTAAGGGTCATTGACAGTGCAACCAATACAGATATTATCTATAACTATGGCACATTTGACTTTGACGACCCTGCATTTTATTCGAAATTCACCCGCGGAAAGTTGATGTACTTTGTCTCCGTTCAGAAATTTGAAAGTTTTTTTGAAGAATATCAATACTACCAGAGAGGAATAGTTGAACAGGTCCTTGACCTCTCTTGCTCAGAAAAAGAGAAACTTGTTTCAGCTTTACGCGAAAATGCAAAAGAAGAAAACAAATACTATAAATATGATTTTATTGTTGACAATTGCACCACCCGCCTGAGAGATATTGTCTTTAAAAATGCGGATGCACCCGTTATTACCAACGATATCCGGCCAAACGAAAAAATAACTTTCCGCCAATTGATAAATAAATACCTCGACAGCACCTGCCAGTACTGGAGCAAATTTGGTATCGATATTTTACTCGGAAGGCCGGTGGATCAAAAACTCACAAACAATGAAACTATGTTTCTCCCCGATTATTTGCTGAAGGGTTTTGATAGTTCGACGATCGGTAAGAAACCCATGGTATCAAAGAAACATGAAATTCTAAAACCTGCCCTGCCGGAACGAAAAAGCAGCCTGTTTACCCCTTTCATCGTTTTCATCGTTTTGTTTCTTGTGATCTTTGTGCTGGGCCTCTTAAAAAATACAGGCAAATTTCTTTCTGTATTTGATTTTATACTTTTTTTTATAAGTGGTATCCTGGGTGTTTTTATTTTATTTATGTGGTTTGGAACAGATCATCCCGAATGCAAAGACAATTTTAACCTCGCCTGGGCCATGCCTTTTCATTTTATAATTATCTTTTTTCTGTTCGGGAAATGGAACCCGGTAATTAGCGGGTGGCTGAAATATTATTTCTTTATTAATTCACTTCTCCTGTTACTCCTTCTTATTGTTTGGAAATGGTTACCGCAGGAAATGAATAATGCTTTGATCCCGGTCGTGTGTTTACTATTGGTCAGAAGTTTTGCGCAATACAAAAAATTCAATCAATTAAAATAAAATGGATGGTCTTTACTTCAGTAAAGGAGAATTAGTTGATAACCAAACAACTTTTTATCTCCTGCTCCCGATTCTTATCATGAATTAATTGATTTCGCGGGCGGAACCTGCCTTCTAAACTTAAAAGATTTTTGTGCCTTTTATCTCCTTGGATCAAGGAAATGCAACCTTGTCAAAGCATAGTCTGAAACGATGTTTTCTGCCTGAAATGTTGTATTTTCATACTCTTGCTGTGTTGAATTATATGGGTACGATTAAGAAGCCGGAAAATGGCAATAAAGTTTTAAACGATTACTTAATAAACCTGTCTTGATTTAATCCTAACCTCTGTCAATGAAACGTTCCACTCTTTTCATACTTTCGTTCGGGTTATTTTTTTGCGCGAAGGCTAATCATATTACAGGAGGAGAGATTTTTTATAAGTTAAAGAGCCAATCAGGTAATAACTACACCTATACGGTCACTCTCAAACTTTACAGGGATCATTTTTCAACAGGTGCTCAGCTTGATGACGCAGCATCTATTGCCATCTTTGACAGGTTAACCGGCAATTTGGTTTGGGACAATAATCAGACTGCTATTACCAGGTCATTCGTCGAATTCCTGGATTTAATTTCACCGGGACCCTGTATCAATAATCCGCCCACAGTTTTTTATGATGTAGGACACTATCAATTTGACGTAACGCTTCCCGGCACTGCGAATGGGTATATCATTGCTTATCAACGATGCTGCCGAATTGCTGGCATTAATAATTTATTAGGTTCAAGTTCGGTAGGTGCTACCTACGTAGCCGAAATACCGGGAACGAATCCTCTACCGACCGCTCCTGCTAATAACAGTGCTCATTTTGTAGGACCTGATACTGTGATCGTTTGTCAACATAATTCTTTTACTTATAGTTTTAATGCCGTCGATGCCGATGGAGACTCATTGTCTTATTCTTTTTGCAATGCTTATGTAGGGGGATCCAGTGCAGCACCGGCACCCGCTCCACCTGCTAAGCCGCCCTATCCAACTGTTCCTTATGCTTCGCCCTTTTCAGCGGGTCAGCCGATGGGTTCGCGTGTAACCATTGATTCAAAAACGGGCATCGTTACCGGCATTGCCCCCGATGCAGGGATCTATGTAATGACAGTTTGTGTGTATGAGCGCCGAAACGGGATCTTAATTGCAACTCAGCGAAAGGACCTGCAAATTAAAGTGGGCGATTGCTCCATTGCAGCAGCGAATCTTCCACCGCAAATAGTCGACTGCGAAAGTTTCAACAGTGGTTTTAGTAATACCGGCGATCAGTCATTAATTCATTCTTACTTATGGATCTTTGGTGATCCCGCCACTGGTAGAAACGATTCATCAACCCTCGCAAATCCGACACACGCATATAGTGATACCGGCACATACACTGTGACCCTTATCACAAACCGTGGTGAACTCTGTTCAGATACCGGGACAACAGTAGTAAAAATTTACCCGGGATTTTTTCCGGGATTTAAGTCGACGGGAATTTGTATAAACAAACCCACTCAATTTTTTGACACAACAGATACGCGATATGGTGTGGTCAATTCATGGACCTGGGATTTTGGTGTCCCCTCCGTTTCGACTGATACCTCTCATGTTCAAAATCCGACATTTACTTATACGGAAGTTGGTACTTACAATGCTCAGCTTATCGTTACCTGCAGCAAAGGTTGCATTGATACAGTAATGACACCTATAACAATTATAGATAAGCCGCCGATAAACCTTGCCTTCCGGGACACTTTGATCTGCAAAGGCGATAATCTTCAACTACAGGCTTCAGGTGCAGGTGTATTCAGTTGGACACCGGGAACCAATATTACGAATGCAAATACATCAACGCCAACCGTAAATCCTCCAGGCACGGCTTATTATTATGTAAATCTCAATGAAAATGGTTGTATAAATAATGACTCCGTGCGAGTAAGGGTAGTTGATCATGTAACACTACAGGCCTTTAGCGATACTGTTATTTGCCAGGG
>Ga0207706_10004013_pt1 | contig 13932 bp, 17 predicted proteins | sample KBSC53metaG_FD_184318 | JGI IMG/M metagenome (GOLD analysis project Ga0207706, IMG submission 184318) | Corn rhizosphere microbial communities from Kellogg Biological Station, Michigan, USA - KBS C5-3 metaG (SPAdes) (version 2) | ecosystem: Host-associated > Plants > Roots > Rhizosphere > Soil ... | reverse complement strand
TCCCGCTGCTTCCGCGGCGCTGACGATGGCGCGCTGCATCAATTCGATCTTGAAATCGTTGTGCCCGCGCCCCTGGGCGCCGTCGGCAGCACGCGCCGCCGCCTTGCGTAGAGCGTCGCGCTGCAACGAGGAGCCGGCCAACGCGGCCTCCACGTTGGCGAGGCGCCAGGGCTTCGTGCCGACGCCGCCCACCGCGACGCGCGCCTGCCGGATGCGGCCGTCGTCCTGCATGTCAAGCGCGACGGCGGCCGAGACCACGGCGAATTCGAACGACGCGCGGTCGCGAACCTTGAGGTAATGCGATCGCCGTGCAGCCCGGCTTGGAGGCACCGTGATCGCTGCAATCACCTCTGCTGGACGCAGCTCGGCCTCGATGTGCGGCGTCGAGCCGGGCAGCCGGTGAAACTCGCGTAGCGCGACGCTGCGGTCGCCTCGGCTGCCTCGCACGTGCACGACAGCGTCCAGAGCGACCAGCGCCACGGCCAGGTCCGAAGGATGGACGGCGATGCAGTCGTCGCTTCCGCCGAGCACGGCGTGCCAGCGGTTCTCGCCGCGGATGGCAGAGCAACCGGAACCCGGGATCCGCTTGTTGCACGCGCTGTACCCGGTGTCGCGAAAGTACGGGCAGCGCGTCCGCTGCAGCAGGTTGCCGCCGATCGTCGCCTGGTTGCGCACCTGCGGGCTCGCCGATTCGAGGAGCGCCTGCGCAATCACCGGGAACTGGGTGGCGACGCCCGAGTGGGCAGCCACCTCGGCCATCGTCGCTCCTGCGCCGATGCTGAGCCCTTCGGGTGAGACGTCGATGCGCTTGTCCGTCAGCCCACCGATGCTCACCAAGCGATCGGGGCGGCGCACGTTCTCCTGGAGCAGTTGCACCATGTCCGTCCCGCCGGCGATGTATTCGGCCGTGACGTCGTTGCGGCCGGACTGCGCCCGCCGTGCCAGCGCGGCCGACAGGTCGTGCGGTCTTTCCAACGTGAAGGGATGCATGGCTCAGCCCCCCGACCCGGGCTTCTGCGCCGCGTCCTGGATCGCGGCGACGATATGGTCGTAGGCGCCGCAGCGGCAGACGTTGCCGCTCATCCAATCACGGATCTCCTGCGCCGAGCCGGCGTGCCCTTCGGCGATGCAGGCGACGCCGGCCATGATCTGGCCCGATGTGCAGTAGCCGCACTGAAAGGCATCACGCTCGATGAACGCGACCTGCAGCGGGTGCAGCTGATCGCCCTTCGCCAGGCCCTCGATCGTCGTGATCTCGCGCCCTTCGGCGAGCGCTGCGAGCGACAGGCACGACTTGACGCGCTTGCCGTCCATGAGCACGGTGCAGGCGCCGCACTGGCCGAGGCCGCAGCCCTTCTTGGAGCCGGTGAGCTGCAGTTGCTCGCGCAACGCGTCGAGGAGAGTGGTGCGAGGATCGAGTGCCAGGCGGTGATCGGCGCCGTTGACGCGCAGCACGACGTCGATGGGTGCGCCCGACGGCTCCGACCCGCTGCTCGGCGCGGGCCCGGGCGCGGCTGCTGAAAGCAGCGGCGCCACCACGGCCGCGCCGCCTGTAGCAACCGAGGCCTTCAACAGCGCACGGCGTCGCACAGGCATGCCGGCTGGCTGCCAAGGAAATTCTTTGTTTTGCATCTGGCACTCCATGGTTCATGACGACCGCAGGTCATCGGCGCTCGACCCCTTGCCGCAGTCCGACAAGGTATTCGTCGTCGGTCACTTTCTCGAGCCATTCGACGTTCTTGCCATCGAGCGCCTCCTGGATGGCGATGTGCGTCATCGCCGTGGTCGGCGTCGCCCCGTGCCAGTGCTTGTGGCCGGGTGGACACCAGACGACATCGCCGGCGTGGATCTCGACGATCGGGCCGCCCGCGCATTGCGTCCAGCCGCAGCCCGAGGTGACGACGAGCGTCTGTCCCAGTGGATGCGTGTGCCAGGCCGATCGGGCGCCGGGCTCGAACGTCACGCTCGCGCACGAGGCGCGCGCAGGCGCAGGAGGCGCGTTCAACGGGTCGATGCGAACACTGCCGGTGAAGTACTCCGCCGGCCCCTTGGCAGAGGCTTGAGATCCCGCACGCTTGAGTTCCATGAGCATCTCCTGAAATCGTTGTCGTCAACGGGCTCACGCTGCTGGCCGCGCTGCACCGTTGAGATCGCCGCTGCGCGCCTGCACGAGCATCCCGACCGCGACCGCGGCGGCCAGCGCCACGACGGCCGTGCTGACGAGGAACACCGAGCCCAGACCCCACTTCGATGCGATCGCGCCGAGCGCCGGCGTTCCCGCTCCAAGGGCGAGATCGAGGCACGCCGTATACGCGCCCATCGCGAGCGCACTGCTTTGCGGTGGCGCTCTGCGCACCGCCTCCACGCCGAAGCCGGGGTAGACGAGCGAATAGCCGAGTCCCGTCAGCGCAGCTCCGCCCACGGCCCATGCGAAGGAGGGAGCCATCCAGAGCAGCCCCAGCCCAGCCGCTTCGATGGCGATGCTGACCAGCGCGATCCGGGCGCCGCCGAGCTTGTCGACCGTGTGTCCGAGGAGGATGCGGGCAACCATGAAGCAGAGTGCGAACGCGGTGAACGGCGGCCAGACGGGATCCCAGGACCTGGCGGCGAAGAGAAGCGCGACGAAGCCGGTGATCGCACCGAAGCCGAGGCTGGTCAACGCGAGGCCGAGCCCCGGCACCCAGACGGCGCGGAGCACGACGACGAATGACGGCCGGGCGTCGGTGACGGTCGGGGCGCCGGGCAGCCGGCGGAGCAACAACAGGGGCGCGAGCGGCAGGGCGAGCGTCGCCCACGCGATCGCGATGAAGCCCTCGTGGGAATACAGCCATGAGCCTGCGGGTGCGCCGGCGGCGAACGCGGCGTACATCGCCGTACCCATCCAGGCCATCACCTTCCCGGTGTGCCGAGCCCCAGCGCGCGCGACACCCCAGCCGAGCGCGCCGGTGATGATGAAGCTCTCGCCTGCGCCGAGCACGAAGCGGCCGAGCAGCAGGAACGTGCCGGACAGTGCAGGCTCGGGCGCCAGTGGCACGGACGCGAGATAGAGCAGCCCGGCCAGCGAGGAAGCACACAGACCGACGACGACGGCGCGCTTTGCGCCGCGCGTGTCGGCGAAGCCGCCTGCCCACATGCGTGTGAGCAGCGCCGCCGCAAACTGGCTTCCCGTCACGAGGCCGACGAAGAAAGTGCCGAGCCCGAGCGTCTGGTGGACATGCAATGGCAGCACGGGCAAAGCCATGCCCGTCACGAGAAAGCCGACAAAGACGACACCAAGGATGGGGACCAGCAGGGGACTCGCATCGGACGTGCGGCCCGCTGAGACTTCAACTGCACTCATGAGGACGACAGTCGCGCACCACCCGGCTCGCGACGCTCACTGCAACGCGAAGGCGACGCGCGGGTTGCCCGACCCCAGCGCCTGCTCGAGTGCGGCGGCATCTTCGATGCGCCCGATCCGCGTGTAGGTGTAGGGGGAGCTGAACGTCTTGTAGAAGACGACGAGCGTGTCCTTGCCGTACAGCATCAGATCGCCGGTCCGAATCGTGCCTGGTCGCGTCGCCTCGGTCGGCAGGGTGCGCGGCAACGAGGCGTGCTTCTCGTTGCCGTTGAGCTCGGCCATCTCAAGCGTTGCGGGCAGCAGCTGCACGAACGCACGGGCAGTAGGGTTGTCTTCCAGCGTCACGTCAAAGCGCTGTGTCGCGACGGTCATCCACATTTGTGGTTGCTCCTGCGTTTGGGTGGTGGCAGCGCGTGTGCTGCCCGCCGTGTGCCCGCTGTCCACGGCAGCCGCGGGCAACGTCATGGCCAAGCCCAGCACGGCAAAGCCCAGGACAGCGTGTGTCATCGGTGGATCCGCGCGCACGCGTTGGAAAGCCATGCCACTGCTCGTGAGGTGGGCAGCGGTGTCAGCTCTGGACGGCCGGTTCGCTGCGCCCCGCCGGATCGGAGTGCCCCGCAACGGGCCGATCGATGTGCCGGATGAAGCGCGCCGGGATGCCGCCGACGACGACGTTGTCGGGAACGTCGCCGGTCACCACGGCGTTGGCTGCCACGACGGCGTTCTCGCCGATGGTCACCCCGGGCATGACCGACACGCCGGCGCCCAGCCAGGCGCCTCGGCGGATGACGATCGGCGCGCAGTAGGTGGATCGACGGGTTGCCGGATCGAGCGGGTGGTTGATCGTGACGAGGTTCACCCTGGGACCGATCAGCACGTCGTCGCCGATGGTGATGCCGCCGCGGTCCATGAACTCGCACGCGTGGTTGACGAAGACGTTCTTGCCGACACGGATGTTCTTGCCGAAGTCGGTATAAAACGGCGGCAGCAGCCAGAAGGACTCGTCGACTTCGGTGCCCGTCAGGCGACTGAACAGCGCCCGCGCTTCGGCCGGGTCGCGATACCCGGTGTTCATCTCGGCGATGATCTGTTGGGCCTCGGTGATGAGCGCCGCGATCTTCGGGTACTCCGGGTCGCTCAGAGAGATCACCTCGCCCGCCAGCTCGCGCTCGAAGATGTCGCGCGTGGTCATTGCGTACTTCATCGCGGGGTGCCTGCCAGGTGTTTCTCGAGCGCGGTCCGGGTTCGCGCGGCCGCATCCGCCTGGCCCGCTTCCGCGAGCACCTGTGCGACTTCGCGCAGCTGGGCGGCCGTCACGCCGACATTCATGCTGATCACGACATGCGACAGCAACTGCGATTCGACGCCAGGCATGGCGGCAAGCGCTGACACCGTGGCGAGCTCGCGGCTCTGCCAGTCGAGGTTGTCGCGGCCGAAGATGTCGCCGAACAGGTGCCTCTTCAGGAAGTCGTCGATCGCCGGGGCGAAATCGAACAGGGGACCTTTGACAGGCCCGCCCACGAGCTTCGTCTGGTTGGCAGTTCCCGCTGCCAGAACGTCGCTGCCGGCTGGCACGGCCGTTGGCTCACGGCCCGCCGAGTCGCGCACGCCCCGCTGCTTGCGCGCGTCGAGAACCTTCATCATCTCGCCGAGTGCGTTCAAGCTGCGCGGGAAGCCGGCGTACGCGTAGAGCTGGACCAGAATCTCCTTGGCCTCGCTCACCGTCAGCCCGACGTCGAGCCCTCGATCGAGCGCCAGATGGAGCTGCGACATCTCGCCCGAGGCTGTCGCCGCTGCGATGGGGACGATGCTTCGCTGCTTGGCAGAAAGGGCCTGGTCGGATGACATCGGCGCGCGCTCCTGATCCGCCGGCACGGCAATCGGAGAGCCCACGCCGAGAGCGATCGCTGCGATCATCGCCAACGCTGAGAAGCTCCCCCGCCTAGCGGGCGTTGTATTGCTCATCGCTGACCGTCTCCATCCAGTTCACGTTCTTGCCGCCCTGGTTCCCCGTGACGGCCAGATGCGTCATTGCGGTGGTGGGTCCCGCACCGTGCCAGTGCTTGACACCCGGAGGGCAAGAGACGACATCGCCGGGGCGGATCACCTGCACCGGGTTGCCCCATTGCTGGGTCAGGCCGACGCCGGACATGACGATCAGGCGCTGCCCTCTCGGGTGCGTATGCCAGGCTGAACGCGCACCGGGCTCGAATGTGACCAGAGCGCCTGACGAATTGATCTCGTCGCTCGCTGCCCAGACGGGATCGACGCGGACTCGTCCGGTGAAGAACTCGGCAGGCCCCTGCTGCGAGGGCTGTGTGCCCGCCCGAACGACCGCCTGTGCAGCCGACGTCGGGCTGGTCTGCGCATCGGCGGCGCCCGGGGTAACGGTGCAGACAAATCCGATGAGGGCGGCGCACGCGCCGGTGATCGACAGACTGTTGTTCATCGAGAGGCGTCTCCGCAGGTGCTTCACGGTCATGGGTCGGAAGGGTCTCGTGTTTTGCAAGACAAAGTTTGGCGACGCGGGTGCGCGTTGACTAGCTGATGGATACTTATCCTTCATATAAGCCGCGCTAATGAAAGCAACCCGCAGTGGCTAGACGCAACCTCAACGATCTCCTCGCCTTCGTGACGGTGGCGCGAGAAGGCAGCTTCACTCGCGCGGGCGCCACGCTAGGGGTCACCCAGTCGGCGATCAGCCAGGCTGTGCGCGGCCTGGAGGAGCGACTGGAGATTCGCCTTCTCACTCGCACCACGCGCAGCGTCGCACTGACGGCGGCGGGCGAGCGCCTGGCGCAGGCGATCGGCCACCGCTTCGACGAGATCGAGGCCGAGCTTGACGCGCTCACGGCGCTGCGCGACAAGCCCGCCGGCACCGTCCGCATCACCTGCGGCGACAACGTGCTGCGCACGGTGCTGCTTCCCAAGCTGACGCCCTTGTTGCGCGACTACCCGGACATCACGTTCGAGTTCGACATGAGCTACGGCTTTCGCGACATCGTCGCCGAGCGCTTCGATGCAGGCGTGCGCCTCGGCAAGACGATCGACAAGGACATGATCGCGGTGCCCATCGGGCCGTCGCTGCGCATGGCGGTGGTGGCCTCGCCGAGCTACTTCGAGAGGCAGCCCAAGCCGAAGACGCCGCAGGACTTGACGGCGCATCGCTGCATCAACCAGCGCATGCCGACTTCTGGCGGCCTCTACGTGTGGGACTTCGCGCGTCGCGGCAAGCGCGTCAACGTGCGGGTCGACGGCCCGCTTATCTTCAACACAGCGCCGCCGCAGGTCGACGCGGCGCTGGCCGGGCTCGGCATCACCTTGCTGCCCGAGGATGAGCTGGGCCCCCACCTGGTGGATGGGAGCCTCGTGCGCGTGCTGGAGGACTGGTGCCCGCCGTTCGCGGGCTATCACCTGTACTACCCGAGTCGCCGGCAGCCGTCGCCAGCGTTCAGCCTCGTCCTCCACGCGCTGCGACTGGGGCGAGGCGATGCGCCATGACGGCGACGGCAGCGCTGAGTTCACAAAACTTCTGCGTCACAGCGTCAAGCCGACGCTCTCAGCAGCTTCGCTTTGGCTTCGATCCTCGTCCCTGTCTCACGTTGGCGAATGTCTGCTTTCGGACAGCTAACAACTGCCACGGCGAACATCCGCTCTGGGTCGAGAGCCGACCTTCGGCTGTGTCGGCTCGGCCCGTTGAACGTCCGCTTGCTAACGCGGCGAACGGGCGCTGTCGGCCTGAGCTGTGTCAGTCCGCTTGCCAGCGTTTAATCCAACGTGACCAGAAGCAGCGGCCGTTATGCACACTTGAAACCTCGAGTGTCCGCTGACGTCTGCGCCCGGTGCTCGCCGAGCGGCAGGTCGAGGCGGCCCGCCACCGCCGTCGAGCGCATGGACCACGGAGAGTCTAGGTGCTCAAACCGGGACTCTGGCGGAGCGCTTCCAGCATCGCTTGGTCCGCCGCGGTCTCGAGCTGGCCCACTCGGATCAGCAGCGCCGCAGAAGTGCTCGCGACGCCTAGTGCGAGCGCTGCCGCGAGGAATCGCATCCATCGAATCCGCCTGTTTGCAGGCGGCTTGAAAGCGGCCAGTGACGGATGCGATTGAACGACGCTGAGCGGCACGATGCCTCCTGGGTGCATCGAAGCACTGTAGGGATCCAACCGCGCGCCGTGAATCCTGCCTTCGGGGGACGTCGCGCGGCGAGTGTTAGGAGTCTGGCTTGACCAGAGCAGCGGGCCTTGGATGCGATGCCCGTTCGCGGCGCGCTCGGATCACAGAATGATCGTCACGTTCGCGGCCACCCAGCCGGTGAGCGTTAGCAGCACGATGCCAATGACGACGCCGCGCGCGATGTTGGTCAGGCTCATAGATGACCCTGCCTGGGATGAGGGTCCGGCGCCGCTGAGCCGAAGATCGCATCGATCAAGCGGATCCGTCGCGCGCGGTCCTCGGGCTGAAGAAGGATCAGCGCGTCGTAAATCTCGTGTGCCAGGCCAAGCTTGCGTCTCATCGAACGCTCGCCACCGACTGCCGCGATGGCACCGGCTTGGCGCAGTGCCGTGCGCATGTCGTCTTCCGTCTGGGTCCTCATTGCCTTCTGCTCTCCTGCGGGCAGGATGCCAGCAGTAACCAAACGTGACCATCGCTCGGGCACCCCGTATCTGAGGGGTGCTGGATGAGCGGCGGCGTCACCTGCACGGACCAGCTCAGGCGCCGTTTGGTGAAGGCAAGAAGTGCACCTTGCATGAGGCTACATTCGGACCCAGCGGCCAGTTCATGGCCCATGAGCGGAGCAGGCGTGCGGCTCGCAGACTTCATCCTCAAGCACATGGAGGAGATCCTGGTTCGCTGGGAGGAGTTTGCGGGCGGGCTTGCGAATGCTCGGTCAATGACCCCGGCCGAGCTCCGGGACCACGCTGAACAGATCCTTCGAGCTGCCTGCAAGGACCTTGCTCAGCCCCAAACGACCGAAGCAAGAGACTTGAAGGGCACGGGTCGCGCCGCGCCGACCGACGCCTCCGAGACAGCCGCGCAGACCCATGCCCTCCTGCGCGCCCGCGCTGGCTTCGACATCAACGAAATGGCGGCGGAATACCGGGCACTGCGTGCCTCGGTGCTTGGCTTGTGGGTCGACGCAGGCGATCTTCAGACGACGGATCTCGCTGACATGCTTCGCTTCAACGAGGCCATCGATCAAGCCATCTGCGAGTCGGTTCTGTTCTTCAGCGGGGAACAGGAAAGGGCGCGCAACCTGCTGCTGGGAATCCTCGGGCACGACATGAGAAGTCCGCTCAACGCCATCCAGCTCACAGCTCATCACCTGAAGAGTCTGAACGCCGGTGAGGCTGTCTCCTCTGCTGCCGGCATGCTCATCAGAAGTGGCGCCAGGATGAAGGTGCTGCTCGATGACCTGACCGATTTCAATCGACAGCGTCTCGGCATCGGCCTGCACATCGTTCCCTTGCAAAGCGACTTGCGCGCCATCCTCGAAGATGAGCTGCTCGAGCTGCGAAGTGCCTATCCGGGTCGGGAGATCGTTCTGACTGCCTCCGGTGATCTCTCCGGCAATTGGGACCAGGGACGTCTGCAACAAGTCGTCAGCAACCTCGTCGAGAACGCGTTGAAGTACGGCACGCCCGAATCGACGGTGCGGGTGAGTGCGGCGGGGGCGGGCGGCGAGGTGATACTTGCCGTGGAGAACCAGGGCGAGCCCATCGCGGCATCCGAGCTCGAGCGTTTGTTCGAGCCGCTCCGGCGAGGTGCAGGGCGCTCCGCGGAGGAAGGCGGACTCGGTCTGGGACTATTCATCTGCGCCGAGGTCGCCAAGGCTCACGGCGGCGAGATCGGCGCAACGTCGACCGGCGGTACGACCGCTTTCACGGTGCGGTTGCCGCGGGCCCGCTGATTCCTTGGCGTCTTGTTGCGAGCGGGCGACTGCCATGCAGCCAGGACCTTCGCTGGGCTGCAAGGCGGCGTCCGGGGGGGGGCTCCGTGGCGGAGCTCGACGAGGCGCCGCGCGCGCCCGTTCCGACTCCACACGGGCCAGAGCGGCCGCTTCCCGAAGGTCTACCGCCTCTTCGCGCAACCGACGCGCTTCATCGACATGCTGCCAAGCCATATGCCCAGAGGGCACAGCGCGTGCCTACGCGGCCGTCACGCCTTCGCAATGCGAACTGTTCCCGTACTTTGGTTCAATGCGCGCTTGATTCGCCCGAACTGCGCCTGCGTCGCTTTCACTGGGCTGGCTGCTGTCGTCAGCTGAACGCAAAGTAGATCAGCACCCCCCACACGACCAGTGGGAAAAGGTAGAGCAGGCGCATCAAGATCAAATCAAACTCGCTGAGTTCGTCCTGCATTCCTGCGACTCCTTCGGCCAGGGGCGCCGCTCTGCTCCGGCGTTGGACAGGTTCGAAAGCAAGGTAGTTCCCGCCTTGCGCCGCGTCCTACAGCGAAGCGTTCCCGTCAATTCACGCCAGCGATCTCCCGCCCGACGGTCAGGACCTCCTCGATCAGCGCATGTGCGTCTGCAAGGGTACTGCGCGGATTGATGAAGCATGGGCGGATGGCGAAGCATCCGTCGACCCGCGTCGATGACGTCACCGTTCGACCGCGCGCGCGAACGCCGCGCACGACGGATTCGTTGAGCGCGTCGAGCCGCTCCTCGTCGCTCCAGCCGGCCGGTCGGTAGCGGAAGCAGCAGATGCTGAGCACCGGCTCGGCGAGCAGCTCGAGCTCGTCGCTCGCGCGGGCACGCTCGGCGACGCGGCGCGCGCAGTCGTTGTGCCGCACGACCCGCTCGCGCACTCCGCTCGCGCCGATCTCGCGCAGGATCGCCCATACCGCCAGGCCGCGCGCCGGCGCCGAGAAATCGACGCCGAAGTCCGGCGTCCCCAGGCCGATCTCGTCGAACGGCGAGCCCGTGTCGTCGACGCCGACCGGAATCAGGCGCTCACGGTCGTACGCGCCGCTCTCGACTTCGAAGGCGCGGCCGAGCAGCTCGGCGTCGCGAACGATCAGCGCGCCCGTGCCCACCGGGGCGGCGAGCCACTTGTGGGGATCGATCGCGAACGAGTCGTAGGCGGCGACGTCGCCGAATCGCTCGCGCACGCGATCGTCGAGCACGCCCCAGCCGCCGTAGGCGCCGTCGACGTGCAGCCAGATGCCGCGCTCGCGTGCGATGCGCGCCAGCTTGGCGATCGGATCGACGCGTCCCAGGTTCACGTCGCCGCCGCAAGCGACGATGGCGACTGGCGTGCGGCCGGCGGCAGCGTCTTCGTCGAGCGCGGCCTGCAGCCGATCGACGTCGATCGTGCCGTTCCGGTCGAGCGCGATCTCGCGCAGGCTGCGCCGGCCCAGGCCGAGCACGCCGAGCGCGCGGCCGACGACGTGATGCGTCTGCGTCGAGCAGTAGACCCGCGGGTCTTGCAGCCCGTCGTTGCCGTCGCGCGACGGATGAAGGCCGAGCCGCTCGCCGGCGTGCTGACGCGCGGCGCCGAGGCCGATCAGGTTCGCCGTCGATCCGCCGGCGCAGAACGTTCCGGCACAACTCGCCGGGAAGCCGAGCAGGGCGATCAGCCAGCGCATCGCGAGGTCGTCGACGAAGTTGCCGGCGCTGGCCCACCAGCGCTGCGGCACCGCCACCGCCTGGGCCAGGTCGGCGGCGGCACCGATGTCGGTCGGCATCGTCGTGACCCAGCCGGAGAAGCCGGGGTGTCCGGTTCGCAGGCCGTTGGCGACGATCAGATCCGACAGCTCCGCCAGCACGGCGTCGCGACCGATACCGGCAGCGGGAAGCGCCTTGTCGAGCGCCGGCCGCCATTGCGAACGCGCTCGCGCCGGATCGGTGCCTTCGAAGCGCAGGAAGCGCTCGAGCGAAGGCAGGAGCGCAGCGATCGCGCCGGTCAGGTCGTGCGTGGAGGCGCGATCGCGCTCGGCCGCGGTCGCCGCGGCGATCGCCTTCACGCGGCCGGCATGTGGAAGCCCGGCGTCGACTTCGAGAGCGCTTCCTCTTCCGGCGTCATGTCGGTGGCGATTCCCTCGAACAGCGGCGTCGACAGGTAGCGCTCGCCGGTGTCGGGCAGCATGCAGCAGAGCACCGAGCCTTGCGGCGCGCGCTCGGCGACCTGGATCGCCGCCGCCAGCGAGGCGCCGCCCGAGATGCCGGCGAAGATGCCCTCTTCGACCGCGAGCCGGCGCGACCACGCGATCGCGTCGGGCCCGGCGATCGCGATCAGCTCGTCGTAGTAGTGCTTGTCGACCGACTCCTGCAGGACGTAGGGGATGAAGTCGGGCGTCCAGCCCTGGATCGGATGCGGCGTGAACGCCGAGTGGCTGCCCGCGGGCGAATGGTCGGCGCCGCGTTCCTGCGCGATGCCGCTGCCGAGCAGCTGCGCGATGGACGGCTCGCTGAGGACGATCTTGGTGTTCGGGCGCTCCTTGCGCAGCACGCGACCGACGCCGGTGAGGGTGCCGCCGGTGCCGTAGCCCGTCACCCAGTAGTCGAGGCGCTCGCCGTCGAAATCGGCGAGCAGCTCGCGCGCCGTCGTGTTCTGGTGGATCGTCGCGTTGTCGGGCGTCTCGAACTGGCGCGCGAAGAACCAGCCGTTGGCCTCGGCCAGCTCCTGCGCCTTCTTGTACATCCCCATGCCCTTGGCGGTGCGCGGCGTGAGGACGACCTTGGCGCCGAGGAAACGCATCATGCGGCGGCGCTCGATCGAGAACGAGTCGGCCATCGTCACCACGAGCGGATAGCCTTTCGCGGCACACACCATCGCCAGGCCGATGCCGGTGTTGCCACTGGTCGCCTCGACGACCGTCTGCCCGGGCTTGAGCTCGCCGCGCTGCTCGGCGCCTTCGATGATGCTGATCGCGAGGCGGTCCTTCACCGACGCGGCGGGATTGAAGAACTCCGCCTTGACGTACAGGCGCACGTGCTTCGGCGCGATGCGGTTGAGGCGGATGCAGGGGGTGTTGCCGATGGTGTCGACGACGCTGTCATAGAGGCGTCCGCGGCCTTCGGTCGTGCGGGGGGCGTGCGAGGTCATGGAGGGTCTCCTGCCACGGTTGAGGAAAGGATCTGCAAGCGTAATCCGATCAGCGCACCAGTCGGTCGGCGCGATCGAGCACCGACTGCGGCACCGTCACGCCCATCCGGCTCGCCGTCTTCAGGTTGATGACGAGCTCGAACTTGGTCGGCTGCTCGATCGGCAGGTCGGCGGGACGGGCGCCTTTCAGGATGCGGTCGACGTAGCGCGCACCGTCGCTGCCCTCGGTCTGGTAGCCCGGCCCGTAGGCCATCAGGCAGCCGTTGTCGGCGTAGTCGCTGCGCGCGCAGATCGACGGCAGGCCGTTCTCGATCGCCAGCTCGGCGATCAGCTTCTGGTTCGAGTTGGCGACCGGGTTCAACGTCACCCAGACGGCGTGACTGCGCGCCTTCACGGCGGCCTTGAACGCAGCGACGTACTCGTCCACGTTGCCGACCTGCATCGAGTGCAACTGCAGCCCGAGCTTGTCGGCCGGCTCTCGGCTGGCTTCCCACTGCGGCGTCGAGCCGGGCGCCTTGGGATCCCACAGCACCGCGACGCGGGTCAGCCTGGGCAGGACTTCCTTGAGCAGCTCAAGGCGCTTGCCGGCGAGGACGGCCGCGACGTTGGTGATGCCGGTGATGTTGCCGCCGGGACGAGCCAGGCTTTCGGCCAGGCCGGTCGCGATCGGATCGGTCACGCCCATGAAGACGATCGGAACCGTCGAGGTCGTCTTCTTGGCCGCGATCGCGGCGTTCGAGGTGACGGCGACGAGGACGTCGACGTTCATGCGGACGAGGTCGGCGGCATGCTCCGGAAGGCGCTGCAGGTCGGTGCCTTCGTGGCGGTACTCGATCTGGATCGTCTGCCCCTCGACATAGCCGAGCTCGCGTAGGCCTTGGCGGAACGCCGCCAGGCGCGGTGCGTCGGCGCTCGCCGACACGCCGGCGAGGTAGCCGATGCGCGGCACTTTCTTCGCCGGCTGCGCGCCCGCGGCGACGCCGAGCGCCAGCAGCACGGTGCAGACCATGAGCCGGTGGATCACGGTCATTGACGTCTTTCTCATCCTGGGGCTTGTGAGACTCGATCGAGAGCTCGCGAGGCTTACCGACTCGATCGCGGGTCGCATGCTAGTCCCGTCCCATCGACAATCCCTTGTCGCATCGTCCGGATTAAATGCCCGTGAAGACCTATGACGTCGAAGTGCAGCGCCTGAAATCGGTCCGGCACGACAAGGGCGTGATCGAGCTCGGCATCGACGCCCTCGTCCTGCCGCGCCCGCTGCGCGACGGCGAGCCGGCAACCAGCGCCCTGCGCTTTCCCGTCGAGCACGCCCGCTCGGTGCTGATCCTGCTCAGGCAGCAGCTCGCCGAGCTCGACAAGACGCAGCCGCGCAGCCGGCGTTCCGGGCGCAGCTGACGGCCCGCGGTCGGCGCGGCGCGGCGCTCGGCACGGGTGTATCGACTGGCGCGCTTCAGCCCGCCTGCAGCCCCGCGCCTTCGATGCCGGCGATGCAGATCGCTTCGTCCTCGTCGCCCGTCCCGCCGCTGGCGCCGGCTGCACCGAT
>Ga0207706_10004012_pt1 | contig 13933 bp, 13 predicted proteins | sample KBSC53metaG_FD_184318 | JGI IMG/M metagenome (GOLD analysis project Ga0207706, IMG submission 184318) | Corn rhizosphere microbial communities from Kellogg Biological Station, Michigan, USA - KBS C5-3 metaG (SPAdes) (version 2) | ecosystem: Host-associated > Plants > Roots > Rhizosphere > Soil ... | reverse complement strand
GGGCCGGATCGTCATGGCCACCGTCAAGGGCGACGTCCACGACATCGGCAAGAACATCGTCGGCGTGGTCCTGCAGTGCAACGGCTTCGAGGTGATCGATCTCGGAGTCATGGTGCCGTGGCAGGACATCCTGAAGTCGGCGAACGACAACCAGGCCGACATGATCGGATTGTCGGGACTCATCACCCCCTCGCTTGACGAAATGGTCACCGTCGCGGGCGAAATGCAGCGCGCGGAAATGAAGGTGCCGCTGCTGATCGGTGGCGCCACGACAAGCAAGGCGCATACGGCGCTTCGTATCGACCTCGCTTACGAAGGACCCGTGATCCACGTACTCGATGCGAGCCGGGCGGTCGGGGTCGCGTCCAACCTGATGTCGGATACGCAGCGAGAACCGCTGATTGCGGGCACCGCGGAGGATTACGACAAGCTTCGCAAGTCGCGTGAGCGGAGCGGACAGAGCGAACTCGCAAGCCTGAACGATGCGCGGGCGAACGGCTTCCCATTCGATCCGTCTGGCCAGGCCCCCGCGCCGCAATATCCGGGCCTTCACCATTTCGGCGATTGGCCGCTCGCGGACTTGAAGGCATCGATCGATTGGACGCCCTTCTTCCGCGCCTGGGAGCTCGCCGGAACCTATCCGGCTATCCTCGATGATCCGGTGGTGGGGGAGAGCGCCCGAAGCCTGTTCGAGGACGCCCAGGCAATGCTCGATCAGATCATCGCGGAGCGCTGGGTTACGCCAAAGGCGACGGTTGGGCTATGGCGTTGCAAGCGCGAGGGCGACGATGTGCTGGTCCTCGCCGGCAACGACTGGACGCGAATGCCCTTCCTTCGCCAGCAGGTGAAGAAGCGCGAAGGGCGCGCGAACTTCAGCCTCGCCGATTTCATCAACCCGCATGGCGAGGATTGGATCGGCGGCTTCGCGGTCGGGATCCATGGGCTGGAGCCGCATCTCGAGCGGTTCAAGCAGACCATCGACGATTATGATGACATCCTTTTGAAGGCGCTCGCCGACCGCTTGGCAGAAAGCCTCGCCGAAGTTCTCCACGCGACCGTCCGAAACCGGCTGTGGGGCTATGCCGAGGAGCATTTCTCAACCGCCGACCTCATTCGCGAGAAGTTCGTCGGGATCCGGCCCGCGCCCGGCTATCCGGCCTGTCCCGATCATAGTTTGAAGCCGATCCTGTTCGAGATGCTGGGCGGCAATCCCGGAGAGGTGACGCTGACCGAGAATTTCGCGATGCTTCCGACCTCTGCCGTCTCCGGATTCTATTTCGGTCACCGCGACAGCCAGTATTTCGGAGTTGCGCGGATCGGGCGGGACCAGCTCGAGGACTATGCGGTGCGACGCGGCGTTTCGATCGAGCAGGCGGAGCGCTGGCTGAGGCCCAACCTGGACTAATTGGCCAGAAGGCGGCGAACCCGGGCCTCGGAAAACAGCGAGCGAGATTCTTCGCTACGCAACTCCCGGGTCCGCGCCGGCCATTTGCCCTGCCAAACCTGGAACATCCGTTCGGTGACGGTGTCGCTCAATTCGATCGCCTTGAGGTCGCCGTCGGCGTCCCGGAGCGCGGCCCTCGCCTTTTCTCCACCCGGGATTTGGAATCGCTCGTCGATCTTTCCCAGCGTCGAGCGAGCGGCCGACATGAGCACTCGCCCAGTTTCTTTGTCGCCTGAAACATAGCTTTGCTCAGCCAGGCGAACGGCAGTTTCCACGTCATCCAGCATCGCCGGAAGCCTAATTGCGCTGGATTGCGGACCGTTACACCCCTTGGGCGAAAGGGTTCGAACGTAACTGACAATGCCATTGAGAACTGCGGGCGGGGGTTCGGGGCCGTCGAACTCCTGGGTGATCAGCCCGTGAATGAAGCGCTTGAGATCGTCATTTTGCGGATCGCGCGAAATCTTGAGCTTGGCGGGGTCGCCGGCAAGGTCGGGAATTGGCTTCGGATTGAAGATTCCATCGCCGCGGTGCGAACTCATCAGCGAGGCGGTGACGTCCGCCGTTCCGGCGTCGCCTGAAATGCCGGGAAAATGAAAATGCTCGTTCGACCTGCCGTTTCTATGGCAGCTCGAGCAGCTGAGGCCGGCACGCGCAGCTTGTCCCCCGAGAAGCAGTGGGGCGCGAAACGCGACTCTCCCGATCCCGGCCGAATGTCTCAGCGCGGGATCGGCGATCGGCAGGCGACACTCGATCGGCTGATGAGTCAGGTCCGCGGCAATGTCCGCGGATTTCAGCCAACGCGCTTCGCGAAGTGGAAATGCCGCCGGGGTGACGGCGCCGCAGAGTAGCAGCGCCGCCGCGGCAGTTAGGGCGCCGGCTGGCCCTTGGCTTCGACCCATCGCCTCAGTTCGTCGGCTTCGGCGCACCCGAAGGTGCAGAGATTGTCGAGCTTGGCGAGCATCCTTCTCGCCCCGGCCATGTCGCCCCGCTCAACCAGCAGCTCGCCATAATATTCCGTTGCCCCTTTGTGGTTCGGCGCTGCGGCGAGTGCCTGGCGGTAATAATTTTCAGCGAGGTCATAACGACGGAGCTTCCGGTTGGCGAAGCCCAGATAGGTAAGGATGTCCGGGTGCGCCCCAAAGGTCGTCCGAGCGCGCTGCAGCTCGTCGATCGCATCCTGATAGCGATGCTCGTTGATGAGGCCGACTGCCTGCATGTACGCGGTGTCGCCGGCATTGGCGCTCGCGAAGAGGAACGGTGGATCGGTGCTGAGCTGGGCCTGTGTCGGCTGTCCGAGAGCCGCTTCGACAGCCGAGATTGCTTTCTTGATCTGCTCCGCGTCCTTGCAGGTCGCATTGCACGAACCGTCGAGCGTCTTGAGCTTCGCGAGCGCGGCTTGTGCCTTGTCCCGCTGACCAAGCTTTACGTAGGTGATTGCAAGCTCTTGCTGTGCAGGGATGAGCTTGCTGTCCGCCCTCACGGCCCGTTCATAATGCTTCGCAGCATTCTTGTAGTCGTTGAGTCCGGCGTCGGCCATTCCGGCAAGGAAGTTCGTGTTGGCATCGTTCGGAGCGACGCCGAGAACACGAGCAAAGGAGCTCTTGGCTTCGCCGAACTTGCTCGCCTGCAGCGCGTCTATGCCTTTGCGATATTCGGCTGCGGCATCGAATTCGGGAGCGCTCGAGCTGGGCGTCGAGCTGGGTGAGGATCCGCTTGCCAGGCTGGCGGAGGGCAGGAAGGCAACGAATCCGATCAATGCAGTCCGCGCGGCAAGTGCAAGGTTCGCATGCATTTGAAGTCCCCTTCCGTATCGGGGTGAGCCCCCGAAATATCATTTCGCGTTAGTACCGGCAATTGAACCAAATGGTTCAAGTCTCGACCTAACGGCCATCAGCCACTAGCCGCGGGTTTGTGCGGAAACTCTTCGTCCTTTTTCTCCTAATGATCTGGCCCGCTGTGCTTCAGGCACGGGGGATCGAGCCGCAGCTTGTGGCCGAGGGACCGGCGCCTGCCGGGGGAGAAGTCGAGCTCGCGATCCACATGCATCCGGCGAAGGGTTGGCACGGTTACTGGATCAATCCCGGCGACGCCGGACTGCCGATGGACGTTCAGTGGCAGCTGCCGAAAGGCTTTGCCGCGGGGCCGCTGCAATATCCGGTGCCGACGCGGCTCACCGTCGCCGGTCTCATGAACTATGTCTTCGAGCGCGATTATGCGGTGCTCGTCCGATTGAAAGTGCCATCGGACGCGAGCGGGATCGTCCCGGTCGGAGCGCTGGCGCACTGGCTCGCCTGCACGGACAAGATTTGCGTGCCTGAGCAAGGCGAGATTTCGCTGGATCTGCCGGTAGGCAACGGGACTCCGAACCGCGCGCAATTCGACGCCTGGCGAACAAAGCTCGCGCAGCCGCTCGCCGCAATTGGCCGCTATGCGACCAATGGCGACAAGCTCAGCATCGCCATTCCGATTCCGGCAAGCGTCGAGGTCGGGGAACCATATCTGTTCCCGATCACCGACAATGTCATCGACTATGAGGCCCCACAGTCCTTCAGGCGGGTTGGCGACTGGGTCGTTGCCGATCTCAAGATGAAGAAGCCGCCCCGGCAACTGACTGGGGTATTGGCCCTGGGTGATGGCCGCGGCCTCGAGTTCCAGGCTGTGCCGGGTGATGTTCCGACCGGCGGATCGCCCATTAGCTCCATCAGCTGGAAGACCATTGTGATCGCGGTGCTCGGAGCAATTGCAGGAGGCATACTCCTCAATTTGATGCCCTGCGTGTTCCCGATCCTCGCGCTGAAAGCGCTTCATGTTTCGAAGGCGGGGGAAGGAGCGAGCGAAGCGCGCGTCGATGCTCTGTCTTACACTGCGGGAGCCGTGGTCGGGACAGGCGTGCTTGGAGCGATCCTCCTCGCGATCCGCGCGGCGGGCGCACAAGCGGGCTGGGCGTTCCAGCTCCAGGATCCGCGAACCATCGTCCTGCTGCTCGTCCTTGCGGTGGCGATCACGGCCAACCTGCTGGGTCTATTCGAATTGCCGGTGCTGGGCGGCAAGGTGCAGCCAGCGGGCAGCTTCGGGACCGGAGCGCTTGCGGCTTTCGTTGCGACTCCCTGCGCAGGGCCTTTCCTTGGAGCCGCGCTCGGAACCGCCTTGCTGCTTCCTCCGGCCGGATCGGTGGCTGTCTTCGCGGCACTGGGACTTGGGTTGGCGCTGCCGTTCCTGCTCCTGGCATATGTGCCGGCCCTACGCGGCAGGTTGCCGAAGCCGGGCCGCTGGATGGACAAGCTCAAGCGTTTCCTGGCCATTCCGATGGCGGCAAGCGCGGTTGCGGCCCTGTGGCTGCTGGAGCGACAGGCCGGTCAGCGCGGGCTCGTGATCGGAGCGGTGCTGAGCCTCGGCCTGCTGATCGCCGCATTTGTCTCGGGCAGCCTTCAGCGGCGTCAAAGGGCGGGGGCATGGATCGGCGCTTTTGCCGGGCTTTTACTGCTTGGGATCGGAATTGCCCTGATGCCTCCGCGAGGCAACGCGACCCACGCAGTCGCCGGTGCAGAGGCGTGGAGCGAGCAGCGCGTTTCCGCAGATCTCAAACAGGGCAGGCCGGTCTTCGTCTATTTCACTGCCGACTGGTGCCTGACCTGCAAGGTCAACGAAGCTGCTGCGATTGACCGCGCCGAAGTTCGCGATGCCTTCCGGAAGGCGAACGTCGAGGTACTCGCCGGCGACTGGACTAACGGCGACCCCGCGATCACTCGCTTCCTCGAAAGCCGCGGACGCGCCGGCGTTCCCTATTATTTATGGTACGTCCCGGGAAAGTCCCCGGAAGAGTTGCCCCAGGTGCTGACCGCCGCAATGCTGATCTCCAAGGCGGAAGCGCCGAGAGGCTAAGGCGCTCGATTCCAGACCTTTTTCCCGGCCACCCAGGTTTCCAGCACCTCGGTCCGGGCAAGCGATTGAGCGTCGACCTTGGTTGGATCGCGGTCGACCAGGATGAAATCGGCCCATTTTCCCGGCTCCAAAGCGCCAATCTTCTGCTCTGCGAATCCTGCATAGGCCGCCCCGCGGGTGAAGGCGTGCAGCGCCTGGCCGAGCGTCAGTCGCTCCGCCGGCCTCCAGCCGCCCGGCGGTTGGCCATTCATGTCCTGGCGACTGATTCCTGCGGATAGTCCGGGGAAGGGGTTGGGCGATTCCACCGGAAAGTCCGAACCGAAGGCCAGATGCGCTCCGGACTTCACTACCGTTTGCCAGGCGTAGGATCCTTCAAGGCGGTTCGGACCGAGCCGCTTTTCCGCCATCAATCGGTCGCTCGTTTGATGGGTCGGCTGCATGGAGGCGATGATCCCGGCCGGAGCGATGCGCGGGATGTCGGCCGGATCGACGATCTGGAAATGCTCGATCCGCCATCGGCGATCCTTGCCATATTTCCGCGATAGCTTCTCGTAAGTGCTGATCACCTGCGCATTGGCGGCATCGCCGATGGCATGGGTAGCGATCTGGAAGCCCGCTGCCGCTGCGCGTTCGTCGAGCGCCAGCATTTCGGCGTCCGAATGAAACTGAAGCAAGCGCGTGTCAGGCCTGTCGGCATAAGGTTGCTTCAGCCACGCGCCGCGCGACCCGAGCGCGCCGTCGGCGTAGAATTTGATTCCGACCATCCGCAGCCTGTCGCCGAAGAGCCAATCGGTCGGGTGGGGGACCTCGCCAAGCAGGTTCAGCTCGTCTGCATAAACCATCAGCCGCAGCTGAAGGCGGCCCGCTTCGCCGGCGCGGCGCATGGCTTCCCAGTCAGGAAGTCCGGTGCTCATCGAGCCGACGCCGGTAACGCCGTAACCGAGCAGGATTTCCTCCGCCTTGGCGAAGGCGCGGTCGAATTCGGCCGCCGTCGCGGGCGGAGTGGCCTTGTCGATCAACTCCTTCGCATTGTCGACGAACAAGCCGTTCTCAATCCGGCCGCCAGGTGGAGTCGCCGTCGCGGGCGTTATGCCGGCTGCCTTCATCGCGGCGCTGTTGACGACCAGGGCATGACCGTCGACGCGCTGGAGGACCACCGGACGATCATTGACGATGGCATCGAGATCGGCAGCTGTTGGGAAGCGTTTGTCGGGCCAAAGTTCCTGGTTCCAGCCGCGGCCGATGATCCAGCGCGCATCCGGATGCGCCGCGGCATAGGTCTTGAGGCGCTGCTTCAAATCGTCGAGCGAGCTGGTGCCGACAAGGTCAAGCTGCAGCGCCGCAAAGCCGAGGCCCAGCACGTGGCCGTGCGCATCGATCAGGCCTGGAAGCAACGTTCGACCTTGGGCGTCGATTGTCGTTGCTGCGTGCGGCCTCGACTCTCCTGCACGAATTACGCGGACGACCTTGCCATCGTCGCCGACGAGCAAGCCGGTGAAGTGCTCTAGCTGGCCCCTTGCACCGGCCTGGATGCCATTTGCGTGGTCGATCAACGTATCCGCCAGCGCGGGAGAGGAAAGCAGCGCTGCCGTCAGCGAAAGAAGGGTCTTGTTCATGGCGGGTGGCTTAGCATTGTTCCAATCGCGCGGAAGGGCTAGCGATCTCGGCCATGTTACAAGCGTCCAGCATGCAGCCGCCCTCGATCGACGACATCCACGCCGCAGCAAAGCGCATCGATGGAGCTGTCATCCGAACCCCGATGCTGGTGAGCCGAACGCTTTCCGAAATCATCGGCGCCGAAGTCTGGCTCAAGTTCGAAAATCTTCAGTTCACGGCCGCCTACAAGGAACGCGGCGCGCTCAATAAATTGCTGCAGCTTACGCCCGAGGAACGCGCGCGAGGCGTAATCGCGGCATCGGCCGGCAATCATGCGCAGGCGGTTGCCTATCATGCCAAGCGCCTCGGCATTCCGGCGACGATCGTCATGCCGGAGTCGACCCCGACCGTGAAGGTGACGCAGACGGCGGGGCACGGCGCCACGGTCGTTCTGTTCGGCAAGATCGTCGACGACGCCTTCGCCAAGGCGCGCGAACTGGCGCTCGAAAAGGGATATGTCTTCGTTCACGCTTTCGATGATCCGCAGATCATTGCCGGCGCCGGCACGGTCGGTCTCGAAATGATCGAGGAAGCGCCCGACCTCGACACGATTGTCGTCCCGATCGGCGGCGGCGGGTTGATGTCCGGAGTGTCGATCGCCACTCGCTCGGTGAAGCCCGAAATCGAGCTGATCGGCGTCGAAGCCGAGCTTTACCCTTCGATGAAATGCGCCATCCAGGACTGCCAGATGCCATTGGGTGGGGACACTCTGGCGGAGGGCATTGCGGTCAAGCAGCCTGGCGAGCTCACATCGCGCATCCTCAAGGAATATCTGAACGACGTCGTGCTGGTTTCGGAGCGCGAACTCGAGCGGGCGGTCGCGATGCTCGTCGGAATTGAGAAGACGGTCGTCGAGGGCGCGGGGGCCGCGGGCCTCGCGGCCATGCTGGCCGAGCCTGAGCGCTACAAGGGCAAAAAAGTCGCGACCCTGCTCTGCGGCGGAAACATCGACACCCACCTGCTTGCCAACGTCCTGGTCCGCGATCTCGTGCGGCAGGGACGAATCGCGAGGCTTCACGTTGCGGCGCACGACCAGCCGGGCGCCCTCGCGGCGATTACCGCGAAGGTCTACGAAGCGGGGGTCAACGTTATCGAGATCAATCACAGCCGGATCTTCACTCGGCTTCCCGCCAAGGACACGATGATCGAGGTTGAATGCGAAGCGCGCGACCCCGAGTCCATCGACGATGTCGTCGCCCGACTCGAAGCTGCCGGATTCACGGTCGAGCGGGCATTCCTCGATTAGGATTCGAGTCCCGAGCAACCGGAATCATGTCTCTCAGCGGGACAGAGGCCGCTTTCCATCGAAAATGACGCGTCCGAAGTCTTTTCTTCGGCGTTAACCGGCCGCATAAAGAGTCCAGTAACAATTTAAGTGAGGTCGCGGGTGAGCGCACCGTTCCGCTTCCCGAAATTCTTCGTAACGAACCCTAGCCCGTGCCCGTATCTTCCGGGCAAGGTCGAACGGAAAGTCTTCACCGAACTCAGCGGCCGTCACGCGAGCGAACTCAACGAAGCGCTTGGGCGTATCGGTTTCCGCCGAAGCCAGTCGGTTGCCTATCGGCCGAGCTGCATCGATTGCTCCGCCTGCGTCTCGGTCCGCGTCCTCGCCGCCGAGTTCGAAGCGACCGCCACGCAGCGCAAGCTGCTGCGCCGTCACGCCGATCTGGAAGTGAGCGCCTGCAAGCCCTGGACGACGGAAGAGCAGTACCAGCTGCTTCGCCGCTATCTTTCAGCCCGTCACCCGGGCGGGGGAATGGCGGAAATGGACGAAAGCGATTTCGCGGACATGGTCGAGCAGACGCCAGTCCGAACCTATGTCATCGAATATCGCGAGCCCTCGGTCGACGGCATACCAGGAAAGCTCGTTGGAGCCTGCCTCAGTGACCAGCAGGCCGACGGCCTGTCGATGATCTACAGCTTCTTCGACGTCGGCCCGGATTCGAGAAAGGGGCTCGGCACCTTCATCATCCTGGATCATATCGTCAGAGCGGCGCGCGCCGCCCTGCCTTATGTCTATCTCGGCTATTGGGTCGAAGGCTCCTCCCGAATGGCATACAAGACCAGCTTCAGGCCGCTCGAACGGCTTGGGCGCGACGGCTGGCGCAGAACGGATGAGGCCGAGACGGATCTGGCCGAAGATACGCTGATGCTGCCGAGGCGTCGCGACCGGCGCCGTTTACTGATCGACGCCTGACCTGGCAGGCGGCAATCGTCGCCGGGCAATTTCGATCGCAGCAGCGACCGATGCCACAAAGATACCAGCTTCGAGCATTGAGGTCGCCGTTCGGGTGATGGCGCCGAACCCATGCTCCCCGAAAATGGCGCTGATAGCGTCCAGCCGAAGCCGCGATTTGGGCAGGTGACGGGTCAGGAGGTCGAGGCTGCCTAGCATCAGCCGCCCTCCAAGAATCGAGATCAGGAGCCCGGCCGCCGCGCCGCACACAGCAGCTGAAATCGCAGCGCGCTGAACCGAGCCAAATCTTGCGGCCAGCCAGGTCGCGAGACCCGTAGCGGCACCGAGCACAAGGCCTTCCGAACCGCCGGTTATGTTCCCCGGGGACTGGCCGACGAGCAGCCCGAACGCATCCATTCCCAGCAACCTTCCGAAGGCGCCAACCAGGAACCCGCCGGCCGCACCGCCGGTGACACTCCACAGCAAGGATCGCGGCCGGGCATAGGACGCGGCGGCAACTCCAAGACTGACTCCCGCCGCGCCGATCACCCCGACGAGGACCGTTACCGACAGGAGCACAAGCAGAACCGAGATCGCTCCCGATCCAGGTTCGAGGCTGTCGGACGCTCCGGCCAGCCCATAGGCAAGGCCGCCGACAATCCCCGCAATGCCTCCACCGATCACGCCGCCAATGGCGATTGCAACGAATCTGGGCCAAGATGACGATCCCGGCTCCACCATCCTGACCGCAGGGGTATCGACCGGCGCGATGAACCGGTAGCCGTGCTTCGGAACCGTCTCAATGAACCGCGGCCGGCCAGCCTCGTCCCCCAGCAAGCGGCGCAAGGTTCGAATGCATTGCGTGAGCGCCTCGTCCGTGACGGGGATTCCGCTCCAGACTTCGGACATGAACCGGTCCTTGGGAACAAGCTGGCCCTCGCTCCGGACCAGCAGTGCAAGCGCGTCGAAATATCGCGCATTGAGTTCGACCGGCCGGCCGTCCTCGGTCAGCCGGCGGTCGTCGGGATCGAGCCTGAATCGATCGAAGGCGTAACCCGAGGCCATTTTTCAGCAAAACCTCATGACTTGCTCATGCCTTTCATCCGCTAACCCGCGACCGTGAAGCATGCACGGAGGATCGATCATGGCAAGCAAGGCAAGCGGGGGCGGAGGACAATTTCCCTTGCGGATCCTGGGATGGGGAAGCGCTTCGGCCCTTTTGTTGGTGCCGTGGCTCGCCGGCGCGCCGTGGACCGGCTTCGATTATGCGTTTGCGGCCGGGGCAATTCTATTAGTGGGCGGAGCATTCGAGCTGGCCGTTCGAATGTCGCGAAACCTCGCCTATCGCGCCGGGGTCGCCGTCGCGCTCGCTACGTCACCGTTGCTCGTCTGGATCAATGGTGCGGTCGGTATCATCGGCAAGGAAGGAAATCCCGCAAACCTCATGTATTTCTGCGTCATCGGCGCCGCGCTTGCGGGGGCGATCGTTGCGCGTTTCGAGGCGCGCGGAATGGCAAGGGCGATGGCCGTCGCATCGGCCTGCCAGTTCCTCGTCACGACGATCGCGCTTGCCGCGGGCCTCGGCGCGACCGAGCCACCCGGGCCAATCGGAATTCTTGCGCTCAACTTGCTCTTCGTTTCGCTGTGGGCGGCGTCGGCAATGCTGTTCCGACGCGCAGCGAAGGAATCCCCCTGACCCATGAAGTAAAGGCGGAGCGCCGAAGCGCCCCGCCTTCTCCCCGTTGCCCCTGTTGGGAAGTTGTTAGGCGACTGCCGCCTGCGGCTCCTCGTCAGACTGGTCCTCGGCGTCTCGCAGCACGTAGCCGCGGCCCCAGACGGTCTCGATGTAATTGGCGCCGCCGCAAGCGAGGCTCAGCTTCTTCCTCAGCTTGCAGATAAACACGTCGATGATCTTCAATTCGGGCTCGTCCATTCCGCCATAGAGATGATTGAGGAACATCTCCTTGGTGAGGGTCGTGCCCTTGCGGAGCGAAAGCAACTCCAGCATCGCATATTCCTTGCCGGTCAGATGCACGCGCGAGCCGTCGACTTCGACCGTCTTGGCGTCGAGGTTCACGGCGAGCTTTCCGGTGCGGATGACCGATTGCGAATGGCCCTTCGAGCGGCGGACGATTGCATGAATGCGCGCAACCAGCTCATCGCGGTGGAAGGGCTTGGTCACATAATCGTCAGCACCGAAGCCGAGGGCCCGAACCTTCGAATCCATTTCGCCGATGCCCGAAAGGATCAGGACCGGGGTGGAGACCTTGGCCGTGCGCAGCTTCTTCAGCACGTCATAGCCGTGCATGTCCGGCAGGTTCAGGTCGAGAAGAATGATGTCGTAATCATAGAGCTTGCCGAGATCGAGGCCCTCTTCGCCAAGATCCGTGGTGTAGACGTTGAAGCCTTCTGTCCCGAGCATCAGCTCGATGCTCTTTGCAGTCGTAGGCTCGTCCTCAATCAGCAGCACGCGCATTGCTGGTCCCCCCGTCCCAGGCCGAGAACGTAAATCGCTCTTAACGGCCTTGAAGCGATCATTAACCATTCGAGGTCTGAAGGGAAAAGGTTAATATTTCCTAACACGCTGGATTCCTTGGATTCGTTGCAAAGGAGTCACAAAAGCATCCACAGCAACGCTTGCACGCGCCAAAGTGGACCCGCATGGGCCGCGGCGTGCCACTATCGGACGCCATCCTTTTCATCGACGCCGAGGCGCTCGTTCTCGACAAGCCCGCGGGCCTTCCCGTGGATGCCCCGCGGCGGGGCGAGGATTCGATCGAGGCGAGGATCGACGAGCTTAAGTGCGGCTTCAAACGACCGCCGACCGCGATGCACCGGCTCGACATGGACACCAGCGGCTGCCTGCTGTTCGCTCGCTCGCCGAAGGCTCGCGCGGCATTCCAGCAGGCGTTCGAGACAAGAAGCGTCGAGAAATATTATCTTGCGATTGTAGCAGGCGAGATCGCGGAGGATGAGGGTGTGATCGAGGTACCGCTTGCCAAGGTGTCCAGCGAACTCGCCGGATGGAAGATGGTCCCCGACCCGAGCGGCCGCGAGGCGTCGACCCGCTGGCGGCGGCTCGCCGTTCGAGAGGGACGCAGCCTGGTCGAGTTCCAGCCGCTGACCGGCCGGACACACCAGATCCGCGCTCACGCGCGCGAGGAATTCGGGCGTGGGATCGTCGGCGATCGTGTCTATGGGGTTCCCGGAGGACCAATGCTGCTCCACGCCTCCCGGCTCGTTGTTCCGCGAGCAGGCAAGGCAGCGATCGACGTCAGCGCGCCGCTCCCCGAATATTTTGGCGAGTGGATCGATGCGCCCTGAGGACGTCGTCATCCCCGAGGACGCACTGAGCGAAAGCTTCCTCGCGGCCACCGGCCCTGGCGGGCAGAATGTCAACAAGGTGGCGACCGCAGTCCAATTGCGCGTCGATGTCTTCAGGCTCGGCCTGCACCCCGACGCCTACGGGCGGCTGAAGGAGATCGCGGGCAGCAGGATGACGGGCGGCGGCGAGCTTCTCATCACGGCCCGCCGGTTCCGGACTCAGGACGCGAACCGGGCCGATGCACGGCGAAGGCTGGCGGAGATGATCGCCGCAGCCCATATTGTCCAACGGAAGCGCAAACCGACGCGACCGAGCCGTGCCGCCAAGCGCGAGCGGGTCGAAAAGAAACGGCAACGTAGCGCGGTCAAGCAAACGCGCGGAAAGGTGGACTTCGACTGATGTTCGACTTCAAGATCGAGGCGGCGGACAAGGCGACCATGTACCGCGACCTGGCATCCGCCCTCGAGGGGCTGATCGCGGGCGAGAGTGATGCGATCGCCAACATGGCGAACGCCTCTGGCCTGATTTACGAAACCCTGCCCGACGTGAACTGGGTCGGCTTCTACCGCAATGTCGGCGACGAGCTGGTGCTGGGGCCGTTCCAGGGACGGCCGGCGTGCATCCGCATGACGTTCGAACAGGGCGTTTGCGGCGCCGCGGCGAAGACCCGCCAGGTCCAGCGGGTCGAAGACGTTCACGCCTTCCCGGGGCACATCGCCTGCGACTCGGCGTCGAACAGCGAGATCGTGGTGCCGCTCATTCGCGACGGAAAAGTGCTTGGGGTGCTCGACATCGACAGCCCGAAGCATGGGCGCTTCGACGAAGAGGACGAAGCAGGGGTGGTGAAACTCGGCGAAATTCTTTCGCGCGTGCTCTAACTTAGCTGTTCAAGCCGCTCTTCGCTCAGGCTGCCCGGGATGATCATGACCGGGCAGGGCAGGAGACCGGCGTCATTGCCGGTGAAATTTGCGATCAAAGGACCCGGCGAACCGCTCGGCGCTGCGCCGAGCACGAGTGCCGCAATCTCGTCGCGCCCGGCGATATAATCGCGGACGGTCCGAACGATCTCGCCCTGGCGGATGATGATGTTTGCCTCAATTCCGGCTTCGTCCAGGATCTCGCCGATCGCGGAGCTGACCACGCCTTCGATCCGGTGGCGCTGTTCTTCCTCCATGGCAGCCTGGACTCCTCCGAACTGGACGAAGTCCTGCGGCTCGACGATTCCAAGCACTTCGATGCTTCCGCCGGTCTTGGCGGCACGGCGGGCCGCGAAGCGAAGGGCAACTCGCGACTCCGCGCTATCGTCGACGACCACGAGGTAGGTTCGCCTGGTTTCCCCCATATCCGCAAGTGCTGCGTTAAACCTCGCTTTAGCGCAAGCGGCGAAGTCAGGATTTCGGCGCAGACTTGACCGCGCCCGCCGCATTGGCTTTGAGCCGCGGAGCCT
>Ga0207706_10004008_pt1 | contig 13942 bp, 7 predicted proteins | sample KBSC53metaG_FD_184318 | JGI IMG/M metagenome (GOLD analysis project Ga0207706, IMG submission 184318) | Corn rhizosphere microbial communities from Kellogg Biological Station, Michigan, USA - KBS C5-3 metaG (SPAdes) (version 2) | ecosystem: Host-associated > Plants > Roots > Rhizosphere > Soil ... | reverse complement strand
GTGGAGCCAATTGAAACAAAATGTTACCGGCTTTTATGGTGTTGGCACCGCACTTCGAAAAATTGAGGAGAACGGCAAATTCGCAGAAGTCAAAAAACTATATAACAGTTCATTGTTTTTTAAAACACTGCTGGATAATTGCGAGATGGCAATGATGAAGTCATTTTTCCCGCTCACTGCTTACCTGAACCGGCATAAACAGTTTGGCGAAATATGGCAGCTCATATTCAATGAATATGAATTGACCCGCCAGTATCTCATGAAATTAAGCGGCCATACCGAACTAATGGCCGATTACCCCGTGGATCAGCTTTCCATTCAAATGCGGGAACGTATCGTATTGCCGCTTCTGACAATTCAGCAATATGCGCTTACCAAGATCCGCGAACTTGATGAACAACTGGTGCAGACCCCGGTAAAAGAAGTGTATGAAAAGTTAGCTATGCGCTGTTCCTTTGGAATTATAAATGCGGGAAGGAACTCGGCTTAACATCAATCAGTATCCGAAGCGGTTCTAACTGTTATAATTTTTCATCATGCTGAGTAAGATCAAGCCCTGTTTCTTCCTCCTGGGGTGATACTCTTATTGGTAATATCAGGTCAACTATTTTAAAGAGGATAAAGCCCATGACAGTGGCATAAACAACTACAATCAGACAACCCAATGCCTGATGTAAAAAGAATTGAGTACCTCCGTAAATAAGTCCATCACTTCCTATAGCAGGATTTATTTTTTTACTGGCAAACACTCCTGTAAGTATCATACCGACAATGCCCCCTATTCCATGACAGGGAAAAACGTCCAGCGTGTCGTCAATAGTGGTCTTCCCTTTCCAGTAAACTGCAATATTTGAACAAATGGCTGCTATGAATCCTATGAACATACTTTGAGGTAATCCCACATATCCCGCGGCCGGAGTGACGGCTACAAGACCTACTACGGCGCCAATGCAAAAACCAAGGGCGGAAGGTTTCCTTCCACGTAACGTATCAAAGAATATCCATGAAAGACCCGCAGCTGCAGAAGCCGTGTTTGTATTTGCAAATGCATTTACTGCAAGGCCGTTCGCGGCTACCGCTGAGCCTGCATTGAATCCAAACCATCCAAACCACAAAAGTCCTGTTCCTAATAAAACATACGGTATCCGGGCAGGCTTTACTTCTTCTTTTGTGATGTGAACCTTCCTTCTCTTAAGCATGATGGCTCCGGCAAGCGCGGCACAGCCTGCAGAAATATGGACAACGGTACCACCTGCAAAGTCAATGACACCAAATCTAGCCAGGAAACCATCCGGGTGCCAGTTCCAATGAGCAATAGGAGAATAAATGAAAAGGCTGAACAGTATCATGAATAAAATATAGGAGCTAAAACGAATACGTTCTGCCGTTGCTCCCACAACCAGCGCTGGGGTAATAATTGCAAATTTCATTTGAAATAATGCAAAGAGTAAGATAGGGATAGTCGGTGCAAGGCTCCAGGGCTCATGAGCGTTAATCCCGTGCATCATAAAAAATTCCCTTGGGTCCCCAACGAAACCATGAAACGATTTTCCGAAAGCAAGACCAAAACCTATAACTATCCATAATATACTGATGAGGCCTGTGGCAATAAAACTTTGCATCATGGTTGAAATGACATTTTTCTTGCCTACCATGCCTCCGTAAAAAAAAGAAAGTCCCGGTGTCATTAGCAATACCAATGCTGAGGAAATCAGCATCCATGACACATCAGCAAAATTGTAAACTTTGGAGCCGTCGAAATCATCAAAAAGCGGAATAAAAATCCCTATTATGGAAAACAGTCCCAATAAAACAAAAGGAATCGAACCATTTAACTTTTTCATATAAAAATGATTTAGTTATAAAAAGTTGATTTAACCCTTGTTCCTTGATCATAGGGAATATTCCTGAATTAGTTTCCGAGAGAGTTTAGAAGCGACAGGTCGGTGACTACATTTTATTAAAGTATCCTGCAGCATTGATGCGGGAAAAACGAAATAGAAGGGAGATATTTCCCTTCTATTGAATATCAAGTTCGGATATTTAGTTAATGGCTTTTCACTTCCACTTTTTTAAGCCCTTGTCTTGATAAGAATCATCATGACCACCTATTATAATTTCAAAAAATGAAAATGCAGGTCCTGACATAAATGGCTTTCATATCAGAACGAGTAAATTGCAGCAAAGAGGAAGTTCCCCATCGTCTTTGAAGGGGCACCGTCCTTATCTAAGAAAATATCTTCACTGCCACTGTCGAAGCGTATTTCGGGAATAAATGTGAACCCGCCTTTCTTAAACTGGGCAGAAAGGGTGGTGGCAAATACACTTCCTCCATGTGGTAAGCCACTATATACTTTTAGCTGGTTGTCGTCATTGAACAATTCACCGCGCAGCGTCAATCCAAAGCTGGAGGTTGGGTCAAAATTAAGATAGACTGCAGAACCCCACCATGCTTCACCATCGAGGTTCTTGGCACCATCCCACAATTTAACGGAGGTATATGTCCCGTTGAAGCCAACACTGAATTTGTCGCTTACTTTAGCCGTTAATACAGCATCCACCTGGCTTGACTTTGAAGTATCCGGAGATTGTCCACCGACGTAGTTCAGGTACAGGGCCACTTTTTCACTTGCTGCGAGGCCATATTGTGCAATGAAAAACTTTTTGTTGATCATATCATCGGGCGGAATGCGATAATCGGTAGCATTGGATACTCCCAGCATAAGGCTGTGCTTACCCTTGGAAATTTGACCTTTTAACCCGGTGTGGGTGAAAGGTCCATTGGTAAACATGTAAGACATGCTATAGTTCCGGTTCAACTGCGGATCCACCAACTCATATCCTACATGTGTCGCCCATGTTCCCAATGAAAAGGTTAGCCAGTCGGTTGGAGAATAGCTGACATAAAGTTGTTTGATAGCTTGGGTAATGCCTTCATCGGCATAAGCGAAATCTTTAGCACGGGGACCAAATCCAAGGTCGGCAACTGCCCCCACCTTATCTCCCTTGTGCTCCAGTTTTACGCTGGCCATGCCAAGGGCGAAGGTATTGTGCGTTTGGGTGAAGCTTGTATGTGTATTGTCAGCCGTTTTGGCAAAATCATATTTATAATAGCCATCAACAGAACCCGACACTTTAAGAAACGGTTCCTTTACTTCTTCTTTTACCGTGGAATCCTGGGCCCTGACTGAATGAGAGACTGCAAAAACAAAAGCAGCAGTTGGTAAAACAGCGAAAAGTTTTTTTCGTAACATTGTATACATTTTTGATGTTAAGGAAAGGGCACAGCAGGTATAAACTTTTGCGAGGAGCTTATACCCACCATCTGTGCCTTTTTCTATTAATAATGGTTTAAAGAGACTGAAAAAACTAATTAAATCAGGCAAGCGTTTTTTCTTCTACAGTGCCATTGTTGTGCACCAGCAGTGTACCCTGTACATATTTTTCGTTATGTTGAGAAGCATCTAATCCCTCTTCTTCTTCTTCTTCGGTAACCCTCATGGGCAATATCATGTTGATTACTTTGAAAATGATAAAGGAAACGACAAAGCTATAGACGACGGCGAGCGCCATTCCTTTCAATTGAATTAAAAATTGACCGTCCACCACCAGCGAGTTTACAGTTTTACTGCCAAATACACCTGTCATAAGCATACCGGTCATACCGCCTATACCGTGGCAGGCAAATACATCCAGCGGATCATCGTATTTAGTTTTGCTTTTCAGGAATTCGGCAACCACATTGGAGACAATGGCAGCGACAAAACCAATAAATAAAGCCTGTGGCACCCCAACAAAGCCAGCTGCAGGTGTGATGGCGACCAGGCCAACGACAGCACCGATACAGAACCCAAGGACCGATGGTTTCTTACCGCGAAGTACATCGAGGAACATCCAGGAAAGACCGGCTGTAGCAGCGGCAGTATTGGTTGTTGCGAATGCATATACGCCCAATGAACCGGCGCCTACTGCACTACCGGCATTAAATCCAAACCAACCAAACCATAGTAAACCGGTACCAATTAATACGTATGGTATGTTAGCGGGATGCGCAGCGGTCGTAGTCTTACGTGGCTTAAGCACCAATGCGCCAGCAAGAGCTGCCATACCAGCAGAAATATGAACTACAGTGCCTCCTGCAAAGTCAAGCACGCCCCATTTGAACATGAGTCCATCGGGATGCCAGGCCATATGTGCCAGGGGTGCATAAACGAGTGCACCAAATAATGCAATAAACAAGGAGTAGGAGCTAAAACGGATACGTTCAGCTACGGCTCCCACTACAAGGCCGGGAGTAATAATGGCAAACATCAGCTGAAAGAATGCAAACAATGGCAAGGGAATCGTTGCTGCGAGCGGCCATGGCTCACCATTCATTACATTTCTAAAGAAAAGAAATGTTGTAGGATCTCCGATAAAGCCACCAATGGATTTGCCGAAGCAAAGGCTAAACTGAATGACAATCCATAATACCGAGATTATACCGGCCGCAACGGTGCTCTTGATCATAGTCGCTATCACATTTTTGCGACCAACCATTCCACCGTAAAAGAACGCAAGTGCCGGGGTCATTAAAAATACAAAGGCGCAGGACACGAGCATCCAGGCAATATCGCCACTGTTGTAAACATACTTAGGTGTCTTTCCATCCTCACCTAAAACCGATGCAGGATCGAAAGAAGCTGCGGGGCTAACAAAAATTGCTGCTACTGCTATAACCAGCAATATCAGAAAAGGTGCCACCTGTTTCACTGTTGTTTTGCTCATAATCAGAAAAGGGGGGTTTAAATATTAATAAAAATTTTAATGCAGCAATCTGATAGCTAAATTACAGATTTTTTCATTCGAAAATTTGATATATGAGAAAATAAAACAGGAATGTTTAAAAAATGTGACTATTATCGGTAAATAGTTTATATTATTTAATTTTATTATTTATAACCTTGTTGGTTAAAATCTGCCGTTGATTTACAATATGATAAGAATAGATCAACTAATGCGAGCGACTGTTTTTGAGAAGAAATATGTGGAATTCGGCAATTGCTTTGCGACCGAATTATTTTTGCAACGTCGTAATAAGTTGCGTTGCCAGAATAAAATCAGCAGCCCAAAAGCAGGAGGTTAGAAAGGCAGGACAGCAAGTAGCAGGTCACAATAGGCATTTACCAAGTTTATAGCGAAGACACTTTCAATAGCGAGTCTTTTGTCTCGAGAAGCGAAACACCATTATTTAAGAATTCATCCACTTTCCTGGCGCATTCCCTTCCTTCGCTGATGGCCCATACCACCAGGGATTGACCACGACGGACATCACCTGCAGCGAATATTTTAGAAAGACTGGTCTGATAATTTTTTTCAGTTGCTTTGACATTGCCTCTTTCGTCTTTTTCAATTTCAAGCATATTCAATAATCCTTCATGCTGCGGATGCATAAAGCCCATTGCCAATAATGCGAGTTCACAGGGGATTTCTCTTTCACTACCGGGTCTTTCTTCAAACCGTGCAGGACGTCCATCTTCTGATGCTTTCCATTCGAGGTCGACAATCTTAAGTCCTTTCAAATTCCCCTTTCCGTCTCCAACGAATTCTTTTGTTGCAATGGACCATTGTCTTTCACATCCTTCTTCATGAGAGGAAGATGTCTTTAATGTCATCGGGTAAGTTGGCCAGGGCATAAACGGTGTCCTGTCTTCCGGTGGTTTGGGAAGAAGTTCAAACTGCGTAACAGTTTTTGCAAAATGACGATTCGAAGTGCCGACGCAGTCAGAACCAGTATCGCCGCCCCCTATAACCACCACATTTTTGCTTGTAGCTGTAATATCTTCTCCGAAAACGTTGCTCTCAATGGATGGATTTGCAAAAGGATCCAGACCTGCATTACGTTTATTCTGCTGCTTTAAAAACTGCATCGCAAAGTAAACACCCTTAAGATCGCGGCCGGGTATATTTAAATCCCTGGGTATGGTGGATCCACATGCAAGCACGATCGCGTTGTATTCTCTGAGCAAGTCATTGACATTTACATTAACACCCACATTAGCATGGCACTGAAATATGACTCCTTCTTCTTCCATCAATTTTACTCTTCGCTCAACAACCCACTTTTCGAGTTTGAAATCAGGAATACCATATTGTAATAGTCCGCCGGGTTTGTCATCTCGTTCAAAAACGGTAACCAAATGCCCGGCATAATTCAATTGGGCGGCGGCGGCCAAACCAGCCGGGCCGGATCCTATAACGGCAACTTTTTTTCCTGATCGCAGGTTGGGTTTTCTTGGCTTTACAAATCCTTTTTCAAATCCAATTTCTATAATATGCCTTTCAATTTCTTCGATGGCAACAGGAGGTTGATTAATTCCTAATACACATGATGTTTCGCACGGAGCGGGGCAGATCCGACCGGTAAATTCCGGAAAATTATTAGTGGATGTCAGAATATCATAGGCTTCTTTCCAATCCTTTCGGTATACCGCATCATTGAATTCAGGAATTACATTGCCGAGTGGGCAACCGCTATGGCAAAAAGGTACACCACAATTCATGCATCGTGCTGCCTGTTGATTCAGCTTGTCATCACTGAATTTTTCGATAAATTCTTTAAAGTGATGAACTCTTTCTTTCACCGGGATCTTATCTGGCAGTTCTCTCGTAAATTCCTTAAAGCCTGTTGGTCTACCCATTTTTGTTTTTCTCGTTTATTCTTGTTCTTTTAATTTAAAATATTTGACAACTTAGCCACATCAATCCATGCCGGCACTGTCCGTATCACATTCGCAAGGCACATTTGTTTGGATTGTTGGCAGGTTATTTATTAACCTCGACAGTGACTTTCTTATGGCTTATCGCCTTTTTGTAATCAATCGGGAACACCTTTACAAAATGCTGTAACTGGTTATCCAGGTCTTCAAGGATAAACTTAGCGACGGAACTACCTGTATACTCAAGGTGTTTCTGAATCATAATGAAAAGTTCATTCTTGTCGTCAAGCGTACAATCGTCGAGGTCTACCATCTCTGTATTGCAATTATCCCTAAACGTTTTATTCACGTCATAGACATAGGCGATGCCGCCACTCATACCCGCTGCAAAGTTGCGGCCGGTGCCTCCCAGAATAATAATCCGCCCACCTGTCATGTATTCGCAACCATGGTCACCTACACCTTCTACCACGACGTTTGCGCCCGAGTTCCGTACGCCAAACCGTTCGCCGGCTTTACCACGAATAAATGCTTCCCCGGAAGTAGCCCCATAAAATGCCACATTCCCGATTATAATATTTTCTTCAGGAACAAATGATGCTGTTTTCGGGGGGTAAACAATGAGTCGTGCCCCGCTCAGGCCTTTTCCAAAATAATCATTAGCGTCTCCTTCAAGCTCCATTGTAATGCCCTTCGTATTAAATGCTGCAAAACTTTGGCCAGCTGTACCGGTCAACTTGAAATGTATAGTATCATCAGGCAGGCCAGCACCTTTATAAATCTTGGAAATTTCATTTGATAGGATGGTCCCTGTGGTGCGATCTGTATTAATAATGGTGAATGCAGCCCGTACTTTTTCTTTTCGTTCAATTGCGGGTTTAGCTGCTTCCAATAATTTCCAATCCAGCACCTGCTGCAGACCATGATCCTGTTCTTCACTGCAATATAGACTTGTATAAGAAGACGAAGGTTCTTTATGAAGTATTGGTGAAAGATCGAGCCTGTTATATTTCCAATGGGTGACATGTTCCCGTGCCTCGAGATTATGGACCTGGCCGATCATTTCGTTTACGGTCTTATAGCCAAGTTCCGCCATTATTTCTCTCAATTCCTGTACGATGAATTTGAAAAAGTTTACCACGTGATCGGGGTTGCCGGTAAAGCGTTTCCTTAGCTCTGGATCCTGGGTGGCAACACCGACGGGACACGTATTCATATGACACTTACGCATCATGATGCATCCTTCCACGACCAATGCCGCCGTAGCGATACCCCATTCTTCTGCACCCAACAATGCTGCAATTGCGATGTCACGGCCTGTTTTCATTTGTCCATCTGCCTGGACAACCACGCGGCTCCGCAATTTGTTTTTGACTAAAGTCTGGTGGGTTTCGGCAAGACCCAATTCCCAGGGCAGACCCGCATGTTTTATTGAACTTATTGGTGAAGCGCCAGTGCCCCCGTCATGACCTGCTATTAAAACCACATCGGCCTTTGCTTTGGTCACGCCAGCCGCGATTGTACCGACACCTGCTTTACTCACCAACTTCACGCTGATCCTTGCGTTCCTGTTTGAATTTTTTAAATCGAAGATCAATTGCGCAAGGTCTTCAATTGAGTAAATGTCGTGATGCGGCGGCGGTGAAATTAAACCTACGCCGGGTGTGGAATGTCTCGTCCTTCCGATCCATTCATCAACTTTGTGACCCGGAAGCTGACCGCCTTCACCCGGTTTGGCTCCCTGCGCCATCTTTATTTGCAATTCATCAGCTTCTGTCAGGTATAAACTGGTAACGCCAAATCTTGCCGATGCTACCTGCTTGATCGCACTGCGCATTGAATCTCCATTAGGTAACGGATCGTATCTGCGTTCATCTTCTCCGCCTTCGCCAGTATTGCTCTTGGCTCCCAGGCGATTCATTGCAATCGCAAGTGTAGTGTGTGCTTCCCATGAAATGGAACCAAAACTCATCGCCCCGGTAGCAAATCGCCTGTATATTTTTTCCGCCGGTTCTACTTCATCAATTGAAATTGATGGCCGGTTCTTTTTAAACTGAAATAAACTACGAAGCGTACACGCTTTTTCGCCCTGGTCATTAACCAGCCTGGAATATTTCTTAAAGGTGCTATAATCATTTCTCCTTGTTGCATCCTGCAAAAGGTGAATTGTTTGCGGATTGAATAAATGAAATTCGCCTTTACGCTTCCACTGGTATACTCCACCGACGGGTAAACGATCGACAGGTATATCCTTCCTGTTGAATGCGAAGAAATGTTTTGCCAGCACTTCTTTTGCTATTTCGTCAAGCCCCATCCCTTCTATACGCGATGTTGTACCGGTAAAATATTTTTCAACTACATCCCGGTTCAATCCAAGTATTTCAAATATTTGGGCGCCCTGGTAGGATTGCAGTGTGGAGATGCCCATCTTTGAAAACACTTTCAGCAATCCCTCATTTACTGCCTTGATAAAATTCTTCTTGAGTTGGTCCTCGGTTAAATCTGTTTGTAACCTGCCGGTCTCTTTAAGATCGCGTATAGAAGATAAAGCGAGGTAAGGATTGATCGCTGTTGCACCAAATGCAATGAGACATGCAAAATGATGAACTTCCCATGCATCACCAGCTTCAACTATGATGCCCACCTGTCCCCGCATTCCTTTTCGAATCAGGTGATGGTGTATGGCAGCTACTGCAAGCAATGAAGGAATGGGCGCATGATCAGAATCTATAGCCCGGTCCTGCAGTATCAAAACTTTAAATCCATCATGTACTGCATCAACGGCATACCTGCTGAGGCGATCAAGCGCTGACTTCATTGACCCTGCTTTGCCATCGGCACGGAAATAACACTGGAGTGTTTTTGCCTGGAACAGTCCGGTATCAATACTCCTGATTTTTTCCAGGTCGTGGTTATTGAGAATCGGTTGCTTTAATGCTACGCTGTGGCAGGTAAGCGGATCTTCAATTAAAAGATTTCCATTATTACCTGCAAAACTTGCTAAAGACATTACCAGCCGCTCACGTATCGGATCAATCGGCGGATTTGTAACCTGTGCAAATAATTGTTTAAAGTAATTGGCCAGGTGCTGTGGTTGGTCACTCAGTATCGCTAAAGGCGTATCGGAACCCATAGAACCCACCGGTTCTTTACCATCAACTGCCATCGGCGCAATGATTGTATCGAGGTCCTCTGTCGTATACCCAAATGCTTTTTGATATTTGAATACCTGGTCGTGCTCCAGGTGCGTAAACATGACACGCGGCTCAGGAAGTTCTTCCAGTCGGATCTTGTACTTATTAAGCCACTCAGCATATGGTTTTCTCGAGCAGATATCCTTTTTCAATTCTTCATCGCTGATGATCTTCCCCTTCGCCATATCCACGACAAACATCTTACCCGGTTGCAGCCTTCCTTTTTCTTTGATGATAGACGGGTCAACGGGCAAAACACCGGTTTCCGACGCCATGATTACGCGATCATCCGTGGTGACGCAATAACGCGATGGCCTGAGACCATTCCTGTCTAATGTAGCGCCAATAACTTTTCCATCAGTAAAGGAAATCGAAGCCGGACCGTCCCATGGCTCCATCATAGCAGAATGGAATTCGTAAAATGCTTTCTTGGCCGGGTCCATTTGATCGTTACCGTCCCATGCTTCAGGTATCAACATCATCATCACGTGAGGTAGCGAGCGGCCGGTCAATGTGAGCAGCTCAATCATATTGTCCAGGCATGCTGAATCACTCTGGCCTTCCGTCACAATCGGCAAAAGCATCTCCATTTCTTCTTTTGTGAAGAGGGGAGAAGTAAATCCTTTTTCACTTGTCTTCAGCCAATTCAAATTTCCCTGCAACGTGTTGATCTCGCCATTATGCGCAATATACCGGAATGGCTGAGCAAGTTTCCACGAAGGAAAAGTATTAGTTGCAAAACGGGAATGCACCAATCCAAATGCACTAACCATTCTCTTGTTGCTGAGATCAGTGAAGTATTGTCTCACCTGCACACTCGTAAGCTGTCCTTTGTAGACAATTGTTTTGTAAGAAAGAGAAGCAATATAAAAACCAATTTCATCTCTTTTTACCGTGCTCTGGATAGTGTGGCTGGCAAGATTGCGAAGTACAAATAATTTTCTTTCGAATTCTTCAGGGTTTGTAATATGGTCGGGACAGGCCACAAAAACCTGTTCCATTTCCGGTTCGACGCTAAGTGCCGTTGGTCCGATACCGCTTGTATTTACCGGCACTTTGCGATATGCAAGAATTTCAAGGTTCAGAATTTCAGCCGTGCGGTTTAAAATGTCACGGCATTCTTCCCTAAGGCGGATTTCTTTCGGAAAAAATATGACGCCGACTGCATACTTACCAAAAGAAGGGAGGTGCACGCCCAGCTTGACGCATTCATCAAAGAAAAATTCATGCGGCATCTGGATCATGATCCCGGCTCCGTCACCTGTATTGTTTTCGCAACCACAAGCGCCGCGGTGCTCCATATTTTCAAGCACCGTCAGGGCATCTGCTATGTTTTGGTGTGATTTGTAACCTTTTATATTAGCTACAAAGCCAATACCGCAGGAATCGTGCTCAAACGAAGGATGATATAAACCCTTATTGCTTGCCATAGGCAAAGTAATTTATTTAGATAGTTTATAGAAAAAACACCATTGGGCTGAATGAATAGCAAGCAAGCCTGTAAATTACTTATTTTCTCGCAAAGGATGGCCTGGATTTATGCAGAATTTGCCTCGAAATCTGTGGATTATTGGAAGTTTTGACCGTCGTCAATTCTGGTCGTCGGACCGCCCGTTCGGGCATCATCTCTTAGACTAAATACCCAAACAAAGTATCATTGTTATTCAACTCGGTATAACTGATCTGGTGCTCATCCAGTTTTTGCATGAGGGCTTCATAGTCTGACCTGCTTTGCAATTCAATGCCCACCAATGCCGGGCCCATTTCCTTGTTTGTCTTTTGCATGTATTCGAAGCGGGTAATGTCGTCCGTGGGTCCAAGTACTTTGTTTACAAATTCCTTCAGGGCCCCTGGCCTCTGGGCAAAGTTGATCAGGAAGTAGTGCTTCAGCCCTTCGTACTGAAGGCTTCTTTCTTTGATCTCCTGCATCCGGTCAATGTCGTTGTTACTTCCGCTTACAATACAAACAATATTCTTTCCCTTTATTTCTTTGGCAAAATCATCAAGCGCGGCAATTGACAGCGCCCCTGCGGGTTCAACTACGATAGCGTCTTCATTATACAGCCTGAGAATCGTGCTGCATGCCTTTCCTTCCGGTACCAGGCGCATGTCATCCAGCACTTCTTTGCATATTGGAAACGTAAGGTCCCCTACGCGTTTGACCGCGGCCCCGTCAACAAATCTGTCGATGTGCGATAACGTCACGGGCCGCCCGGCCTTCAGCGCTTCATACATTGCCGGTGCTCCCTGGGGTTCTACGCCAATTATTTTTGTATTCGGAGAAAAAGTTTTGAAGTACGATCCTACGCCTGCGCTCAATCCACCGCCGCCAACTGGTATAAATACAAAATCAATGTTTGGTTTGTCGGACAGGATTTCCATTGCTACTGTTGCCTGCCCTTCAATAATGCGCACATCATCAAAGGGAGGGATGAACGTCATGTCGTGCTCTTCAGTAAATCGTTTCGCTGCAACAGCACAATCATCGTAAGTGTCACCCGTTAACCTGATCTCAATACTATCGTCACCAAACATTTTCGTTTGGTTGACTTTTTGTTTCGGCGTAATGACAGGCATAAACACGACGCCGTGTACATTTAATTTTTTACAGCTATAGGCAAAGCCCTGCGCATGGTTGCCTGCACTGGCGCAGACGACACCCTTCGCAATTTTCTCGTAACGCAAACTCCTCATCATATTATATGCGCCGCGTAACTTATAGCTGCGCACAACCTGCAGGTCTTCCCTCTTCAAATACACATTGGCCATGTATTTACGGGAAAGATTAGAGTTTAACTGTAGTGGTGTATGATGAGCAATTCCCTGCAGGCGATCAGCAGCCGCAGAAAAATTAAGCGACACAATATTTTTTTTCACGCCTTCCATTTAAAAATGCAATATGCAAACTTTAAAATGAGCTAAACGCGACACCGAAGCAGTAGCCCGGCAAAACGCCGGGACGACTACTCGATTTATTAACCGGCGAACCGGCGCTGACCAGGGACTTAAATAAAAATTATCCTACTGAATGTAATTTCTCCGTTTGTTGCCTGAACACATCTTTTGTTGAGGAATGAGCTTCGGAAGGTCCGCCTGGAACCTGGTTCTCCGGTCTTAGACTACGCACGGTTTTCCCAGCCTGCCACAACTCGCTTTCGCGGAGTTCTTTGAGTTCTGCTTCAAGTTTTTCACGATAGTCAGGTTGCGAGTTAGAGTCAATTGACCTTTGTGATTCTTTGCCGGCAGCTACGCTTTCGTATAATTCAGTAAATACAGGTTTTGTTGCATCACGGAATCTCTTCCACCAGTCTAATGCACCGCGCTGTGCGGTAGTAGAACAATTGGCATACATCCAATCCATGCCATTTTCGGCAACGAGTGGCATCAATGACTGGGTCAGCTCTTCTACGGTCTCATTAAAAGCTTCACTCGGAGTGTGACCTTTTGCACGCAATACTTCATATTGAGCTGCGAAAATTCCCTGTATGGCTCCCATCAAAGTTCCTCTTTCACCCGTGAGATCCGAATAAACTTCTTTTTTAAAATCCGTTTCAAAAAGATAACCGCTTCCGACCGCGATACCCAATGCGACCACTCTTTCAAATGCTTTTCCGGTTGCATCCTGGTAAATGGCATAAGAGCTGTTGAGACCCCGTCCCTGCAGGAACATTCTTCTCAACGATGTACCAGATCCTTTTGGAGCTACTAAGAATACATCCACATCTTTTGGAGGAACGATTCCCGTTTGCTCGTTAAATGTGATACCAAAGCCATGCGAAAAATACAATGCCTTACCGGGGGTTAAATGTTTTTTAACGGTTGGCCAGAGTGCAATCTGCGCAGCATCGCTCAACAAATAACATATGATGGTCCCTTTTTGCAAAGCCTCTTCGATTTCAAACAAAGTTTGCCCGGGCACAAACCCATCACGAACGGCTTTGTCCCATGTTTTGGAATCCTTACGCTGGCCCACAATCACATTGATACCATTGTCTTTTTGGTTCAATGCCTGTCCCGGGCCCTGCACACCATAGCCAATCACGGCTATTG
>Ga0207706_10004006_pt1 | contig 13944 bp, 11 predicted proteins | sample KBSC53metaG_FD_184318 | JGI IMG/M metagenome (GOLD analysis project Ga0207706, IMG submission 184318) | Corn rhizosphere microbial communities from Kellogg Biological Station, Michigan, USA - KBS C5-3 metaG (SPAdes) (version 2) | ecosystem: Host-associated > Plants > Roots > Rhizosphere > Soil ... | reverse complement strand
GGCAATTTGGGTCTTTAAATGCGCAGACCTGGGCGAATGCGACTTGCCTGGACGTGATTGCGAATAATGATTTTACTTATATGGGTCCGGGCGTTACCCCTCATCACTATCGACCGGGGTTTGGAGGAAATTTCCAGACATTTCTTCCGTCGAGTAAAGATTGCAGTTGCGACACGGCATCGGGACGGATACAGGGTCATTGGACAGTGAAAGAGGGTAAAGAGAATTTACTTTCTGAAACCTCAAAACTTTTAGGGCCAGATTACTTATGGCATGTTCATTTGCGTACATTCAGGGTTTTGCAGCAGCACCCGGGAAGGTACTTACCTGAATTGAAAAATGCACTGCAGGATTTGCTAAATATAGTTTATCCACGCCTTTCAATCCCCGGAGGCTTGCCTGCTGGATCATTTAATCCTACCGTTTTTGGAAATGCCAATACTACGGATTGGGCGGGAGTGACTTCAGAAAAACTCGTTTTTTGTTATCCGAATAATTTCTGGCAGTGGATGGCATTTAATCAAAATATCATCAAAACGTCCCCGGAATACACCATTAGTTCCATTGATCATGAACTCATGCATGCGAGCGACATGTGGAGAGCCGCGGCAGAATTTCAAAAGACTCGCGGAGCGCCGCCGGTCAACCCCGATCCGACAAAGTGCAGTGTCGACCAGAATGTGGAAACCTGGAACAATCCTTTTGGAGATTATGTCCGATCATTTGTTGCGTTTTATAAAGGATCCATTTCTCCATCCCGACACGCCGAAATTTATGCGCGTTCCGTTAAAAGTCAAATTCATGGCATGAGCTCACAGGAAATAATAAGTTGGTTCGGCGCTGCTTTGACAGAAGTACAACCTAACATGCCGGCAGCAACGCATTTAGAACTTGAAGATATTATTGATCCATATTTTGATCATCCAACACCTGCCAATGAGCTAATTAGGGATGGAATTGTCAACACATTATTAGGTACTTGCCGCAACTATATTCTTGACGAGGGGAAAGACCAGGCTTCAACACGTGCGAGGAGAGACAAAGGCTGGACATTCGTGGCACATTTCAATAAAATTTGGCGTCCAAGGCCCGAGGTGCGCAAACTTTTTGAACGGGCACTTCATGACCCCAATTAAAAATTTGTTTGACACTCATACAAGAAATAAAATGAACGCGAAAATAAAATATCCAGGAGCAACTCGATTTAAGACGTCGCCTCCACATGATTTTTTCTTTCATCCAAACTCCATCATTGGATCGTATAGCGGTGCACTCCCTCATATTAATGCACGACCCTCCGAACGCTCACTCTTGCCTCAACAGACAAAGAGTTTTTTTCAGCCTGGATATGGATATGATTTTTCCGACGGTAACACTATATTCAATCAGCATGGGTTCTCTGCGGAAACGCACAATGGGAAAAAATCACCGCTGAACGATTTGACACATCTGGTGCAACAAGAGAACATGAATCAGTCGACGCCCGGTCCGGTAATACAAAAGCCACCGACCGCCGCTCCGGGAAAAGGATGCACTGAACCAACATCTGTGACGATTGATCAAAGTCGCACCCAACAGATGCAATACGCCGGCTATGGTACCGGAGCAAATCTTGCTGGTATCTGTGTTGTAATGAAAGCCTTTCCCGAAACCGATAACTTGTGTCCCAATAGTATTTATGAAGAAGTGAAGCCTACAGAAGAATCAACTTGCCCGGATGGTCTCATTAAAAATGCATGTAGCGGTAATAGTACTTTTTCACCCGGGGGAAAGCAAAAGCTCTGTGATATTGAGACATCCGCAAGCGAATTTACCGACAGGCATTCTATGCAGGTTGGGGTAAGCGTATTGCATGACAAAACGCGAAATCCCAAAAATCTTCGAGCTTGTAAATATGTTCGTCACCAGGATTACTTGAGTGTCAATTCAAAAAATATTCTTGGGAGTTTTCAAATAATTTATGAATTATCAAAAGCAAAGCAGGATAAAAATGATGTGACAGACGTTAAAGTGACGAAAGTAAAAATTTAGGATAGCGCTAATTTCTGAAATGATGCATTCGAGTTTGAAAAAAAATATTGTTCCGCCACCTTCCAGGATCAAAAAGGCTCCATTTTTTGAATCCAGGTTCACCATTGGCCAATCAAATGATGGCTGTGAGCGGCAAGCCGATGCGATGGCGGATCAGGTGCTGAGTGTGCCGGCACAACAGAATGGCTTTTTTACACCTACCGCCAATTTGATCCAGCGGAAATGCGCTCAATGCGAACACGAAGAAAAACAGATGCAAAGAAAAGTAAACTCATCTGCTACGCCCGGGGCAAGTAGCCAGGTCTCTTCATACTTTAATGCATCATCATCTAAAGGTTCGCCATTACCTGACCGTGCTAAAATTTTTTTTGAACCTATATTCCGGCGTGATCTTTCTGATATAAAAATTCATACTGATACGCAAGCGGCAAAATCCGCGCAATCTATAAACGCTTATGCTTATACAGCGGGCAACAACATTTTCTTTAATGAAAATCAATTTTCTCCTGATACGCATGAAGGAAAGAAATTGTTAGCGCATGAGTTGACACACGTGGCGCAACAGCATGGGCCGACCATACATCGAAAAGAAAAGCCAAAGATCGACAGAGAGACATTTATACGCGAAAACTGTATTGGCGTTGACGTTGATACTTCAAAAGCAGAGTGTGAATTTACCCGCGAACAAGAACCAGTGGTTCGTATCGCGAAAGAATATGCGATAAGAGAATGCAGCCAGGCCATGTTCGCGTTGGAAATGATAAAGCAGGAGGAACTCAACGGCCTTTCCAAATTAATTTTTCATGAAGAAAAAAGCCTTCCGAGAAAAATAATCAGGGAAACTATTGAAAAAGTGAGAACAAAACTTGAAACGATTCCGGTTGTCTGCAAGAACTGTTTCGATGAAAACTGCAACAAGGGTGGAATCTTTGCATACACCCCGGATGAACATACTGAGATTGACATTTGTCCTTTATTTTTTAATAAACAGGAATTTACTTCAACGCCCAGGTACTTTATCCACGAAGGATGTCACCTGGCTGATATAGACAAAGAGAATCCAGCCACAAAAGCTCATAATGAAGGATATTGTAAAATGGGGGGTAGTAAATTTGATTATTGGAACAATCCCTGCCCGGAAGACATCGACAACTTGATTAATGCAGACGCGTGGGCATTTTTCATCGACCGACTTTCACTGTTTAGATGATTGTTTATAAAAATTACTATCTGCAAACCCAACTACAAAATATCACCCATTCTCTAACCTTCCTCGGTGAAACGGTGGACCGAAGGCTTAAACATTTTTTTCAGAAGGAAAATACTCAACCCTTTGCCTATCCTGAAATCAAACTGGAACAGGATAGTGCACCCCTCAATCATTTTTTGGTTAAGCATCAAATGAATATTGAAGAATATGTCATTTTATTATTGGCCCTTGCCCCTCACATTCAGCCCAATTTTTTAGATACTGTCATCCAGCAATATCTGCCCAATGGTGGTGAGTTCCCTGAGATCGGTGGAGTAAAAGGAAATAATCATCGCAGTACTTTGCCTACCGGGGAAACGGCTTTATTTATTCTTGCCGGCAATGATGTGTTCAACAGAATGCAGATATCTTTTTACTTTTCTCCCGATCATTTCTTTTCCAAAGAAAATATCCTCCAGCTTGAAGCTCTGCGCGATGGGGAGCCAAGAATGAGTGGAAAAATTATTTTGCAACAGGAGTATATCGATCTGTTTACCATCGGGACAATCACAAAGCCCATGTTTGGCCCTGACTTCCCGGCGAAAAATATTTCAACCAAAATGGACTGGAATGATTTAATTCTTAATCCCAAAACAAAGCAACAAATACAGGATATAAAAATATGGTTAGACCACAATGCTTGTTTTATGAATGAATGGGATATGGAGAAAAAGATAAAACCGGGTTACAGGGCTTTGTTCTATGGCCCGCCGGGCACCGGCAAAACATTAACCGCAACTTTGCTTGGAAAACAATTTGGAAAAGAAGTGTACCGTATAGATCTTTCCCAGGTAGTGTCTAAATACATCGGTGAAACAGAAAAAAACCTGGAAAAAATTTTTAATAAGGCTGAGCACAAGGATTGGATATTATTTTTTGATGAGGCAGATGCCTTGTTTGGAAAACGTTCCAATGTTCAAAATGCACATGATAAATATGCCAACCAGGAAGTTTCTTACCTGTTACAGCGCGTAGAAGATTTTCCGGGACTTATTATTCTTGCATCGAATTATAAAAGCAATATTGACGAGGCTTTCATACGTCGCTTTAATGCTATTATCCATTTTTCAATGCCTAATGCAGATGAGCGCAATGAAATATGGAAAACATCTGTTCCTCCAAGGGCATTGCTGGCAGCAGATATAGATCTGTCAGTCATTGCAAATAAATATGAATTAAGCGGTTCTTCCATCATCAGTGTTATCCACTTTGCGTCATTGCAAACAATCAGCAGGAATAGTTTAACAATTTTGAAAAATGATATACTGGAAGGTATAAAAAGAGAATACGAAAAAGAAGAAAAGGTATTTACGGATAAATGATGATTTTTATTTTTGAATGTAAATCGGCAATTTTTGTTAAGCTGACATTGAGGATGGTGAAAATGAGAAATAGGCAAAAAACTCACAACAAACAGGTACCAAAAAATTCGCTCGGGGGAAATTTCAAAATCGTTCACCGATCGATGACATTTCCCCTTTTGTCGGAAGTAATAACCCAGCGAAATGCGGCAATGATCAGTTTGTTTTGCGTAGCGTCCTCCAGGATATGCGGCCCGTGCCCCATGTTCAGGTAGATCATCCGGTAATTCGTATTGGTCCAGACTACCGGCATGTCGCCCTCGGTAATGATATGCTTGATCCCCATGGGGAAATTCTCGGGCGATAAACTCAGCAATATCTTCACCTTCTTATTCTCTCTCGGGCTGGGCTTCCACTGGTACCATTCTCCAACCGGGGAAATAAAGGTTGCCGGTAAACCTTTGGTAATAGGGTGACTCGTGTCGTCGATGACGAGTTTGGCAGGGAGGGGCGGCCAGTTGTTCTTGTAAAAAACCGCTCCGCCCATGAAATTTACAAACCAGGGCCAGTTAGTGGTTTTGTCGTTGTACCCGGCGACATGAAAGCCCATCCAGCCTCCACCATTTTCCATATATTTCTCAAATGCCTTTCGCTGCGCTTCGTTGTGCGGAAAATCGTTGATCATCATCAGTAGTTGGTAGTCTTTTATTTTTTCATCATTTAAATCTTCCATATTACTGGTGGTGTCAAAAACAAAACCATTGCCTACGGTAAGTTCCCTGAAGAATTGAATGGCTCCGTTGGCGAAGTCAATATGCGCTTGTTCAACCGTGTTGCTGTAAAAGGCCAATACCTTAAACCGCGGGTATGGCTGGCCGGATACGAATGAGTTGGCCGTTACAACGAACAGGATGCTGCAAAACCAAAATCGGATGTGTTGCCTGATTGTTGATTGGGTGGAATCCATATATGTTTATTTTAAAATAATATTTCTCCTCGGGCAGAGCATCTATATCTTCCACTCTCTTTTGCTTCCCAGTCGTCGGTCGCCTTGGCGAAGCGCAGCATAGGTTAAGGCAAACGATGTAAAAACTGTTTTATCATTCGGCAATCATATTGCTTCTTAATCCTTAGAAGCCACCAAATCATCGTTCTTACTTCCCTGCCGTCCAGAAAATGGCATTCTTAAGCAGGGCTGTATAAAAGGGATTATCGAATAAATCGGGACCGTGGCCCATAAAAATATATACATTTCTTGCCGCTATATGGTCATTGGTCCATATCACCGGATGGTCGCCCATCTTGATACCGGAATTAGGAACATAAGTGGACTCATCGACCGAGGCCAGCACATGCACCTCGTCCCTGGGGCTCTTGTCATAGGTGTACCACTCTTCCTTGTCGATGGTAAATTGGGGCGGAAGATTTTTCATACAGGGATGTTCCGGATCCTCCACCTTTACCTGGGCTGCTGCGAAATCGGGGATGTAGTTTTTGAACCGGACTCCTCCCATGAAACCGGAGAACCATGCCCACATAGGATACCCATCAAATTCGCCGAGCAAGGTAGCGTGATGCAAGCCGACCCAGCCACCCTTACCCTTTTCTATATAATCTTTAAAAGCAGTAATGGCATCGGCTGTCCAGCCATAGGGCGGATAATCGAGCTGAATAAACACATCGAACCTGGACAGGAAGGACTCGTTGATAGAGTCGGTGCTTTGTATATATTGAATAATAAAATTGCTGTCAGCCGCCAGTTGATTGAGCCAGGGCTGCGCCCTGTTTGTGAATGCAAGGTGATGTCCGCCGTTTTCAAATAGCACGAGGGCCCGAAAGCGCGGTTGTGCAATCACGGCTGACACAAAAAGGGAAAAAAAGACTAGCGTAAGTAGCGATTTTAGCATAATACATTAAAGGGATGACCCCGTAAATTATTTGTACAACCTATAACTCTTGCTTTCATTTCACGAAAATTCTAAGCAAAAAAACTCACCAGGATCTGAAAGTACACCAGTCTCAAAATAGCTCTTTAAAAAATTAGAATAACCCTGACAAAAATAATAACCACAGTTAGATCTCTCAACAAAAAAATAATTCGCTATTTATTCACCATTTCTATGATGCTTCGGGCATGACTGAATCCGCGCTTATATTCTTTAAATTTCCTGATCTTTGTTTCAATTTCATTGGCTAATTCAGGGTTATCAGTCAATAGTTGTTTTCTCAATGGCGGAGGCAAGGTCAAAAGATCGCGATTATTACTTTCATCAATCAATGTTCTCCCACCATCTTGAAAATTTCATGGGGCCATTTAAATCCACCTCTTCTCCGATCATTGGATGAATTAAAGGCATATTCTTTTTCGATGCTTCAACAGTAACCCTTTTGATAGAATCATCCCAGTCATTTAGTGATAAGGAAAATTTTCCCCAATGCACCGGTAATATTTTCTTTGCTCTTAAATCGAGACCTGCCTGCACTGTCTCCTCAGGCATCATATGTATGTACTTCCAATACGGACTGTATTGGCCACATTCTAAAATGGCAAGGTCAAAGGGACCATATTTATTACCTATTTCAGCAAAATGTGTGTCATAGCCGCTGTCCCCACCCAAAAACAGTTTTGTAGATGGGGTTTGCAAAATAAATGACAGCCAAAGAGATCGATTTCTTTTAAATGTTCTTCCCGAAAAATGTCTGGCTGACGTAATATTTATTATGAAGCCATTCTCTAAAATTACCTCCTGATTCCAATCTTTCTCAATGATCTTTTTTTTGTCATAATTCCAAAATTCCAGATGCGCCCCCGTGCCAAGACTTGTGATCACCTGCTTAACTTTTGATTTAAGTTTGACCACAGTTTTATAATCCAAATGATCCCAATGGTCGTGTGTTATAAACAAATAGTCTATCTCAGGAAGATCATCCGTTGTATAAACGTCACTTCCAGGGTAACTTTTTGTCGTGGATGGCAAGGGAGAAGCGTTGCCACTAAAAACCGGATCAACTAATATCTTCTTTCCATCAACCTGGATAAAATAAGATGAATGCCCAAACCAAACCAGGTAATTCTTATAAGGATCTGAATTTAAGAGGTCAGTTTTTCTTGAAGGCACAACGCCGGGTGGCTTCCTATTTTTGTTTTTACCGAAAAGGAATTGTCTCAATACGGTGAACATGCTGACTCCTTCAACAAGATTCGGCGTAAAATGGATATTCTGAAATTGTCCTTCTTTATAATGGGGTGATTTCTTTATGCGCTCCAGCCTTTCGCCGGAAGGCAATTTGCCAAATCGCGGTAGCCGCATAAAAATCCATATTCCTAAGACCAGGAGAACGATGATTGAAAGAAAAATGACCATGGGTGATATTTGAGGTTCGTATTCTTTTTAAGGATACGTTTCAGCAAATAAAATATTTTAAATCGGGAACAATTTGATACAATTTTTAATTTCTATACAAGAAACTAAAACTCGATAAGGGAATTCCACGCGAGCGGGAAGAAATGGATTGTGCTAACAAGTAGCCCTAATGAAGCACATCAAATCTTTTATCTGTATGCCGGAGTTGGAGTAAAGGTACTTATTCGCTGCATGTTTGCGGGTGGATAAAGTAATATAGGATAACTGCTTCTTGCGACACCTATACTACTTGAGATAGAAAAAGTTCTCGCATCGTTAACATACATCAGTCCCATATTCACTGATGAATACAATTCAAAGTTATCAGATTTAAAACCGTTACCGGTATGTGGCTTAATGCCCGATGAAAGAAAAGAACGGTTGAAGCTTATATAAGTGGGTGCCAGTGATACACCGGTAAATGCATAAAAGTTATTATTCAATTGGCGGTTTAATTGCAAACCTACAGGTGCAGATACTACAGTAGCAGTGCTTCCATTAAAAAAATTAAACCCAATGCCAATATTACTGTATGAAGTAAGAAACCATTTCTTGCCTTGCACACGTTGAGTATAATAGCTGCTATCCTTAAAGTTTTGTTTTGGACCTTGAGCTTCGATGAGTAAAGAAGATAGCAATATGATAAACAAAAATAGGGGTCGCATATCATTCAATTGTCTATAAAATTACGATTTGCCTCGTTAAAAATGTACACATGAGTTGAGTCGTTAACCGGATTCCTTAAAACAATTATAAATATATAACTTTAATTGCGCAGATAAATTATTCAACGTGTAAATAATCAGTTGAGTAAATAGTCGAGCTGCAAACAGGTTCAAAACAAATCATTCAACAAGTTAACCTTTTTAAATTTTAGACCTGCTGGTTTTAGCGTTTGCTTACAGCGTTAAAAAATTCTGTAATGATCAAAACAAATCCTGACTTAAAGCCGTCGAATCTCAGCAGGAAACTGAAAAGGTTCTGGGAACTTTCTGCAGAAAAAATCAACCTGATTGAAAAGCATTATGATGATTCAAGAGGTTCGCCGGTTTTCACCATCAAAGGCAACTACACCACGAGGGGATGGACGGAATGGACACGGGGTTTTCAATACGGTTCCGTCATTTTGCAGTATGACATAACTGGAGAAAATTCATTACTGACGCTAGGCCGAAAGAAAACTGTTGAAGTAATGGCGCCACATGTAAGCCATATTGGGGTGCATGATCATGGCTTTAATAACGTGAGTACTTACGGCAATCTTTTGCGTTTAATGAAAGAAGGTAAATTACCTTTTAATGAATGGGAAAGAGATTTTTATTCATTGGCATTAAAAATTTCCGGCGCTATCCAGGCAAGCCGGTGGACAGCGATCAGGGATGGAGGGTTTATTTATTCATTTAACGGGCCCCATTCTCTTTTTGTTGATACTATCCGTTCCTGCCGTGCCCTTATACTTAGTCATTGCCTGGGGCATATGCTGCAAACCGAGGGAGATCGGTATGTCAGTTTATTAGAACGCGCAGTGCAACACATAAGGGCTACCGCGAACTATTCGATATTTTACGGCGAAGGTCGTGATGCCTATGATGTGTGGGGACGGACGGCCCATGAAAGCATCTTCAATGTGAAGGATGGAAGTTTTCGTTGTCCCAATTCACAACAAGGATATTCAGGTTTCACCACGTGGTCAAGAGGACTTGCCTGGGCGATGTGCGGATTTGCTGAAGACCTTGAATGGTTTGATTGTGCAAGTGAAGAAGACAAAAGTTTTGCAGAAAAAGAAAATATTTTACCCGTGATGATAAAAGCAGCAAAAGCCACTTGCGATTTCTATATAAATAATTCTCCTGCCGATGGTGTTCCCTATTGGGATATGGGCGCACCTGGTTTATATAAGTTAGGTGATTACCTAAACAAACCCGCTGATCCATTTAACGATTTTGAACCGGTTGACAGTTCGGCTGCGGTCATTGCTGCGCAGGGACTGATGAGATTCGGCAAATATCTGCAGCAACATGGAGAAACGGAAGACGGAGACCGTTATTGGCTGGCTGGGCTTACCATTTTAAATACCATTTTTGATGAACCTTATTTAAGCACTGATCCAAAGCACCAGGGATTGTTGCTGCATTCTGTTTACCACCGGCCGAATGGGTGGGATCATATACCCACCGGAAGTAAAATTCCCAATGGTGAATCGACCATGTGGGGAGATTACCATGGCCGTGAAGTAGCGCTTTACCTGCAGCGTATAATTAATAATGAAACATACTATACTTTTTTCAATATCAAATGAACCCAAAAGAACTTACTGATCTTTCGCGGCTGTGTATTCATACGATCACATTAAAGCCATGGAACATTGAAGAAGCGGCAAAAAAATTTTCGGCTGCAGGTGTAAAGGGTATAACAGTTTGGCGCGATACACTTGAAGGAAGAAATATCAAACAAACCGGTAAAATGCTCCGCGATTATGATCTAACGATTGTATCACTTTGCAGGGGTGGATTTTTTCCAGCTAAAGATCCTGGAAAAAGAAAATTGGCGATTGATGATAATAAGAAGGCGATCAATGAAGCAGCCGAATTGGAAACTTCAATGATCGTACTTGTATGCGGTGCCGACCCGTCTCAACCGCTTGAAGATTCAAGGAAACAGATTCGTGATGGTATTGCTGCGATTCTGCCTGAAGCAACAGCTGCCGGAGTAAGGTTGGCAATCGAGCCCCTGCACCCGATGTATGCGGACACACGTTCGGCTATCAATACGTTGGCACAGGCAAATGATGTGGCTGAAGCATTGAATTCACCGATGGTTGGTGTTGCCATTGATGTGTATCACCTTTGGTGGGACCCAATGCTGGATAAAGAAATAAAACGCTGCGGAGCTAATGGAAACCTGATGGCATTTCACATCTGCGACTGGAAAGTGCCCACATCAGACCTATTGCTCGACAGGGCTTTGATGGGTGAAGGATGTATTGATGTAAAACAGGTCAGGTCATGGGTGGAAGCTGCAGGATTCACCGGGTTCAATGAGGTTGAAATTTTTTCCACAGCACATTGGAAAGAAAACCAGGCTGACTTTCTAAAAAAGATCATCGTAGCATATCGGGAACATTCGTAAAAATGAACTAATAATACATTCTATGAAAGAGCATAAAATAGGGATCATTATGAACGGTGTTACCGGGCGTATGGGGACCAACCAACATTTATTGCGATCCATTGTAGCAATAATAAAACAGGGCGGTGTAACGACAAGTATCGGTGAAACCATTATGCCTGACCCGGTACTTGTAGGTCGTGATGAACATAAATTACAAAAACTTTGCTCCATATCCGGTATTAAAAAGATGAGCACTGACCTGGACCAGGTTCTCGCCGATCCTTATAATACGATTTATTTCGATTCGCAAACAACGGGCAGGCGTGCAGACGCAGTTAAAAAAGCAGTGAAGGCAGGCAAACACATCTATTGTGAAAAGCCTATTGCTGTTGATACGGAACAGGCTATGGAATTGTATGAGCTTTGCAAAAAAACGGGAGTAAAAAACGGAGTAGTACAGGATAAACTCTGGCTTCCGGGTGTTATTAAATTAAAGCGCCTGATACAACAAGGATTTTTCGGTAAAATACTTTCAGTTCGCGGTGAATTTGGTTATTGGGTATTTGAAGGCGATTCTATTCCCGCTCAAAGACCATCATGGAACTACAGGAAAGAAGATGATGGAGGGATAATTGTAGATATGCTTTGCCATTGGCGGTACCTGCTCGATAATGTGTTTGGCAAAGTAAAAGCTGTTTCCTGTCTTGGCGCAACCCATATTCCTGAAAGAATTGATGAAGAAGGCAAACGCTATAAATGCACTGCGGATGATGCTGCATACGCAACATTTGAACTGGAAGATGGCATCATTGCTCAATTCAATTCTTCATGGACGGTGAGAGTGAGGCGTGATGATCTGTTGACGTTGCAGGTAGACGGCACCAAAGGATCAGCAGTTGCCGGTTTGCGTGAATGCTACATTCAGCATTATGGAAATACGCCAAAACCGGTTTGGAATCCTGACATTGCACAGCCGATCAATTTCTTTGAGGGCTGGGCCAAGCTACCCGACCAGGAGAATTATGATAATGCTTTCAAAGTACAGTGGGAACTGTTTTTAAAACATGTTGTGGAAGGCGGTGCTTTTCAGTGGAATCTTCTTGAAGGAGTTAGAGGTGTGCAACTGGCCGAGAAAGGAATAGAAAGCTGGAGGAAGAGATGTTGGGTGGATATTCCGGAAATTTAAATGAGCGATCAACAAAATGAAAAGAATAGCACTAATTACAGGAGGAAGCAGGGGTATTGGTTTTGGTATTGCCCTACAGCTGGCAGCAAATGGCTTTGACCTGGCCATTAACGGTACACGTCTTCCTGGTTCTGTAGAAGAAGTACTACAAAGGTTAAAGGATCTTGGTAATGACGTTATCTATTGCCGGGGAAATATTTCTTCGTCAACTGACAGGGAAAATATTATTCGCCAGGTAAGGGAACATTATGGAAAGCTTCACGTACTCATTAATAATGCCGGTGTGGCGCCGAAGGAACGTAAAGATATTCTTAATGCAACAGAAGAAAGTTTTGACGATGTTATCTCCACTAATTTAAAAGGACCCTATTTCCTTATGCAAAAGGCTGCAAACTGGATGATAGAACAAAAGAAAAATGATCACGAGTTTACAGGATGCATCATAAACATTTCTTCTATTTCAGCAACAGTCGCATCAGTAAATCGTGGAGAATACTGTATCTCGAAAGCCGGTATTAGCATGGCTACCACATTGTTTGCGGTAAGGCTTGGTGAATTCAATATCCCCGTTTTCGAGGTACGACCCGGAGTAATCCGTACAGATATGACTGCCGGCGTAAAAGAGAAATATGATAAACTGATCGAACAAGGTTTATGTGTACAACAGAGGTGGGGCGAACCGGAAGATGTTGGAAAAGTAGTGGTATCGCTTGCTAAAGGTGATTTCATGTATTCCACAGGGCAGGTGATTATGGTAGATGGCGGATTAACGATTCCACGGCTATAAGTTTATATGGATCCATTCAAAAAGTACGAAGACCAGATTTTAGATCAGTTTTTTGAATAAGGCTAAAGAAAATAAGATGTAATTTATTGCCTCGCTCTTTCCGCAACTGGCGAAATGTTTATTATTCATTCCATAATAAGTAAACTCTCTACATCATAAATAAATAAGAATCCAAGGCCGACGGCGGAACATTCAATACTTCCGCTGCTCCGCCTGCACCCGCTATCAATCGAGATAAAAATAACCGGAACTTTGACCGATCAATTGAGTATTGTATGCAACCCAAAGAGATCCTGAAAGATCATATCGCGAAAGCGGTACTACTTACCGATGAGCAGTTCGATTATTTTGGTATGTTTGCGCCCATAAAACGTAGCGATAAAGTTCCTTACTGGGTGGTGAATGCCCGTTCGTAACTACATGCAACCAAACTGCTGCACTCATTTCAATGTTTGTCATTGCAATTTGAATAAATTTCTCGTTTGGAGCTGCTCCATGCCAGCTTACAACCACTCCTCTGCCGCGTCTACCAGAGCCTTCCACAAGTGCAAAGCGAAAGAGCTTCGGACCATGACACGGTAAAGAAACGGAGCAATATGGCAGACGATCACTGGTGCCTTCGCCATGAGTCCCTGGGTGACACTTGCAACAGGGAAATTTTTTTCCCGGAGATCCTGATCCCAAAGGTGGGCGAGCACTTCACGAACCTTAGGTCCTTCTAATTCAATGATAGTTCGCTGACCGCTGACGTCAACCGCGCTGAAATGAAATTGGTCCTTCAACAACAGCGGTGCGAGCTTCTGCTCGGCTTCCGGGAATCCTACAATAAGCCACCAGTCCGGTGCAAGGCACAGAGCCTGGGCTTTACCTCCACC
>Ga0207706_10004003_pt1 | contig 13956 bp, 12 predicted proteins | sample KBSC53metaG_FD_184318 | JGI IMG/M metagenome (GOLD analysis project Ga0207706, IMG submission 184318) | Corn rhizosphere microbial communities from Kellogg Biological Station, Michigan, USA - KBS C5-3 metaG (SPAdes) (version 2) | ecosystem: Host-associated > Plants > Roots > Rhizosphere > Soil ... | reverse complement strand
GTAGTGCGAGCGCGGGTTGCCCTCGTTGCGGTACTGGTCGGGCTTGTAGGCGCCTGGGATCTCCTCCGCGAGCCGGTCGGAGACGGAGTAGTAGCTCTCCGGCGACTCGGGCTCGACGGCGTAGGGGCAGACGATCACCTCGGCACCGAAGGCCTTGAGCAGCGAGATCTTCTCGCGGCTCATCTTGTCGGGCATGGTGAAGATGCAGCGGTAGCCGCGCAGCGCGGCGACGATCGCGAGGCCGGTGCCGGTGTTCCCGGAGGTCGGCTCGACGATCGTGCCCCCGGGCTTCAGCTTCCCCTCGCGCTCCGCCGCGTCGATCATCGTGATCGCAATCCGGTCCTTGATCGAGCCGCCAGGGTTGAGGAACTCGAGCTTCGCGAGGACGGTCGCCGCGCCCTCGGGAACGATGTTCTGTAGCCGGACGAGCGGGGTGTTGCCGACCAGCTCGAGCAGCGTCGGATACTCGCGCGCCATCGCCGCCAAGCGTACTCAGGCCGCGGCTTGGGCGGGCTGGCTCTCGGGAGCCGGCGCCTTGGTTCCGCGCAGGAGCACGAACGCGAGCACTGCCCCGAGCACGGCGAGGGCGATCAGGGCCCAGAAAGCGTGCTGGTAGCCGGTGGTAAACACCTGCGCGGCACTGCGCCCGCCGCCCAGGTTCGAGTTGACGTACGAGTTGAAGACCGTCGAAGCGATCGCGACGCCGATCGCGCCGCCGATCTGCTGGCTCGTGTTGATCAGGCCCGAGGCAAGCCCCGCGTCCGACGGCGCAACCTGTGAGAGCGCCGCGATCGTCACCGGGATGAATCCGAAGGCCAGCCCGAGCGCGAAGATCAGGTAGGGCGGCAGCAGGTCGGGCCAGAAATGGCCGTCGACCGGCAGCTGCGTGTACCAGAGCATCGCGACGGCCAGGACCAGCATTCCGATCGTGATCACCGGCCGCGGGCCGTAGCGCGTCGTCAGCGCCTGCGCGATACCGGCCCAGATGACGACCGTCCCGGCGGTCGCGAGGAACGTGACGCCGGTCTTGACCGCCGACCAGCCAAGTATCTGTTGGACATAGAGGGTGAGCACGAGGAAGTTCGCGAAGATCACGGCACCGAGGAGGAAGCCGACGACGTTTGCGCCGAGCACCGGCCGAATCCGGAAGATCCGGAACGGCACCAGCGGCGCGCTCGAGCGGCGCTCGATCAGGACGAACACCGCCAGGATCGCGATCGAGGCGAGCAGCAGCAGGATCGTCCGCGCCGACCCCCAGCCGACGTCCGGGGCCTTCGAGATCGCGTACACCAGCAGCGCCAGCCCGCCGGTGACGGTGACGGCGCCGGCCACGTCGAAGCGGTGATGGCCGAGCTCGGCACGGCTCTCTGGGACGAACGGCAGCGCCAGCGCGAACACGAGCACGCCGACCGGGACGTTGACGAAGAAGATCCACTCCCAGCCGAGATACTCGGTCAGGATCCCGCCGATGAGCACGCCCGCGGCGGCGCCGGAGCCGCCCAGAGCGCCCCAGATCCCGAGGGCCTTGTTCCGCTCCGGACCTTCCTCGAAGGTGGTCGTCACGATCGACAGGGCGGCGGGCGAGATGATCGCCGCGCCGATGCCCTGGACAGCGCGCGCGCCGATCAGCACCGAGATGTTGTTGGCGAGGCCGCAGACGAGCGAGGCGACGGTGAAGAGGACGAGCCCGCCGAGGAAGATCCGCTTGCGGCCGAGCAGGTCGGCCATGCGCCCGCCGAGCAAGAGGAAGCCGCCGAACGTGATCGCGTAGGCGATCAGCACCCACTGGACGGTGGTCTCGGTGACGTTCAGGTCGGTCTGGATCGACGGGATCGCGACGTTCACGATCGCGACGTCGAGGACGGTCATGAAGAAGGCGGCGCCGACGATCGCGAGGATCAGCCAGCGGCGGTCGGCGGCGGGGCTCATCTCGCGCCAGGGTAACGATGGGGCGAGCCCGGCACAAACGCGGTCCCGGCGTCGCTCCCGCCGGTCGATGTATGAAGATCCGCCCCGTGGCACGTGAAGCTCTGTGGCGCCGGCTGCTGCTCGGCGCGGTCGTCGTCGCCTGCGCGGCAACAGCCAGCTCGGTCGCCGGCGGCGGTCGTGACGCGTCGTCCTGCGCGCCGCTGCCCTACGACCAGACCTACGTGGACGGCGTCCGCGGGGCGCTGGCGCAGGGACGGGATGCGTGGGGAGACGCGCTGCTCGCCTCGCCCGCCGGGCCGACCTACGACGGGGTCCAGCGGCTGCTGCACCCGTTGATGCTCGTCGGCAGTCCGGCCGGGCTGAAGCCGAGGCGCCTGACCGACTCGGGCATCTACTACCTGCCCTTCGGCCAGCCGCGGGACTGGGGCGGCGCCGGTGTCGTGCAGCTGCACGTGGCCGACGGGAGCCAGGTCGTCTCGCGGCGGGTGGACGGCTCGAAGCTGACGGTCTTCGTCGGCCGGCACGGCAGCGAGCGGTACGGCTCCTGCCTGAGCCGGCTCGAGACGCCGCGCCTCGCCCAGGGCTACCTGCCGATCCTCGAGACCGGCTACACCGACGCCGACGGTGTCCGCTACCGGCAGGAGTCGTTCGCCGCGCGGATCCCGCAGACCCGCGCGCTCGTCAGCTTCATCCGCCTCTCGGTCGATCCGAGGGGAGCGCATGTCGCCGCCGCGCGCATCCGCCTGACGCCGTCGGTGCGCCTGCACCGGGTCGGGCACCAGCTGCGCCTCGCGCGGCGCGTTCGCCTGCTTTTCGGCAAACACCTGCGCTTCGAGCGGGGCTCGTTGGTCACCACCGTGCGCGGGCCGCGCGTGATCTACCTCGCGTGGCTCGACCGCGCCGCTCGCACGCGGCCGCTCAAACTCGACCGCAAGACCTACGAGCACGCGCGCGCCAGTCTCGAGAGCTACTGGGCGAAGCGCCTCGCGACCGGCGCCGAGCTCGTCGTCCCGGAGCAACGCGTCGTCGACGCCGAGCGCACCCTCCTGATCCAGAACCTGCTCCTCTCCTGGCGTTACAGCCTCGGGAACTCGTACGCGCACTTCTCCTGGGAGCTGCCGGACGTGGCCGAGGTGATGGGGGCCTACGGCTTCGGCGGAGTGGAGCAGGCGATCCTGAACAAGGCCGTGCGAGCGCCGACGCTCTTCCCGAACCGCTCGGCCGGCGAGCGGATGGTCGCGGCGGCCGACTACCTCAGGCGCTTCGGCGACACGAACTTCGTCGCCCGCGTGACGCCGCGCCTGCGACGGGACATCGAGTCGTTCGGGCGCCAGCTCGACGCGGGCGCGCCGGGCCTGCTGCGCCGTGAGCGCTACGGCGCCGACATCACCGGGCCGATCTACGGCCTCCACGCGCAGGTGCTCGCGCTGCAGGGCCTGCGTGCGATCGCAGACGTCTGGGCTCGAACCGGCCGGCCGCAGCTTGCGACCCAGGCGACCGGGGCCGCCGACCGGCTGGAGACGGCGCTCCGCGGTGCGGTCGCCGCGTCCGAGGTCCAGCTTCCGGACGGGTCGCTGTTCGTCCCGATCGCGCTCGTGGACGGTCAGGAGCGCCCCTACGACGCCCTGACCAACTCGAAGCGCGGCAGCTACTGGAACCTGGTCATGCCGTACGTGCTCGCCTCCGGCTTCATCCGGCCGGGGAGCGCGGAGGCGACCGGCCTGCTGCGCTACCTGTTGAATCACGGCTCCCGCTTCCTCGGCCTCGTCCGCTTCGCCCCGCACACAGGCGTGACCAACCCGGGCTACCAGACGCCAGGCGTCGACGACGTCTACGGCACCAACGTCGTGCGCTTCCTCGCCGACAACGACCAGCCCGACCAGCTCGTGCTCAGCCTCTACGGCAAGCTCGGCGCTGACATGACGGAGAACACGTTCGTCTCCGGCGAGGGATCGACCATTGCGCCGGTGTCGGGCCAGTACTACCGCTCGATGCACCGGCCGCCGAACAGCGCGAACAACGCGTTCTTCCTCGAGACGCTGCGGCTGACGCTCGTGCACGAGACCCGCGACGCGAGGGGCGTGCCGCAGGGGCTCGACCTCGCCTACGCGACGCCGCGCGCCTGGCTCGAGGCGGGCAAGCAGATCGCGGTCCGGCGGCTGGAGACGAGCTTCGGGCAGCTCTCGTACACGCTGGACGCCGACGCCACCTCGGTGCGGGCGAGCATCGACCTGCCGAGCGGCTTCACCGGGCCACTGCGGCTACGGCTGCGCCTGCCTGCCGGCCAGCGGCTCGGCGCGGTCACGGTCAACGGCAAGCCGTACACCCGTTTCGCCGACCCGGAGACGATCGACCTCTCCGGAGCGAGCGGGCACGTCGACGTCGCCGCCGTCCGTCACTAGCTCGAGTGGGGCAGCTGTCGACAGGCGCCGAGCTGCGCGTCACCGGCCCGAGCGACCGCCTGGCGGTGGTCTGCGTGAACGGCGGCCAGGCAAGCGAGGTCGAAGGAACCTGGAGCGCCTCGCTCGAATGGCTCGTCGGCCGGCTCGCGCCGCAGTTTCCGGGGCTCGGCTTCGCCGAGGTGCGGTACCGCATCAAGTCGTGGAAGCGGCTGGACTGGTGCGTCGCCGACGCGCGCGCCGCCGTGGTCGAGGTGGGCGCGCCGCGGGTGTTGCTGCTCGGATTCTCGATGGGAGGCGCCGTGGCGGTGCAGGCCGCCGTGGAGCCGGCGGTCGACACCGTGGTCGGCCTCGCGCCCTGGCTCCCGGATCGCCTCTCGCTCGAGCCGCTCCGCGGCCACCGCTTCGCCGTCATCCACGGCCGGCTCGACCGCTGGCTACCGGGGATCCCGGGGGTCAGCCCGGCGTCGTCGCGCCGCGGCTTCGAGCGTGCCCGCTCGCTCGGGGTCGAGGGTGACTACACCGTGATTCCGGGCGCGCTGCACGGCATCGCCTTCCGCGCCGGAGCGCGCGCGCTGCCACTACCCGGCGCGAAGAGCTGGGCCCGGCACGTGGCCGCGGAGCTGGAGCGCTTTCAGGCCGACGCCGACTGAACCCTGCGCCGGTCGAGCTGCTCGGCGTTCGGCACCTTCACGTTCCAGACGAGCCGGAGCTTCTCGAGCCCGCGGATCACCCACCACGACACGTCGACCTGCCAGCGCCGCAGGCCGTGGCGCGCAGAGGCCGGAAAGGCGTGGTGATTGTTGTGCCAGCCCTCGCCGAAGACGAGCACCGCCACCAGCCAGTTGTTGCGCGCCTCGTCGCGAGAGCGGTAGTCCTGGCGCCCGAACATGTGGCAGATCGAGTTCACGCTGAAGGTCGCGTGCTGGTAGAGGAAGATCCGGATCAGCCCGCCCCAGACGAGCGCTTCGAGGCCGGTTGCGAGGGTGCCGCCGACTGCATAGCCGATCAGGAACGGCAGGCCGAGGGTCACGGCCACCCAGACGAGGTAGAGACGGTCGATCGCGTGCACGAGCCGGTTCTCGTAGAGATCCTTCGCGTACTCCCGGCCCTGCTCCAGCCCGAGGTTCTCGAAGAGCCAGCCGACGTGCGCGTGCACGAACCCGCGCACCGCGCCCCAGGGGCCGTCCTCGTGACCAGCGTGCGGCGAATGGGGATCGCCCGGCTGGTCGGAGTAGGCGTGGTGCTTGCGGTGGTCGGTGACCCACTGGGTCAGCGGGCCCTGCATGGTCATGCAGCCGAGAATCGCGAGCAGGCCCTCGAGCGGCTTTCGGGTCTCGAAGCCGCGGTGCGTGAAGTAGCGGTGGAAGCCGATCGTCGTGCCGAAGGCGCAGAGCACGTAGAACGACGCCAGCAGCAGCACGTCGACCCAGTGGAAGGCGACGCCCCAGAGGAGGCCCATCGCCGACAGGATCCCGAGCGGTGGCACGACCACTGCGATCAGGGTCACCGCCTGGTTGACGCGGCTGGCTCTCGGCCGCACGGTGGCGATCGGTATGGGCGGGTGGGTGATGGTCTGCTCGGTCACGCGGTCGCCGTCACGGTAGCTTCCAGAACGGGCCCGTGAGGCCCACCGCCTCCAGGAGCGCCTGGTTCTGCTCGCGCGTGTGCGGCCGCCAGCCGGGATCGAGACGGTCGGCCCACCACGCGACCGCCAGCTCGCCAAGCTGCCGCAGCGGCATCGTCGCTCCGGGCTCGTAGCCATTCGTTCTCAGCCAGTGCGCTGTGTGCTCCTCCGACCGGAAGAGGTTCATCGTGCTTCAGGTGAAGACGATGTCGTCCCACCACCGCCCGGCCGGCAGGAGGAAGTGCGCGACCAGGTCGTCCGGCTCCGGACGGCCGGCGATCACGTCGACCTCGAGCGTCTCGCCACAGTCGAGGCACGTCGCCGAGACGTGGCCGTCGACGCCGAGCGCGGCCGGGATCCCCAGAGCGTCCCAGACGCAGTTGCCGAACCACGAGCGGCCGGCCGCCTCGACGCGGTAGGGCGTCGGTACGCCGGAGAACGGGCTCAGCATCCGGATCGCGCTGCCGTCGGGCTCGAGCACCAGCGCGTGCTCGTCGTGCAGCCGCCGCAGCGACTCGTCGTCGGCGCCGGTCTCCTCGATCGTCGGGACGCGGCCGAGCTCGACCAGCTGCGCGTAGATCCGGTTGCGCAGCTCCCGGTCGTGCTCGTCCATCAGTGCCGGAAGTGGCGGCGGTGCGTGAAGATCATCGTCGCGCCGGCCCGCTCGACGGCCTCGATCACCTCGCCGTCGCGCTTCGACCCGCCCGGCTGGATCACGCCCGTGACGCCCGCCGCCAGAGCGAGCTGCGGGCCGTCGGCGAACGGGAAGAACGCGTCGGAGGCGACCACTGCTCCGGCCGTCTGGTGGCCGTGCTCGCGCGCCTTCTCGAGCGCGATGCGGACCGAGTCGACGCGGCTCATCTGGCCCGCGCCGATGCCGATCGTCTGCAGGTCGTGCGCGAGCACGATCGCGTTCGAGGTGACGTGCTTGCAGACTCGCCACGCGAAGAGCAGGTCGCCCCAGGCCATCTCGCTCGGCGAGCCGCAGACGACCTCCATGCCCTCGCGGTCCTCGATGTCGGAGTCGCGCTCCTTCACGAGCAGCCCGCCGAGCACGCGCTTGTAGTCGCGCTCGCCGGGGTTGTCGCGGCGACGCTCCCGGTCCTCGAGGATCCGCGTCGCCGGCTTCTCGGTCAAACGCGCGAGGGCCGCTTCGTCGAAGCCGGGCGCCAACAGCACCTCGACGAACTGCTCGGCGAGCTTCTCGCCCAGCGCCTCGCTGACCGGCCGGTTGAGCACGACCACGCCGCCGTAGGCCGAGACCGGGTCGGCCGCGAGCGCGCGGTCGTACGCTTGCTCGATCGAGCCTGCGACCGCGACGCCGCAGGGGTTCGCATGCTTGACGATCACGCAGGCCGGCAGCTCGAACTCACGGGCGACGAGCCGCGCCGCGGAGAGGTCGTTCAGGTTGTTGAACGAGAGCTCGCGCCCGTGCAGCTGCTCGACGCGCGAGAGCAGGTGACGCCGCGCGCCGCGCTCCGCGTAGTAGGCCGCGCGCTGGTGCGGGTTCTCGCCGTACGCGAGCTCGAGCTCCTTCGTGAAGCCGGGCAGCAGCGCGGCCGGGAAGGCCTCCGGGTCGGAGAACCAGTTCGCGATCGCGGACTCGTAGGCGGCCGTCATGGCGAAGGTCTCTCCCGCGAGCCGGCGGCGTGTCTCCAGCAGCAGGTCGCCGCGCTCGCGCACCTCCTCGAGCACCTCGTCGTAGCGCTCGGGGCTCGGGACCGGGGCGACGTGGGCGAAGTTCTTGGCGGCCGCGCGCAGCATCGCGGGCCCGCCGATGTCGATCAGCTCGACCGCGTCCTGCTCGCCGACCGCGCGGCGCGAGGTGACCTCCTCGAAGGGATAGAGGTTGACGCAGACGAGGTCGAACGGCTCGATCCCGTGCTCGTCCAGGGCGGCGCTGTCGTCGGCGCGGTCCCGGCGGGCGAGGATCGCTGCGTGGATGCGCGGATGGAGCGTCTTGACGCGGCCGCCGAGCAGCTCGGGCACCTCCGTCAGATCCTCGACCGGCGTCACCGGGATCCCGACCTTCTGCAGGAACGTGGCCGTGCCGCCGCTCGCGACGAGCTCGACGTCCTGCTCGACCAGCCCGCGCGCGAAGGGCTCCAGGCCTTTCTTGTCGTAGACGGAGATCAGGGCGCGGCGGATCACGAGATCAGCTCCTTGACCACGCGCGGCAAGAGCCGGTGCTCGACGGCCTGGACGCGCTCCTTCAGCGTCTCGGCGTCGTCGTCCGGCAGCACAGGCACGCGCTCGGCGGCGATCACGGGGCCGGTGTCGACCCCGCCGTCGACGTAGTGCACGGTCGCCGCGGTCTCGGGTACGCCGGCCGCGAGCACGTCGTGGATCGGGTGCGGGCCGGGGAACTCGGGCAGCGGCGCGGAGTGGGTGTTCACGACGCGGCCGGGAAAGCGTGCGAGGAAGCAGCGCCGCAGCAGGTGCATGTACCCGGCGCAGACGACGAGGTCGACGCCGTGCTCGACGAGCCAGTCGGCCATCGCCGCGTCGCGGGCGTCTCGGTCGGGGTAGTCGTCGAGCTCGAAGGCCGCGCTCGCGATCCCGGCCGCCTGCGCCCGCTCGAGCGCCCGTGCCTCGGCCTGGTTGCTCGCCACCGCGACGATCGGCAGGCCCTCGTCGATCAGCGCCTGCAGGTTCGTGCCCTCGCCGCTGACCAGGACGCCGATCACGTCAGCCGTCCGATCACGGTGCCCGCGCCGGCGTCCGCGGCCGGGACGACCGCGCACATGCCGATCCCGAGGTTGAACACCCGCCGCTGCTCTTCCTCCTCGACGCCCTGCTCGTCGAGCCACGCATAGACCGGCGGGCGCTCCCAGGAGCCCCAGTCGATCTCCACGCCGACGCCCTTCGGCACGACGCGCGGCAGATTTCCGAGGATGCCGCCGCCCGTGATGTGCGCGAGCGCCTTCACGTCGGCGCGCTCCCGCAGCGCGCGCACGTCGTCCAGGTAGAGCCGGTGCGGCGCGAGCAGCAGGTCGGCGTCGAAGTCGTCCTCGCCGACGAGCGCGCGGACGAGGGAGAAGCCGTTGGTGTGCAGGCCGGAGGAGGGGAGGCCGAGCACGACGTCGCCGGGCTCGCAGCGCGAGCCGTCGATCAGGCGCTCGCGGTCGACGATCCCGACGCAGGTCCCCGCGAAGTCGAGCTCGTGCTCGCGGTAGACGCCCGGCAGCTCGGCCGTCTCGCCGCCGATCAGCGCGCAGCCGGCCTCGCGGCAGACCTCGGCCGCGCCTTCGACCAGCTCGGCCACCTGCTCGAGATCGAGCTCGTGCGCGGCGACGTAGTCGAGCAGGAAGAGCGGCTCGGCCCCGGTCGTGAGCACGTCGTCGATGCAGTGCGCGGCGAGGTCGCGACCCGCGTCGCGCAGCCGGCCCGCCCGGCGCGAGAGCACGAGCTTCGAGCCGACCCCGTCGGTGGTCGCGGCAAGAAACCGCCGCTCGTCGAGCGGGTAGAGCCCGGCGAAGGCGCCGAAGCCTTCAGCGCCGGTCGACTCGACCGCCGCGCGCAGCCGACCGACTACTTCCTCCGCGGCGGCGAGCGAGACCCCAGCTGCTTCGTAGGTCCTGCCCCCGGAGCTCACGGAGCGAGTCTAGGCCTCTGCGCGGTCGAACAGCTCCGCGTGTAGCTCGGGCCGGCCGCGCGGGCCGTCAGGCAGGAAGCGCACGGTCGTCTCGCCGACGACGACATCGCCCTCCGCCTGGTCGAGCTCGAGCAGGCGGCAGAGGGCATCGGCCTTCGCGGCCGGGTCGTCGGCGCGCAGGTGCAGCTCCTCCAGCCGCAGCTCGTCGGCGTTGCCGAGCAGCTCGTCGATCCAGTCCCGCTGCGGGTGCACCTCGAGCCGGTAGCCCGCCTCGGTGGCGACGAACGTGCGCCGCCCGGGGTACTCCTGCACGCGCAGCCGCCGCTTCGTCGCGCGCTCGAGCACCTCGTGGAACTCGTCGTCCTCGAGGGCGACGCCGAGATGGTCGACCCGCGGCAGCGGCCACTGCCCCGGCTGGACGACGACGTTGACCGCCCCGCGCTCGAGCTCGGAGAGCCGGTGCCGGAAGCCCTTCTGCTCGAGCTCCTCCCACGAGACGCCCGCCTCGAAGTGCACCTGGTCCTCGCCGATTCGCCCGTAGCGCGCAATCAGCCGGAAGCCGAGCTTGCCCAGGTAGCGCGCCTCGACGCCACGGACGTCGCTCGTCACCAGGTGGTAGTGGAATAGCTCCACGGGCCCGCGGAGTGTGCAGGAACCTCGCCGTTTGTGCGGAACGTGACGGGCGTCACATGAACGGCTCCGCCCTGCACCACGTCGACCTCGTCGTCTCGTCGATCGAGCGCAGCCTGCCCTTCTACCGCGACCTGCTGGCGCCGCTCGGCTTCCACCGGATCGGCGAGGTCGAGGGCGAGCGTGGCGAGACGATCTGGTACCTCTCGGGCGCGGACTGCTCGATCGGCCTGCGCGAGTCGCAGAGCGAAGGCCCGTTCGACCGCTACCGGGTCGGCCTGCACCACCTCGCGCTCGAGGCGGGGTCACGGGCGGTGGTCAACGAGCGAGCCGAGTGGCTCCGAGCCCAGGGCGCCGAGATCGAGAGCGGGCCGGAGGAATATTCGTATGTGCCTGGTTATTACGCCGTGTTCTTTTACGATCCCGACGGCATCAAGCTGGAAATCGTGCACGTACCCGGCCTAGCGGCCTGAAGAAAGGAGAGCTGGCATGTCGACCCCCCAGGGGATGCCGAACTTCCCGGCGGGCGCGCGCCTGCCCGTCCCGGGCAACGCGGAGTTCTTGCTCTACGCCGTGATCGAGATCACGCTGATCCTGATCTGGATCATCGCCGACAGCGTCAACACCAACCAGTGGTGCATCTTCACGGTCGCCCTGACGGCGTTCTACATCCTGAGCCGCGGCATCGCGAAGGCGAGCCGCGTCCTCGAGCAATAGCTAGCTCGGCAGCGCCGGCTCGAACCTGAGCTTCGCGCCCTCACGCGGGACTGCCGTCGGGTAGTCCCGCGTGAGGCAAGCGCGGCAGAGGTCGCTCGGCGGCCGCCGGGTCGAGGCCTCGAGCCCTTCCAGCGACAGATAGGCGAGCGAGGTGGCGCCGATGTGCTCGCGGATCTGCTCGATCGTCCGCGAGCTCGCGATCATCTCGTCCTCGGCAGCCAGGTCGATCCCGTAGAAGCACTGGCCGACGACCGGCGGCGCCGAGACGCGCACGTGCACCTCGGCGGCCCCGGCCTCGAACAGCAGCTCGACGATCTTGCGCGTCGTGTTGCCGCGGACGATCGAGTCGTCGACGGCGACCACGCGCTTGCCCGCGACCTCGGCGAGCGGGTTGAACTTCAGCTTCACGCCCTGCTCGCGCAGGCCCTGGTCGGGCTGGATGAAGGTGCGCCCGACGTAGCGGTTCTTGATCAGGCCCTCGCTGAACGGGATCCCGGTCGCGCGCGAGAAGCCGATCGCGGCCGGCGTGCCCGAGTCGGGGATCGGCAGCACCAGGTCGGCCTCGACCGGCGCCTCGGCGGCGAGCCGCTCGCCCATGCGCAGCCGCGCGCCGTGCACCTCGACGCCGTCGAGCCGCGTGTCCGGCCGCGCGAGGTAGAAGAACTCGAAGATGCAGAGCGCCCCGTGCTCGGCCGGCTCGACCGCCTGCAGCGAGCGCACGCCGTGCTCGTCGATCAGGACCAGCTCGCCGGGCGCGAGCTCGCGCTCCAGCTCGGCGCCGACCAGGTCGAGCGCGCAGGTCTCGGAAGCGAGGATCCACTCGCCCTGCTCGCCGCGGCCGAGGCAGAGCGGCCGGAACCCATGCCGGTCGCGGAAGCCGATCAGCGTCCCGTTCGAGAGCGCGACCACCGAGAACGCGCCCTCGAGCCGGGCCATCGCACCGGCGACCGCCTCCTCGAGCGGCGCCTCGTCGCTTGCGATCAGGGCAGCGATCAGCTCGGTGTCGGAGGTCGTGCCCAGCGTGATGCCCTCCGCCATGAGCTCCTCGCGCAGTTCCGTCGCATTGACGAGGTTGCCGTTGTGCCCGAGCGCGACGGTGCGCCCGCGCCCGCGCTGGATCAGCGGCTGCGCGTTCGCCCAGAGCGTCGAGCCCGTGGTCGAGTAGCGCGTGTGGCCGATCGCGGTGTCGCCGTGGAGGCCGCGCAGCTTCTGCTCGTCGAAGACCTGCGTGACGAGGCCCATGTCGCGCAGCACGGTCAGGTGGCCGTGGTCGGAGACGGCGATCCCGGCCGACTCCTGGCCGCGGTGCTGCAGGGCGAAGAGGCCGAAGAAGGTCACGCGCGCGACGTCCCGCTCGGGGGCGCGGATGCCGAAGACGCCGCACATCAGACGACCGTCCCGAGCTTGCGCAGCTGCGGCCAGTCGGGCTGCTCGCCGGCCAGGATGACGGAGCCGTGCCGCGCGTCGCCCGCCGCTTCGAAGACGTGGCCGCTGAAGACCGAGGCCTCGGCGAGCGCGTGCGCGAGGCCGCCCGCGCCGACGTCATGGACGAGCGAGAGCCGCGACGCGTTCCGCCAGAGCCAGCCGATCAGCTCGACGTCGTCGCCCTCGGCCAGCCAGACCGCGTCGCCCGCCCGCCAGCCGCGCGGCACCTCGCGCACGTCCGGCACGAGGCCCACGCACCCGACGACCGGCGTCGGCGGAATCGCCCGTCCGTCGGTCTCGTTGTAGAGGGACACGTTGCCCGAGACGACCGGAACCCCGAGCGCCTCGGCCGTCTCCGCGATGGCCTCGATCGCCTCCGCCAGCTCCCAGCCGATCTCGGGCTTCTCCGGGTTGCCGAAGTTGAGGCAGTCGGTCAGCGCGAGCGGCTCGCCCCCGGCGCACGCCACGTTGCGCGCCGCGCCGAGCACCGCCGAGCGTCCCGCCTCCCGCGGGTCGCGGCAGCCCGGCGGCGGCCCGTCCAGCGAGACCGCGAGCGCCCGCCACGAGGGCCGCAGCCGCAGCACCGCCGCGTCCAGCCCCGGCCGGCGCACGGTGCGCGAGAGGACGAGCTGGTCGTATTGCTGGTAGATCCAATCCTTCGGTTCCAGGTTGACCGGGTCGACCTCGGCCCGCGGGCGCGCGGCCTCGAGCCGGTCGACCTCGTAGCGCGGGCACTCGTCGGTGAGCAGCGCCGCCGGGATCTCGCCGACGAGCTCGTCGTCCCAGAAGGCGCGCAGCTCGCCGGTCTCGGTCACCTTGCCGATCGCGGCGTGGTGGAGCTCCCAGCGCGCGAGCACCGCCTCGACCTCCGCGAGCCGCTCGGGCCGGACGACGGCGACCATCCGCTCCTGACTCTCGGAGATCATGATCTCCCACGGCTCCATCCCCTCCTCGCGGAGCGGGACGCGGTCGAGACGGACGTCGACGCCCACGTCGCGCGCCATCTCGGCAAGCGAGGAAGCGAGCCCGGCCGCGCCGCAGTCCTGCAGCGACTCGACGAGCCCTGCCTCGACCAGCTCGAGCGAGGCCTCGATCAGCTTCTTGCCCGTGAAGGGGTCGCCGACCTGGACGGTCGGGCGCTTGTCCGCGTCGTCCTCGCCGAGCTCCTGGCTTGCAAGCACCGAGGCGCCGCCGATCCCGTCGCGGCCGGTGGTGGCGCCGTAGAGGACGAGCAGGTTGCCGACCCCTCGCGCGCCCGCGCGGGTGACCCTCTCCGCGGGGAGGAGGCCGACGCACATCGCGTTGACGAGGCAGTTGCCGGCGTAGGCCGCGTCGAAGACCGCCTCGCCGCCGACCGTCGGCACGCCGACGCAGTTCCCGTAGTGGCCGATCCCCGCCACCGCGCGCCGGAAGCTCCAGTCGGGCGCGCCGAAGCGCAGGCCGTCGAGCAGCGCCACCGGCCGCGCGCCCATGGCCACGATGTCGCGCAGGATCCCGCCGACGCCCGTGGCCGCGCCCTGGAACGGCTCGACCGCTGAGGGATGGTTGTGCGACTCGACCTTGAAGGCGACCGCCTCGCCCTCGCCGAGGTCGATCACGCCCGCGTTCCCGCCCGGCCCCTGCAGCACGCGCTC
>Ga0207706_10004001_pt1 | contig 13958 bp, 8 predicted proteins | sample KBSC53metaG_FD_184318 | JGI IMG/M metagenome (GOLD analysis project Ga0207706, IMG submission 184318) | Corn rhizosphere microbial communities from Kellogg Biological Station, Michigan, USA - KBS C5-3 metaG (SPAdes) (version 2) | ecosystem: Host-associated > Plants > Roots > Rhizosphere > Soil ... | reverse complement strand
GTCGCGGATGTCGAAGCGGATCAGGGCCAGGTTCGGATCATTCTTGCCGCCCGGGAACCATGCCTCCACGGGTTTGGACCAAAGCTTGTCGATCATAGCGGGATCGTCGCTCTCGCGGATCTCGCCGGCGAGGCAGGCGAAATAGTCGTGACCCTTGCTGACGAATTGCGCCATGGCTGCACCGCCCCGGATCAGGCGGTTGTCCTTGGCGACGAAGAACCAGAGGGTGTCTACCTGATCCTCATCCAATTGCGCCGTCAGCGGCTCGCTATGCTCTCCATTCAGCCCCACCATCACGAAGGGGCTGCGGGCCATGTGCTTCCACAGATCCTTCTTGAGCTGATCGACGTCGGCCACGCGTATTCTCCCATTACCGATTGGCTACTCTCAACTGTCACGGCAGGCCTTCGTTCAACGACAGAGGATCCAAAGGCGCTGAAAGCATCGTCAGGGAAGTGCGTAGCGGGGGACTTCTTTAACTGCGGTCCCGGCCATGATAGTTTGGCGGTGAGCAAGCTTCCGCACACCAGTGAGGCCGACCGCGATGACGGGGGCAGGGGAGACTGAGAGCAAGTGGCGGCTTCCGGCCGCGCTTCCCGCGTCGCTGCCGTTCGCGGCGGAGAAGGTGAGAACTGTCTGGCTGACCCTTCTTGCGTGCGTCGTGGTGGTGCAGCTGATGGGGCTCGGCTACGTCCTTTTCGACGCGTACCGGGTCAATCCTGCCTACCGGGCAATAGGCCTCTCAACCGACTTCGATGATCACGATCGGCCCGAAGTAAAGCCGGTGCGCGCTGATGCGGCGGCCGCGGGCTTAAGTGAGGGTGACCGGATCACGTCCGTTTCCGGCAAGTCCGTGGGTCCCGATCCCAGCGCATTTTCGATTGCACGCGCGCTTCTTGCGGTCCGTGGCGACTTAGTGACCATAGGCGTCCGCAAACCCGACGGGCGTGCCTTGTCGGTGCGGCTCAGTCGCTCCTCTCGCGCCCCATTCATCGTGGAGCCAAATCCCCTCTCGGTGAACCTGCGCATGGCGGTGCGGTTGGTCTCCACGCTGCTGTCTTCGGCCGCACTGCTCGCGTCGAGCCTGGTGCTGTTGCTGCGCCGTCCTCGCGATCCTGAAGCGGTGCTGTTCGGCTTGGGCTTCCTCGCGGCCGCGGCGGCGGTCGATCCGCCGCTGCTGATGTGGATGTCGGTCGGGACCGGATGGGTCGTGAATGTCTTCACGGGCATCTGGTGGATGGCGATGACGATCGCCTTCGCCGCCTTTCCGGATGGGCGCTTCACGCCGCACTGGCTGCGTTGGTCGCTGCTGGGGGCGCCGCTGCTCGGGCTTATCCTGGCATTCGATGGCCTAGGAGACTTTATCGGCCTGATCGTCGGCGTGGCCGTGCCGCTGATGCTGCTCGCAGGGCAGATCTTACGTTATCGCCGCCTGGAGCCCGGCGCAAAAAGGCAGCAGATCAAGTGGGCTGCGCTGGGTTTCGTGGCCGGCTTTCTGTTGGTGGGCGCAGCACTCGCCATGTCGCTGGTCCATTATGATGCGTGGCCGGCGAAGGCGCGCGGAATATGGCTGCTCGCCACTGTAACCCTCTTCAACCTGGGCTTCGCCATTCTCCCGCTCGGGCTTCTCATCTCGCTCATGCGATTTCGCTTATGGGATGTGGACCGGATCATATCGCGCTCGGTCTCCTATGCTTTGGTAAGCGGGGCTATCGGGTTGTTGTGGGCGCTGCTCTCCGACGTCGCAAAGCAGATTGTCGCTTCGCTATTCGGGGAGGGCCACTCGATGATCGGCCTGGCGTTGGGTGCGATCGTGGCGGCGGGGGTATTCGGTCCGACGCAGAAGTTGGTGCAGCGCTGGTCGAAGCGGCGCTTCAATCCCTCGAGCGCCGACCTGGATCGGTTGCCTGAGCGGCTGCGGATCTGGCGCGAGCATTGCGATCCGGCCGAGCTAGCCGCGCGAACGTTGGACGTTGCGATGCGGGCGCTCCACGCCTCCGCCGGCGCGGTGTTTGTGCGCACTCCAACGGGGCGCGATCTTCTTGCCAGCCGCAGCGCCAAGGGCGTCGACGATGATCTGGTCGGATCGGCGGCAACCGGGACGCCCGTCGGGGCTCATGTCGTTCATCTTGAGAACCAGGACGGGCTGGCCGGCTGGCTTATCCTCTCGCCACGCGAAGACGGCACGCGCTTTCCGAAGTCCGAGCTTACAGCGCTTTCGGCCGCGGCGGCGCCGATTGCAGAGGCGTTACGGATTGCATCCGCCGGCGGAGGGCGAGGCGATGCTGTCCTCAGCCTGCTCGATGAGGTGCAGCAGCGTATATCCCGTCTGGAGCAGGGGCGCGTCCGTCCCACATGAACCCGCTCGACGGGTAGGGCGGCAAAAAAAGAGGTTCGCTTGGACAAGCCGCGCGAACCCCAAGGGAGGATCAGTGTAAATCGAAACGGGCGCCGACCGGAGCGCGGAGACCGTGCGAGTGATAGCGCGGCCGGTCCGATACTCCTCGCTGGTTTTTACTCCTGCGAGTGCTTTGCACCTGTATTGTCGGACAAGTATCATAGGCGACAGGCTGCTGCAAGCCCTGCAGGAAAGGAGTGAAGAGCGAAGCGGCGCTGATTGCGGCGCGCGCACTGCCCTGCTACCCATATGTCTGAGTAAAGCGCGCTGCGCTTCGCAAGCCATGGAGAGAATGAATGCCCCTATCGCTGGTTCAATATGCCGACGCGCAGGGGGCACGGCATGTCGCGGCGATCAGCGACGGCGCAGCCGCACGGCAGGTGCAGTCGGTCGCGACCGTGCTCGAACTGGCCCAGGCCGCGCTGGCAGCTCGCCATACGATTGCGGAGCAGGTGGCGGCGCAGGGGTTGGGGGAAGCGGTCGATCTCGCTTCGGTTCGCTTGCTGGCGCCGATCGATCATCCCGATCCCGCGCATCTGTACCTGACCGGAACCGGTCTTACGCATCTTGGCTCGGCCGAGGGGCGCGACAAGATGCATCGCGCCGCCGTCGAGAATCCCGCGCCGACCGATTCGATGAAGATGTTCCTGATGGGGGTTGAGGGCGGAAAGCCCGGCGCTGACGCGGTCGGCGTTCAGCCCGAATGGTTCTACAAGGGTGACGGCTCGAGCCTGGTCGCGCCGAACCAGCCGCTGCGCTCGCCCGAATTCGCGCTCGACGCAGGCGAGGAGCCTGAGATTGCCGGCATCTATCTGATCGACGCGGACGGCATGCCGGTGCGGCTTGGCTTCGCGCTGGCTAACGAATTTTCGGATCACGTCACCGAACGCGGCAATTATCTGTGGCTGGCGCATTCGAAGCTGCGCAACGCGGCACTCGGTCCCGAACTGCTGCTGGGCGACCTGCCCGCGGATGTTCGCGGGGCCAGCAGGATCCTGCGCGACGGCGAAACAATCTGGGAAAAGCCCTTCCTTTCAGGAGAGGCGAACATGTCGCATTCGATCGCCAATCTGGAGCATCACCATTTCAAATATGGGCTGTTCCGTCGGCCGGGTGACATCCACGTCCATTTCTTTGGCACCGCGACCCTGTCGTTCAGCGATGGGGTGCGCACGCAAGCCGGCGACATCTTCGAGATCGAGGCGGCGCCTTTCACGCTGCCGGTACGCAATCCTATCGCGATCGACGCACCGGCGCCGGTTGCTGTTCGTAAGATATGAAAACGGCCCGCGCATTGCGCGGGCCGCCGAGTAATAAGACTTAAGGGCGGGCAATCGCCCGCCCTTAGCTTATTTGAGATCGAGCACGACCACGGACTTGGCCGGCAGCGTCACGGTCAGCGTGTCGCCCTTTACGTCAGCGCCCGAGAAGGGCTGTGGCGTAAGCGTATTGGGACGATCGAAGCTGTTATAGGCATTCATCACCGGAGCGGTGAGGATCGTACCACCCGCGCTGGTGGCGGTCAGGCCGGCCAAGGTGGCGCTCACCGTTACAGCCTTGTTCGGATCGAGATTGGCGAGGCCGACATGGACCTGGCCCGCGCTGTCGCGCACCGCCGAAGCGCTGACCGACGGCATCGTCCACTCGCCATGATTGTACCAGGGTGACTTGAGCTCGATCGGCAGGCTGGTTGCGTCCTGCCAGGGCTTGTACATCTTGAAGACGTGATAGGTGGGCGTCAGCACCATCTTCGGCCCATCGGTCAGGATCATCGCCTGCAGCACATTCACCATCTGCGCGATGGCGGTCATCTTCACGCGATCAGCATGCTTGGCGAAGATGTTGAGGTTGATCGCCGCGACAAGCGCATCGCGCAGGCTGTTCTGCTGGAACAGGAAGCCCGGATTGGTGCCGGGTTCGACATCATACCAGGTGCCCCATTCGTCGACGACCAGCCAGACACGCTTTTGCGGATCATATTTGTCCATGACCGCGGAATGTTTGCTGATCAGCTCTTCCATCTTGAGCGTCTTGCTGAGCGTCATCGCCCAGTCATTCTCTTCGAACTGGGTGGCGGAGCCTTTATGCGCCCAGCTCTGTGGGACAGTGTAGTAATGGAGCGTGATGCCGTCGATCTGCTTGCCGGCGAGGCGCATCATCGTGTCGGTCCACTCATAATCGTCGCTATTCGCGCCGCTGGCGAACTTCATGATGCGCGTACCGGCGGGCGCCTTGATAAAGGTGGCATAGCGGCGCGTGACGTCGGCCGCATATTCGGCGCGCATCTCGCCGCCGCAGCCCCACAATTCGTTGCCGATGCCGAAATAAGGCAGCTTCCAAGCAGCCGGGTGGCCGTTGGCGGCGCGCTCCTTTGCCAGCGTCGAGCCGGTCGGGGAGGTCATATACTCGATCCACTCCGCCATTTCGCGCGGAGGTGCGTTACCGACATTCCCTGAAACGTAAGGCTGCGCCCCGATCAGATCGACGAAGTCCATATATTCGTGCGTGCCGAAGCTGTTCGGCTCGGTCACACCGCCCCAATGGGTGTTGACCTTGACTGGCCGCTTCGCGCGCGGGCCGATGCCTTCGCGCCAGTGATATTCGTCGGCGAAGCAGCCGCCCGGCCAGCGAACCACGGGCACGCTGAGCGCCTTGAGTGCATTCACGACATCGGTGCGGTAGCCGCGCACGTTGGGAATTTTCGAGCCGGGGCCGACCCAAATACCTTCATAAATGCCATGGCCGAGATGTTCGGCGAACTGGCTGAAGACCTCACGGTTGACATGCGCGCCCGGCTGGTCGGCATGGATGGTGATGCTGGCCGGCTCCGCCGCGGGCGCTTGTGCGGCCGCGCCGCTGGCGAGTGCCGCTGCGATGAGCGCGCCGCCAACCGATGCTCGCAGAATTCCACGTAAATAGCTGCCCATACGGCCCTCCCTTTACTTGATTATAAGACAGGCGTTTACTTGTCGGACAATTCGCGTAGCGTGGGAGCAAAGGCTGATCAAGCGACAACCGCTCGACAAAAGAGCGCGCACTTCGCATTAAGTTTCCGGGAGAGGGGGACAGACGTGGCGCAGCGAGACAAGTCCGAGACGATCGCTTTACCGATTCCGCGCAAAGGATCGAAACGCGTGCACGGCTCGATCGCGCATGACCTGGGCGTGGCGATCCTGACAGGGCAATATGCGCCTGGCGACCGGCTTCCCGGCGAGATCGAATTCAGCGAGCAGCTCAAGGTATCGCGCAGTGCTTATCGGGAAGCCGTCCGCATTCTTGCGGCGAAAGGCCTGGTTGAAAGCCGCCCCAAGACCGGCACGCGCGTCAGCGATCGCAGCCGCTGGAACGTGCTCGATCCGGACGTTCTGGGTTGGAGCTTTGCATCCGAACCCAGTGAGGAATTCATCCGAGACCTATTCGAGCTGCGGATGATCGTCGAACCCGCCGCAGCGGAGCTGGCGGCGATCCGCCGCAACGGAGCGGATCTCGCGCACATGGGCCATGCGCTAGGCGAAATGGCGCGGCTGGGGCTCGCGACAGAGGAGGGGCGCGCCGCCGATCAGCAATTCCACCATGCAATATTGGAAGCGGCACGCAACGCGCCGCTGATCGCGCTGTCGAGCTCGATCGCGGCCGCGGTGAGTTGGACGACCATCTTCAAACAGCGCAAGCGCAAGCTGCCGCGGGATCCATTGCCCGATCATCGGATCCTTTATGATGCGATCGCGGAAGGAAATCCTGCTGCGGCCCGAAAGGCGATGACCGAACTGGTCAGGCTGGCGCTCGAGGATACGGAGTTATCGCTACGCGCTTAGCGGGCTGTTGAAAAAGGCCCAATCACCAATTGCTCTTGGTCATCTCCGCGCAGGCGGGGATCCATAAGCTCGACGTTCCGACAGACGCACATCGTCAGAGATTACGGATTCCCGCCTGCGCCGGAATGACGGATACATTTTCAACAGGCAGCCAGAGCTTAATCGTCTAGTGATTGTCGCGCGGCAGGCCCTTGGTCTGTGCAATGCGCTGGTATTTTTCGCTGCCTTCCAGGATCGCACCCGTATTCATCTGGCCGACCACGGCGCGCTGTATCTCCTGCCAAGGCGTCTGAGATTCAGGGTAGGCATAGCCACCTTGAGCGTCCAGTTCCGCACGACGGCGGGCCAGCTCGGTATCATCCACCAGCATGTCCGCGCGACCTTGCCGCAGGTCGATCCGCACCCGATCGCCGGTGCGCAATAACGCCAGGCCGCCATTGGCGGCCGCCTCGGGCGAGGCATTGAGGATCGACGGGCTGCCGCTCGTGCCTGACTGGCGGCCGTCGCCGATGCAGGGCAGCGCATGTACGCCGTCTTCGATGAGATATGCCGGCGGCCGCATGTTCACGACCTCGGCTGCGCCGGGATAGCCGATCGGCCCGGCGCCTCGCATGAACAGGACCGTCTCGGGCGTGATGCCGGTCGCCGGATCGTCGATCCGGTGGTGGTAATCTTCGGGGCCGTCGAACACGACCGCCGGGCCCTCGAAGGCTTCAGGATCGTCCGGATTTGCCAGGTAGCGGTTGCGGAATTCGTCGGAGATCACGCTGGTCTTCATGATCGCAGCGTCGAACAGATTGCCGGACAGAACGATGAAGCCGGCATCGGTCTTCATCGGATTGTCGAACGAACGGATGACGCGCTCATCCTCGATTGTTGCATCACGACAGTTGTCGCCGATCGAGCGGCCGTTCACCGTGATCGCGTTTTCGCGGATCAGGCCCTGCTTCATCAGCTCGGCCACGACCGCGGGCACCGATCCGGCGCGATAATAATCTTCGCCCAGATATTCGCCGGCAGGTTGCAGATTGACCAGCAGCGGCACCTTGTGGCCGTAGGTCTGCCAATCGCTCAGATCAAGCTCGGCGCCGACATGGCGTGCGATCGCGGCGAGGTGGATCGGAGCGTTGGTTGATCCACCGATCGCGCTGTTGACGACGATCGCGTTGAGAAAGGCGTCGCGCGTCAGGATGTCGGACGGCTTCAGATCTTCGCGCACCATAGCGACGATGCGCAGGCCGGTACGATAGGCGGACTCCTGGCGGTCGCGATAAGGCGCCGGGATAGCCGCGGTGCCGGGCAGCATCATGCCCAGCGCTTCGGCCAGGCTGTTCATCGTGCTGGCCGTGCCCATCGTGTTGCAGAAGCCGGTCGACGGAGCAGAAGAGGCGACGAGCTTGATAAAGCCCTGCGCGTCGATTTCGCCGGTCGCGAGCATCTCGCGTGCCTTCCACACGATCGTGCCCGATCCGGTCCGCTCGCCCTTGAACCAGCCGTTGAGCATCGGCCCGACCGAAAGCGCGATCGCCGGGATGTTCACCGTCGCCGCCGCCATCAGGCAGGCGGGCGTGGTCTTGTCGCAGCCCGTGGTCAGCACCACGCCGTCGAGCGGATAGCCGTACAGTGCCTCGACGAGACCAAGATAGGCCAGGTTGCGGTCGAGCCCCGCGGTCGGGCGCTTGCCGGTCTCCTGGATCGGATGGACCGGAAATTCGATCGCGATACCACCCGCCTCGCGAATGCCTTCGCGGATACGCTCGGCCAGTACGAGGTGGTGGCGGTTGCAGGGCGAAAGGTCAGAACCTGTCTGGGCGATGCCGATGATCGGCTTGCCCGACTGCAGTTCCTCCAAGCTCAAGCCGAAGTTCAAGTAGCGCTCCAGATAGAGCGCAGTCATATCGACGTTGGCCGGATTGTCGAACCAAGCGCGAGAGCGGAGCTTGGTGCCCTGGGACGGGCTGGAATCAGTCATGACAGGCTTTCACTAATGGAGACGCAGAGGCTGACGAGGTGGGCTTCGGATTTGAATGGGTTCCGCCCGCCGCTGTCACACAGCTTTGCCGCAACCAAGCGGCCAGGGCAATTGCCGCGCAGACGGCTTGGGCATCGGATCCCCCTCTCCACACAATCCTTTTCTTATCGCCCTGTCTCGTGGCACGTACTTGCATTGACGTAACGGCCGCGCCTTTATACTCAGACAAAATAAGAAACAATAACCCATCGGCTATGGCCGATGCAGCGAGGGAATGCGTATATGGCCGGACCGGCTGGCTCAACGTCTCACACCGTCGGCGCGGCGACCGACCCATCCGTCTACCGGCCGGCACTCACTTTGCTGGCGACGCTCTTCTTCATGTGGGGCTTCATCACGGTCATCAACAATACGCTGCTGCCGCATCTGCGGAGCGTGTTCGATCTCAACTACACGCAGACGACGCTGATCGAAAGCGTGTGGTTCATCGCCTACTTCGTCGCCTCGATTCCCTCCGCCAAGCTGATCGAGCGCATCGGCTATCAGAAGAGCCTGGTGGTGGGTCTGCTGATCATGGCGGCAGGCGCGCTGGGCATGGTGCTCGCGGCAAGCCTGCCGTCCTACGGCGTGACCTTGGTCATGTTGTTCGTGATCGCAAGCGGGATCACGCTGCTGCAGGTCGCCGCCAACCCTTATGTGGCAGTGGTCGGTCCTCCGGCGACTGCGTCCTCGCGGCTCAACCTCGTTCAGGCGCTCAATTCGGCGGGAACGATGCTCGCGCCCTTGTTCGGGGCCTATTTGATTCTTGGCCGCTCGGTGGGCGGTACGGTCAAAGAAGGCACGGTGCTGACGCCTGCGCAGCGGCTCGCCGACGCGCATTCGGTGGTACTGCCCTACGTCCTGGTTGCGGTCGTGCTCGCCATTCTCGCGGTGGTCATTGCGCGTTTCCCGCTGCCCGCGATGGGCTCGGCAACGAGCCGCGTGGCCAAGGAAGAGCGCAAGCATCATTCGCTTTGGCGCCACCGCAATCTGGTTTTTGGTGTGCCCGCGATTTTCATCTACCTGATCGCGGAAATCGGCGTGGCCAACCTCTTCGTGAACTTCGTGAGCCAGCCCACCATCGCCAACCTTACGCATGAGCAGGCCGGCCGTTATCTCACCTTCCTGTGGGGCGGTATGATGGTGGGCCGGTTCGTCGGCTCCGCGATCATGCAAAAGGTTCGCGCCGAAACCGTGCTGGCAGCCTTTTCGATCGGGGCTTTCGTGGTGATGGTGATCACCGTGTTCGCGCACGGCCCCGTCGCCATGTGGTCGCTGATCCTCGTGGGCTTGTTCCACTCGATCATGTTCCCGACGATCTTCACGCTCGGCATCAAGGGCCTCGGCCCCCTGACTGAAGAAGGATCGGGCCTGCTGATCATGGCAATTGCGGGCGGCGCACTGGTCATCGTGCAGGGCAAGCTGGCCGATGCTTACGGCCTGCAATGGTCGTTCCTGCTCACCGCTGCGTGCGAGTTGTACGTCCTGTTCTACGCCCTGTGGGGCGCGAAGCCGACCCACGCGCTCGCGGATGTAACCCCCACCGACTCCTGAGCTATCGACGGCCTCTGCACCGTATTCGGGTAGAGGCCGTCGCATCGCTCCATTGAAATCCTCTCAGCTGATATTTGGAGACGCCGGTCAGCGCTGTGCAGCCCGGCGCTCGCTGCAATCACGCAACTATATCAACCACCGCGGCAGGATCGACCGCGCGCTTGTAGCCCCAGTCCGTCTTGATCGGCGCGCCGCCCTGCGCAACGGAGTCCAGGATGGCCGTGATCAGGCGCATGTCCTGCAGACCTTCCTCGCCGGATGAGACGAGCGGCGCCTTGCCGCGTACGACATCGGCCATCCAATCCATCTCGCGCGCGAACTGATCGATCTCCGCTATTTCAATTTCGGTGAATTTGCCCCCGTCGACCATGCGGATATGATTTCCGCCGTAGAAGCAGCCGGGATCGGCCTGGATGCGCGCTTTCTCGCCCCACACCTCATACGACATGGTCGCATTGTAGTTGAATGAGGTCGATCCGTTGCAGATTGCGCCCGACGGAAATTTGAACTGCCAGCAAATCATGTCGTCGACGGAGCGGAAGCGAGGATCATTCTTGTCGGTGCTCGCCCATGCGCGCACCTCGATCGGCTCCTCATTGAGGATGTAGCGCGAAGCGTTGATCCCATAGATGCCCATGTCCCCCAGCGCACCGCTGCCCGCCAGCGTCTTGTCGACGCGCCACGCGTCAGAGGGATCGTTGGTGTTAGCCTGACGCCCCATATCGGTCACGAATACCCGCGGCTTGCCGATCGCGCCCGAGCGTACGCGGCGCATCGCTTCCAGATTCTTGGGTTCGTAGTGGCAGCGATAGGCGATCATCAGCTTCCGATCCGCCCTCTTGGCGGCGGCGATCATCGCCTCGCAATCGGCGACGCTGGTGGCCATCGGCTTTTCGCACAGCACATGCTTGCCCGCCTTCAGCGCGCGGATCGTATATTCGGCGTGCATGCTGTTGGGCAGCACGATGTAGACGACCTGGATGCGGGGATCCTTCGCGATGCGGTCATAGTCGTCATAGGAATAGATGGCGTCGGCGGGCAGCCCTTCGGCGGCGGCGATGCGCTTGGCCTTGTCCGGATGGCCGCTGACCACCGCCACAAGCTTGGCGCTCTTCGCATTGCGCAGCCCCGGAATGATCTGCCCCTGGGCGAGCTTGCCGAGACCAACCACTGCGAAGCCGATCTTCTGCTCTTTGGGCAGAGTGGGACGGTCCAGTGCCTTGGCTTCGGCGGCTGCCAGGGCTGCAGCCCCAGCGACGCTGAGCTCGATCAACGTGCGACGGGAGATTTCCTTGGGCATCCGTTCCTCCTTATCTTCGACTATCGTATAGGATCGACTATCGTATAGGATATTGCATAACCTCATAAGCGCGTATGTTTGCGCTAACAACGAAACGATGGTCGTAGGAGAGAGACGATGCGGCGGGCTGCGAGCGCGATTATGGTTTTATGCGGCGGCACCCTGCTTGCAGCTGCCTCGCCGCCGGCGAGGCCACCGGTCACCTCAGTCTCGCACCTCGCGGTCTACGCTGCCGATCCCGCGAAGAGCGAGGCATTCTACGTCCACGACCTCGGTGCGGTAAAAATGGCCGACCCCGAAAATCCTGCGGGCGCACGCTATTATTTCAGCCCGACCCAGTTCGTGGAGGTGTTGCCGATCCCGGCGGGCTACACTTCGATGAACCGCCTCGACCATGCCGCCTTCAACACCGCCGACGCGGAGGCGATGCGCGTCTACCTCAAATCGAAGGGCGTGAAGGTCCCCGCACGGGTTGAAAGTGCAAGCGATGGAAGCCGCTGGTTCGATGTGGCCGACCCGGAAGGGGCCAAGGTCCAGTTCGTTCAGCCCTCTGCCAACCCTCCGGCGATCGCGGCCAATCCGCTGTCGAACCATATTATCCACGTCGGCTTCATCATCCATAATCGCGCCAATGAAGATGCCTTCTGGCGCACCATCCTCGGCTTTCGTCCTTATTGGTTCGGCGGCATGCGCGACGACCATCCGACGTGGATCTCCCTCCAGGTACCGGACGGCACCGACTGGCTGGAATATATGGTGGTCGGAACAGCCGATACGGTCGGCATACCGCCGACGATGAAGGCCGCAGACCTGGGCGTGCTCAACCATTTCTCGCTCGGCGTGGCTAACACGCGCGATGCCTACACGTTGCTGTGGAATGGCGATCGGCTGCAGGGGCAGAGCCAGACACCCAAGATCGGGCGTGACGCCAAGTGGCAGCTCAACCTGCTCGACCCCGATGGGACGCGCGCCGAGATCATGGAATTCCATGCAATCGGGAAGCCCTGCTGCTCGCCCTTCACGGCGCCCGATCCGGAAAAATAACCCAGTTATTCGAAGGAGTGAGAATGAGGACCAAGCTGCTCGCGGGGGCATTGCTCGCCGCGCCGGTCATGGCATCGGCTGCCACCACATCGGTCTTCACGACGGTGCCGAACGATCCCGGTGCTGTTCTGGTCAAGGGCGTAGGAGACGGCCGCGCCGATGATACAGCTGCGATCCAGGCCGCGATCAATCAGGCGGCGGGGCAGGGGCCGGGCGTGCGCGGAGGCGTCGTCTTCCTGCCTTCAGGCCGCTATCGGGTCAGCCGTTCGATCATTGTGCCGCCGGCGGTGCGCATTTTCGGCGTCGGCAAGACGCGGCCGACCGTCCTGCTCGGGCCGAACACGCCAGGCTTCACCAAGGGTGTTGCCACGATCTTCGTGTTCAGCGGCAGCGATCAATATGGCAACAAGAAGCCGCCATTCCCGCCGCCCACCGCCGTGCCGTTCGATCCTAACCTGTTCGACGCCAATTCCGGCACCTTCTATTCCGCAATGGCGAATATCGATTTCGAGATCGGCGCGGGTAATGCCGGGGCAGTGGTAGCGCGTTTTCACGTCGCGCAGCACACCTTCCTGAGCCACATGGACTTCAATCTGGGGTCAGGCCTGGCGGGGGTCTATCTCGCGGGCAACGTGATGGAGGACGTCCATTTCCATGGCGGCCGCTACGGTATCATCAGCGAAAAGACCTCGCCCGCCTGGCAATTCACGCTGATCGACTCCTCATTTGACGGGCAGCGCGATGCCGCGATCCGCGAGCATGAGGTCGACCTGACTTTGGTCAACGTTTCGATCCGAAACACGCCGATCGGGATCGATATCGACGAGGGCTATTCGGACTCCCTGTGGGGGAAGGACGTGCGTTTCGAGAATGTATCGAAGGCGGCGGTGGTGATCAGCGCTGAGGACAGCGCCTTCACCCAGATCGGCTTCGAGAACGCAATCGCAGCCAACACGCCGACCTTCGCCCGCTTCCGCGAGAGCGGTAAGGCGCTGACCGGTCCATCCGCGCGCTATCGCGTGAAAGCGTTCAATTATGGCCTCGCGATTGAGTCGATCAATGCGATGGGGACCTTCCGCACCAATTGGCAAGCAGAGCCGCTGCGGACGCTCCCGCCGGCGAAGCGCGCTTTAGCCGCGCTGCCGTCCACCACGAGCTGGGCCAATGTCCATGACCTGGGCGTCAAAGGCGACGGCCAGACCGACGATACCGCCGCGCTGCAGAAGGCGATCGATGCGCACCGCGTCCTCTATTTCCCGCAGGGCCAATATAAGATCGGCGACACGCTGCGTCTGAAGCCCGACAGCGTACTGATCGGCCTTCATCCTTCGCGCACCTTGCTCTTCCTGCCCGAGAATTCGCCTAACTATGCCGGCCCGGGCACGCCCAAGGCGATGGTTGAGAGCGCCAAGGGCGGCAATGCGATCATGAGCGGCATCGGCATTTATACCGGCGTGACCAATCCGCGCGTGACCGGCCTGCTGTGGAAAGCAGGCGAAGCGTCGATGGTTTATGACGTCAAGTTCCAAGGCGGGGGCGGCACGCCGCGCGAATTTTCCGAGCGCTTGCCGGGTGCGCGCGTGGACGGCCAGAATCCCAGCCTCTGGGTGACCGATGGCGGCGGCGGCACCTTCGCCAATATCTGGATGCCGCATCCTTATGGCTGGGCGGGGTTGTTCGTTTCGAACACCAAGACACCAGGGCATGTCTATGAGCTCTCGAACGAACATCATTTCCGCAACGAGATCGTGCTCGACGGGGTTGAGAATTGGGAATTCCTGGCGCCGCAGACCGAAGAGGAGGTGCGCGACAGTTCGGACGCCAACTCGCTCGACG
>Ga0207706_10004000_pt1 | contig 13965 bp, 11 predicted proteins | sample KBSC53metaG_FD_184318 | JGI IMG/M metagenome (GOLD analysis project Ga0207706, IMG submission 184318) | Corn rhizosphere microbial communities from Kellogg Biological Station, Michigan, USA - KBS C5-3 metaG (SPAdes) (version 2) | ecosystem: Host-associated > Plants > Roots > Rhizosphere > Soil ... | reverse complement strand
CGATGACACCGTCCCAGCCCATCTCGCCGCGCAGCCAGTCGCGCAGCAAGGGGATGTGCGCCGTCATCGGCACGCCGTTGAGATCGGTGAAGGCGGGCATCAGCGTCGCAACGCCGGCGCGCACCGCTGCTGCGAAGCCCGGCAGATGCACCTCGTGCAAGGTGCGCTCGGAGATGTCCACGGCGGCGTACTCCCGCCCTGCGGTGACTGCGCCGTATGCGACGAAATGCTTCGCGCAGGCGGCCAGCGAATCGGCCGATGACAGGTCTGCCCCCTGGAAGCCGCGCACCTTGGCCTGCGCGATGCGTGCGTTAAGCCAAGGGTCTTCGCCGGGTCCTTCCGCGGTACGGCCCCAGCGGGGATCGCGCGATACATCGAGCATCGGCGCAAAAGTCATCGCCAGGCCGTCGGCAGCGCCTTCGCGTGCAGCCTCTCGCGCCGTGCGCTCCCAGAGGTCTTCATCGAAGGTGCCGGCCTCCGCAAGCGGGATCGGAAAGAGCGTGCGATGGCCATGAATGATGTCCAGGCCGATCAGCAGCGGAATGCCGAGCCGCGACTTCTCGACGGCCAGTCGCTGCATCTCGTGCGTGTGACCGGCGCCGACCATGTTCAGCAGATTGCCGACGGTGCCGTCGATGATCGACTGCGTGGAGTCTCCCGCGAGCACCGGCCCGGTGACCGTGTAGCCGGAGGCAGTCATCGTCAGTTGACCCAGCTTTTCGGCTAGCGTCATCCGGGCCATGAGAGTATCGATGCGACTCATCAGGGATTTCGAATAGAACCCAGGGGGCCTAATGATGGCATGCTGCGGGCGAAGAGCCCTCAGCCGCGTGGCGTCGCCGATGATTCAGTGAAACCAAACGTGACACCCGGGACAACAACGAAAGGAACCGTTCGTGTTGATGGATGACAGGAACCCGAGGGCACTGGCAGCCCTGCCCGATGAAGCCTTGATCGACGCCGTGCAGCGGCAGACCTTCCGCTATTTCTGGGACGGTGCGGATGCCGACAGCGGCCTGGCGCTCGACCGCCGCACGCTCGTCAGCGCCACGGGCGAAGACCTGCCCGATGACAGGGTCGCGATCGGCGGCACGGGCTTCGGCATCATGGCCTTGATCGTCGCGGTGGAGCGCGGCTGGGTCACGCGGGACGCAGCGCTGGAGCGCCTGGGGCGCATGCGGGACGCCCTCTTTCGCGCCAGGCGCTACCACGGCGCCTTCCCTCACTTCATGGACGCAGCGAGCGGCGCGACGATCCCGATGAGCCCCAAGGACGACGCGGGCGATCTGGTCGAGACCTCGTTCCTCTGCATGGGCCTGCTCTGTGCGCGCCAGTATTTCAGCGAGGACACGGCCGCGGCGCGCCGGTTGCGCAGCGACATCGACACGCTGTGGCACGACGTCGAATGGAACTGGTTCACCCAGGGCGGACGGGACGTGTTGTATTGGCACTGGAGCCCGAACCACGGCTGGGCGATGAACCACGAAGTGCGCGGCTGGAACGAGTGCCTCATCACCTACCTGCTGGCGGCGGCCGCGCCGCGCCATGCGATCGATCCGCGGGTGTACCACCGCGGCTTTGCGGCGGGGGCCGGTTTCCTCAACGGCCGGTCGTACTACGGCATCGAGATACCGCTGGGCATGCCGTACGCCGGCCCGCTGTTCTTCACGCACTACTCGTTCTGCGGCCTCGATCCGCACGGCCTGAAGGATCGCTACGCCGATTACTGGGATCTCAACTGCCGCCACCTGCAGATCAACCGTGCACACTGCATCGCCAATCCTCATGGCCACCCGGGCTACGGCGAATCGTGCTGGGGCCTGACCGCCAGCGACGACCCCGACGGCTACCTCGCGCACGCCCCGGACGTCGACAACGGCACCATTTCGCCGACGGCCGCATTGGCCAGCCTGCCGTATGCGCCCACCGAGGTGATGCAGGTTCTGCGGCATTTCCTCACCGTGCATGGCACGCGCTTGTGGAAGGACTACGGCTTCGTCGATGCGTTCTGCGAACGGCGCGATTGGTTCGCAGAGACTTTTCTCGCCATCGACCAGGGCCCGATCGTCGTGATGATGGAGAACCATCGCACAGGCCTGCTCTGGAAACTGTTCATGAGCGTGCCCGAGGTGCAGGCCGGGCTGCACCGCCTGGACTTCAGCAGCCCGCACCTCGGGTCACCGGCACTGTGACATTCGGCGTGGCGAGTCATCAAGACCCGGCGTTCGAGTCCTGGCTCGACGGACAGCTCTCCCATTCGGCGAGCGCGATGCTGTCCAGCGTCTCGCCGGTGTCGATCGTCAAGCATCGCCCAGGCTTCGGCCAGACCATACGGCCGGTCGCCGGTGCCATCGTCGCCTCGCCGGTGCTCGGCAACTACGACCCTGACCCGGACTACTTCTTCCATTGGTTCCGGGATTCCGCCGTCGTCATCGATGCGCTGCGCCTGCTCTACGTCGAGCGACGCATCGGCGCCGAATCCCTGCAGCATCTGCGCGACTTCATCCGCTTCAGTCTTGCCTTGAACGCACTCGACGGCCGCGCGATTGCCGCGGTGCAGGACCGCAGGACGCGCGTGGCTCCCGAATTGCTGCAGTACCTGCGCGAGGACCATGAGCTCGCGGGCGTCCACGGCGATGCCGTCGCCGCCGAGACGCGGGTGAACCCCGACGGCACGCTCGATGTCCTGCGTTGGGCGCGCCCCCAGCACGACGGGCCGCCGCTGCGAGCGCTGGCGCTGCTGCGCTGGGTGGCCGGCGGGCACCTCGACGCGGCCCTGCTGGCCGAGGTCGCGCCGCTGATCCGCTTCGACCTCGGCTTCACGCTGCGCCACTGGCGCGAGCCGTCGTTCGACATCTGGGAGGAGGAAAGCGGCCATCACTACTACACGCTGCGCGTCTCGGCAGCAGCGCTGGCCGAAGGCGCGGCATGGCTGGAGGGCCTGGGCGACGCGGCGCAGGCGCAGCGCTGCCGGGAGGAGTCGCAGGCCGTGCTGCGCCTGCTCGATGGCTACTGGGTCGATGAGGAAGGCGCGACGCACGGCTACTACCGTTCGCGCGTGCTGGCCGATGGCCGGCCCAGTCCGAAGGCGCTGGACATCGCGGTGATCCTGTCGGCGATCCACAGCCTCGGCACCGAGGCCTCGCACAGCCCGGCCGATCTGCGCATGCAGGCCACGCTGGCGCGGCTCGACGCACTGTTCGACGCTGCCTATCCGATCAACCACGGCCGTGCCGCAGGCCGTGGCACGGCGATGGGCCGGTACGCCGGCGACGTGTACTGCTCAGGCGGCGCGTACTACTTCTCGACGCTCGGTGCCGCCGAGTTCTGTTTCCGCGCCGCGGCGCTGGGCGGCGATGCATGCCATGGGAACCAGTGGATGGAGCGCGGCGACGCCTACCTGGCCACCGTACGCACATACACGCCGGCCGGCGGTGATCTGTCGGAGCAGTTCGATCAGCACAGCGGCGCGCAGACCTCGGCGAAGCAATTGGCCTGGAGCCACGCCGCGTTCATTTCGTGTGTCTTCGCGCGCCGCATCGCGGCCGCCGCCTCTCAGGCATCGCGGTAACGATGAGCGCAAGGCCAGGCGACCCTGCCGAGCCGGCTGCAAGGACCGGCGTCTTCCGCCAGGTCGGCGAGCTGCTCGGCGCCTTGCGCGTATCCCCGGTCGCGAAAACGCTTGTCGCGCTGATGGGCGCGATCGTCGTGGTCGTCGCGCTCACGGCGTATGGGCAGATCGAGCTCAACAGCTGGAACAAGCCGTTCTACGACGCGATCTCGCGCCGCGACCTGAGCGAATTCATCGTGCAGGTCGGCGTCTTCGCGGTGATTGCGGGCGCGTTGCTGGTCTTGAACGTCGCGCAGCGGTGGCTCGGCGAAACCTTGCAACTGAAGCTGCGAAAGGCAGTGGTCAACGACCTGGTGGGGCTGTGGCTGCAGCCGCGCCGGGCGTTCTGGCTCCAGGCCAGCGGCCCGATGGGTGCCCACCCGGATCAGCGCATGCACGACGACACGCTGAAGCTGTGCGATCTGTCGGTCACCCTCGGCGTGGGCCTGCTGCAGGCCACGATGCTGTTCGGCAGCTTCGCGAGCGTGCTGTGGGTGCTCTCCAAGGACTTCAGCATCTTCTTCGACGGCCAGGACCATGTGTTGCCGGGCTTCATGTTGTGGGCGGCGATTGTCTATGCGGTGGCCGGGTCGCTGGTCACCTACTGGGTCGGCAACGGCCTGATCTCGCGCAACGCCGAGCGCTACGCGCGCGAAGGCGAATTGCGCTTCTCGCTGACGCGCATCAACGAGCATCTGGACGGCATCTCCCTGGCCGGTGGCGAGGCCGACGAGAAGCGTCGCGTCGCCATGCATTTCGGCGACGTGCTGCGCGCCACGTCGCGCGTGGTGCTCGGGCTGACCAACCTGACCTGGGTCACCGCGGGCTTCGGCTGGATCACCATCATCGCGCCGACGCTGGTGGCCGCACCGCTGTATTTCTCGGGGAAGGTTTCGTTCGGCGGCCTGATGATGGCTGCCGCGGCCTTCACGCAGGCGCAGTCGTCGCTGCGCTGGTTCGTCGACAACTTCAGCATCATTGCCGACTGGCGCGCCACGCTGCTGCGCGTGACCGACCTGCGCCGGATGCTGGCGTCCGATCTGGAGGCACGGGCGAGCGGCAGTCGCATCGCCTACGAGGAAGGCGAAGGCGGAACGCTCGCGATCGAAGCGCTGGAAGTTCGCTCCTGGAGCGGCCACGATCGGCTGGACGTTTCGGGCCTGGTCGTGCACCGCGGCCAGCGCGTGCTGATCCTCGGCACGCCGGGTGCCGAGAAGACGCTGCTGTTCCGCTCGCTTGCGGGCCTGTGGCCCTGGGGCTCCGGCACGGTGCGCCGGCCGGGAGGCGAGACGATCCACTACATGCCGCGCGGCACGCCCTACATTCCCCGCGGCACGCTGGCCGAAGTGCTGTCGTATGCGATGGAGCCGACGACCTATCCCAGAGATGCCATGGTGGCCGCGCTGGCAAGCGTGGGCCTCCAGCGCCTGGAACCCTTGCTTGACAGGAAGGGCCGCTGGGAAAGCGAGCTCAGCATGGACGAGCAGCTGCGGCTGGGCTTCGCCCGCGTGGTGCTGCAGGCGCCGCCCTGGCTGGTGATGGACGAGGCCTTCAGCGCATTCGACGACGACACGCTCGAACTCATCATCGGCGTGCTTGGCAAGCTCACCCACACGGGCATCATTCACATAGGCTCGGCCGGCGAGGCGCACGACCGGCTGTTCACGCAGGTGGTTCATCTGGTCAAAGCGCCGCACGCCGTGCCCGAGGAGCAGCGACCATGAGACGCCCCCTGCCAACCGTCAGCCGTGCGCGCCGCGCCCTCATGCGGCTGGCTCTTGCGCTCCCCGCCTGGCCCACCGGGTCCCGGGCGGCTGATTTCGGCTTCCGGCCGCCGCGCGACCCGGACGATGCCGCCGCTGCGGACCTGATGCGGGACTTGGCCGAGCGCATCCTGCCGGTGTACCAGGACGCGGACACCGATTCCTTCCTGGCCAACGTCACCGCCCTGCAGATCGTCAGCGGCGCCTACCGTGCGGCCTACGACAGCAGCCGCTCCCTGCGCGACCGGCGCCAGGGCAAGCCCTTCGACGGCCTGGTCGAGCGTGCGATCCTCGATGGCATCTATGCGAATGCGCGCATGCTCGAGGCGGACGGGCGCCTCGGCTTCGCCGAAGCCTACGCGCGCTCGTTCCATGAGCTGGTGTCGCCGCTCGACAACGCGCAGGCCCAGGCCGTCATGGCGCGGCTCGAGATTCCGCCGGCTACATACAGGGAGCCGCTGCGCCAGGCCTTCGATCTCTGGCGCGCGAAGGGCAGCCTGCCGGAGGCCGAGGCCTTGGCGCTCGTGCGAACCTGGCTCTCGTTCCAGTCGCGCCGCAGCTTCAGTGCGCTGCTGCCCGAATTGTTCGCCGCGCAAAACGGCAGCCGCTACGTGGCGGAGGCCGACGTCAGGATTCCCGTGCGGGGCGGCGTCATCCATGCCAGCGTGGTCCGGCCCGGCCGCATGGACGGCGCGCTGTCGACGCTGCTGCGCTTCACGCTCGACCCGGCCGAGGACGACGCCAGGCGCAGCGCCGCCAGGGGCTACATCGGCGTCACGGCATACGTGCGCGGACGCACGCCCGACGGCAAGGGCGCCGTGTGGCCCTTCATTCGCGACGGCGAAGATGCCGCCGCCGTCATCGACTGGATCGCCCGGCAGGCGTGGAGCGACGGCCGCGTTGCCATGCTCGGCGACGGCTACTCCGGCTACGCCGCCTGGGCCGCCGCGCGCAGGAGGCCGGCGGCGCTCAAGGCCATCGCCACCATCGCGCCGATGGCGCCGGGCATCGACTTCCCGATGGCCGGACAGATCTTCCGCAACGCCATGGTCCGCTGGGCGCAGGAGCACGCGGATGCCGAGCCCCTGCAGGCCGGCATCGACGCCGACGCCGGCCCGGACGCGGTATGGCAGGCACTCGACGCGCGCTGGCATCGCGGCAATCGCCCCTACTGGGATGTGGACCGCGTCCTGCTGGGCAGGCGCAGCAGGCTGATCCGCGCCTGGCTGACGCACCCGAGCCACGACCGCTACTGGCAGAAGTTCCTGCCGTCGGCGGAGCAGTTCGCGCGCATCGACATCCCGGTGCTCAGCTTCGCCGGCTACTACGGCGCCGACGCCGGCGCGCTCTACTTCCACCACGAGCATCTTCGCAACCGGCCGCAGGCCGACACGACGCTGCTGCTTGGCCCCTACGACGCGACCTCGATCCGCCGCGGCACGGCGCCGACGCTGCGCGGCTACACGCTGGACCCCGTCGCGCGCGTCGACCTGCCCGAGCTGCGCTACCAATGGCTCGACCACATCCTGAAGGGCGCGAACAAGCCTTCCCTGCTGCTGGATCGCATCAACTACCAGGTGATGGGCGCGGACCAGTGGCGCCATGTGCCGATGCTGGACGCGCAGGAGCGCGCGCCGCTGCGCCTCTATCTCGACACCAATGGGCGCGACGACCCGCACCGCCTGTTGCCGTCGCCGTCCGAAGGCGGTGGCAGCGCGCGGCTCTCGGTCGATCTCGCCGATCGGCGCGACGTGGGCATGCCGTGGCCCGACGCGCTGCGCGTGAAGGAAGTGCCGGCGCGCAACGGCATCAGCTTTGCCAGTGACCCGCTGCCTTCGGACACCGAGATCGCCGGCAGCCTGCGCGGCGTGTTCGACATCACACCCTCGCGGCAGGACGTGGACTTCCACATCTCGCTGTACGAGCAGACGGCGAGCGGCGAATACCAGCTGCTGTTCGACCCCTACGACTTCCGCGCCAGCTACGCCGGCCATCGCGTGCGCCGCCGGCTTCTTCGGGCCGGCGAGCGCCAGCTGCTGGCCTTCACCACCGAGCGGGTCACCGCTTGCAGGCTCGCGGCGGGCAGCCGCATCGTGCTGGTGATCGGCCTCAACAGGCGCCCCGACCGGCAGGTCAATTACGGCAGCGGCAAGGACGTGAACTCGGAAACCATTGCCGACGCGAAATGGCCCGTGCGCGTGCGCTGGCATGCGCGCAGCTACGTCGAGATCCCGACCGGCAAGCCTTGATCCCTCATCGTGTCGTCGGGCCCTTGTCGCTCACCGCGCCGATGAGGACACCTTCGCAAGGCGCCAGCACCAGGGGCCCTTCGATCGATCCGGCGCGCGCAGGATCGGTCGATGCCAGCACGATCGGCTGGCGCGGCAACAGCGCCGGCGATACCGGCGCCGAGGTGGCGCCGAAGTTCAATATCACCACCAGCCGCTGTCCGTCGCTCTCGCGCGCATAGGCGAGCATCTCGTCCCCGGCTTCAAGCGCTTCGTAGCTGCCCCGGTGCAGCGCAGGCTGCGCGCGGCGCAACGCGATGAGGCGCTTGTAGAGCGCCAGCATGGAGCCCGGATCGCGCGACTGCACTTCGACGTTGTGCATGTGCCAGTCGGATGCGAGGCGCAGCCACGGAATTCCCGTCGTGAAGCCGGCGTGCGCTTCGGCGCTCCACTGCATGGGCGTTCTCTCCGGGTCTCGGCCCAGGCCCATGCCGGGCTTGTTCTTCTCGAACGGGTCCTGCACTTCGTCGGCAGGAATGGGGACGTCCGTCATGCCGATCTCGTCGCCGTAGTAGAGCGTGGGCGTGCCGCGCAGCGTGAGCAGCAGCATGGCGGCGAGCCGCGCCATCCGTGGCCCGACGCGGTTTGCAATGCGGGACCTGTCGTGATTGCCCAGCACCCAGTTCGGCTGGGCGCCGGCGGGCAAGGCGGCTTCGTAGTCGCGCACCAGGCGGTCGATGCGCGCCGCCTGCCACTCGGTCGCGATCAGCTGGAAGTTGAAGGGCAGCTGCACACCTTCGAGCACGCCCTGGGCGTTGAGGCCGTAGTAGGCGACCAGGCGCGCGAGCGGCAGGTAGAGCTCGCCGATCAGCACGCGCGACGAGCGTGCATCGCTGAACTCGTCGACCACGCGGCGCATTTCGGCCACGATCGGCTGCACCTCCGGCAGGTCCGTGTTGTGAAGCATCGTCAAGCGCAGAAACGGGTCCTGCCCTTCGACGAAATCCGGATTCGGCGGGTTGTCGCGGAACTGCGCGTCCTTGACGATCTGGGAGAGCACGTCGACGCGGAATCCGTCGACGCCGCGCCGGAGCCAGAAGCGCAGCACCTCATACATCGCGGCGCGCACTTCGGGGTTGCGCCAGTTGAGATCGGGCTGCTCCTTCAGGAACGAATGGGCGTAGTACTGCCCGGTGGCCGCATCGAAGCTCCAGGCCGGGCCGCCGAAATTGCCGAGCCAGTTATTGGGCGGCCCGCCGTCGGGCCCCGGGTCGCGCCAGATGTACCAGTTGCGCCGCGCATCACTGCGCGCGCTGCGGCTTTGCACGAACCACGGATGCCGGTCCGACGTGTGGTTGGGCACGAAATCCAGGATGAGCTTGAGCCCCTTCGCATGGGCCTCCTGCACCAGCGCATCGAAGCCATCGAGCGTGCCGAAGCACGGATCGATGTCGCAGAAATCGGAGATGTCGTAGCCGAAGTCGGCCATCGGCGAGGGATAGATCGGCGAGATCCAGACGGCATCGACGCCGAGCGAGACCAGATGATCCAGCCGGGCGCGGATTCCGTCGAGGTCTCCGATGCCATCGCCGTTGCTGTCCTGGAACGAACGCGGGTAGACCTGATAGACGATTCCGCACTTCCACCAGTCGTCAGCTGACATCTTGATCCCTTCGTGCTTGGCTTCGAGCGGGGTCATTGTCTCCAGAAACCGTGCGGGGCATCGTCAAGCAGGCCCGGAGCGGACGTAGCAACCCGACTACGCTCGAGCGGCGACCCGCCCTCTCGTCGACGCCTGGGCCTCGTGCAGGTACGTCGTGAAGCCATCCCTGGCCGGTGGAACCGAATTGAGCAGCATCACCGCGCTGACCTGTCCACGATGGCCTGCTCCGTGCGTGACAACATGCATGAGCATCTCCTCGCGGGACATGCGCCCCGGTGCGCCGTCGGTGAACGCGAAGTCGATTCGTTCGGCCAGTTGGTCGAGATCGAGCGTCGACACATAGTCGACGTATTCCTGATCGCTTCTCCGGAGATCGGTGGACAGATCTTTCAGCGTTGGCATCTCGCTCAAGTTGGCCGATGCGTACCCGTGAGCTTCCCGCCTGATGTGGGCGGCGAATATCCGGTCGACCACGTAGGTGTGGCTCAAGGCCTTGATGGCCAATGCGGTGATCGAGGAGCTGTCGCCAAGCCGGGCCAGCGCGGTCAACAGCTGGTCGTTTGCCCAAGCCTTGTATCTGAAGAGGTGATGCAGTGTGTCGTCCATGTCATGGTCTCCTGAGGGGTTTGCGCGCCACGGGTCTTACATGCAGGAAGTTGCGCTGCCTGTCCGCGCCCACTCAGAATATGAGCGATCATTCGCTTTTCATACTCGCATTGATGGCATCTGAGAATGACGAGAAAACCAGTCATCCGGCCCAGGAAAACCGCCATTCAGGAGCGATCGCGCGCGACCGTGGACAACCTGATCGAGGCAACTGCTCGCATTCTGGTCAAGGATGGTTTCGACAAGGCCAGCACCAACCGCATCGCGGAGGTTGCGGGGGTGAGCATCGGCTCGCTCTATCAGTATTTCCCCAGCAAGGAGGCACTCGTCGCCGCCGTGATCGAGCGCCACCAGCAGCAGATCATGCAGATGGTGCGCAGCGAGCTGAGCGAGGTCTCGAGCCAGCCGCTGGACCAGGCGATGCGCAGGTTCGTCGCTGTCGCGGTAGAGGCCCACCGTCTCGACCCCCAACTGCATCGGGTGCTCGCCGAACAGATCCCGCGCGTGGGAAAGCTGGAGAAGCTGGAAACCTTCAGTCGTGAAAATTTCAGCCTGTTCAGTACCTATCTAGAAGGAGCACGGGACGAACTCGGCGTCGACGACCTGGAGCTCGCATCGTTTGTATGTGTCACCACGATCGAGGCGTTGACGCACAACGCGGTGCTGCACCACTCCAGGGTTCTGACCGACGATCGGATGGAAGCGCTCATCGACGAGGGTGCGCGCCTCGTGACCGGCTACCTGAAAGGCCAGCGCGCAAACCAGCTCCGCGCAGGTCACCATAAGCCCATCCGCTGAGATCGCTCCCATGCAGGCGGCCGGGCGGCCCGTGGCGAGCGCAGGGCTCAGCCCTCATTGTTCTCCGGCAGCCTCGCAATCACCTTGATCTCGAACTGGAATCCGTAGAGCCACGTCACCCCGATCCCCGTCAGCGTCGGGTGCGGCGCTCCGCCCCAGTACTCCGGCACCACCTTCCAGACCGTCTCGAAATTCGACTCCGGATCGACGATGAACACCGTGACGTCGACCACGTCGTCGAACGTGCAGTTCGCCGCCGCAAGGATCGCATTCAGGTTCTCGAACGCCAGCCGGACCTGCGCCTCCAGATCGGGCTCCGGCGAGCCATCGGGGCGGCTGCCGACCTGCCCCGACACGAACAGGAAGCCGTTGGACCGGATCGCCGGCGAGTAGCGATTCTTTTCGTAGAGCGCCTGGCGCCCGGGTGGAAAAACGACGTCGCGCTGAGTCATGGATGGATGGCCTTCCCGAAGAAATAACGATGGAGGGACTTTAGGGAGCCGCGCCTCCCGGATAAACGGGCAAGGCCAACAATCACTGTTTGCAGAACCCAAACAATCCGCGCATCCGCAGGAGCAGCACCATGGACCGTTTCGATGCAATGCAGGCATTCGCCCGCGTGGTGGAAGCAGGCAGCTTCACCAAGGCGGCCGAGACGCTTCACATGAGCAAGACCAGCGTGACGCAGCTGGTGCAGCAGCTCGAAGCGAGGCTGCGCGTGAAGCTGCTCAACCGCACGACGCGCAAGGTCAACGTCACTGCCGACGGCGCGGCCTACTACGAGCGCGTGGTGCGCCTGCTGGCCGACATGGACGATGCCGAGACCAGCCTCTCGGGCGCCTCGGCATCGCCCAGGGGCCGGCTGCGCGTTGACGTGCCCAGCCCGCTGGCGCGCACGATCCTGGTGCCGGCGCTGCCTGCGTTCCACGCGCGCTACCCCGACATCCAGCTCGACATGGGCGTGAGCGATCGCATGGTGGACCTGATCGGCGAGAACGTGGACTGCGTGGTGCGCGGCGGCGAACTCACCGACCAGTCGCTCATGGCACGCCGCGTGGGCGATCTGCAGCTCGGCGTGTATGCGGCGCCGAGCTACCTGGAACTCGCCGGCACGCCCTCGCACCCTCAGGACCTGGAAGACACGCATCACCGCATCGTGGGCTTCCTGTGGTCGCGCAACGGCAAGACTTTTCCGTACGCCATGCGCCGCGATGGCGAGCACATCGGTGTGCAGGGCCGCTACGTGCTGTCGGTCGACGACGGCAATGCCTACCTCGCGGCTGGTCTGGCCGGACTCGGCATCCTTTGGCTACCCGACTACTTGGCCAGGGCGCACGTGGCGAACGGCGAACTGGTACCTCTGTTCGAGGGCTGGCAGCTCGACCCGATGCCGCTGTACATCGCGTTTCCGCCGAACCGGCACGTCAGCGCCAAGCTGCGCGTGTTCATCGACTGGGTGGCCGGGCTGATGGCGCTGCATGCGCCCATCAGCGGCCGGCGCGGTTCATGAAAGCGGGAGAGCGGACAGCTCGCGCAGCCGCTGATGCGCAGCCCCATCCCATGCAATGGGCTGCTGCTTCTTCGCACTCAGGTAGTGGTGCGTGAAGACCGCGAGATAGGCCTCCAGCGTTTGCTCGGCGGCGTGTTCACCTGCCAGGTTCATGCACAGCGCGGCCACCTCGCTCGTGCAGAAATGGTCGTCGCGGCCGGAGCGGCGCAGCTTGTATTGCGTGATCCGCTCCGGCTGCAGGCTCAGCACGGGCAGCAGGTCGAGGTAAGGGCTCCTGCTGAACATCTTGCGCGCCTCGGCCCAGGTCCCGTCGAACAGGATGAAGAGCGGGCGTTTGGCAGTGCCGGCACAGGTTGGGTCGGGCGACGAGACACTGGCGACCACCCGCTCGGGCGCCGCGTACTGCCCCGGGAACACCACGTACGGTTGCCACTGCGGGTCGCTCAGCAAGGCCAGCAGCGCGGGGTCGGTGTCGGTGCGCATCCAGCCGAAGGCGAAGGTATCGGCCACCACGTCTGCAATCAGCCAACCCGTGTTGGTCGGCTTGAGCGGCTCGATGTCGGCCATGAGCAGGCACACCCCAGCGCGTGTTGCCACCGACGGGCGCACTGCGCACATGCAGTGGCTGGGCACCAGCCGGCAGCCGGCGCAGCGCTCGCGCTTGAAGCCCCCGCGGGCCAGAAAGGGTTTGGCGCTTCGCGCCAGGCGCGCGGCGCGAAGGAGGGAAACGGCGTGGGGCATGCGGGGATTCTCTGCGGTGACAATGCGGAAATGGCCAAAGGCAAACGAATTTCCGCAGACATCGGGGGCGACGCCATTCTGGCGATCAAGGAGCTGGGCGCCGCCGCCAAGCTGGCGCGCACCAGTGCCGGCGAGGGCCAGGCCGCCGCTGCCGCACGCCTGGGCGTTCACGTCCAGACCATCGCACGGATCGAATCAGGCGAGCCAGGCGTCGCCATCGGGCATGTGCTCGGCATGCTGGCTCTTTACGGGATCTCGGCGAAGCTGCAGCACCCGGACGCGGGCGGGTCGACCTAACGCCGGTCTTCGGTCTTTCGAAACAGCACCTGCACTTCGGCTGCGCGCGCCCTCAACTGGCCGCATCCGCCGTCGACATCCTGACCGGCTGAATTGCGCAGCTTCGTCAGGATGCCCCGCTCGTGCAGCGTGCGAGCCATCTGTTCGCAACGCTCCCACGACGGGCGGCTGAACGCCACGCCGTCGACCGCGTTGAAGGGAATCATGTTCAGCACGCCGTACTTGCCGGAGAGCAGCTGGACGATGCCTTCGATCTCATCCTGCCCGTCGTTGATGCCTTCCAACAGCGTCCACTGGTACTGGATCGGGTAGCCGGTGGCACGCGCATAGCGCTCGCCTGCGGCGACCAGTTCCTCGGGCGTCATGTTCGGCGCACGCGGCAGGAGCTTGCGGCGCAGATCGGCCTTGGTCGTGTGCAAAGAAAGAGCCAGCGCAGGCTTCACGCGTTCCTGGTGCAGCCTCTCGAACGCGCGTGGATCGCCCACGGTCGAGAACACCAGGTTCTTGTGGCCAACGTTGCCCACCGTGCCGAGCAGGTCGATCGCCTCCATCACGTTGTCCAGGTTGTGGGCCGGTTCACCCATGCCCATGAACACCACCTTGCGCACCGGCCGCCGCATGCGCGCGAGGGCGACCTGGGCAATGATCTCGGCGCTTCCCACCTGGCGCAGCAAGCCTTCGCGGCCGGTCATGCAGAAGTGGCACCCGACGGCGCATCCGACCTGCGAGGAGACGCACAGGCCATCACG
>Ga0207706_10003996_pt1 | contig 13970 bp, 13 predicted proteins | sample KBSC53metaG_FD_184318 | JGI IMG/M metagenome (GOLD analysis project Ga0207706, IMG submission 184318) | Corn rhizosphere microbial communities from Kellogg Biological Station, Michigan, USA - KBS C5-3 metaG (SPAdes) (version 2) | ecosystem: Host-associated > Plants > Roots > Rhizosphere > Soil ... | reverse complement strand
TGCATTGCCAGCCGGCGCGCGGCTTCCTGGCCGACGCGTTCGAAGATCGCGTTGCGCAGATTATCGAACAGCACCCCGCCGAAACGCGCCGCGGCGTACGCCACGACCAGCGCCATGGCGAGGCCGACCGCCTCGTGCCCTGGCGTCATATGATCGATCGCGGCCTTGTAGGCGAAGGGCATCAGCAAGGTGATGCACTTGGCCCCAATCACCAGCACCATCGCTACCGCCACGCGCGCGCGCAGAGCGGGACGATCCTTGGGCCATAGATAAGGAAGGAAGCGCCGAAGCGCGGCGAAGCCGTTCTCGGGATCAGGCGTAATTTCGGCTTGGGAAGGCGGCATCCCGTCCAAGATAGTACAGATCGAGGGGAGCGCCAGTCCGGGCCCGTCGTTGAGCAGGCAACGATAGGAGGAGCCCTATGGATTCGCATGCGAAAGAGCCGATGATCCATGAAGACGATCTGCCGGGCAGCGAGGCAAGTTTAGATCCCCGCCCGGAATACGAGCCACGTTATCCTGGATCGGGACGGCTGAAGGACAAGGTGGCGCTCATCACCGGCGGCGATAGCGGCATCGGTCGCGCGGTCGCGGCGCTCTATGCGCGCGAGGGCGCAGATGTCGCGATCATCTATCTCTGCGAGCATGAGGACGCCGAGGAGACGAAGCAAATCGTCGAGCGCGAAGGGCGCCAGTGTCTCCTCATCGCCGGCGACATTGGCGATCGGCAATTCTGCTTCCGCGCGGTCGATCAGGTGATCGCCCGGTTCGGGCAGCTCGACATCCTCGTCAACAATGCGGGCGAGCAGCATGCCGACAAGGATATTCGCGATATCACCGAAGAGCAGCTGCGGCGCACTTTCCAGACCAACATCTTCGGCATGTTTTTTCTGGTCCAGGCGGCGCGGGATCACCTCAAGAAGGGCGCGACGATCATCAACTGCACGAGCATCACCAGCTATCAGGGCGAGGCTGAAATCGTGGACTATAGCGCCACGAAGGGGGCGATCACCGCCTTCACGCGTGCGCTTTCCGAGCAGCTGGTCAGTGAAGGCATTCGCGTCAACGGCGTAGCGCCTGGGCCGATCTGGACCCCGCTCAATCCGTCCGGCGGATCGAGCAAGGAAAAGGTCGCCACGTTCGGGAAGAACACGCCCATGGGACGCCCGGGCCAACCCAACGAGGTCGCGCCTTCCTTCCTGTTCCTCGCCTGCGAGGATTCGAGCTATATGTCAGGCCAGGTGCTCCACCCGAATGGTGGAACGGTGATCAACGGCTAGGCGGGCGATCAGCTCGGCCGGATGCCCATCAGCCGATTGAGCATCGCGCGGAAGCGGCCGAGCTCGGCGCCGGCAAGCTGCGCGGCCTGGACGAACTTCACGCTCGCTGGATTGACCGCGACATTGTTGACGAACACCTCAAAATGAAGGTGCGGTCCGGTCGACAAGCCGGTCGAGCCGACATAGCCGATAATCTGTCCGGCACGGACACGCTGCCCGGAACGAACGGCGATGCGGCTCATATGCGCATAGCCCGTACCCAAGCGGTCGGATTGCTTGATCTGGACATAATTGCCGTGCCCGCCGTGCCAGCCGGCGAAATTGACCGTGCCGTCGGTCGCGGCGATGATCGGGGAGCCCATCGGCGCGCCATAATCGATACCCTTATGCATGCGGCTATAGCCGAGCACCGGGTGGAAGCGCATGCCAAAGCTGGAGGTGAGGTGGCCCTGCACGGGGACCTTCATCGTGCCGCGCGTCTCGCCCACGCCCGCCGCGTCGAAAAATTGTTCCTTGCCGCCCAGGCTCCATTTGAGCAGGCGCAATTCCTTGCGGCCCTGCTGGAGGCCGGCGAACAGCAATCCGCCGGTCTCGCTCATGCCGTCGGCCGCGCGGCGGTGCTCGACGATGATGTCGAACTTGTCGTTCGGATGGATGCCCTGAATGGAAACGTGCTGGCCCATGGCGCGCAACCAGGCCTGTATCGCGCTGGCAGGAGCACCTGCGGAACGCGCGGATGAAAGCATCGACGATCCGACCCGTCCTTCTATGCGCAATGGCGTATTGTCGACGGCGATGGGCCGCGGCTTGAGCCGGAGATCGTTACCTTCGCGATTGAGTTCCAGCGCGAGGTCGAGACGCGCGCGGAAAGCAAGATGATCGAGCGGGCGAGGAACCGATTTGTTGGGCCGGCGGCCGAGCACGATATCCAGCTTGGTGCCCGGTTTGATCGATCCGAGCTCGGTCGTGTCTGCCACCATTGCCGCAACCGATTGCGCCTGATCCTGCCCGACACCGGCGCGCTGGAGCACGCGAGCAAAGCCATCACCGGTGCCTAGCGTGGCCGTGAGCTCGATTTGCGGGCGTTCGGGCGTGTCGGTCAGCCGCTCGACCAAGTTGGTAGCGGCAACACGGCGGCCGGTATCCGCGCCATAAGCTTCAGGCGCAATCGCCTGAGCGCGCAATTCCTGTTGCTGACGCTCCCCGAGCGCGGGCGCGACCGGCACGCGCAACGGTGTGATTCCCGGAGCAAAGGAGAGGGCAGCGCCGCACAACGCGGTGCACGTCGCCAGGCCAAGCCACCATTCGCGGCTACCAATGCGGGACCCGAGATCGACAACCAGTTCGAGCTCGGCCGCGCGGTCGAAGCCATGGCGGAATGTCCGCCGATCGAAGAAACCCGCCGGGCGCGAGGGCGCGAGCGCTACCGCCCCGCCACTGAATCCGTCGCTTTCAGGCAGATATTTCAAGAGGCCCCATTCCCGCCCTGAAACGCCGGTCTCGTGCCGGCAGGGCAGGAGGATTGTGGATAAGAATAGTTAAAGTCAAACTAATCCGTGGGTTTACGGCGAAAAGCTGCGCCGAGTTGACTCCTTTTCCCGCCGAAGCGAGTCGAATAGCGGAACGAGGTCGAGCGTCGGCGGGCTCCTTAAGCCTGTGCGATCGCTGCAGGGCCCGGCAACAGCGCGATTTCGGGACCTCGCTGCCCGCCATAAAACGAAAGCGTCGCGATTATCTGCGACCCGAACGACGCTCGCTTGCTTTTGCCGGTGCTTGCGCCATCTTGAGTTTGCAATGACGCGTTTCGCCGCCCAGCCGTTGGTCGCGGTGCTCGGCCCGACCAACACCGGCAAGACCCATTTGGCGGTCGATCGCATGTGCGGCCATTCCTCTGGCCTGATCGGCTTTCCGCTGCGTCTGCTGGCGCGCGAAGTCTATGACCGCGTCGTCGCAATCAAGGGCTCCGAATCCGTCGCGCTTGTCACGGGCGAGGAAAAGATCGTTCCGGAAAAGGCGCGTTGGTTCCTGACGACCGCCGAATCCATGCCGCTAGACCGCGAATTCGCCTTTGTCGCGCTCGACGAGGCACAATTGAGCGCCGATCCCGAGCGCGGCCATGTCTTTACCGATCGATTGCTGCGCGCGCGGGGGCGTGAGGAAACGATGATCCTCGGGTCGGAGTCACTCCGACCCATGTTGAAGGCGCTAACCCCCGACGCGGAAATCATCACCCGTCCGCGCTTCTCAACGCTCACTTATGCCGGCCCGGCGAAGCTTTCGCGACTGCCGAAACGTTCGGTCGTGGTCGCCTTCTCGGCCGAGGAAGTCTATGCCGTGGCCGAGATGCTGCGACGCCTGCGCGGCGGTGCAGCGGTAGTGATGGGCGCGCTTTCGCCGCGAACGCGTAATGCCCAGGTAGCGATGTTCCAGGCTGGCGAGGTCGATTATCTCGTCGCCACCGATGCGATCGGCATGGGCCTCAACATGGACGTGGCGCATGTCGCCTTTGCCAGCTTGCGCAAGTTCGACGGACGCAAGACGCGGCGGCTGACCATTTCGGAGATGGCGCAGATTGCGGGCCGCGCCGGGCGGCACCAGCGCGACGGCACGTTTGGCACGCTGAGCCTAGAGGGAGTCCAGACAGCACAGTTCGAAGACGAGGAGGTGCTCGCGATCGAGGAGCATCGCTTTCCGACGCTCGACCACCTCTATTGGCGCGAGGGGCGGCCCAGCCTCGTTTCGGTCGATGCTCTCATCGCGGATCTTGAGCGCCGCCCCGCCGCGCATGTGCTGCGTGCCGCGCCGCAGGCGATCGATCTGGCCGTATTGAAGCGGCTCGCCGATGAAGGCTGGGTACGGGAGCGGGCCATCGATTCGGTGACCGTCGGACGGCTTTGGGATGCGTGCGGCCTGCCCGATTTCCGCAAGACTGGTCCCGAGCCGCACAGCCGGCTGGTCGGCCGCGTGTTCAAGCATCTGAGCGAGGGCGACCGACACCTGCCCGTGCCCTGGTTCGCCGACGAGCTGGCCCGGCTCGATACGGTGCAGGGCGACGTCGAGACACTCGCCGACCGCCTCGCCGCCGTCCGTACCTGGGCCTATATTGCGCACCGGCCCGACTGGCTGGCCGAGCCCGGCCGCTGGGCCGAACGGACGCGCGCGCTGGAGGAGAGGTTGTCCGACGCGCTCCACCAGCGCCTGACGCAGCGCTTCGTCGATCGCCGCACCTCCGTTCTGATGCGCGACCTGGGGGCCAAAGGCGCGGACCTTTTGCCGATGAAGGTTTGCGAGGATGGCGCTGTCACCGTCGATGGCGAGGCCATTGGCGTGCTGATCGGCTTTCGCTTCAAGGCCGATCCGCAGGCGCGCCATGGCGATATGAAGCGACTCATGGCCGCGGCGGAACGCCGATTGGGCGACGAGCTATCCCGCCGCGCCCGTGCACTCGCGGTCGACGAGGATTCAGGTTTTAGCCTGGCGACAGACGCAGGCCGACCGGTCGCGCTCTTCTGGCAGGGTGACGTGGTCGCGCGGCTGACCAAGGGCAAGCATCTGCTGAACCCGCGGATCGAGCTGCACCGCGCGCTGGATGCTCTCTCGCCTGCCGATCGGCAGGCGGTCACCCGTCGGCTCCAGCTCTGGCTCGACGATCAGATCGGGCGTCATTTGGGTCCGCTAGCCGACATAGCCGCCGGCGCGCGCGATCCTACCCAACCCGCAGCGGCGCGCGCCTTGCTCGCGCCGCTTGGCGAGGCGGGCGGCGTGATCGCACGCGAGGGGGTGGAGGAAGTGCTGGCCGCGCTCGATCGCGAGCAGCGGGCGCCGCTCAACAAGGTCGGCATCCGAATCGGCACGCTCGATATCTTCGTGCCCGCTTTGCTCAAGCCCGAACCGGCGCGGTGGCGGGTCGCGCTTGCCGCCGCACAGGACAATGCGGTGATGCCTGCTTTGCCGCCGATCGGCGCCGTCTCGACGCGGACGCCCCCCGATGCCGCCACCGCCCAGGCATTTGCCCTGGCCGGGTTCCGCGCGCTCGGCGCGCAGATGCTGCGCGTCGATCAGGTCGAGCGGCTGGCACGCAATGCGCATGATACGCGCTCGGGCCGTACGGCTTTCGCGCCCGACGCGGCGCTGGCTACCTCGCTGGGGCTGATGCCTGCCAGCTTCACGCAACTGATGCTCGCACTCGGCTTCCGGACCGCGGAAGACGGCTGGGTTTGGAAAGGCAAGCGTGCCGCAGACGGTCTAAACGGGAAGAAGAGAAAGCCCGACAAGCCCCGGCCCGGCAATGCCTTTGGCGCGCTGGCGAGCCTGCGGATCTAAATGCGTATCGATAAGTTCCTGTTCTTTGTGCGGCTCGTGAAAACACGGGCGCTGGCGCAGAAGCTGATTGAAGCGGGCCATATGCGCGTCGACGGACGCGTAATCGAGCGCGCACATAGCGAGGTTAAGGCAGGCAGCGTCCTGGCTTTTCCCCTGAACGGAAGAGTACGCATATTGCGGGTGGAGGAGTTGCCGAATCGCCGCGGACCGGCGCCGGAGGCACAGGCTTGCTACACGGACTTGTCACCTCCTAGTTGACCGCTAGGGATAGGGGCCATATGCGCCGCTCCGTTCCAAGGAGCATGAAATGACCTACGTCGTCACCGACGCCTGCATCCGCTGCAAATACATGGACTGCGTGGAAGTTTGCCCGGTGGACTGCTTCTACGAAGGCGACAACATGCTCGTCATCAACCCCAACGAATGTATCGATTGCGGGGTATGCGAGCCTGAATGCCCGGCCGAAGCGATTCTTCCCGATACCGAGGGTGGGCTTGAAAAGTGGCTGGAGCTTAACACGACTTTTTCGGCGCAATGGCCGAACATCACACGCAAGCGCGAGGCGCCCGCGGATGCCGATGATTGGAAAGGCGTGGCGGATAAGTATGATAATCACTTCTCCCCCGAACCGGGCCAAGGTGATTAAGCGGATCAAGCCCGATACCGCTACCGTAACGGCGTGACAGCCTGCACCAGGCATTAAATTGAATTCAGCTTTTTAACGAAAGCTGGCATTCCGGTTGTAATTCTGTTACAAGCGACGACGAGAAGTGAGCGCCGTGCGGGCGTTTCACAAGGAAACCTGTTTTTCCGACCGCCCATCGTTGCCGCCAGGCCGTTTGTAATAACGGACTTGTCGGGGCCCGCGGTCCGCTTGAGCAGAAAGGTCTCTAAATGGCTGCAAAGGCGCTGAGCTTCGTCGTCGGCGATTATGTCGTTTATCCCAAGCACGGTGTCGGCCGCGTGGTCGAACTTCAGAGCCAGGAAATCGCGGGGGCGAAACTCGAGCTTTATGTGCTCCGTTTCGAGAAGGAGCGCATGACGCTCCGCGTACCGACCAACAAGGCTGAGAGCGTTGGCATGCGCAAGCTCTCGTCCAACGCGCAAATGTCGGACGCCCTGGCGACTCTGAAAGGCAAGCCCAAGGTCAAGCGCACCATGTGGTCGCGCCGCGCGCAGGAATATGAGGCGAAGATCAATTCGGGCGATCTGGTCTCGATCGCGGAGGTCGTGCGCGACCTGTTCCGCGCCGAGGATCAGCCGGAGCAGAGCTATTCCGAACGCCAGATCTTCGAAGCGGCGTGCAGCCGGCTCGCGCGCGAGCTTGCCGCAATGGAGCAGGTCGACGAGCCCACCGCGCAGGTGAAGATCCTCGACATCCTCCGTGCCGCGGCGGCGATCCACAACAAGGCCGCCGTGCCCGCTTAAGCCGGGACGACAGGTCGAAACGAATCGGGGCGGCGTTCCATCGGAGCGTCGCCCTTTTCGCATCAAATGCTTGGCGTAACGGCGTCCATGATCGTGATCTTCTTGCCCGTATCGGCGCCGACGGCGGACTGGGTAACGAGAATGGTCGCGCCGGGCCGCAGTTCCGCCTTTACCGCCTGATAGAAGCTGCGGGGCAAGCGCACGCGGTTGATGGTCGCCTCGTCCAGCAACCGCCCTTCATCTTCGATATGGCCGGGCAGGCCGACATAGACCCACCTGGGCTTGCCATCGCTGCCTACCGCGAGGTTGATCACATGCGAGCCGGGATCGTCATCGTTGATGAGCGCCGCGCTTCGCCCGATCTCGATGCCGTTGCGCAGCACAACCACGCGCTGGTCATGTTTGGAGACGATGATCGTGAGGGGCCCGTCTGGGGCGAGCTGCGGTGCCCAATAATATTCTTCCGAATCGAGATCGCGCGGGGCGACGGGCAGCCCCTTGCCATCCAGTGGTAACAGCAGGCTCGAATCGGTCGTGCGGATATGGTCGGCGGCATTGCCCTGGACGACCACGGTCGCGCCGAGCTTCGTGATGCTGAACAACGCGCGGGCGAAGCCCATGGGCAAATGCACGCAACCATGGCTTTCGGGATAACCGGGCAAGCCCCCAGCATGCAGCGCGACACCGTCCCAGGTGAGTCTCTGCTGATACGGCATCGGCGCGCTGTTATATTTGTTCGACCTGTGATCGGCATCCTTCTGCAGGATGGTGAAGACGCCGGTGGGCGTTTCGTAACCGCCGCGGCCCGACGAAATCGTGCTGACCGCGATCCTTACCCCGTTGCGATAGACCGTGGCGCGCTGACGCGAGAGATCGACATAGACGAGCAGGGGCCCGGCCGGGGCTACCTGCGGCGCCCACACCCACTCGCCTGGCTTTAGCCTGTCGGCCATGCGCGCCAGCTCGGGCGGTGAGCTGGCGACGGCGCCCTGCGCATGCAGCGGCGTCAGGGGCGATACGGCCGCCAAATACCGAAGGATGCGGCTCCATCTTCCACTCAGCATAGGCAAACTCTCCCCCACATCCCCACTGTGGCGCCGGCCGCGCTTGACTACAAATGTAATAAAGGTGTATCGCATTACTAACACAGTTGGGAGGATCGGATGCGCCAATGGATTCTTGCCGCGTTGCTTGCCGCAGCCACGGCGATGCCCGCTACCGCGGCTGATCGAAGCTTCGCCGCAACGGGTTTCGACAAGGTCGATCTCGCGGCCGCGGCGACGGTAGACGTTCGTACCGGCAGCGCCTTTGCGATCCGCGCGGAGGGCGATCAGCGCCTGCTGGACCGGCTCGATATCGGGGTGCGCGACGGCACGCTGATCGTCGGTTGGCGTCGTGGTCCCGCGCTCCAGCTTGATCGCAAGGACAATTTGCACATCGCCGTCACCATGCCACGCATCAGCGCTGCGACGGTGTCCGGCGCGGGAACGCTTTCGATCGACCGCGTCGAAGTACCGGATTTTGCGGCCACCCTCCGCGGCGCAGGGACGCTGCGGCTGGCCTCGCTGCGCGCGCGACAGGTCCGCCTTGACATGAACGGAGCGGGGCAGATTGTTGCCGTGGGATCAGCGGAAGAGATCGAAGCGCACCTCAACGGGGTCGGCTCGATCGATGCGGCCCAATTGCCGGCCCGCGCTGGGCGCCTCACGATGTCGGGCACTGGATCGATCAAGGCGAGGGTCAATGGACCCGCAGACGTGACCATGGCCGGCATCGGACGGATAGAGGTACGCGGTCAGGCACGCTGCGCGATTCACAAGAGCGGTCTCGGATCCGTCGATTGCGGAGCCTGAACCGCCAGCAAGGAGAAGACTTATGTCCCGATTCATTTCCCTGGCCGCCGCCATCGCATTGATTGGCGCGGGCGCGGCCGAGGCTGCCGAACGCAACTTCCCCACGGGCGGCAATTTCGACCGCGTTTCCAACAGCACGCCGTTCGATGTCTTTGTCCACACCGGCAAGAAGCCCTCCATCCATGCCGTTGGCACGGATGACGCGCTCGACAAGCTGCAGATCGAGAATCGCGGCGGCGAACTGCGGATCGGGCAAAAATCCGGCAACTGGTTCTCAGGCTGGCACTGGGGCCGCGGCAGCCGGGCGCGGATCGACGTGACCGTGCCGATGGTCAACGCGGTCAACCTGTCGGGCCCAGGCAACCTGACGGTCGATGCCGTCCGCGGCACTGCCTTCAGCACCCATCTTTCCGGGCCCGGGAACATCAATATCGGTTCGCTGCAAACCGGGGCGCTCGATTTGCATCTAAGCGGGCCGGGCGACATCGCCGTCGCCGGGCGCGCCGAGCGGGCGACGATGAGCCTGAGCGGCCCCGGGAATATCCGCGCCGCCGGCCTCACGCTTGCGGATGCGACCGTCAGTTTGTCGGGACCGGGCAATATCGACGCGACGGTCACGCGCACCGCGGACGTCCGGTTGTCTGGGCCGGGTGACGTTCGCATCCGCGGTGGCGCGCGCTGCTCGGTCCACAAGAGCGGCCCCGGCGACGTTCATTGCAGCTGAGCCATCCCGCACCGGTCGGATTGAGATCCGTGTCGGCAGCGATGGCCGATCCTCAGATCAGATAGAGCGACGCCAACTCGCGCACCAACCCGCTCGGCAAGGCGGCGAGATCGTCCATCTCGCCGCCTAAATCCTCCGGCACATCCGCCTGCGGCAAATAGCGCCAGCCCTGGTGCGCGCGCTTGGGGCGGACGCGTACCGGCACCAGCGGATCTTCCAGCCGGATCAGACAATGACCGCGCTCATCCTCTTCGAAACGCAGGATAAGGCTGCGCGCGATGAGCTGGTGCTTCACGATCCAATAGAGCGAACCGCCGATCAGTTCCTGGTGTCGTGTTGGGCGGAAGCGGGTGGTGATGTAGGTCTCCCCACTGACCGCGCGGCCGGAGAGGCGGCGCGCAAGGGCCTCCAGATCCGAACATCCGACCGCGACCTTGGTCATGTGAAGCGAAGCCATGCCTCCCATGTGGCGGGAGCAGCGTTCCGTTCAAGTCAGTGAAGGTGGAACAGGGTCGCAAGGCCGAGAAATACGAAGAATCCGATCGTGTCGGTCATCGTCGTCACGAACACCGTGGAGGTAACCGCCGGGTCGATCCGCAGTTTCTCAAGTCCCAAGGGGATCAACACACCCGATAGACCGGCATTGATGCTGTTGAGGATCATGGCGCCGAACAGCACTAAGCTTAGCCCCGTGTCGTGGTAGATGAGCTGGCAGCCAATTGCCATGAGTGCGCCCAGCCCAAGGCCATTCGCGCTGGCGATCCACCATTCGCGTATGATCATGCGCCACGTATTGGACCCTGTGAGCTGATTAGTTGCCAGCGCACGGACCGTCACTGCCATCGTCTGGGTAGCGGCATTGCCCCCCATGCCATTGACGATCCCCATTAGCACCGCAAGCGTGACCAGCCTCGCGATGGTCTCCTGGAAGATCGCGACAACCCCGGCAGCAAGGATCGCTGTCCATAGATTTATGAATAGCCACCACATGCGCGTGCGGATGGTAGTGGCAATAGGCTCGTTGATGTCACCGTCGCCCGCACCGGACAGGCGCAGCACGTCCTCACCCGCCTCTTCCTGGATGATGTGGACGACGTCGTCGACGGTGATCATGCCCACCAGCCGACCGCTCGCATCGACAACCGCGGCGGAAATGAGCGCATATTTCTGGAAGCGCAGCGCCACTTCCTCCTGATCCATGTCGACGGGGATCAGGGTTTGTTCGCGCTGCATCATCTCGGCGACGGGCACGTCGCGCTGCGAGCGCAGGATCCACGATAATTTGCAGGTGCCGACCGGGTGGTGTTTGTGGTCGACGACGAACACTTCCCAGAAATCGGTCGTCAGGTCCGCATTGCCGCGCAGATAATCGAGAACATCCCCAACGTTCCAATGTTCGGGCACCGCGATCAATTCGCGCTGCATCAGACGGCCGGCGGATTCCTCCGGATAGGACAGGGCTTCCTCGATCGCGGCACGATCGTCGGGCTCCATCGCGCGCAGGACCTCGCGCTGGTCCTCGACATCCATGTCCTCGATGATCGCGACCGCATCGTCGGTATCGAGTTCGGAGGCGAGGTCGGCGACCTGCTGGGCGCTAAGTGCCTCTAATACCTGCTCGCGAACCCAATCGTTCATCTCGGCGAGCACGTCACCGTCGAGCAGGTCGGCAAGCGCTTCGGCGAGCGGGCGACGCTGATCGGTCGGCGCGAGCTCGAAAAGATCGGCGATATCCGCCGGATGAAGTGGCTCGACCAGCGCGCGTGCGGCCTCGACGTCACCCGCCTCGACCTGCTCGATCACGGCGTCGACGTAATCGGGTGTCAGCCGATCGTCCTCATCATGCGTCGCCTCGGCCTGAACCTCCTCTTGCGGCTCCTGGTCGAGCAGCCCGGTGGATTCGGCGATGTCTTTCTCGCGCTCGCTCATGACCACCCCTTCCGCAGACGCGCCTGTCGCTTAGGCGCGCCGATTCCCCTTGTCAGCCCTTCATTGCCACGAACGGCATCCCATATGCGCGCTGTGACCTACCGCCTTTCCGTCCTTGATCAGTCGCCGATCGCCGCGGGAACGACCGCGGCGCAGGCGCTCCGCAACACGCTCGACCTCGCCCGGACGGCCGATCGCCTCGGCTATCACCGTTATTGGCTGGCCGAACATCACGCCTCCCGCTCGCTCGCCGGCGTGGCGCCTGAGGCCTTGATTGGGCCGGTCGCGCTGGCAACCAGCCGAATCCGCGTAGGGTCAGGGGGAGTTATGCTGCCCCATTATTCGCCCTTCAAAGTGGCGGAAACCTTTGCGATGCTCTCCGCGCTCGCGCCTGGCAGGATCGATCTTGGCCTGGGGCGTGCGCCGGGCAGCGACCAGCGCACCGCGTTCGCGCTTCAGCGCGATCGTTCGCGGCGAATGATGAACGACTTCCCTGAATTGCTCGACGAGTTGAGCGGCTATCTTGAGGGCACCTTGCCGCAGGATCACGCCTTCGCTCCGCTGCAGCACCTGCTGCCGACCGGCGGCGGCACGCCCGAAATGTGGATCCTGGGCTCCTCTCCCGAATCGGCTTTCTGGGCGGCCGAGCGCGGGCTGCCTTACTGTTTCGCCGATTTCATCAATTCGGATGGAGCACAGTTCACACAGACCTATCGCAGGAATTTCCGGCCTTCGGCTCGTCTCGCCGAACCTTATGTCATGATCGCAACTTGGACGATCGCCGCATCGACCGCGGAAGAAGCCGAGCGGCTGGCAGCCCCGGCGCGGATGATGTTCGCGCATCTCATAGCAGGCACGCCGATTCCCGTGCCGCCGATCGAAGAGGCGCTGGCTTGGCTGGACGCCAATCCGCACGCCAATCGGCGCCATCGCCGTACCGTGCTGGGTGCGCCCATGCAGGTTCGCAACGGCCTTGATGAAGTCGCCGCCGAGTATGGCGCGGACGAGCTGATGCTGGTCAACATCCTGCCCGATCATGCGGCGCGTCGCCGCTCTTATGAGTTGACCGCGGCAGAATATGGGCTGGCGCCGCAGGCCGCCGCCGCCTAACCGACCCGCAATCGAATCTGGAGACACGAATATGGCCAACGAAACGCTGACATTCACGCTCGACACGGGCAATGGCGAAGGCGGCGACGTCGTGATCAAGTTGCGCCCCGATCTCGCCCCGGGCCATGTCGAGCGCATTACCGAGCTTGCCAACGAAGGCTTTTATGACGGGGTCGTATTCCATCGGGTAATCCCCGGCTTCATGGCGCAAGGCGGCGATCCCACCGGAACCGGCATGGGCGGCTCCGACAGGCCTGACCTGAAGGCGGAATTCTCATCCCAACCGCACGTGCGGGGTGTCTGCTCGATGGCGCGCGCATCCAATCCGAACAGCGCGAACAGCCAATTCTTCATCTGCTTCGACGATGCTACCTTCCTCGACCGTCAATATACGGTTTGGGGCGAGGTGATTGAGGGCATGGAGCATGTCGACGCGCTTCCCAAGGGTGAGCCGCCGCGCGCGCCCGGGAAGATCGTCAAGGCGACGGTGGGCTGACCTCCTCGGGTCGCCCCCGCTTGGGGGCGATCAGGCCGCCACCGTCTCGAACAGCCAGTCGTGGAAGATGCGGACTGCGCGGTTGGACAGACCGGTGCGGCGGGACGCGAACCAGTAGCTGTAGGATGAATCCGCCACTTCCTCGAAAATGCGTACCAGTCGCGGGTCGTGCGAACCCTCGACATGTTCGTCGAGCATGAAAGCGATGCCCAATCCCTGTGCCGCGGCATCGAGGATAAGCTGGCCCGAATCGAAATGGTCGATGGCGCGCGGCTCGAGATCGTGCCGGCCGATCGCCTCACGCCAGATGTTGAACAATTCGGGCATGTCGCGATGGACCAGGATGGTCGCACGCTTGAGATCATCCGGTTCGCGGATGCCGTCGGCACCTTCCTTGAGCATCGGCGATCCGATCGCCGCGACGCGGCTCTGGGCGATCTTGCGCGAATAAAGCGCCGGATCGATCTCCCGCGAAACGACGATCGCGGCATCCAGCCCTTCGCCCAGCCGGGCCAGCGCATGCGGCTGGGTATCGATGTCGATGTGGAAGCTCTCATGCCGGGCGCGTAGCTCGGGCAGCTTTCCGATCAGTCGCTGCGATGCAAAAAGCGGCGGAACATTGAGCCGGAGACGCAGCAAATCGCTCTCTCCGGTTGTTGCGTCGATTGCAACAGCGAGCGCATCCAGCGCGGGCGCGACGCGGGCGAGCAGATGCTCGCCATCATTGTTTAAAATCATCGCCTGATGGCGACGCTCAAACAAGGGCCGCCCCACAAAGCGCTCGAGGCTTTGGATGCGGCGGCTAAGAGCAGGAGACGAAAAAGCCAG
>Ga0207706_10003990_pt1 | contig 13995 bp, 9 predicted proteins | sample KBSC53metaG_FD_184318 | JGI IMG/M metagenome (GOLD analysis project Ga0207706, IMG submission 184318) | Corn rhizosphere microbial communities from Kellogg Biological Station, Michigan, USA - KBS C5-3 metaG (SPAdes) (version 2) | ecosystem: Host-associated > Plants > Roots > Rhizosphere > Soil ... | reverse complement strand
CGCTGCGCCCGCAAAGGAGCGGAGGGCGTCCCCGAAATCGTTTATGGCGAGCACATCATCGACAACACCTGCATGCAGCTTGTGATGAATCCCTACCAGTACGACACGCTGCTGCTCGAGAACCTCTACGGCGACATCGTCAGCGATCTTTGCGCAGCCTTTGTCGGCGGCCTCGGCCTTGTTCCCGGAGCCAACCTCGGCCATGAATGCGCCATCTTCGAGGCTGTCCACGGCTCCGCCCCTGACATTGCCGGCAAGGATCTCGCCAACCCCACCGCCCTCCTGCAATCTGCCGTCCTCATGCTGCACCACCTGAACGAAGAGGCTGCTGCAAACAAGGTTCAGAAGGCTCTCGAAACCGTCTACGGCGAACGCAAAACCCTCACCCGCGACGTCGGCGGCACCGCCGGCACTACGCAGTTCGCCGACGCCGTCCTCGCCGCCATGGGCTAGATCCACCGCAGGCCGCACACAAAGGAGCAGTTCCCTATGCACTACATCCTGTTTTACGAAGTCAGCGACGATTACATCGAACGCCGCGCACAGTTTCGCGATGCGCATCTCGCTATGGCGTGGAAGGCCAGCGATTCCGGCAATCTCGTGCTTGGCGGCGCATTGGCAAACCCCGCGGATGCCGCTGTTCTGCTTTTCAAGGGCGATTCTCCCGCAGTCGCGGAAGAGTTCGCGAAGGCGGATCCCTACGTTCTCAACGGCATCGTAAAACGGTGGTATGTGCGCGAGTGGACGACGGTTGTTGGGGAAGGCTCAGCAAATCCCAAGCGACCTGCCGCAGCTCCTTCTACGAACTGAGAGAGCGCGTTCCGCGTCCTCTGACAGCCAGAGTTTGAAGATTGGACCGCGCTTCCCGGTCAGTGTTATCTCTTTGAGCCAATGACGCTTCGCAGCACTAAGTCTTCACGCTGCGATTCTGCATCGTAATTTACGAAGTAACTATCTCAGAGGCTCTTTCATGACTTCCCCAGCCCCGCGAACTCAAGGCACTCATACGGCGGAGGCGTCCGGCGCAAGGTCAAACGATATCTTCGGCACTGGCGAGATGGCCGATTTGACCCGGTCTTTCGATTGGAGTCAGACGCCCGTCGGCCCGGTGGAGCAATGGCCCGATGCGCTGCTCATCACCGTGAATACGATCCTGACCTCGCGACATCCGATGTTCCTATGGTGGGGCGAACAGCTTGTGCAGTTTTACAACGACGCCTACCGTCCCAGTATTCGTGAAGACAAGCACCCTCGAGCGCTCGGTCAGCCGGGAAGAGAATGCTGGCCCGAGATATGGTCCATTATTGGCCCCCAAATCGATGCCGTGATGACGGACGGCATAGCCAGTTGGCACGAGAATCAGCTGGTGCCAATTTATCGCAACGGTAAATTGGAGGATGTTTACTGGACCTACGGCTACAGCCCCGTGCGGGACTCGCTTGGAACCATCGGCGGCACGCTGGTGGTCTGTACCGAGACCACTGAAGGTGTAGTTGCCCAGCGTCAGCTGCAGCAGGAGAGTCAGCGTCTCGCTGATCTCTTTCAACAGGCTCCGGCGTTCTTCGCTGTGCTTGGCGGACCCGAATTTGTCTTCGAAATGCTGAACGAGCCGTACCAGGACCTCATCGGCCATCGAAGCGTAGTTGGCAAGAGTCTTTCCGAGGCCGTGCCGGAAGCGCAAGAGCAGGGATTCATCGACCTGCTGGAACGCGTTTACAAAACCGGCCAGCCATTTGTTGGCCGTGGCATGCCCATCAAGTTGGCACGTAGTGAGTCACAACCTCCCGAGATGCGCTATTTGGACTTCGTCTACCAGCCAAGGCGCGATCCCGACGGATCAATCTCGGGAATCATCGCACTCGGAATCGACGTGACCGAAAACAGGCGTGCGGAGCAGGTTCTGCTGCAATCGGAAAAGCTCAATGCCGTTGGCCGTCTCGCGAGTTCCATCGCGCACGAAATCAATAACCCCCTCGCGGCGGTCACGAATCTGCTTTACCTCGCGCAGCACACCTCCGATCATGCATTGGCAAGGCAATATCTTGCCACTGCGGAAGTTGAGCTCCAGCGCGTCTCCGCGATCGCGAATCAAACCTTGCGGTTCCATCGGCAATCTACAAACCCCCAGCCGGTCACATACCGGGATCTGATTGGCGTGACCGTACCGCTCTATCAGGGAAGGCTTCTCAACGCTCAGGTGACGGTGGAGCGACGCGATCGGGCTCGACGCTCGGTCACGTGTTTTGAAGGAGAGGTAAGACAGGTCCTGAGCAACCTGATCGGCAACGCGATCGATGCGATGAGCCCGGCAGGCGGAAGACTCCTGGTGCGCAGCCGGGATGCTACAGACTGGCGGTCTGGAAGAAAGGGAATCGTTTTGACGGTTGCCGACACGGGCTCAGGAATGTCCGCGCAGACGCTGGGCAAGATCTTCGTGCCTTTCTTCACCACCAAGGGGAACAAAGGCAACGGCCTGGGCCTATGGATCAGCCGTGAAATCGTTGACCGTCATCGAGGCGTTCTCAAGGTTCGGTCTAACGACACGAAGGGCCATTCGGGAACTGTCTTCACGCTCTTCTTGCCCTGCGATATTGCCGAGGAACGAATGGAAGCGCGTTCCGATGTCGAGATGCTTCGGTAGGGCCAAAACAGTCACGTCGTTAGATCAGTCGCGCGACTATTCCTCTTCTCCCAGAATTGTGAACGCTGCCGCAGAACGCTGAAATTCACCCACAGGAAATGACATATGACCGGAAGCTGTTGCCGGCATCCACGCGGGCGACTGCAGCTCCGGCATCGGCTTCGCCTGAAACAGCTTTTTGCACTGTTTCGCCGTCCAACGCGCCCACTTCTTTGACTTCTTCCTTCGAGCGCTATCGGTCGAAATTCCAGTGCCCGCATACATCTGCCTGTAGAGCTTTGACAGGAAAATAAATCCAAGCCTCGCGCGCAGGGTTGGCGTACATGACGACCGCTCCCAGATAGCGCTCCAGTTATAGAATCTGTCCCAAACCTTTTGTGTGCGCTCGCGAATTTCATCCGAACTCATCGAAGGATGCGGCGTAAACATCTTGGGGCGAACCTCGGTGGGAATCAACCAATACCGCGTAATCGGAACATCACCCACCATCGTAGGATGAAGTGCCTGTTCTTTCTCCCATCGCCCAAAATCGACGGTCCCGGGAAACGGCGTCATCATCACAAACTGCGCAAACGTGACTCCCGCCTTCAGGGCCATCTCCACTGTCGCGTCAAACGTCGCCGGCTTGTCTGTCGGCAATCCAAAGATGAACGAGCCAAGCACGTGAACCCCATGTGCCTTGAACGTCTGCAGCTGTTTCGCCAGGGCTTCGCCGGAATAGTTCCAATCCTTGAAGACCGCCTTGAGCCCTTCAGGCGTCACGGCTTCCACGCCCACCAGTGCGCCCTTGATGTTCGCCTTGTGCATGGCGTCGAGGTAGTCGCCGTCTTCCCCCGCCTCCATCGTGATCTGGGTGAAGAACACCATGTCCTTCGGAAGCTTCGCCAACTCGGCCATCAATTGGAAACGCTCGGTTCGAATCTGCGTCAACTCTTCCAGTTTCACCAGGTTGTTCTGCTCCCGTGCCAGGCGCAGATCGGTCAACGTCACAGGATAGAAATTGTCGTCGGCCAAAGCGATAAATCGGAAGCCGAGCCGACGCAGTGCCACGATCTCGTCCACAACCTTCTGAAACGATCGTTGGCGAGGCTTTTGTCCATCCGTCCGCCACACACTGCAAAAAGAGCAATGCTTGGGGCATCCTCGAATGGTCTGCACCGAGGCCCACATGTATTTGTCGGGACGCATCAGGTCCCATCGCGCTTCAAGGAACTCGTGGCCTTCAATCCGGCCGCCGTCGTAGATCCGGCCGGGTTTGCCGGCAAGGCAATCCATCACCACCTTGCCCCAGGCAACGTCGCCGTCACCCTTCACGACTGCATGAGCTTCGCCGCGTTCCAGCGCTTCTTCTGGGAAGAGAGTTGCGTGAATGCCGCCGTACACCACCCATGCGCCGCGCGCACGCGCCATGCGCCCCACTTGATACCCGCGCAATGCGTTGCCGGTGTGAACGCTGATGCCAACAATATCTCCCGACTGGATGCTTTCGGGCACAATCTGCTCAAGAGATTCGTCAACAAGAATGGGATCGCCCGCGGCTGCGGGGGTTGCGGCTGCCAGGACAAATAGCCATCTTGGGGTGATTACTGCTGTACCAAAGGAGTTATCGCTGGGATTGACCAAATGTACGCGCGTAAAGGACCGACCTTTCCAGGTGCAAGCTCGACTCGAAGAAGCTCATCGAGATAGAACTTCATTCGCCGAACTGGTAAATGCACCCTGGCAGGGAACGCGGCGTCAGTGGCCTGCTATGTCGTCCATCATACACACGAAATCGGACTCTAAACCGAAATCCGGGTCTTTTTAACCCTAACAGATAAAACCCGCCGGGCCTTCCGGGGGAAGGATTCTGGTCGCCGTCAGCCCCCCACCTGCCTCAAAATCGACCCGCATTCCCCTCAAGGCAAATTGCTTGGGGAGGCCAACTCTCCTGTACACTGGAGTGTTTACTAACCATGCAAACCAAATATCCAATCGGCATCCTGGGCGCGACCGGAATGGTCGGCCAACGTTTCATTCAACTGCTCGAAAGCCACCCCTGGTTCGAGGTCGCCTGGCTCGCAGCCAGCGACCGCTCAAGCGGCAAAACCTACGGGGAAGCGGCTAAGTGGCGCCTCGACACTCCCCTGCCCGACCGCATCGCCAAAATGGTTGTCGCACCGGCCGATCCAGAGGGCGCCCCCAAGATCATCTTTGCCGCACTCGATGCCGTCATCGCCCGGGAACTCGAGCCTCGCTTTGCCAACGCCGGCTGCGCCGTTGTCTCAAACTCCAGCGCCTTTCGAATGACTCCGAACGTGCCACTGGTGATCCCCGAGATCAATGCCGACCATCTGCACCTGATCGAGGAACAGCCATCCCGCCGCGATTCGGGCGGCTACATGGTCACCAACCCTAACTGCTCGACCATCGGCCTCGTCATGGCGCTCAAGCCCATCGAGGAGCGCTTCGGCATAGAGCAGATCCTTGTCACCACCATGCAGGCCATTTCCGGCGCAGGCTACCCCGGCGTGCCATCGATGGATATTCTGGGCAATGTCGTCCCCTACATCGGCAGCGAAGAAGAAAAGATGGAAGCCGAGACCCTGAAGCTCCTGGGAAGGTTGGAGGGTCATTCCGTAGTCCCCCTGGCCGCCAAAGTGAGTGCTCATTGCAACCGTGTCGCCGTTGAAGACGGGCATACCGAGAGCGTATCCATCAAGCTGGGTAAAAAGATGGGCAGGGCGGTTACGCAAGACGATATCCTCGCTGCCTGGGCCGAGTTCAATCCTCTGGCCGGTCAGGGGCTGCCAATGGCGCCCAATCAGCCCGTCGAATGGGCCCCCCAAAGTGACCGCCCGCAGCCGCGCCTCGATCGCAATCGCGGTCGCGGAATGGCCGTAACCGTTGGTCGCCTTCGGCCCTGCAACGTGCTCGACTGGAAGTTCACCGTGCTCTCGCACAACACGATTCGCGGCGCAGCCGGGGCCGCTATCCTGAATGCTGAATTGCTCGCCAGTCTCGGAAAGTTGGAACCTGTTTCCGAAATTGTCACGCAAGCTTAGATTTCAATGGTCGGATTTTCGAAGTGTGCGGATTTAGCTGTGCCAAACAGGTGGTAGGTAGAAAAGGCTTCAACACTTGATGGAGGGTACGGGCGTCAGCCCGAACGTCAAACCTCCAAAATACGTGGGGCTTTGGCCCCTGAGGTCCAACGTAAGGAACACATGAGCCTCGTTGTAATGAAGTTCGGCGGCACGTCAGTCGAAGACCCAGCCGCCATCACCCGCACCGCCGCCATTGTGGCTGGACGGGTAGCGATGGGCAAGCAAACCGTTGTCGTGGTCAGCGCCATGGCCAAGGTTACCGACATGCTGCTGCGCGCCGCGGCCGCAGCCGCAAGCGGCGACCGCACCGGCGCTCTCGCCATCAGTTCTCGCTTGCGTTGCCGGCACCGCGACACCGCTGCAGCACTTGTTAAGAGTCCGGCGGAATCGGTCGCTCTCTGCAATCTCATTGAGCAAAAGTTCGATTCTCTCGACGAAATCCTCAGGGGCCTTGCCGCGATTCTCGAACTCACCCCGCGAATCTCCGATCTCATTACCAGTTACGGGGAACGCCTCTCGAGCCGCATGATCGCAGCAGCCTTCAATGAACGTGGCATCAATGCCGTCCACGTCGATGCCCGCGATGTCATCATCACCGATTCGCAATTTCAAAAGGCCGTGCCGCAGGACGCGCTCATTGAGAAGCGCGCTGCCGAACATCTGCGTCCCCTCACCAACAATGGCAAAGTGCCAGTCATGGGCGGATTCATCGCCTCGAACGAGGATGGCATCACCACCACGCTGGGCCGCGGCGGCTCCGACTTCACCGCAGCGCTTGTCGGCGGAGCGCTGACAGCAGACGCCATTGAAATATGGACGGACGTCGACGGCATCATGACGTCCGATCCACGCGTCTGCCCCGACGCATTGCGCGTCAAGGTCATCAGCTTTGAAGAAGCAGCCGAACTCGCCTACTTCGGCGCGAAAGTGCTGCATCCCGCCACCATCCTGCCGGCAGTGAAACGGAACATCCCGGTCCTCGTGCTCAATAGCCGCAACCCTTCCAACGAAGGCACACGCATCATTTCCATTGCGCCGCACTGCAGCAGTCCTTTCAAGTCCATTGCGGTTAAAAAGAAACTCAGCATCATCGATGTCGTCGCCAGCCGCATGCTCATGACACATGGCTACCTGAAGGCCATCTTCGACATCTTTGATCACCACAAGTGCCCTGTAGATATGGTTTCCACGAGTGAAGTGTCGGTGTCCCTCACCGTCGACTCGAATGACAAGCTGCCCGCCATTGCCGCAGATCTCAGCAAGCTGGCCGACGTAAAGTATGAGGGCAAGAAAGCACTCGTCTGCCTGGTCGGAGAGGATATTCGCGGGCAGAGCGGAATGGCCGCCCAGGTCTTCAACGCAATTCGCCACATCAACGTGCGCATGATTTCGCAGGGAGCCAGCGAAATCAACATGAGTTTCATGATCGAAGAAGACGATGCGGACGAAGCAGTACGCTCTTTGCACGCGACCTTCTTCAGCAACCCCGATCCTGCAATCTTCGACGTAGAAGCGCGCAAGCTGGCTGCCGAGCCGGCGAGGTAGAAATGCTCATCCTGGTGCTTGGCAAGGGAAAGACCGGCTCGCTTGTCGCGGAGGTTGCCCGCGAGCGCGGACACGGTGTGCGGGCCCTCGACATCACGGAGAACCAGGCAGCCTCGGCGCTCACGGCTCCGCTTCTCGCCGGAGTCGATGTGGTCATCGACTTTACGGCTCCCGAAGCAGCGGTTGAAAACATGCGCGCCGTTCTCGCACTGGGATGCCGAATCGTTGTTGGCACGACGGGCTGGTATTCCCAGCTGCCTGAGATGAAAGCCATCGCCCTCAGGCGCGGTGGCGGACTGCTCTACGGCACCAACTTCTCCATCGGCGTACAAAAGCTCTTCCGCCTCACCTCCGAATTAAGCCAGCTTGACGGCTACAACTTCGCCATCAGCGAAACCCATCACGAGTCAAAGCTCGATGCGCCATCGGGCACGGCGCTCACTCTGCAGGAGATTATTCACTCCGCCCATCCCGGCATCGAGGTTCCCGTCACCTCGCATCGCGTTGGCGACGCCAAGGGAGAACACATCGTCACCGCCACCAGCGAACACGATGTTCTTGAGCTTCGTCACGACGCCTACAGCCGTCGGGGCTTTGCGATAGGAGCGGTCCGCGGGGCCGAGTGGCTGGCCGGGAAGTCCGGCGCATGGGAATTCCGGGAGATTTTCGACCAGCTCTAGTCCGTTGCAGGTCTTGAGCCTGAACCGCGTTCCTTACTTCCCAAGCGAGAAGACCATGCTGATCGAGGTGTCAACTTCGATCGGCTGGTTGTTCAGCATGTAGGGCTTGTAGCGCCAATTCCTCGCGGCGTCCATTGCGGCGGCGCCCAGAATCTTGGGCCCGCTGACCACTTGCAGGTCCTGTAGCGTTCCGTTCCTTGTTATCTTCGCCTTCAGGACCACGGTGCCACCGATGTGGTTGTCTCTCGCAAATTTCGGATAGACGGGCTCGGTCTTGTGAATCAACATACCCTCGGCCACGCCGGCGGAGATGGCGGACGGAGCCACCACTTTCATCTTGCTTCCACCATTGAAAACTGCACCGGGGACACTGCCACCGTCGTCAATGGCCCCCGCTGAAAGGCTTCCCGGTGCTTCTTCGACCGTTGCAGCCTTTTTCACATCGCTTGAAATCCTCGAAGGAGCCGCTAGTTGAGCGTCCATCATCTCTGAAGCTACCGGGTGCGGCTGCGGTGCCGCTGGCTCGACCGGGGCTGCGACCGTGGCATCCGTTAGCGTTACCCAGGATTTCGGAGGTGGTTGGGTGGGAGTCGCGACCTTCGGCGTCGTCGTGGCAGCTTCCACGGGAGTTTCCGCCTGCTGCACGGCAGCTTCCGGTTCAGGAACCGAAGCAGTCTTTCGCGCCGGGTGACTGAAGACGAGCCAGAACAGAATCGTCAGCGCAACTGGTCCTGCCGAGATCAGCGCCCACTTCTTCCAGTGAAAGCTGGGTACTTCGTCCGGGTCTGGCGCAGCAACCTCTTTGGCTTGGACTTCGCGGAACAGTGCAAGCACATCCGCGTCGGTTTCAATTCCTCCCGTCGGGCGAGCAGGCGCCACGTCCACCGATGTCCCTGCCGTCGGGCGAGCAGGCTCCACCTCAACCGGAGTGTTGAAGTCGGGCTCTTTAACTACGACAGGTTCAGGATCGCGCCTTGATGACGGCGCAGGCACAATTCCGGCTCGCATTCGCACTTCAGCCGCACGTTGGCTTGCCGGCAGTGGCTCGCGAGCCGGTCCGCGTTCCCATTGTTTAAATTCCGACGACGCACGCTCGCCCTGCGGAACTCCCAGGCGCTGAGCATTCGATGGGGCAGCCCCGTTCGAAGTGGGTCCGGTGGGTGCGGCCTTCTCCGGCGTCCCTTCAGGATCCTTTAGTATGGCCGACCTGACTTCATCCAATTCCTGCTTCTGCGCAACTGCTTCCGGGCCCGGGTTGGTCTCTTCCACAACTGGGGGAGCGGGCTGGGGAGTCTCTCCCACTGCCTCGGCCGGAATCGGCAGGAAATCGCGAGCCCCGGCTCTCTTCGAGTTCATCAGTAAAGTTGGATCGTTCCTGGTCGAATAGACCATCACGGTGGCATTGCTGATGGTCGCGAGGTTGGCGACGATCGCGAGCGCATAGTCCTCATCGCTATCCAGGTCGATCATCACCACGTCGAAGTTTTGTCCCAACATGCGCGGCAGATCGCTCATGTCCTCGGGATAGGCAGCAAATTCCTGCACCTTCCTGTCTTCCGAGTTGGCGAGTGCCTTCGCAACGACCGCGCGGCGCTTCTTGTCGGGGCCGATTACAGCGATCGACATTCGAGTTGAGCGCGTGACACCGGATTGAGGGCCTTGAAGAGTCGTCGACATTTCAGCTCCGCTACAAAGAGTTCTTGCGTGTCCTCCAGGAGGAGTTGTGGCCAACCTCGCCGCGTCCCACCCTTAAACCGGTCCCTCGACAGGTCCTGAGGTCAACACAACGCAACCATTTCACTCCAGAAAGAGCAGGAATCGCTCCGCATTGGGTGCGATGGTTACGGCAGTCCAGGGAAAAAATTGTTTCCTGCCTACGATTCCGACCTCGAACTGTCGTAGGTCAAGTTGATTTATTTCAATGCGATACACCGTAGCTCTCCAACAAGGTGAACGCACGATGAACCTGATTTCCAGTTCCTGTAAAGGAATGGTATGCCTTCTGGGCTCTAATGAAGCCCTTTGGTTACCCCACATACATGCCTTTCGTCACATACCCGGCTCGAGAGTGTATGAGACCAAAGTTCCTTCATAGGACTTGGATCAATCGGAGCGGTCCTTAATGGTACCGGGATATTTCGAGCATTTAAGGTTTTACTTCCACCTACGAATCAAAAGTGCAATCGCCCATCCCGACAAGAATGACCCCGACTTCCCTTCACCGATTCGTTGAGAGACACGCCTCAGTTAACCTGAATCAATGCTCCTCCGCCCTGCCCTCCCCACTGACATCGCTGGCATCCTCGCCCTCGAGCGCACGCCGCATGGCCGCAGCTTCGTCGGTCAATGGTCAGAAGAACGCCACCTCGCCGCCCTGACCGGCGGCGATGCCCGATATTTCGTCAGCGAAACGGAGTCAGGCGATTTGCAGGCCTACGCCATCCTGCGCGGGCTCAGTGAGGACTCGGGTTCTGTGGAACTCAAGCGCATCGTGGTCGCAACACCCGAACGCGGGCTGGGACGCAGGATTCTCGAAGAACTGACCCGCATCGTATTCGAGGATCTCAAGGCACACCGGCTTTTTCTCGACGTCTTTGAAGACAACGCCCGGGCGCGCCATCTCTACGAAAGCCTCGGCTTCCGATGCGAAGGCGTGATGCGAGAGGCGGCGCTCCGCGACGGTCAGTTCTTCTCCCTGCACCTGATGTCGATGCTCGAGAGCGAATACGCACAGAGGAAGCCCCGTGCCCATTCGTTATAAACTCTCCTGTGATGGAAACGACAGGTTGTGGGACGGCGATCGTCACGCCTTTCAAGGCCGACGAGTCAATCGACGAAACGGCGCTCTGGGCGCTTGTGAACTGGCAGATCGAAGCCGGCATCGACTTTCTGGTGGCGTGCGGCTCGACAGGCGAAGCGGCCACACTCGAGGAGACCGAGTGGCTGCGCACCATTCGCATCGTGATCGAAGCGGCCGCTGGCCGCGTGCCCGTGTTTGCCGGATGCACCCATAACTGCACGCGCACTCTGCTGCGTCAGGCGGCGCTGCTGCGGCATGTACAGGGTGTTGACGCCGTTCTGTCGGCCAACCCCTACTACAACAAGCCCACACAGGAAGGCCAGTTCCGGCATTTTCTCGCCCTTGCCCGGGCCGTCGACCCTATTCCAGTTGTTCTTTACAATGTGCCGGGCCGCACTGGCGTCAATCTGGAGCCTCAAACTGTTCTCCGGCTTGCAGAGGCTGCTCCCAACATTCAAGCCATCAAGGAAGCCAGCGGCAAGCTACCGCAGATTACCGAACTCGTTCACTTGCTGCCTCACGACTTCAAGGTGTTCTCAGGAGACGACAATCTGGGGCTGGCCGCGATCGGCGTCGGGGCCAAGGGACTCATCAGCGTCGCTTCAAACGAGATACCGGCGGAGTTGTCGCGCATGATTCGGGCCGCGTTGCAAGACAACTGGTCCGAGGCACGCGAGATTGAACGCCAGTTCGGGCGCCTGTTCGATGCCAACTTCTGGGAATCGAATCCCGGGCCCGTAAAGGCCGTCCTCCACCTGATGGGGCGCACCACCGACGTAGTGCGGTTGCCCCTGGTCACTCCGACTGCCGCAACCCGCCTCAAACTCGAACGCCTTGCCGGCGAGCTCGGCCTGCTCAAGTTCGCCCCCGTGCCCGAAGGCGGCATGCGGATGTACTAGCCCTCACAAAAAATTCAACTGCCTGTCAGCCCAGCTTATTCCGATCGCAGCGCGAGGGTTGGATCCACCGCGGCAGCGCGCCGGGATGGTAGATAGCATGCAAGCCATGCGATGGCGACGACGCATGTCGAGGCGATAATGTAAGTCCCCGGGTCCATGGGGCTCACGTTGAATAGAAGCGACGACATCAGGCGCATGGTCAGGAACGCGGAGGTCAGGCCAATTGCAACACCGACGCCAGTGAGCCATAATCCCTGGCGCACAAACATTGCCGTGAGCTTCTGCTGTTGCGCTCCGAGCGCCATGCGAATGCCTATCTCTCGCGTCCGCTGGGAGACCGAATACGAGATGACGCCGTAAATTCCAACGATTCCCAGTAGCAGCGCCATACATCCAGCAACGCAGAGCATCACGAGCGTGAACGAAGTGCGGGCCATGGATTTCGTATACATCTCACCAAGCGTGGTTGGATCTGCCAGCGGCAGATTGGAATCGACCGACCAGACAGTCTGCTGCACTTCCTTCATAAAGTCCGCAGAGCCCGCACGCGGAGAGCGAATGACAAATGCGACATTGCGGCGCACATTCTCCTTCTGGCCCTCGAAGCGATCCTGAAAAACAGGCCAATAGACGGTGGCAGGGGCTGGATTATTCACGCCATCGTCATGCACGTCTTTCACGACGCCAATAATTTCGCGCCAATCGTCTGTCGTGCCCACGCGGATTTGCTTGCCAAGAGCGACCGCCGGATTGTTCCACAACTCTCGGGCCAGGTTTTCCGAGACAATCGCAACCGGCCGTTTCTGATACGTTTCCGGCCAGGTCAGATCGCGGCCGGCAATCAGTGGTGTCCCCAACGTCGCCAGATATCCAGGCGAGATGTATTTGAAGCGGCGGATCGCCGGAAGCACGCCCGCCTTGTATGTATGGTCCTGGGCGAAGATCGGATCGTTCTGGCTGAATCCCTCCAAAGGAACGGTCGATCCGAAGCTGACTGAAGAGACGCCGGGAACAGCAGCGATCTTGCTCGCAATCTCCTGCTGCATGCGGACCACCGCTTCGCGGTTGGTGTCTGGCACGCGTGACTCTGGAATATACAAGTGGAAGACCCGCACAGTATCGGGATCGGCAAAGCCGGGAGACACGTGCATCAAAGCTCGAAATGTTCGGATCATGAGTCCCGAACAAATCAGCAGGACAAGTGCAAGAGCCACCTGCACCACCACCAACGCTTTGCGTGCGCGTCGGCGTTCGCGCCCCTGGCTCAAGCCGCGTCCTCCCTCGCGAAGACCGCTATGCAATCCGGCGCCCGCGTACTTGATCACAGGTATCAGGCCGATAAGCACGCTCACAATAAGCGCCAGTCCCAACGCAAAGAGCAACACGGGGCCATCTATCCCAATCTCATTCAGGCGTGGCAGCCCGGTGGGCTTCATCGCAACCAGCAGCCGCAGAGTTCCAAAGGCCAACGCGAGCCCGATCAGAGTCCCTGCGAATCCCAGGATCAGGCTCTCGAAAAGCAATCCCCCCGTGATGCGCCCGCGACCCGCACCGAGAGCCGAACGAATTGCCAGTTCCTGTCTTCGGCCTTCAACCCGCACAAGCAGCAGGTTTGCCACGTTTGCGCAGGCCACCAGCAGCACCACCGCAATCGATCCCATCAATACCCATAGAACATTGCCCACATCGCCGATAACATCCTGCTTCAGCGGGCGAGGGGTTGGATTCATCTGCACTTTTTCAAAGAGACTCAGGGGAAAGCCCTCGGGTGCGGGGAAGCTTCGGATGGCAACTGGAATCAAACGCGCCATTTCTGCTTTCACCCGCTCCAGCGTGACACCGGGCTTGAGGCGTGCAACACCCGGATAACTGAAATTACCCAGCTTTGTCTTGCTGCGGTCCAGTTGCAGGGGCAGATAGAGGGCCGCGTCCTCCCTGTCGAGAAAATGAAAATCCTTGGGCAGGACACCGATGATTTCTCGCGCCTTCCCGTCCGCTATGATCGGTCGTCCGATAACGGAGTCGCTCCCACCAAACTTCTTACGCCAGTATCCATACGAAATTACAACGGTCTGCGGTGCGCCAGGGCTGTCGTCGCGCCGTGTAAACAGGCGGCCCACGACAGGCTTCACCCCGAGGATGGGAAGCGTGCCATCGGTTACATCGAGGCCTCGCACATGTTCCGGCTCTCCCGCGCCTGTAACGCTGAGTGAATCGCCCTGGTAAATACCAATATCCTCGAATGTGGTGTTCTGCTCTCGCTCGATAAAATAGAGGAACGGCGCCATCGGCATGTTTTCGATTTCAATGCCGGGAATGTGGTACCAGACCCCGATCAAGCTGT
>Ga0207706_10003989_pt1 | contig 13996 bp, 10 predicted proteins | sample KBSC53metaG_FD_184318 | JGI IMG/M metagenome (GOLD analysis project Ga0207706, IMG submission 184318) | Corn rhizosphere microbial communities from Kellogg Biological Station, Michigan, USA - KBS C5-3 metaG (SPAdes) (version 2) | ecosystem: Host-associated > Plants > Roots > Rhizosphere > Soil ... | reverse complement strand
ACGTCCTCGCGGCTGCGGGCGCCGTCGCGCAGCGCGCGGGCCAGCAGGATCACCGCGTCGTACGCCAGCGCGGCGGAGCTGTCGGGCTCGCGCTTGAAGCGCTCGCGGAAGCGCGCGGCGAACTCCCTGGCCTTCGCCGACGCGTCGGGGTGGAAGAGCGCGCCGATCATGGTGCCGTCGAAGGTCGATCCATCCTCCTTCAGCGCCTCGAGGCCGTCGCCGCCCATGAAGCGCGCGTTCAGCCCCACCTCGCGCGCCTGCGGGATCAGCGTGCGCGCGCCCTGGTCCACGCCGGCGATGAACACCATCTGCGCGCCGCGCGCCTTCAGCCGCAGCAGGTAGGGGCGAAAGTCGGGCATGTCTTCCAGGTACGGGTCCTCGGCCACGGGCGGCGCGCCGTCCTGTTGCAGCGCCCGGTCGAACACCCGCATCAGCCCCTGCCCGTAGTTTTCGTTGCTGTACAGCACCGCCGTCCTGAGCCCCGTGGCCCGCGCCGCCGCCGCCAGCGCCACCGCGTTGGCCGAGTCGCTGCTGGCCATGCGGAAGGTGTACGGCCCCAGGCCGCTGATCGCGGGGCTGGTGGCGCTGGTCGCCAGCGTGGGCACCCTGGCGTTCTCGTAGACCTGCGAGCTGGCGACCGTCGTGGACGAGTAGATCGGCCCGACCACGGCCAGGATGCGGCCGTCCTTCGCCAGCGAATCCGCCACGCCGATCGCCGTCCCGTCATCCCCCTGGTCGTTCACCAGGCGGAGCTGGAGCGGTCGGCCATCGATCCCCCGTTCCGCGTTGATCTCGTCCAGCGCCATCTGCGCGCCCATCCGCGAGAGCTGGCCGTACAGGTCGGGCTTCCCCGCCGCGTCGGTGAGCGGGATCTGCAACCCCAGCCAGAGGGGCTCGGCCTCCTTCGCGCACCCGCCGGCAAGGAGGAGCGGAGCGATGGCGAGGGCACGGGCGAGCGCGCGCGGGGTGCGGCGGCCGCGAGGGACGGGCGTCGGCATGATGCGGAAAGGGTGGAGACGAGGGGTGGAAGCGGCGTGCGGAATGGTGGTGGGCGCGACCATGCTACACGCGCATGCCGATGCGTGTCAACACCTTGCAGGAAGCCAGCTTGCGGCGTGGGAGACGCCCGGTTACGTTGCGGCCATGGCATGCACGAATTGGATCGGCGGTGGCCTGCGCCGCCGCCCGCGGAGCGCGCGATTGAGGCGCCGGTGCCGCACCTTTCGCGGCGGTAGTCGGCGATGAGCGACGCGGCCGCGCTGGCGCACCACGAGGAAGAGCCGCTGGAGAAGCCGTACGACATGCGGCTGATGCGGCGGCTGATCGCCTACCTGCGTCCGTACCGGCTGCGGGTGGCCGCGGCCGTGGCGCTCCTCTTCGCCGGGTCCATCACCGAGCTGGCCGGCCCGCTCCTCACCAAGATCGCGCTCGACGACGCCATCCCCCGCCGCGACACGGGGAAGCTGGGGCTGCTGGTGGCCGCCTACTTCGCCTCGCTGCTGCTGGCCTTCCTCTTCGAATACGGGCAGACGCTGCTCACCACCTGGCTGGGGCAGCGCATCATGTACGACCTGCGGGTGCAGGTGTTCGCGCACCTGCAGCGCCTGTCGCTGCGCTACTTCGACAGGCACCCCGTCGGCCGGCTGATGACGCGCGTGACCAACGACGTGGAGGCGCTGAACGAGGCCTTCTCGTCGGGGATCGTCACCGTGTTCGGCGACGTGTTCACGCTGGTGTTCATCGTGGCCACCATGCTCCAGCTGGAGTGGCGGCTGGCGCTGGTCACCTTCACCGTGCTCCCCTTCGTGTTCGCGGCGGCGTTCGTGTTCCGCGCGCTGATCCGCAAGGCGTTCCGAGACATCCGCATCCGCCTGGCGCGCATCAACGCCTACCTGCAGGAGCACCTGGGCGGGATGCGCGTGGTGCAGCTGTTCGGGCGCGAGCGGCAGGCGATGGAGCGCTTCGCCGCCATCAACCGCGACCACACGGAGGCCAACCTCCGCTCCATCACCTACTACGCGCTCTTCTTCCCGGTGATCGAGGTGCTGTCGAGCGTGGCGATGGCGCTGATCCTGTGGTACGGGGGATGGCAGTACCTGGCGGGGACGATCACGGTGGGCGTCGTGGCGGCCTTCCTCCAGTACACACGGCGCTTCTTCCGGCCGATCCAGGACCTGTCGGAGAAGTACAACCTGCTGCAGGGGGCGATGGCCGCCTCGGAGCGGATCTTCGAGCTGATCGACACCGGCCCCGAGGTGCGCGAGCCGGCCGATCCCGTCGACCTGCCGACGCCCGGGCGCGGCGAGATCGAGTTCCGCGACGTGTGGTTCCGCTACGACCCGGAGGGCGAGTGGATCCTGCGCGGCGTCTCGTTCACGGCGATGCCGGGGGAGCGCGTGGCGATCGTGGGGGCCACGGGGGCGGGGAAGAGCACCATCATCAACCTGCTGATGCGCTTCTACGACGTGGAGCGCGGCGAGATCCGGCTGGACGGCGTGCCGATCGACCGCGTGCCGCTGGCCGAGCTGCGCGGGCGGATCGGGCTGGTGCTGCAGGACGTTTTCCTGTTCAGCGAAGACGTGCGCCGCAACATTCGCCTGGGCCGCGAGGACATCTCCGACGAGCGGGTGCGCGAGGCGGCGCGGCGGGTGGGCTTCGAGCCGTTCGTCGCCCGCCTTCCCGCCGGGTGGGAACAGCCGCTGGGCGAGCGGGGGACTTCGCTCTCCGTGGGCGAGCGGCAGCTGGTGAGCTTCGCGCGGGCGCTGGCGTTCGATCCGCTGGTGCTTGTCCTCGACGAGGCCACCAGCTCGGTGGACAGCGAGCTGGAGGCGCGCATCGAGGCGGCGCTGGGCGAGCTGATGCGCGGGCGGACGTCGCTGGTGATCGCGCACCGCCTGTCCACGGTCCAGCACGCCGACCAGATCCTGGTGCTCCACCACGGCGAGATCCGCGAGCGCGGCACCCACGCGCAGCTGCTGCAGAAGGGCGGCCTCTACGCGCGGCTCTACGAGCTGCAGTTCGTCCGCATCCAGGAAGCCCGCTCCCAGGCCGAGGCGGCGGACTGAAGCTCATCGAACTGCAACCGCGGTCACACGGAGAGCGGAGGGCAACGGAGCAGCGGAGAACTGCACGCGATCGGCAACGTTTGTTCGTGCCTCCGCGGTCTTCCTGAATCACACAGAGACACAGAGAGCACAGAGCCCACGGAGGAAGCGCGATCTCTCCGTGGCTCTGTGTTCTCTGTGTCTCTGTGTGAAAACCGGAGAGCCGCGGGCGCCGGGATGCCGGCGCCCGCGGAATGAGGTTACGGGTTGATCGGGATGCCCTTGGCGTTCAGCGGGCAGCCGGCGTTGTTGTAGTTGTCCAGCTTCGTCGCCAGGGTGATCAGCGTGGCGCGGTCGTTGGTGGCCAGCGCGGCGTTCACCTGGCTGGTCACGTCGGCCGCGCTCATGGCGTAGCCGAACTTGCGGGCGTTGAGGTACGCGGCGCTCGCGGCGCGCAGCAGGATCTCGGCGCCGCCCTCCACCGTGCTGTTCCCCTGGAAGCCCAGCCCCTGCGGCAGCGTGTAGGCGCCCAGCGTCTTGTTGCTCAGGACGTACGGGGCCACGCCCGACGCGGGGAACGGGCTGTTCTCCAGCGTGCCGGTCGCCACCGGCCAGCCGCCCGTGTTGTTCTTCCAGTACCCCGGCGTGCAGCCGCACACGTAGCTCACCGCCACGTTCCAGCTCGCCGACAGGTCCGTTTCCGACCCCTTCGCCGTCGCGGTGTTGGGGTACCCGATCGTCCTGCCGCAGTCGGTGATGTGCCCGGGGCCGAAGGTGCGCGTGTAGGTGAAGGTCTTCGGCCCGCCGCCGGCGCAGACGTTCCCCGTCACCCCCGAGCCCGCGAAGGTGTCGTTCACGGCGACGCACTCGTCCACCTTCAGGTTGGGCGCCGCGCCGTCGAACGCGAACGTCGCGCCTCCGCCGAACGCCAGGTCGCCGCCGCCGCCCGGCCGCGCGACCGAGGCGGTGGCGGTGTTCTGGTAGGTGGTGCCGAACGCCGGCGCGCCGATCGCCTGCGAATAGGCGCAGCTCATCGCCTCGCCCACGGCCAGCGTGCGCGGCAGCGTGCCGCACGTCACCGCGTCCGCCGCGCCGAAGTCGTCCGCGTCCGCCACCGTGTTCACCGTGGCCGGCACGGTGCCGGTGTTGGTGACGGTGATGGTGCCGCTCACCGCGAAGGCGCGGTCCTGCGTGCCGGTGCTGGCCACCGCCACCGTGTACCCCACCGCCCGCGACTGGCCCGGCGCCAGGCTGAACGCGCCCGTGTCGCCCGTCTTGGCGATGCTCCACTTCCACACGCGCTCGTAGTAGGTGCCGGCCGTCTTGGCCACGCTCACCTCGGGCATCACCGGCGGGGGCGGCGGCGCCTGGACCTCCACCTTGAAGTTGTCGGTCTTGCTCTCGCTCTCCTTGAACTCGCGGTCGGCGCTGATCCACAGCTTGTACTCGCCGCCGGCGTTGGGGGTGTCGTCGTACCCCGGCTGGCCGTCGCTGGCGCGGATCAGGATCGCCGAGAGCTGGTAGCACGCCTCGAAGCGGCCGTCCGTCACGTGCGCCGGCTGGTCGGCACCACTCCCCACCGAGGTGCCCAGCAGCTGCCCGTCGGGCGAGGTCACCTGCACGTAGTACCAGCCGTCGGGGAGCCCGGCCGCGTGGTCGTTCTGCGGGCCGCCGTTGGCGTACACCGAGTCCTTGCTGGTGTAGAGGTTGGCGTTCACGCTGGTGCAGCCGGCGGTGGTGGTGTAGATGGCGCCGGTCAGGTTGCGGTGGGCCGGGCCGGGCGCGTCACGGACGGTGGCGGGGTTCGATGCGTCGCCACATGCGGCGAGCACCGCGAGCACGGCGGGGACGAACAGGAGGCGGGCGTTCATTGTAGGGCTCCTTCGACAATGCCGGATGCAGCCGGCGTGTGCTTCTTCGGTAGCCCGGCTGTCTCGGTGAGACCCGTGGCTTTGCGGACCGGCCTCGCGGCCGGGGTGCCCTTGTCGGAAGGAGAGGGCGGGGCGGACGGAGGTGCCCGTCCCCGGGAAGAAAACCGGAGGATGTGTCCGTGGAACGATTCACCTGCGCGGACCTCTCGCGGGGGCCCGGAGCACGGCCATCACCGAAGCCACGCGCCCGGGACGGGCGGTGGAGCCCCGGCAACCGACGGCCGGCCGTGCTGGGATGCGAGAGAGATGCGTGGGGAAGAACGCCAGGAAGATCCGGCGCCGGGACAAACCGCAAGCTCTGTTCCGTTTCAACTGCAACGTACTTGCATAGTTTTTGTTGATTTCAAACGACTTAGCTGTTACGAAACTCCGGCTGGAAAGGCGCGTGTGCGGCAACCGGGTCTCGAATCGCCCCACCCGTGCCTCAGGTCCGCCTTTACGGCAGGGATTGCATGGGGGCCAAAACGTCAAGCGTCCTGGCTTCGCGCCTCCCCCGCGTCGCGCTTCACGGCCGGGACTCGAATCCCATCCCGCCCGCCACGATCCTGGCGAAACCAGGCCGGACCGACGGGCGTGGCGTTCCCATCCCCCACCCTCCCGCTTAACTTCCGCCGCACCCCCCCAAGCGAACCCGACCCGCACGGCGGCGGAATGGCCGAGCCCCACCCGTTGGTCCCGCGTTTCCTGGAGAACCTGCGCGCGCTCGGCGTCGGCGGCGAGGCGCGGGTGCTGGTGGCGCTCTCGGGCGGCGCCGACTCGGTGGCGCTCCTCCACCTCCTCCGCTTCGCGCCGGCGGAGGCCGCCCGGCCGCTCTTCGCCGCGCACTTCGACCACGCCATGCGCCCGGAGAGCGGGCGCGACGCGGCGTGGGTGGCGGGTCTCTGCCGCGCGTGGGGCGTTCCGCTCGTCACCGGCCGCGCGGAGGAGGCGCCGCGGACGGAGGAGGAGGCGCGGGACGCGCGCTACGCCTTCCTGCGCCAGGCCAGGGACGAGGTGCGCGCGGAGTGGATCGCCACCGCGCACCACGCCGACGACCAGGCCGAGACGGTGCTCTTCCGCATCCTGCGGGGGACGGGGACCGCCGGCCTGGCGGGGATCCCGCCCGTCGACGAGGAGCGCCGTATCGTCCGCCCGCTCCTTCCCTTCACCCGCGCGCAGCTGCGCCGCTACGCCCGCGACCACCGCGTGCGCTGGCGCGAGGACGCGTCCAACGCCGCGCTCGACCCCGCGCGCAACCGCATCCGCCACCAGGTCCTGCCGCTGATCGAGCGCACGCTGGCACCCGGCGCCCGTGCGTCGCTCGCCCGTCTCTCGGAGGTCGCGCGCGAGGACGAGGCCGCGTGGGACGCGCTGCTGCAAGGGGATGCGGAGGGGCTGGCGCGCCAGGAGGAAGGCGCGCTGATCCTTGTTCGGGAACGGCTTGCGGGTTATGATTCGGCCGTGGCCGCGCGCCTGCTGCGCGGCCTGCTGCGCCGTCTCGGGGTGGTCCCGGACAGGGACGGAACCCGGTCGGCGCTTCGGTTTATCGGGACTGCGCCCAGCGGGCGCGAGCTCCAGCTGGCCGGCGGCATCCGCATCCGCACCGAGTTCGGCGAGGCGCGCATCACGCGCGACCCCGGCCCGGTGCCCTCCGACGCCCCCCTGGCCCTGGCCGGCCCGCGCGGCGAGGGAAGGTGCCGCATCGGCGGGCGCGAGCGGCGCGTGGCGTGGCGTCCGGCCAGCGGCGGAGCGGCGTCCGCCGACGGCGCGGAGAGCTTCGCGGTAGGCGGAGATGCGTGGCCGCTGCTGGTGCGGGGCCGGCTCCCGGGCGACCGGGTGCGCACCCCGGCGGGCACGCGCACGCTCAAGCGGCTGTTCAACGACCGACGCGTGCCGCGCGGCGCGCGCGGCCAGGTGCCCGTGCTGGTGGACGCGCGCGGGCGTGTGCTGTGGGTGGCGGGAGTGGTGCGCGGGGCACCTCCGCCCGCACCGGGTGAGCCGGGAGTGACCGTTGAGATCTTCGATGCCTGATTCCGCACTGACGCTGGCCCGCACCGGGGGGCGCGAGCTCGCCCGGATCGTGTACGACGAGGAGGACATCGCCGCGCGCGTGGCCGAGATGGGGCACGAGATCGCCGAGGCGTACCCCGAGGGCGAGCCCCTGCTGGTGCTGGGGCTGCTCAAGGGGTCGTTCATCTTCCTGAGCGACCTGGTGCGCAACATCCCCCGCCCGCTGCACGTGGACTTCATCGTGGCCAGCAGCTACGGGAGCGGCACCACCAGCAGCGGCCACGTCAACCTGCTGTACGATCCCTCCATCTCGTTGGAGGGGAAGCACATCATCCTGGTGGAAGACATCGTGGACAGCGGCACCACGGTGTCGCGGCTGATCCCCATGCTCGAGGAGCGGGGACCGAAATCGCTCGAGATTTGTACTCTTCTCCACAAGCACATCGCGACGAACCTGGTCCGCGAGCCAAAGTGGGTCGGTTTCGACGCGCCGCACGAGTTCCTGATCGGCTACGGCCTGGATCACTCCGAAGACTTCCGCAACCTGCCCTTCATCGGGAGCCTGTAGCTCCCGCCTGGGGCCGGCCGCGGTGGCGCGGGGCGGGCGAAAGCCCGCCTGCGCGCCGGGGAAAGCATCACTGAATGGCTGAAGCACCCAACGCCCCCAAGGGCCCGCGCCTGGGCCGCATCACCCGCACCGTCTCGTTCTGGGCGCTGCTGGTGGTGATGGCCATCCTGCTGGTGGAGATGACCAGCGGCAGCCAGCGCCAGGTGATGGACATCAGCTGGACCGAGCTCAAGACCCAGATCCAGAAGAAGAACGTCGCCAGGGTCCAGATCATCGGCGGCCAGGAGGGCCAGCTCGCGCAGGGCGAGTTCAACACCGCCGTGCGCGGCGAGGGCGGCGTGCCCGTGCAGCGCTTCCGCACCCGCCTTCCCATCGCCAACTCCGAGAAGCTGCTGGAGATGCTCGACGCCTCGGGCGCCCAGGTCACCGGCAAGGGGGCGGGCGAGGGGTGGCTCAGCTGGCTCAAGGTGCTCCTCCCCTGGCTGCTGATCCTGGCGTTCTGGGTCTTCCTGCTGCGGCAGATGCAGGCCAGCGGCAACAAGGCGTTCCAGTTCGGGAAGAGCAAGGCCAAGCTGCTGTCGGGCGACACGCCGCGCGTGACCTTCGACGACGTGGCCGGCGCCGACGAGGCCAAGATGGAGCTCCAGGAGATCGTGGAGTTCCTGAAGGACCCCAAGCGCTTCAGCCGCCTGGGCGGCCGCATCCCCAAGGGCGCGCTGCTGGTGGGCCCCCCGGGCACGGGAAAGACGCTGCTGGCCCGCGCCGTGGCGGGCGAGGCGGCGCGCCCCTTCTTCTCGATGTCGGGCTCCGACTTCGTGGAGATGTTCGTGGGTGTGGGCGCCAGCCGCGTGCGCGACCTGTTCGAGCAGGGGAAGGCCCACGCGCCCTGCATCATCTTCATCGACGAGATCGACGCGGTGGGGCGCCACCGCGGCGCCGGGCTGGGCGGCGGCCACGACGAGCGCGAGCAGACGCTGAACCAGCTGCTGGTGGAGATGGACGGCTTCGAGGGGAACGACGGCGTGATCCTCCTGGCCGCCACCAACCGGCCGGACGTGCTGGACCCCGCGCTGCTGCGCCCCGGCCGCTTCGACCGGCAGATCGTGGTGGACAGCCCCGACGTGAAGGGGCGCGAGGGGATCCTGAAGGTGCACCTGAAGAAGGTGCCCACCGCGACCGACGTGAGCATCCCCGTCCTGGCCCGCAGCACGCCGGGGATGAGCGGCGCCGACCTGGCCAACCTGGTCAACGAGGGAGCGCTGCTGGCCGCGCGGCGCAACAAGGACCTGGTCTACATGGCGGATCTGGAAGACGCCAAGGACAAGGTGATGCTGGGCGCCGAGCGGCGCAGCCTGGTGATGAAGGAGGAGGAGCGGCGGCTCACGGCGTACCACGAGGCCGGCCACGCGATCTGCGCCATGAAGGTGGCGGGGAACGATCCGCTCCACAAAGTGACCATCATCCCCCGCGGCCGGGCGCTGGGCGTGGCGTTCACGCTCCCCGAGGACGACCGCGTCTCCATCACCCGCCAGCAGATCGAGGCCAAGCTGGTGATGGCGTACGGCGGGCGCGTGGCCGAGGAACTGGTGTTCGGCCGCGAGCGGGTGACCACCGGCGCGCAGAGCGACATCCAGCACGCCACCGGCATCGCGCGCAACTACGTGACGCACTGGGGCCTGTCCGACGCCGTGGGCCCGATCCTGGTGGCCGAGAACGAGACCGAGGTGTTCCTGGGGCGCGACCTGGGCACCCGCCGCGGGATCAGCGAGAGCACCGCGCAGCTGGTGGACGCCGAGGTGGCACGGGTGATCGGCGAGGCGTACGCCCGCGCCCGCCAGGTGCTCACCGAGAACCTGGAGCTGCTGCACGCGGTGGCCGGGGCGCTGCTGGAGCGCGAGACGCTGACGCGCGACGACGTGGAGCTGATGGCAGAGGGGAAGGAGCTTCCGCCCTTCCGCGCGCCGCAGCCGGTGCTGACCCCGCCCGAGATCCCCGAGCCGCTCCCCGCGGCCGCCAAGGACCGGACGCCCGCCGGCCCCGTGGAGCTCAAGCCGCGGCTGGCCTGACGGAAGTACGGGGTACGGGGTACGGGGTACGGAACGACGATGCGTGGCCGGGCTGCCGATCTGCGGCGGCCCGGCCACTTTTCGTATCGGGCTCCGGTGGCGGAAGCGGCCGTCGCGGCGTACTTTCGCCACGCGCGCAGCAGGCTGAGGGAGACGCGTTCCCGTACTCCGTACCCCGTACTTCGTACTTCCTTGCTGGCAACCGCCGCGAAGCAGGTCTGGATGATCCGCGGCCGGCCGCTCTCGCTGGAGCGGCCGGTGCTGGTGGGCGTGCTGAACGTGACGCCCGACTCGTTCAGCGACGGGGGCCGCTTCCACGCCGTGGAGCCGGCCCTCGCCCTCGCCCGCCGGCTGGTGGAGGACGGCGCGCGCATCCTGGACGTAGGCGGCGAGTCCACGCGCCCCGGCTCGATCGGGGTCTCGGCGGACGAGGAGCTGGCGCGCGTCCTCCCCGTCCTCCGCGCCATCCGCTCCGAGCTGGACGTGCGGGTGTCGATCGACACGAGGAAGGCGGCGGTCGCCCGGGCGGTGCTGGCCGAGGGCGCGGACGTGATCAACGACGTCTCCGCCCTGGGCGATGCGGAGATGGCATCCGTGGTGGCGGACAGCGACGCCGCGCTGGTGCTGATGCACATGCGCGGCACCCCCGAGACGATGCAGACGCTCGTCTCGTATCGGAGCGTGGCGGACGACGTCGCGGACGAGTTGGAGCCGAGAGTGGAAGTGGCGGTGCGCGCGGGGATCGAGCCGGAGCGGATCGTGGTGGACCCGGGGATCGGATTCGCCAAGACGGCGGCGCAGAACCTGGAGCTGATCGCGCGGCTGGACGTCGTTGGCGAGCGGCTGGGGCGGCCGGTGCTGCTGGGGCCGTCGCGCAAGGCGTTCATCGGCGCGCTACTGGGCGGCGCGCCGGCAAGCGAGCGCGATGCGGGCACGGTGGGCGCGTGCGTGGCGGGGCTGGCGCGCGGCGCGCGCATCTTCCGCGTGCACGAGGTGCGTGCCGCGCGCCAGGCGCTCGAGGTGGCCGACGCCATCTTCCGCACGGAGGCGGCGTGGAGTCGCTGATCGACCGCGTGGCGTTCCTGGCCCCCGGCTGGCGCGACGTGGTGGAGATCGCCATCGTCGCGGTGGTCATCTACCGCATCCTGCTGGTGTTCGTGGGCACCCGCGCGATCCGCATGCTGCTGGGGTTCTTCTCCCTGGTGGTCGTCTACGTGGTGTCGCGCGTGCTGGGGCTCACGCTGATCGAGTACCTGCTCACCACCCTCTTCCAGTTCGGGGTGATCGCGGCGCTGATCGTGTTCCAGCCCGAGTTGCGCAGCGCGCTGGCCAGCCTGGGGCAGAACCGCATCTTCCGCGCGTTCAGCCGCATCTCGGCGCGCGAGGTGGTGGAAGAGATCGTGGAGGCGGTGGAAGACCTGTCGCGCGGCAAGGTGGGCGCCATCATCGCCATCGAGCAGGAGATCGGCCTGGGCGAGTACCTGGAGACCGGCACCCCGCTGCAGGCCCGCGTCTCGGCCCCGCTGCTGCAGAACATCTTCACCCCCTACTCGCTCCTGCACGACGGCGCCACCGTCGTGCGCGGCGACGAGATCGTGGCCGCGGGGGTGATCCTGCCGCTCACGCAGTTCCCCGTCACCGACCGCACGCTGGGCACCCGCCACCGCGCCGCGCTGGGCCTGTCCGAAGAGACCGACGCGCTGGTGATCGTGGTGAGCGAAGAGACGGGGATCGTCTCCGTGGCCCACCGCGGCCGCCTGCAGCGCGGGGTGAGGCCGGCGGACCTGCAGCACATGGTCGAAGCCGGCGAGCTTCCCGGCGGCCCCGGTGGCGGTGCGCCGCGTCCGGTCACCGCGCGCAGCACGGCCGTGGATCGGTAGACGCCGCAGGGACTCGATGGATGGAAACACGAAGGACCGCCGTGGTGGCGGTCCTTCTTTGCTTTTGGGTCGCCTGCATCGTCGCATGCGCTACAGGCGATCGAGCCAGTACCCGGGCGTTCTGCTTGATTGGCAAGGGCGTAAATGACCGCTTCGCCCTGCACGAGCTTGTATATCACGTCATAGGGGAAGTGGCTCATCCTGACCTTGCGGGTGTCGCCTTCCGCCATCCTTCCGACATGCGGATACGCGGCGATCATTCCGAGTACACGATCGAGTTCCGCCTAGAAACGGTCGGCGACTTCGTAGCTCTCCTCGGCCATGAACCCCTCGACTGCGTCCGCCACCTCCCCACCGCGCTGGTGATATGTAGCGGATGCGGATCACCGGAGCAGCTTTGCCCGCAACTCCGCCATCACCTCCTCGGCAGGAACGGTATCGAGCTCACCTCGCAGATGTGCCTGGTGGCGCCTTTCCACTTCCTGGTCCCACGAGGCTTCGACCTCCCGCCGCACGCTCTCCGCCAGCACGTCGGCCAAGCGCGAACGCACTTCGAGGGGCAGCTGCAGAAGTTCCTGCTCGAGCTGTTCTTCCGTCATCTCGGTGGTGGGTGTCGTTGCGAGATTCATGAGCCGTCCCGGTGGAGGTTTGAGACAGAGATTCTTGTGCCATGGTTCCGAAGTGGGTGAAGTGTACACAAAGTGAGTGCAGTGCACAAGTTCCCCAGCATGGATTTGATAGTACCGTCCCATCGCCGCCCCGGAATCAACTGACCGATTCCTGCGGCTTGAACTCGCTTTCTGAACCGCGGCGCAAAATTGAACGGTTCGGAAGATCCTGAACTCAGTGTCCCACCTGTGGCGCCGGTGTCCCACCCGGTGAGGAAATTCCACCATTGTGGCTGTGTTTTGGCGCTGTGAAACCATCGCGTCCGGCTCTGCGTCTCACGCTTCGTGCGGCGGGAGCAGGATTGAACGGTTCAAATGATGGGTCATCTCACCCATTCGCCCGCGGCACCTGACGATCATCCCTGCGGACGTCGGCAATCCGGCCGACATTCGGGTCCGTGCCACGCGGCCACAGCGCCGCCGCTGCCATACATCGTTCCATGCTCGCCACCCTCTCCACACCCGCCGCGTCCGGGACGGCTCCCGCCTCCGCCGCCGACGCGGGCTTCTTCTGCGCGGTCACGCCGTACTACCAGCCGATCGTGCGCACCGCCGACCTGTCGGTGCTGGCCTACGAGGCGCTGAGCCGCGGCCCGCTCGACACGCCGCTGCACGGCGCCCGCACCCTGTTCGCCACCGCCCGCACCCTGGGCGAAGAGGCGGCGCTGGAGCGCGTCTGCTGGACGGCCGCGCTGCTGAACGCCACCCGCCACCGCCTGTGGATGCGCGGCGACGTGCAGCTGTTCCTGAACCTGTCGCCCGAGCGGATCGTGGAGCCCGGGTTCCTGGCCTTCGCGCGCCGCCTGGTGGCCGAGGCCGCGCTGGACCCCGCCCGCATGGTGATCGAGCTGACCGAGGATTCGCTGCTGCGCCCGCACGGCCACTTCCGCGAGGCGCTGGCGCCGTATCGCGAGATGGGCTTCAAGGTGGCGGTGGACGACGTGGGCACCGGCTGCTCGGACCTGCACACGCTGGCCGAGGTGCGCCCCGAGTACGTGAAACTGGCCCGCGAGCTGGTCACCGACCTCCACCTGCACGCCGGGCGGCGCATGGTGGTGCAGTCGATGGTGGCGCTCACCCGTGCGCTGGGCGCCACGCTGGTGGCCGAGGGAGTGGAGCTGTACGCCGAGCTGGCCGTGCTGCGGGAGCTGGGCGTGGACTGCGTGCAGGGGTACCTGCTGGGCAGGCCGTCGGCCGTGCCCGCCGCCCCCGTGCCCGCCGAACCGCTCGCGCTGAGCGCGTGAGCGCCGACCCGTGGTAAAACCTGAGAACCTCCGAACGCGAGAGATGACGGATATGAAGCCCGAGACCAGCGACGAGGTGCGCCTGCGCGCGCTGCAGGTGGCCGCCCGCGTGCAGGCCGAGATGGAAGCGCGCTTCCGCGCCGGCGGCGTGGTGTGGGTCGCCCAGGACGGCGCCCCGCCCCGGCTGCTGCACCGCGCGCCCACCCAGCGCGCCGCGTGAGACGCGAAGAGGCCCGCCGGCGCGATGCCGGCGGGCCTCTTCGCATCGTACTCTCTAGAGACGATTTGTCCAGTATTCGTCGCGACTTGGATGAGCTACGGCGTATACCTTGATGACGTCCGCGTCATCGATTCGATACACGAGAACGTACTTGGATCGCGGGAGCGTTTCTTCCGGACGCCGCGGTGATCAGCACGACAGCTTTGCGGGAACGCGATGATCGTCGCCATCGCCGCCCTGAACTCCGTGGCGAATGCCGCGCCACGAGCGCGGGACTTTGCCTTGAAGTGAGCGACGGCTGCGAGATAATCCGCCTGTCCCTCCTCGTGAAGTCGATTTTCATTCCCGAAGGAGATCATCACCGGCTTTCAGTACCTCCTCAAGAG
>Ga0207706_10003988_pt1 | contig 13996 bp, 13 predicted proteins | sample KBSC53metaG_FD_184318 | JGI IMG/M metagenome (GOLD analysis project Ga0207706, IMG submission 184318) | Corn rhizosphere microbial communities from Kellogg Biological Station, Michigan, USA - KBS C5-3 metaG (SPAdes) (version 2) | ecosystem: Host-associated > Plants > Roots > Rhizosphere > Soil ... | reverse complement strand
GCGGCCGGGCGATAATTCGCGCCACGAGGAAACGATGTCCCGAACTCAGACGCTCGCGCTCGCAGCTCTTGTCGCCATTGTAGCCGTCGCCGCCGGCATCCTGTCGGCGCGTTGGGTGGTGCAACGTCAGGCTGGCGCGCAAACAGCCACTGCCACGCTGCTCTCGCCCCCGCGGCCGCTGCCACCGCTCGCGCTCGTCGACCAGGACAACCGGCCGTTCGATGTGGACCGGCTGCGCGGACGCTGGAGCTTCGTGTTCTTCGGCTTTACCAGCTGTCCTGACGTTTGCCCGGTCACGATGACCGCGCTGGCGCAGACCGCCAAGCAGCTCGCGAGTCTGCCGGAGAAGCTGCGCCCGCAGGTCGTCTTGATCTCGGTCGATCCGGAGCGCGATACGCCCGAACGCCTCGCTGGCTACGTGAAAGCGTTCGATCCGACCTTCGTCGGCGCGACGGGTACCAAGCCCGCGATCGACGAGCTCGCGCAGCGCATGGGCGTGCTCGTGGCCAAACGGCCGCTCGAAGGCGGCAGCTACAGCGTCGATCACTCGACCTCGGTGTTCCTCATCGATCCCGACGGCAAGCTGCGTGCATTGTTCTCGGCGCCGCACCTGCCGCAGCTGATCGCGGAAGACTATCGGCGGATTGCAGGCGCATGACGCAAGCACCGACGATCCGAGCCGGCGACCGCTGGTTCGCTGCCCTCCAGTACATCCTGCCGAAGCAGCTGCTGTCGCGCGTGATCTACTCGGTCGCGCGCAGCGAAGCGCGTTGGATCAGGAACACGTTCCTGCGCATCTTCCTCAGCGGTTATCGCTTGAACATGGCCGAGGCGGTGCAATCGGACCCCTTCACGTATCCCAGCTTCAATGCGTTTTTCACGCGCGCATTGCGGCCTGACGCGCGGCCGATTGCCGCGGAACCCGGCGCCGTCGTCAGCCCGGTGGATGGCACGGTCAGTCAGTGCGGCGGGATCGACGAGGATTCGTTGATACAAGCGAAGGGACAGCACTATTCGCTGCAGGAATTGCTGGCGGGCGATGCCGAAGCTGTGGCCGCCTATCGCGGTGGCAGCTTCGCCTGCATCTACCTCGCGCCATACAACTATCACCGCATTCATATGCCGTACGCCGGAACTGCGCGCGACAACGTCTATGTGCCGGGCGAGCTCTTCAGCGTGAACGCCGCGACGGCACGTGCAGTGCCGCGCGTCTTCGCCCGCAACGAGCGACTCATCTGCGACTTCACGACGCCGCTCGGCCGCATGGCCGTCATCCTGGTCGGCGCCCTGTTCGTCGGCAGCATCGAGACGGTACATTGCGGCGAAGTGAACCCGCCGCCGCGCGGCAGGAAAGCGCCGACGCGCATTGCGACGGGCCTCGGCCGACACTTCGCAAAGGGCGAAGAGCTCGGTCGCTTCAACATGGGATCGACTGTGATACTGCTGTTCGAGCGCAATCGCGTTGCATGGGAGTCCACGCTGGTGCCGGAGTCGACGGTGCAGCTCGGCCGGCCCATCGCGCGGGCGGTGGGAACGTGAGCTGGCGGCCGACTGCATCCATCGCAACGCTCGAAGTCCGAGCAGCAATGCTGCGCGCAATGCGCGAATACTTCGCTGCGACTCGCGCGCTCGAAGTCGAAACGCCGGTGTTGAGTGCAGCGGCGGTGACCGACGTGCACATCGCCAGCATCGAGGCGACTCCCTCGGGACGCCGCGGTTTCCTGCAGACCTCGCCCGAGTACGCGATGAAGCGCCTGCTCGCCGCCGGCTGCGGCGACATCTGGCAGATCTGCAAGGTCTACCGCGATGGCGAGAGCGGCCGCTGGCACAACCCCGAGTTCACGATGATCGAGTGGTATCGCGTCGGTTACGACCATCATTCGCTGATGTCCGACGTCGAACGCTTGATCAGTGCAGTGCTGCCGGCTTCACGACAGTTCGACCGCGCCGAGCGCCTCACGTATCGCGAAGCGATGCAGCTGCACGCCGGCGTGGATGTGTTTCAGGACGCCACGCCGATGCTGGTCGCACGATTGCAGAGCGCTGGCATCGAGGTGCCTCGCGACGTCGCACACGACCGCGACGCATGCCTCGATCTGATCATGGGCACGCTGGTCGGGCCGCAACTCGGGCTCGACCGGCTCACATTCGTCTACGACTATCCGGCCTCGCAGGCTGCACTCGCGCGCGTGCATGGCCACCTCGCCTCGCGCTTCGAGGCATATCTCGACGGCATCGAGCTTTGCAACGGCTTCCACGAGCTCGGCGATCCGCGGGAGCAACGCGCGCGCTTCGAGCACGACGTCGCCGAGCGCCAGCGCCGCGGCCTGCCGGCGGTGCCGATCGACGAGAACTTCCTGGCAGCGCTGGAGCACGGACTGCCGGAGTGCTCCGGTGTGGCGCTCGGGTTCGACCGCCTGGTGATGTGCGCCATCGGCGCCCGGCACATCGACGAAGTGCTCGCTTTTCCCATCGACAGGGCCTGACTCATGCACGAGCTCGACATCGATCCGACGCAACCGAAGGCCGCGCTGTACGCAAGCGTCGTCGCGCAGACGCGCGCGCTGCTCGAAGGCGAGCGCGACGCGATCGCGAATTTCGCGAACACGACCTCGCTCCTTTATCACTCATTACCGGACTTGAACTGGGTGGGCTTCTATCTGCTGAAAGACGGCGAGCTGGTGGTCGGGCCGTTCCAGGGTAAGCCGGCGTGCGTGCGCATCGCTCTCGGCAAAGGCGTGTGCGGTACGGCCGCCGCGCGCCGCGCAACCGTGATCGTCGAGAACGTGCACGAGTTCGACGGGCACATCGCCTGCGACTCGGCGTCCAATTCCGAGATCGTCGTGCCGCTGGTGCGCGGCAACGAGCTGATCGGCGTGCTCGACCTCGACAGCCCGAAGTTCGCGCGGTTCGACTCAGAGGATCAGGCAGGGCTCGAGCGAGTCGTCGCCGAGGTATTGAAGGCGATCTGACTCTGTCTACGCCTTGCCGCGCGACAGATATTCCGACGTTCGGGTATCCACGCGGATCGTCTCGCCTTCATTGATGAACAACGGCACGCGCACCACTGCGCCGGTCTCCAGCTTCGCCGGCTTCGCGCCGCCGGTCGCGGTGTCACCGCGCACGCCCGGATCCGTCTCGACCACCTTCAGCTCGACGTGTGCCGGCGGCGTGACGTTCAGCGGCACGCCGTTCCACAACATCACCGTGCACTCCATGCCGTCCTTCAGCCAGATGGCGCCCTCGCCCATCGCTTCCTTGCCGGCGGTGAACTGCTCGAACGTGTCCGGCACCATGAAGTGCCAGAACTCGCCGTCGGTGTAGAGGTACTGCATTTCCGTCTCGACCACGTCCGCCGCCTCGACGCTGTCGCCGGACTTGAACGTGCGCTCGATGACGCGGCCGGTCTTGAGATTGCGCACCTTGACGCGGTTGAACGCCTGGCCCTTGCCCGGCTTCACCATCTCGTTCTCGACGATCGAATAGGGGTCATTCTCGAGGATGATCTTCAGGCCGGACTTGAATTCGTTCGTAGAGAAGCTGCCCATTTCGCACCGTGACTCAATAAGATAGGGGGTTTCGCAAGGGGCGCAGATGATAGCCGCAACCTCTCTCTCCGGCCAGCCGCAGGCGCTTAATTGGCAGCAGGCGCTGGCCGACGCGATCGCCGATCCCGCCGAGCTGTGTGCCGTGCTCGGCCTCGATCCCGCGCTGATCGAGCCCGCATTCGCGGCGGCCGGCAAATTCCCGCTGCGCGTGCCGCGCGGTTATGTCGCGCGCATGCGCCGTGGCGATCCGCGCGACCCGTTGCTGCTGCAAGTCCTGCCGGGTGCCGCGGAGCTGGTGTCCACGCCCGACTTCAACACCGATCCGGTCGGCGATATCGCCAGCAGCACCGCGCCCGGCCTGTTGCACAAATATGCGGGCCGCGCGCTCGTCGTCACGACCGGGGCCTGCGCCGTGCACTGTCGCTACTGCTTTCGCCGGCATTTCCCCTATGCGGAGCAGTCGGCACTGCGGCAGGGCTGGGAGCCGGTCATCGCACGGCTGCAGGCCGATCCGAGCATTCACGAAGTGATCCTCAGCGGCGGCGACCCGTTGAGCTTGAGCGATCGGCGCCTGACGCAGCTCACCGACGAGCTGCATGCCGTGCGGCACGTTCGCCGGCTGCGCATTCACACACGTTATCCCCTCGTGCTGCCGGAGCGCGTCGATGCGGGGCTGCTCAAGTGGCTGGCTCGCGTGCCGCTACAGAAGGTCGTAGTAGTCCATGCCAATCATGCAAACGAGATCGACGCACAGGTGCAGCGCGCCTGCACGGATCTGGCGAGCGTGGGGGCAACGCTGCTGAACCAGTCGGTGCTGCTGGCCGGGCTCAACGACTCGGTCGCGACACTTGCGCAGCTCAGCGAATCGCTGTTTGCGACACGCGTTCTTCCCTACTACCTGCATCTGTTGGATAAGGTACAAGGAGCGGCGCACTTCGACGTCGACGAGCGCCGCGCGCTCCAGCTGCATCGCGAGCTCACCGCCACCCTGCCCGGGTACCTGGTGCCACGACTGGTGCGCGAGATCGCGGGCGCGCCGGCCAAGACGGCGGTGGCAGAGGCGATGCTAGACTTGCATCAAAGAAGCGGAGAGTAGCTTTGGCCGAACAGAGCGCGGTGCCGATGATCGTCCTGACCCGTCATCAGGACAACGTCGAAGCCATCAACAGCACGCTGCGCAACGCCGGCCTGCCCGTGCGCTGCAACTGGATCCGCGAGCTCAACGATCTCGGCGACGCTCTGACGCAGATCAACGCCCACATGCTGGTCGCATTCGTCGGGCAGGACCCAGCCGACATCGCCAGGGTGATGGCAGTCAGCAAGCAGTTCGGCGCCGACGTGCCGGTGCTGATCGCGCGCGAGCAGCTGGACGAGGAAGCGATCGCGGCAGCGATGCAACAGGGCGCGCGCGATGCGGTCACGCTCGTCAATCCGCTGCGGTTCCGGCTGGTCGTGGCGCGCGAGCTCGAAGCCTACAACCGCACGCAGACGCTCAATCGCACGATCAGCTCGGCGCGCGAATACAGCGAGCAGCTGAAATCGTTCATGGCCGGCTCGGCCGACGCGATCGCGCACGTGCAGGAAGGCATCGTGGTCGACGCGAACCCGGCGTGGCTCGATCTCTACGGGCTGCCCGACGCGGAGGAGATCCTGGGCACGCCGCTGATGGACGCCTTCGATGGCGAGGCGCATGCGGCGATCAAGGGCGCGCTGGTGGCGTGCCTGCAGGGCAAGTGGTCGAACCATTCCCTGCGGGCCAGCGCCTTGCTGTCGGACGGCACGAGCCTGCCGCTGGAAATCGAGCTATCGCGCGTCGACTTCGATGGCGAGCCCGCGGTGCGCCTGTGTGTCGCGGCAAAGAGGCGCGACGCCGGCACGATCAACGAGCAGCTCACGGACGCGTTGGAGCGCGATGCCGCGACCGGCGCGTTGCAGCGGCGCTTCTTCATGCAACAGCTGCAGCAGGCGTTATCGCAGCCGATCAAAGCCGGCATCCGCCAGCTGGTGGCGATTCAGCCCGACAAGCTCGAGACGCTGAGCGCAGAGCTCGGCCCGCTCGCGATCGAGGAATTCGTCGGACAGTTCGCCGGGCTGATCGCCGAGACGCGCCAGGCGAGCGACCTGTTCGGCCGGCTCGGCGACGGCACGTTCCTGCTGCTGATGGAGCGTGGCACGCAGCGCGACGTCGAAACGTGGGCGAACCATCTCATCCGCAAAGTCGCGGCGCAGGTGTTCCGCGCCGGCGACAAGCAGACGTCCTGCACGTGCAGCGTCGGCATCGGCATGATCGACATCCGCACGCCGGATGCGGCGCGCTCCATCAACGACGCGCTGCATGCGCGCAGCAACGCCGCAAGCGCCGGCGGCGGCCGCGTGGCGATCGTCGACACGCAGGACGAAGACACGCGCCAGCAGGCAGCCGACGCGATCTGGGTGCGCTACATCCGCGCCGCGCTGATGGAGAACCGGTTCCGCCTGATGCAGCAACCGATCGCGAGCCTGATGGGCGAGGACCGCGGCATGTTCGACGTGCTGGTGCGCATGGTCGACGAACAGGGTCAGGAAGTGCTGCCGTCGGAGTTCATGGCGGCCGCCGAGCGCAACGACTTGATGAAGAACATCGACCGCTGGGTCATCGGCGCCTCGATGACGTTCTGCGCCAGCCGCAAGGTCAACCAGCTGTTCGTGCGCCTGTCGAAGGACTCGGTGCGCGACAAATCGCTGCTGCCGTGGCTGCAGAACCAGCTGAAGGCGACGCGCGTCGATGCGCAGCGCATCGTGTTCCAGGTGAGCGAGCAGGTGTCGGCGGAATATCTGGCCGACACGACCGAGCTGGCCGCCGGCCTGCGCCGCGACGGCTTCCGCTTCGCGCTGGAGCATTTCGGCTCCGGGCGCGATCCGCGGCGCCTGCTGGCGCATCTGCCGATGGATTACATCAAGGTCGACGGCACGCTGATGCAGGGACTCTCGGTGGACCAGGATCTGCAGCAGCGCGTGCGCGATCTGGTCGACCAGGCGAAGAGCAGGAACGTCGGCACGATCGCCGAACGCGTCGAAGACGCCAACACCATGGCGGTGCTGTGGCAGCTCGGCATCGAGTTCATCCAGGGCTACTTCGTCAACGAGCCCGAATCCGTGACGATTTGACCTGTAGGTCGGGCTTTAGCCCGACACAACCTCGAGCCTCTCCACTGTCCTCCACCCTCGCGGCAACACCGCGCCACGCTGCGCTCGCTCGCCGCGATACTCCTTCAGCTCGGCGAACTTGAGCGTCATCTTTCGCTCTTTCGAGTGCACGATCAGGCTCTGTCCCGACGACACGATCGCAATCGCGGCCAGGTACTCCTCGCGGCTCGCGACCTTCTTCGAGGACAGGCCGAACATCTTGTTGCCCTTGCCGCGCGGCAGCTCCGGCAGATCCTTCACCGGGAACGCCAGCATCTTGCCCTCGGTGCTCACCACGCACAGCAGCGCATCTTCGGCAGCAGGAACTTGTGCCGGCGCCAGCACGCCGCTGCCTTCGGGAACCTTCAGCACTGTCTTGCCGGCACGATTGCGCGAATGCATCTCGCCGAGCTTCACGACGAAGCCATAACCGGCATCGGAAGCGACGACCCAGCGATCGTCGGGCTCGCCGATCAGTACGCCCGCGAACGTCGCGCCTTCCGGCGGATCGAGTCGACCCGACAGCGGCTCACCCTGCCCGCGCGCCGAAGGTAACGAGTGCGCGACCAGGCTGTACGCGCGACCGGTGCTATCGAGAAACACTGCCAGCTGCGTGCTGCGACCGTGCGCAGCCGCGAGAAACGAGTCGCCCGTTTTGTACGACAGCGTCACCGGGTCGAGATCATGTCCCTTCGCCGCGCGAACCCAACCGCGCTGCGATAGCACGACAGTGACCGGCTCGCTGGTGACCAGCTCCGATTCGTCGATCGCCTGCGCCGCGGCGCGCTCGACGATGCGACTCCTGCGGTCGTCGCCGAACTCTTCGGCGGCCGCGAGCAGCTCTTCGCGAATCAGCTTCTTCAGCCGTGCTTTGCTCTTGACGATCTTGTCGAGCTCTTCCTCTTCGGCCTTCAGCTCGCTCTGCTCGCCCTTGATCTTCATCTCCTCGAGCTTCGCGAGGTGGCGCAGTTTGGTCTCGAGGATCGCCTCGGCCTGGAGGTCGCTCAGCTTGAAGCGCTTCATCAGCACCGGCTTCGGCTCGTCCTCGCGACGGATGATCTTGATCACCTCGTCGAGATTCAGATACACCGCGAGCAGGCCGTCCAGGATGTGCAGCCGCGCGCGCACCTTCTCCAGGCGCCAGTTGATGCGCTTCGTGACCGTGTCGACGCGGAACTGCAGCCACTCTTCCAGCAGCCCCTTCAGGTCCATCACCTTCGGCTTGCCGTCCAGGCCGATGATGTTGAGATTGACGCGATAGGTGCGCTCGAGATCGGTGGTGGCGAACAGGTGCGCCATCAGCTGCTCGGTATCGACGCGGTTCGAGCGCGGCACGATCACGAGACGGGTCGGATGCTCGTGGTCGGACTCGTCGCGGAAGTCCTCGACCATCGGCAGCTTCTTCGCCTGGTACTGCGCGTTGATCTGCTCCTGCACACGACTGCCGGACACCTGATACGGCAGCTGCGTGATGACGATCTCGCCGTCCTCGATCTCGTACACTGCGCGAGCGCGGACCGAGCCGTTGCCGCTCTTGTACATCTGCCGGATCTCGGCCGCGGGCGTGATGATCTCGCCGCCGGTCGGGAAGTCGGGGCCCTTGATCTTCTTGCAGAGGTCGCCGAGCGTGCTGTCCGGCTCGTCCAGCAGCAGCACGCAGGCGTTGATGACCTCGCGCAGGTTGTGCGGCGGAATGTCTGTCGCCATGCCGACTGCGATGCCGCTCGCGCCGTTCAGCAATACGTTCGGCACTCGGGCCGGCAGCAGCGCCGGCTCTTCCAGCGTGCCGTCGAAATTCGGCTGCCACTCGACAGTGCCCTGCCCGAGCTCCGACAGCAGGAGCGCTGCGTAGCGGGTCAGGCGCGATTCCGTGTAGCGCATCGCCGCGAATTCCTTCGGATCGTCCGGCGAGCCGAAGTTGCCCTGGCCGTCGACGAGCGGATAGCGATACGAGAACGATTGCGCCATCAGCACCATCGCTTCGTACGCCGCCGAGTCGCCGTGCGGATGGAACTTGCCGATGACGTCGCCGATGGTGCGCGCCGACTTCTTGTACTTCGCCGCGGCGGACAGACCGAGCTCGCTCATCGCGTAGACGATGCGCCGTTGCACCGGCTTCAGGCCGTCGCCGATGTGCGGCAGTGCGCGGTCGAGGATGACGTACATCGAATAGTCGAGGTACGCCTTCTCGGTGAACGCACGCAGCGACTGCCGTTCGATGCCCTCGAAATCGAGCGGCGGCTGGCTCGGCATCAGACCTGCACCTCGGCGAGGTTGCCCTTGGTCTCGAGCCACTCGCGCCGGTCAGCGGCGCGCTTCTTCGCGAGCATCATGTCCATCGTCTGATCAGCCTGATCTTTCGCTTCCACCGTGAGTTGCACCAGCCGACGCGTTTCCGGCGCCATGGTCGTTTCGCGCAACTGCATCGCGCTCATCTCGCCGAGGCCCTTGAAGCGCGTGACCTGCGGCTTGGCGCGCGGATTCTCCGCAGCGACGCGATCGAGGATGCCGGCGCGTTCGGCATCGTCGAGCGCGTAGTACACCTGCTTGCCCACATCGATGCGGTACAGCGGCGGCATCGCGACATGGACATGCCCGGCGAGCACCAGCGGGCGGAAGTGTCGCAGGAACAGCGCGCACAGCAGGGTCGCGATGTGCAGCCCGTCCGAGTCCGCATCCGCGAGAATGCAGACCTTGTGATAGCGCAGGCCATCGAGCTTGTCGGAGCCCGGATCGACGCCGAGCGCGATCGCGATGTGATGCACTTCCTGCGACTGCAGCACTTCGGCGGCTTCGACTTCCCAGGTGTTGAGGATCTTGCCGCGCAACGGCATCACTGCCTGGAACTCGCGATCGCGCGCCTGCTTGGCCGAGCCGCCGGCGGAATCGCCTTCGACCAGAAACAACTCGCCGCGCTCCGGCTGCTGCGTAGTGCAGTCAGTGAGCTTGCCGGGCAGCGCAGGACCACTCGTGATGCGCTTGCGCGAGACGACTTTCGACGCCTTGATGCGCGCTTGCGCGCTGGAGATCGCCAGCTGGGCGATCTTCTCGCCGGACTCGGGATGCTGGTTCAGCCAGTGGCCGAACTGATCCTTGACCACGCCGCCGACGAACGCAGCCGACTCGCGCGAAGCCAGGCGCTCCTTCGTCTGGCCGGCGAACTGCGGCTCTTTCAGTTTGGTCGACAGCACGAAGCTGACGCCGTCCCACACGTCCTCGGGCGCGAGCTTCAGGCCTTTCGGCAGCAGGTTGCGGAACTCGCAGAACTCGCGGACCGCGTCGGTGAGCCCGACGCGCAGGCCGTTGACGTGCGTGCCGCCTTGCGGCGTCGGAATGAGATTGACGTAGCTCTCCTCGACGCGCGTCCCGTCGTCGAGCCGCCAGCAGATGGCCCACTCGGCCGCTTCCTTCTCGCCCTTGATGCTGCCGGTGAACATCTCCGGCGGCAGCCACTCGCCCGGGCCGAGCGCCTCGCGCAGGTACTCGTTGACGCCGCCGGTGTAGAACCATTCGTCCTTCTCGCCCGTCTGCTCGATCTTGAGCGTGACCCGCAGTCCGGGGCACAGCACCGCCTTGGCGCGCAGCGCATGCTTGAGCTTCGGCACCGAGAACGCGACGCTTTCGAAGAACTGCGGGTCCGGCCAGAAGCGCACCTTCGTGCCGGTGTTGTTCTTGCCGACCTCATCGACCACTTCGAGCTTGGAGCGCGCTTTGCCGTCCTTGAAGCTGATGTTGTATTCCTTGCCCCCGCGCTTCACCCAGCATTCGAGATTCTTCGACAGGGCATTCACGACCGAGACGCCGACGCCGTGCAGGCCGCCCGAGAACTCGTAATTCTTGTCGCTGAACTTGGCGCCCGCGTGCAGCCGCGTGAGGATCAGCTCGACGCCGCTCACCTTTTCTTTCGGGTGAATGTCGGTGGGCATGCCGCGGCCGTCGTCAGCGACTTCCAGCGAGCCGTCCTTGTAGAGGACGACGTCGATCTCCTTGGCGTGGCCGGACAGCGCTTCGTCGACCGAGTTGTCGATGACTTCGTGAGCGAGATGGTTCGGGCGGCTGGTATCCGTGTACATGCCGGGACGACGGCGTACGGGATCGAGTCCGCTGAGTACTTCGATGTCGGAGGCGGTGTAGCTTTGTGCCATCTACGGGCGCGGCTCAAGAATTTTGGCGCGCCGGATTCTAGCACTCCGCAAGTTTCGTCACGTTAGATCTTTAGGCGAGATCTTTCACCAGCGATTCGCGCACGTTCTCCGGCACGCTCGAGCTGGCGTGGCGATAGTTGTCGTGGTCGATGCCGGCGCCGAGCGCCGCGCCCGCCTTCACTTGCGCGCACATCGGCGCGCTCAGCTCGAAGCGCAGGAAGTGCACCGAAGAAGTCTTCTCGTCGTTCTCGCGCTCCAGGTCTTCGTCGGCGATCGCATACACGCGATCGAAGCCGGCGATCTGCACCCAGCAGCGATCCTCGACGCCTTTCAACTGCGCGAGACGCTCGCGGCGCTCATCGGCGTCCGGGAACTCCAGCAGGAACGTCACCTTCCAGTTGCGCCCGTCCGGGATCAGCGGGTTGTAGGCGTCGAGCTCTTCCTGGATCGCGTCCGCCTCGAAGATGCGCTCGACGCGCAGCATCTCCTGGACCTGGTACTGCATCGTCAGCCGGTCCTCGAACGTCCAGGTCGCGTTCGGCCCGAGCGCGAGACTGCGGTTGCGCTTGTGCTCGATCACCCTGGCGCGGAATTCCTTGCGGGCCGTCGAATACTGCTCGAGGCTCATCAGGTCCTGGCGGGACAGATGCGGCGGATTCATTGCGTCAGATCCCGTAGGCCATGCGCAGCAGCTGCAGCGGATGCGTCGGCTCGCGAGGTTGCTCCAGGCCCGACTCGATCTGATGTCCGGCCATCGGGCAGTCGCTCGAATAGAAATCCGCACCGCCATCGACGACGCGGCGCACGACCGGGCGGCCGATCTTCATCGACACGTCGTGGTACTCGCGCTTGATGCCGTAGGTGCCGTTGTGCCCGGAGCAGCGCTCGATCGCCTCGACCTGCGTCTCCGGCACGAGCATCAACACGTCACGCGTCTTCAACCCGAGATTCTGCACGCGCAGGTGACAAGGCACGTGATAGCTGATCTTGCCGAGCTTGCGCGCGAAGTCGGTCCGCAACAGCCCGCCTTTGTAGCGCGCCCACAGGTACTCGAACGGATCGAACATCGCATCGCGCACCTTCAGCACCTGCGCATCGTCCGGGAACATCAGCGGCAGCTCCTGCTTGAACATCAGAGTGCACGAAGGGATGGGCGTGACGATGTCCCAGCCTTCGTCCACGAGCCGCGCCAGCTCGGGGATGTTCCGCTCCTTCAGGCTCGCGACGCCTTCCAGGTCGCCCAGCTCCAGCTTCGGCATGCCGCAGCAGTGCTCGGAGCGCGCGATCGTCACGGCAATGCCGTTGTGCTCGAAGATCGCAGCGAGATCCTTGCCCAGATCGGGCTCGTTGCGATTGCCGTAGCAGGTTGCGAACAGCACGACGCGTCCTTTCGTGTCTCCCGTCGGCTTCGCATCGATCGCTGGATGCGCAGCGGCTGCGTGCTGCTTGCGATACGACTTGCTGTGGTACTTCGGAATGTGCGCCTGCGGATGCACACCGAGCGCCTTGTCGAGCAGCTTGCGTCCCGTCTCTGTCCTGTTCACCGCGTTGACGATCTCGGCGACGACTGGAATTCCGGCCAGAGTTCCGACCATGTCGGTCGCGCTGAGAACCTTGTCGCGCGCCTTCACCGGCTGATTCTGAAACTTGAACGCCTTCGCCCGCAGCATCAGGTGCGGGAAGTCGACGTTCCACGGATGCGGCGGCACGTACGGACATTTCGTCATGTAACACATGTCGCACAGGTAGCAGTGATCGACGACGTCCCAGTAGACCTTCTTGTCGACGCCTTCGACCTCGCCGCTCGGCGAAGCATCGACGGCGTCGAACAAGGTCGGGAACGAATTGCACAGGCTGAAGCAGCGGCGGCAGCCGTGGCAGATGTCGAAGATCCGCTCGAGCTCCTTGAACAGGAGCCCTTCGTCGCGGAACTCGGGACTGCGCCAGTCGATCGGGTGGCGCGTCGGCGCCTCGAGGCTCCCTTCGCGGGAGTCGGAGGCGCTCACAGGGTCACGTCACTACGTGACCCCATGACATCGTGACTCGCTCGGCTCACAGCGTGTCCAGCGCCTTCTGGAAGCGATTCGCGTGCGAGCGCTCCGCTTTCGCGAGCGTCTCGAACCAGTCGGCGATTTCCTCGAAGCCCTCGTCGCGCGCCGACTTCGCCATGCCCGGGTACATGTCGGTGTACTCGTGCGTCTCGCCGGCGATCGCCGCCTTCAAGTTCGAGCCGGTCGGGCCGATCGGCAGTCCCGTCGCCGGGTCGCCGACGGTCTCGAGGTATTCGAGGTGACCGTGCGCGTGACCGGTCTCGCCTTCCGCCGTCGAGCGGAACACGGCGGCGACGTCGTTGTAGCCTTCGACGTCCGCCTTCGCTGCGAAATACAGATAGCGGCGATTCGCCTGCGACTCGCCGGCAAACGCGTCCTTCAGATTTTTCTCTGTCTTCGAGCCCTTCAGATTTTTCATTTCGGGAATCCTCGGTGAACGAAATCGAAACCCCAGCCTGAGTAGACCAAGTCTAATGGGGTAGAAAATCTAGTCTTGCGTGCGGGCCAAGTCAACGTCGGACGCGCGACAGCGCACGCCGCGCGGGCGCCGGCCGATTGACCACGACTGGTCGCGCATGCAAGCTTGCCGCGCACATCCCGCCCCGTCCAAACCCACTTTCAGTGAACAGCAAACCGCCCCCGGCCAGCCCAGAGCAGACTGCGGCTTCCGATTTCGAGCGCTCGCTCGCCGAGCTGGAAGCGATCGTCGAGAAACTCGAACAGGGCGACCTGTCGCTCGACGAATCGCTGCGCCACTTCGAGCGCGGCGTGCAGCTGACGCGCGTTTGTCAGAGCGCATTGAAGCAGGCCGAACAGAAGGTGGAGATCCTGCTGCGCAAGAGCGGTGCGTCGGAGCAATTCGAGGCCGCGCCGTTCGCTGCGGAAGACAATGAGCGCGACAGCTGAGTCCGTCCAAATCTCCCGCGAGCCGCAATTCCAGGCGCTGCTGGAACGCTGGCAGGCTCGAACCGAGCGCGAACTGACCGCGCGACTTCCCCTCGTCACCGCGAATCCGACACGTTTGCACGAAGCTCTGCGTTACAGCGCGCTCGGCGGCGGCAAGCGCGTGCGGCCGGTGCTCGTCTAC
>Ga0207706_10003987_pt1 | contig 13997 bp, 9 predicted proteins | sample KBSC53metaG_FD_184318 | JGI IMG/M metagenome (GOLD analysis project Ga0207706, IMG submission 184318) | Corn rhizosphere microbial communities from Kellogg Biological Station, Michigan, USA - KBS C5-3 metaG (SPAdes) (version 2) | ecosystem: Host-associated > Plants > Roots > Rhizosphere > Soil ... | reverse complement strand
TTCTGCTGGTCGAATTTGGCGAGGACGATCACGAAGTCAATCTTCGCATGCTCCAGCAGCTCAAGGATTTGATGGGCGATCTCGGCTTTGGCTGGGGCAAGAGTGGAGCGAAGTGGGGCGGCGTGGTCGAGGTGCTCAACCCGGAACTACAGGCCGCGATCACGGAAGTGCGCACGTCAGGCCTCAACATCATGATGTCGATGAAGGAAGAGGGGAAACCCGTCTCCTTCGTCGAGGATTGCGCGGTGCCGCTGGAGCACCTGGCCGAATACACCTCGCGCCTCTCGGAGGTTTTCGAAAGGAACGGCACGCGCGGCACGTGGTACGCGCACGCCGGTTCAGGCTGTCTGCATGTGCGGCCGATTTTGAATCTGCGTCAGGAGAAGGACGTGCATGCTATGCGCGCGATCGCCGAAGAGGCGTTCACGATGGTGCGCGAATACAAGGGTTCGCACTCCGGCGAGCACGGCGACGGGCTGGTGCGATCGGAATTCAATGAGCCGATGTTCGGGGCGCGGCTCGCGCGCGCCTTCGAGGAGGTCAAGGACCGGTTTGATCCGAATGGCTTTTACAATCCTGGCAAGATCGTGCGGCCGCCAAAATTCGATGACCGCAGCCTGTTTCGTTATGCGTCCGATTACCACGGCGAACCGGTCCAGATGCATCTCGACTGGTCGGCCTATCCAGGCGTTGGCGGCGGTTTTCAGGGCGCCGTCGAGATGTGCAACAACAACGGTGCCTGCCGCAAACTAACGGGCGGCGTGATGTGCCCGAGCTATCGCGTGACGCGTGACGAGCGCGACGTGACGCGCGGACGCGCCAATACGCTGCGGCTTGCCATCAGCGGGCAACTTGGGTCGGCGGCGCTCATCTCCGATGAGATGGCCGATACCATGAAACTGTGCGTTTCCTGCAAGGCCTGCCGCCGCGAGTGTCCAACCGGTGTCGACATGGCGCGCATGAAAATCGAAGTGCAGGCGGCACGCGCCGCGAAATTTGAACTCTCGCTGCACGAGAAGCTCGTCGGTTTTCTGCCGCACTACGCGCGGTTTGCCTCCGATTGGCATCAATTCTTCAACTTGCGGGATCACAGCGCGATTCTGCGCACGGCGTCGCAACTGGTTGCCGGCTTTTCCTCCAGCCGCAGCCTGCCGAAATGGCGCAAGGATACCTACAGGGACCGCTCCGATTGGCGCTACACGACGGCGGAGCAGAACGCGGCAGCGCGCGAAGTTGTGCTGTTCGCCGACACGTTCAACCGCTATTTCGAGCGTGAAAATCTGGATGACGCGTTGAGCGTCCTGGTAGCAGGCGGCTATCGCGTCTACGCGCCGTTGCCGCCCGATCCCAATGATCGTCCGCTATGCTGCGGCCGCACCTTCCTGGCGGTCGGACTGGTCGATGAAGCGCGCCGTGAAATGCAGCGCACGATGGATGCGCTTGCGCCTTATGTCGCACGGGGAATACCCGTCATCGGCCTCGAACCGAGCTGCCTGTTCACCTTCCGCGACGAATTGCCAGCCTTGTTCAAGGGTGAGGCCGTGGACGCCCTGGCTGCGAACGCTGTTCTGCTCGAAGAATTCATCGCGCGTGAGCATAAGCAGGGGCAGCTCAACCTGCAGCTAGGTCCGCTGCCGAAAAAGGCGCTGCTGCACGGCCACTGCCATCAGAAGGCGTTCAACACCATGGGTGCTGTCGAAAGCACGCTTCGGCTGATCCCGCAGCTTTCGGTCGAGACGGTCGAATCGAGTTGCTGCGGCATGGCTGGCGCATTCGGCTACGACGCCGCGACGGTCGATGTCTCGCGCAAGATGGGCGAATTGTCGTTGCTGCCCGCGGTGCGCAGGGCCGCTGCCGACACTCTGATCGTGGCCGACGGAACCTCGTGCCGGCACCAGATTCACGACGGCAGCGAACGCGAGGCTGCCCACGTCGCCCGCGTCCTGGCGATGAGCGTGGCGACGGCTGGCCCGGTGGCGGCGATGCCGTCATACTAGGCGCATGGCCAAACTTCTTCCGACCTCTCTCGTTGGCTCTTACGCGCAGCCGGAATGGCTGATTGACCGGGCCAGGCTTGCGGCCCGTTTCCCGCCGCGCGTGCGCGCGAAAGAGCTTTGGCGCATTGCGCCCGACTATCTCAAGCAGGCGCAGGATGATGCCACTTTGCTTGCGATCCGCGATCAGGAGCGCGCCGGCCTCGACATCATCACCGATGGCGAGATGCGGCGTGAAAGCTATTCCAATCGCTTCGCCACGGCGCTCGACGGGGTCGATGTCGACAATCCGGGGACAGCGCTCGATCGCTCCGGTCATCCCAATCCGGTGCCGCGCGTCACCGGCAAGGTCCGTCGCCGGCATCCGGTTGAGGTAGACGATGTAAAATTCCTGCGCGCCAATACAGATCGCATGATCAAGATGACGGTGCCCGGCCCGTTCACAATGTCACAACAGGCGCAGAATGATTTTTATAAGGACGAGGAGGAGATGGCGCTCGACTATGCCGCCGCGGTGAACGGCGAAATCAAGGATCTGTTCGCCGCCGGTGCCGACATCGTGCAGATCGACGAGCCATATATGCAGGCGCGGCCTGAAAAGGCCAGAAAATATGGACTCAAGGCGCTCAACGCTGCGCTCGATGGAGTCAACGGTCCGACGGCGATCCATATCTGCTTCGGATATGCCGCCATCATTCATGTGCGTCCGGAGGGATATTCGTTTCTGCCCGAGCTAGCCGGCTCGCCGGTCAGACAGGTTTCGATCGAAACCGCGCAATCCAATCTTGACTGCGTGGTACTCGAGAAGCTGCCGGGCAAGACGATCATTCTCGGCACGCTCGATCTCTCTGATGTGGCGATCGAGAAACCCGAAACGGTAGCCGATCGCATCCGGCGTGCCCTGCCGCACGTATCCGCCGATCGAATCGTCGTTGCCCCCGATTGCGGCCTGAAATATCTGCCGCGCGAGGTCGCCTTCGGAAAAATGTGTGCCATGGTCGAAGGCGCGAAAATTGTGCGCGCCGAATTATCCAGCTGAACGGGCTAAACCGCACGATGCCAGCCAAGCTCTTTCCGACCTCTCTCGTTGGCTCCTATCCGCAACCGGATTGGTTGATCGATCGCGCGCGGCTTTCGAAGATGGTGCCGCGGGTCCGGATGGACGATCTCTGGCTGGTCGATCCGAAAGCGCTTGAAGCCAAACAGGACGAAGCAACAATTCTCGCGATCCAGGACCAGGAACGCGCCGGCCTCGACATCATCACAGACGGTGAGCAGCGGCGCGAAAGTTATTCGAATCGTTTTGCGACTGCACTCGAAGGCGTCGACATTGAAAACCACGGAACGACACTCAATCGCAGCGGCAAGCCGATTCCGGTCCCGCGCGTGACCGGGAAGATCCGGCGCAAACACCCGATTGAGTCGCGCGATCTGCAGTTTCTGCGCGAGAACACGAAAAGGGCCGTGAAGATGACCGTGCCCGGTCCCTTCACCATGTCGAAGCAGGCCCAGAACGAATTCTATCAATCCGACGAAGCCATGGCGCTGGACTATGCCGCTGCGGTCAACGAGGAGATCAAGGATCTGTTCGCTGCCGGTGCCGACGTCGTGCAGATCGACGAACCGTGGATGCAGCAACATCCAGAAAAAGCGCGCGAGTACGGATTGAAGGCGCTCGACCGCGCGCTTGACGGCGTTCGCGGAACGATCGCGGTGCATCTGTGCTTCGGCTATGCCGCTGTCGTGCACGACAAGCCAGCGGGTTATTCGTTCCTGCCTGAACTCGAAGGTTCACGGGCCGCGCAAGTTTCGATAGAGGCGGCGCAGCCAAAACTCGATCTAAAAGTTCTCGAAAAACTGCCTTCGAAGACGATCATCCTCGGCGTGATCGATCTTTCCGATATGAACGTGGAGACGCCGGACATTGTCGCCGGGCGCATCCGCAAGGCGTTGCCGCATGTGTCCGCCGAACGCATCGTGATTGCCCCCGACTGCGGTATGAAATACCTGCCACGCGACGTGGCTTTCGCGAAAATGCAGGCGATGGTGGAGGGCGCGGACATTGTGCGGCGCGAGCAGCGCGGCCATTAGCCGAACGGCGGCTTGAACTTGCGCCCAATACCCGCAAAATGGAGCTAATTAACAAGGACAACGCGGCCTATCCGCTGGTAGAACCGCCGCGAGCCTATAAAGGGAGGATGAAATGAAAAACCTTGTGTTGGCCGGCACCGCCGTTGCCGCCATTGCGCTGGCAAACTCGCCGGCCGTCGCGTGGGAACCGACCAAGCCGGTTGAAATCGTGGTGGCCGCCGGCGCGGGCGGCGCATCCGACCAGATGGCGCGTATGATTCAGGCTGCCATCCAGAAGAACAGTCTGATGAAGCAGCCGATGGTTGTCTCGCTCAAGGGCGGTGCGTCAGGCGCGGAAGCGTTGATGTACATGAAATCGAGCGACGGCGATCCAAACCGCTTGTTGCTCGCTTACTCGCTGATTTACATGCTGCCGCTCTCGGCGAAGATCCCGTTTAACTGGCGCGAACTCTCGCCGGTCGCCGTCACCGCAATGGATCAGTTCGTGCTGTGGGATAACACCACGCTGCCGTACAAGAATGTGAAGGAGTTCGTCGACGCGGCCAAGGCCGCGCCGCAACCATTCAAGATGGGTGGAACCGGCTCCAAGCGTGAGGATCACATCCTTACAGTATTCATGGAAAAGAAGACCGGCGCGAAATTCGCTTACCTACCTTACAAGTCGGGCGGCGAGGCGGCCACCCAGCTGGTCGGCAACCACACGGCGTCCAACGTCAATAACCCTTCGGAAAATCTCGAAGTATGGCGTGCCGGCCAGGTGCGCGCGCTGTGCGTGTTCGACAAGGAACGCATCGCCTACAAGACCAAGGTAACCGACACGCAGTCGTGGAACGATATTCCCACCTGCAAGGAGGAAGGTCTCGACGTGCAGTATCTGATGCTGCGCGCCTTCTTCCTGCCGGGCAAGGTCACGCCCGAACAGTCAGCCTTCTACGTTGATCTGCTCAAGAAGGTTGCGCAGACCGCCGAGTATAAGGACTACATGGAAAAGCAGGCGCTCAAGCCGATCTTCCTGACCGGCAAGGACATGGTCAAATTCCTCGAGGACGACGACAAGCTGAACGCGAGTCTGATGGAAGAAGCCGGTTTCGTCGCGAAGTAAAACGATCGTTATTCCGGGCCGGCACTTTTGTGCCGGACCCGGAATCCAGCGGCAGGTACCGTGTGTAGCTCTGGATTCCGGGTTCGCGCTGCGCGCGCCCCGGAATGACAAAGACAGGTAAGCTATGTCCTCCGATACCGAAATCGTCGTCGAAGATCCGGATGCGCCGGCTGAAGAATCGCCGCCTGTTGCTTCGACGCGCACGGTCGAGTGCGTCGTCTATCTGCTGTTGACGGGTCTCGCCCTGTTGCTGGCGTTCGACAACTGGCGGACCGGAATGGGCTGGGAGGCGGACGGTCCGCAGGCCGGCTATTTCCCGTTTTATCTGTCCCTCATTCTGGCCGCCGCGAGCATCTTCGGACTGGTTTCGATTTTCCTGAGCCGGATGGATGAAGGCAAAATATTTGTGACGCGCGACCAGCTTCGACGCGTGATACAGGTGTTCATTCCGACACTCCTGTTCTGTCTTGCGACGCAGTGGCTTGGGCTATACGTCGCAAGCTTTCTGCTGATCGCAGGCTTCATGTGGAAGGTCGGACGGATCGCACTCTGGAAATCATTGCTGACCGCCTTTTTGTTCTCGGTGACCATGTTCATTACTTTCGATATCGCGTTCGATGTCATCATGCCTAAGGGGCCGCTCGAAGCCCTGTTTGGATATTGATTCCATGGAAGCTTTCGGACTGCTCGTTCACGGTTTTGCCGTTCTGCTGACCTGGAAAACGCTGGCGTTGATGATGGTCGGGCTGGTGCTCGGCGTTTTCGTTGGCGTGCTGCCGGGACTAGGCGGCCCAAACGGCGTTGCCATCCTGCTGCCGCTCACCTTCACGATGGATCCCACGTCCGCCATCGTTATGCTGTCCTGCATCTATTGGGGTGCGCTGTTCGGCGGCGCTATCACCTCGATTTTGTTCAACATTCCGGGCGAAGCCTGGTCCGTTGCGACGACGTTCGATGGCTATCCGATGGCGCAGCAGGGCAAGGCCGCGGAGGCGCTTACTGCGGCCTTTACCTCGTCCTTCATTGGCTCGCTGTTCGCCGTTCTGCTCATCACATTCCTCGCGCCCGGCATCGCCTCATTCGCCCTGCGCTTCGGGCCGCCCGAGTTTTTTTCGGTCTATCTGCTCACCTTCTGCTCATTCGTCGGTCTCGGTCGCGAAGCCAAACACAAGACCATCATTTCCATGGCGCTTGGGTTACTGCTTGCTGGCGTCGGCATGGACACGGTGTCGGGCCAGTTGCGGATGACCTTCGGTTTCAGCGACCTGCTGCGCGGCATCAACTTCCTGGTCGCGGTGATCGGTCTGTTCGGGATCAGCGAAATCCTGCTCACCATGGAAGAGCGGCTGGCGCTGCGCGGCCATGCCGCCCGGATCAGCCTGCGCGTGCTCTGGAACGTCTGGAGGGACCTGCCGCGCTACTGGGTGACACTGCTGCGTTCATCGTTGATAGGCGCGTGGCTCGGCATTACGCCCGGCGGAGCAATTGCTGCATCGTTCATGGGCTATAACCTCGCCAAGCGCTTCGCGAAGGACCCGGAAAGCTTCGGCAAGGGTCGCATCGAGGGCGTGTTTGCGCCGGAAACGGCGGCGCACGCGTCGGGCACGGCTGCGCTGCTCCCGATGCTCGCCTTGGGAATTCCGGGGTCCGGCACAGCCGCAATCCTGCTCGGCGGGTTGATGGTGTGGGGACTCAATCCCGGTCCGCTGCTGTTTGTCGAACACAAGGATTTCGTCTGGGGCCTTATCGCCTCGATGTATCTCGGCAATATCGTCGGCCTGGTCATGGTGCTCACGACCGTTCCGGTTTTCGCTGCAGTACTGCGCGTGCCGTTCGCGGCCATCGCGCCGATGATTGTGGTGTCGTGCGCGATCGGCGCCTACGCCATCCAGAATGCGATGTTCGACATCTGGTTGATGCTGCTGTTCGGCGTGGTCGGCTATGTGTTCAAGAAGGTCGGAATCCCGCTGGCGCCGTTCACGCTTGCGCTCGTCCTCGGCAGCCGCGCTGAAGACGCCTTCCGTCTCGCTATGATCGGGTCCGGCGGCGATCTGCGCGTGTTCTGGGCGAATCCGCTGGTTGGCTCCATCACCACCCTCGCCATCGTGCTGCTGTTCTGGTCACCGATCAGCAAATTTGCCGGCCGTATCGGCAGGCTGGTTCAGCCGGCCAAGCGGACAAGCTGATCAGCTGCTGCTATTCCGCGGGTCCCGGCTCGGCTGCGTGGCCGCGGCTCATCGGCGCTGTTCTTCGCACGGTTGGCATCATCAGCTTCGCCAATATCGGAATCACCAGGAGGCTGCAGATCGGTGACAGCAGCATGCCGCCAACGATCACGCAGGCGAGCGGCTGCTGCACTTGCGAGCCGATGCCGGTGGAAATTGCGGCCGGCACCAGGCCGATACATGCAGAAAGACCGGTCATGAAGATCTGACGCATCCGCGCCTGCGCGGAGCCGATGATGGCTTCGTCCTTGCCGAATCCTTCGTCCAGGCGCCGACGAATGTAAGAGACGAGCAGGATGCCATCCATTGCCGACACGCCGAACAGGGAAATGAATCCGACGGCCGCCGACACGCTGAAGTTCAGGCCGAAAAAATAAAGTCCGAGAATTCCGCCACAGGCCGCAAACGGAATGCCAGACAATGCCAGCAGGCTGTCGCGTATGGAATTGAACAAGGTGTAAAGCAGCATCATGATCAGCAGCAGGCTGAGCGGAATGATGATCGCAAGCCGCTTTTTGGCTTCGACCAGTGCGCCGAATTCGCCCGACCATTCCAGTCGGTAACCTTCCTTCAGTTCCACATTCTTGGCGATGCGCCGCTGCGCATCGGCGACAGTCGAACCGAGATCGCGGCCGCGCACGCTGTATTTGATCGGCACGAAGCGCTCGGTGTTCTGCCGGTAGATGTACGCCGCGCCGGTTTCCAGCCGCACCTCGGCGACATCGCCGAGCGCAATGTAAGCAGTGGGCGATTTCGGATCGGAATTCGGCAAAGCCACCGGGACGGAGCGGATGGCGTCGATATTGTCGCGATATTGCTGCGCCAGCCGGACCGTGAGCGGAAAGTTCATTTCACCTTCGTAGATGCGCGTGACTTCCTGGCCGCCGATCGCGGCTTGAACCACCGTGTTCATATCGCTGACGGTGATGCCGTAGCGGGCTGCTTTGGCGCGATCGACCTGGATCACCAGATTGGGCTGGCCGAGCAGATTGAATGCACCCGGGTCAGCGACACCGGGGACCTTCGCGAGCTCACTTTGCACCACTTTCGACAGACGCTCGAGCTCGGTCAGATCGCGGCCAAAGATCTTGACTGAATTTTCGCCTTTAACACCCGAGACGGCTTCCTCGATGTTGTCCTGGATGTATTGCGAGAAGTTGAAGTCGATGCCGATAAACTCGCTTTCCAGCCGTGCCGACATCTCCTTGACCAGCTTCGGCTTGGTCAGGCCATTCGGCCATTCATCAAACGGCTTGAGCGGTACAAAAAATTCAGCGACGAAGGATCCGTCCGGATCGGTGGCGTCTTCGCCGCGGCCTTGCTCGGAAACAACTGTGCGAACCGGAGCATAACTGCCGATCACATTGCGGATCTTGTTGACCGTGTCACGGCCCGCTTCGAGCGTGATCGTGGGCGGGAGCAAGGCGCGGATCCAGAGATTGCCCTCCTCCAGTTTCGGCAGGAATTCGGTGCCAAGCCTCATTCCCAGGCCGCCGCAGAGCACAAGGAAGGCGAGAGCGATAATCGCCGCGATGCGCGCGTTCTTCACGGCGAGAACAAGAACGCGCTCGTAGACACTGCGAAGACCTCGCACGAGGATGGTTTCAACCTCGGTCACTCTTTCCGGCAGCAGAAGCGATGACATCACGGGCGTCACCGTAAAGGTGGCAATCACGGCGCCGAGCAAAGCGTAGGCGTACGTCCGCGACATCGGGCCGAAGATCTGGCCTTCCACGCCTTGCATGGTGAAAAGCGGAATGAATGCCGCGATGGTGATGATCACCGAGAAGAAGATCGGTTTGTCCACCTCGACGGCCGCTGCCAATATCCGGTGCAGCCGGTCGCCGCGGCTCTGCTCGGATGGATGACGTGCTGCATGCTCCGCGAGATGGCGGAAAATGTTTTCCACCATGATGACGGTGCCGTCCACAATAATGCCGAGGTCAATCGCGCCGACCGAGAGCAGGTTGGCCGAATCTCCGCGCAACACCGTAATGATCACCGCAAGGAAGAGGGCCACCGGGATCGTCGCCGAAACGATCAGGGCGCAGCGCAGGTTGCCCAGAAATATCCACTGGATGAGGAAAATCAGCGCGATGCCAAACAGCATATTGTGCATCACCGTGCGCACGGTGATTGCGACGAGATCTCCCCGATCGTAGTACGGTTCGATTCTCACGCCGGGCGGCAGGCTGCCGTCGCTATTGATGCGCTCGATTGCGACGCGTACGCGCGTCACCACATCCATTGTGTGCTCGAGCTTCTGCATCAGCACGATCCCGAACAGGATGTCGTCCTCGTTGTCACGGCCAGCGATCCCCAGACGCGGCGTAAAGCCGATCTGGTTGTGCGAGATGTCCGACAGCACGACGGGCAACCCGCCCTGTTGGCTCACGACGATATTGTTGATGTCGCTGATCGATCCGAGTGCGCCGACGCCGCGGACATTCACCGACTGCTCGCCGACCGCGATGGTGCGGCCGCCAACGTTGGCGTTGCTGGTGGAAATTGCGTTGATGATCTGCGGCAACGTCAGCCCGTAAGACCGCATGCGATCGAGGTCGATTTCGGCCTGGTATTCCTTGGTCTTGCCACCGAGCGGCGAAATATCCGCGATGCCCGGGACGATGCGCAATTTGCGCTCGACCACCCAGTCCTGGATGGTCTTGAGCTGGATCAGGTCCATCCCGGGCGGACCTTTGAGCTGGTAGCGCAGGATCTCGCTGATGCCGCCGGCTGGTGAGATGACCGGCGTAACCGCTGCTGGCAGCGTCGCGTCTTTCAGGCGATTGGTGACCTGCTGGCGTACGAAGTTGTAGTCGCGACCGTATTCGAATTGCAGCCGGATGAAGCCGAGCGCAAACACGGTGTTCGACCGGATGTAGGTCAGGCCGGGTGTGCTGGCGACTGCAATCTCCAGCGGAATAGTGACATAGCGCTCGACTTCCTCGGGCGACTGGCCGGGATATTGCGCGATGATTTCGATGATTGGTGGCGCAGGATCGGGATAGGCTTCGACATTGAGCACCGTGAATGCACCAATGCCAACGGCAATAAACGCCGCAAAGGCGACCAGCGCCAGCGGGCGCCGCGACAGGCAAAACGACATCAGGTTACGCAACATGGATGCGTCAGCTTCCCGCCGCAGCGCGATCGACGAACAGGCTGCCCTTGCTCACGACGGTTTCGCCATCGCGCAGACCCTCGATGACCTGGATCATGTGTCTGTTGGACAGGCCGGTCTTGATGTCACGCCGTTCGACCGATTTGTCGGTGCGCGCGACCCAGACATGAGCCACTTTGCCATCGTAGATGATTGAATCCTGCGGTACTGCCGGAGAACTGTCCCCTTCGCCGGTAAGGATTGTTACGCTCGCGAACATTTCCGGACGGAGCAGATGTTGCGAATTGTCGATCGTGGCCCGCACGATCAGTCGGCGTGTTCCGGTATCCAGCGAGGTCGCGACATAGGAAATGTTCGCCGGAAACACACGGGTTGGATAGGCGAGAACCGTAAAATGCAGCGCTTGTCCCACGTGCACGCTTGGCGCATCGGATTCGCGCACATAGGCGACCAGCCATACGGTCGACAGATCGCCGATGACGAAAGTGGGATCGCTCGCGCTCGTGTTCTGCGATGAGGTGTTGATGTATTGCCCGGGTCCGACCTTGCGCTGGATCACGGTGCCGCCGAGCGGCGAATAAATCGTCACTTGCGGACTGACAGCACCGGTGTCGCTGAATTTGGCGATTTCATCGTCCGTCATCCCGAGAATACGCAAGCGATTGCGCGTCATCTCCAGCGAGGTCTGGGCGGAGCGCACATCATTCTCGGCGGCGCGGCTGGTTGCCTGCGACGTTTGCAGATCGCGCAGCGGGCCAGCCCGCGAGTCATAGAGCGTCTTGTTTTGCTGCTCGACGATCCTGGCGAGATCAAGCGCCGACCTGGTCTTGTTCAGGTTGGAGATCGCGGAGATAAAATCATTCTGCGCCTGCACCATGTCCGGCGCTTCGACCGTGAACAGCGGTTGACCGGTTTTCACCGTGTCGCCTGGCTTGGCGAGCAGCTTGATCACGCGACCCGAATAGGGTGAGAACACCAGCGTCGAGTGGTCTTCGTCGACGGCAATCTTTCCCTCAGTCAAATGTTCGGTGCGGAAAACGACTTCAGTGACCGGTGTGGTCGTCAGTGACGCCCATTGCTTTGACGTCGGGTAATACAGGGCGCCTTCGTGGTGCCCTTGGGTCGCTTCCGTTTCGCCCAACTTATCCACGCCGGGGGTGCGCGTTGCAGCCACCGCAAGCCATGTACCCACAATGAGAACGACCGCGGCGATCACGCCATTGCGCGCGCTTAGCTGCGGTCGCAGCTTAAACTGCGCCATACTGGTCCCGACTGACCGATCCAAGAACTTCCTCGTCCTGGACCCTCTACTGGCGTGCTTTATATTGAATTCAGGTGGGGCAGCGGCATTACCGCGAAATAAAACTTTTACCTGGGGTAAATTGGGCCCGGATTAAAGGCCTGACCGGCGCGCGCCTCGAAGAAATTGCCCACAACCCTTACAAGGCTATGCTTGGCGCCTGAAAGGCGCATGGGGGCGGTCATCCACCTGTCAGTATTTCCGACCATAAACATGGCGCGGCTTCAGAAGGGCAAGCGTGGGGCCGCGTGTTGGTGCAGTGCAAAAAAAGCCACTGCGGTCAGGGCGCGATTGCGTGGGCTGCTCATTCATTGTGCATGGCTGGGGGTTGTGGTCGCCGTCGCCACGCCTTTTGCGCGTGGCCAGCAAGCGCCGAGCGCCATCGGCATCACAGAGCCCTCGATCGCCACAAGCTTTCCACAGAACGCCGACGCGTCCGGGAACCGGAAGTGGCTCTACGATCACGGCGTTTCATACAACTTCATCTACACCAATGATGTGCTGAGCAATCTGTCGGGGGGCATCCGGCGCGGCACCATCGATCAGGGCAAGCTGGAAGCGCAGCTCGCCATCGATCTTGAGAAGCTCGCGGGCTGGAAGGACTGGACGTTCTACGCCAATGCCTTCGGAATCTACAATGACGGCCGCATCCGGCGAGACTACGTCGGCGGCATGAACACGATCGCCGCGATCGAAGCGACGCCCACCGTGCGCCTGTCGGAATTGTGGCTCGAACGCTGGTTTGGTCCCCTGAGTTTCAGATTTGGCCAACTCGCCGCGGACGCCGAATTCTTCTACAGCGACGTCAGTCAGATTTTCATGCAGAGCGACTGGCCGACGATCGGCGCGGTCAATTTGCCGGGTGGAGGCCCCGCTTATCCATTGTCGGCCGTCGGCGCGCGGATAAAGTACGAACTGCCGAAGGACGCCTCGTTGCTATTTGGGATTTTCAACGGCGATCCAGCGCCACCATGCGGGAACGCCGATCCCGACACCTGCAATCGCTACGGCCTCAATTTTCGCCTGAGCGATCCGGCCTTCATGATAGGCGAATTTCAGTGGAGACGAAATCGCGGAAAGGATGACACCGGGCTCGCCACGACCTTGAAGATCGGCGGCTGGAGTCATCTTGGTCAATTTGCCGATAAGCAGTTCACCAACAACGGCATGCTGTTGGCCAACCCGGCCAGCAACGGCATGCCGCTGATGCACCGCGGCGATTACGGAATCTATGGCGTGATCGATCAGCAGCTCTATCGCCTTCCGGGCGGCAGCGGAAATACCGGCATCTCCGTTTTCAACCGTTCCGCGATCAGTCCGTCCGACCGTAATCAGGTCAATGTCGAGATCGACGGTGGAATTGTCTTTGCCGGAATGATCCCTAAGCGTCCGGACGACAGCTTCGGCGCAAGCGTGATCTATTCGCGTTTTTCCAATAGCATTCGCGCCTTCGATCAGGAGCAGATCAATTTCGGTACCTTGTCCACGCCGCCGCGCGACTACGAGATGAACCTCGAACTCACTTATGTTGCGGAGATCATAAAAGGTTGGGTCGTGCAGCCAGTTTATACGTACATCTGGCATCCGAGCGGCACCGGCATCAGGTATCCCGACGCCCACGTCGCGGGCGTGCGTACGATCATCAGGTACTGAAAAGCAGACCCGCCCGGACGGGGACATGGCCGGGCGGGCCGTCTTAGATCGGCGCGAGGATGGACGGGGCAGGCGCCGATCCCAGCGGGTGAAATCAGTAGCCGCAGACCCGGACGACGCGCACGTTGCCCCAGCGGTCGTAACGCTCGACCAGACGGCAATCGCGATAATCGGGTGATACGTACACGGGGCCGGCATAGCTGGACGCGGCAGCCGCGCCGATCAACGCGCCGGCCGCAATGCCGATACCGACGCCGGCGCCCCAATGCGAATGAGCCTGTGCGCTGCCGCTGCTGGCGACGAGGGTGCCCGCAAGCGCGAGTGCAGTCAGGGTCGCTGTGGTGATCTTTGACTTGGTCATGGCGGTCTCCATCCGGTTAAGACTGGGCAGCCTTGAGTGGCCGCGATATCCATGGGTCGCGCGGGCTCGGGAAAAGGTTCAAATAGTCCGCCGCGCGCGGATCGGACGGAGCGGCGAGGCAAGGAAAAAGTGAGAAAATGAGCAGAA
>Ga0207706_10003984_pt1 | contig 13999 bp, 9 predicted proteins | sample KBSC53metaG_FD_184318 | JGI IMG/M metagenome (GOLD analysis project Ga0207706, IMG submission 184318) | Corn rhizosphere microbial communities from Kellogg Biological Station, Michigan, USA - KBS C5-3 metaG (SPAdes) (version 2) | ecosystem: Host-associated > Plants > Roots > Rhizosphere > Soil ... | reverse complement strand
GTCAGCATGACCTGGCTCGGCGAAACCACGCCCGATGCCGCTGGCTCCGCAATCAACGGCTATCTCGCCGGCACGGCGATCTTCGGTGCATTGCTGCTGGTGCTTGTCTGGGCGCAAATTCGCGCGCGTGGGTTCAACCCCTGGCTCTACTGGGCCACGATCGTTGCCTCCACCACATGTGGAACCACGCTCGCCGACTTCGCCGATCGGTCGCTCGGTCTGGGATATCCGGGCGGCACGTTGCTTCTGTTCGCCTGTGTGCTGGTTTCGCTGTTCGCCTGGCACCGAACGCTCGGCACGATCGCGGTCGACAGCGTCGCCAGCCCACGTGCGGAAGCCTTTTATTGGATCACGATCACCTTTTCCCAGACGCTGGGCACCGCATTGGGCGATTGGGCAGCCGACGGCGCGCTCGGCTATGGCGGCGGCGCGCTGCTGTTCGGCGCATGCCTGCTCGTTCTGGCGCTGCTTTATTACGCCACACGCCTGAGCCACGTTCTGCTGTTCTGGGCTGCTTTCATTCTCACGCGCCCGCTGGGTGCCACCGTGGGCGATTGGTTCGATAAGCCGCGCTCCCAGGGTGGTTTGGAGGTCAGCCGGCCTCTCGCCTCGCTCATCCTCATGATTGCAATCATCTTATTGATTATCGTCCTACCGCAACCACCGGGCCGTCACCCGACACACGGCGAGCGGGAATGAAGACGGCCAAGCTGCTGCGGGCGGCAACGATCGTAGCGCTTTCGCTTCCGGCAGCGTTGCTCCTGCCTTGTGCCGCCCATGCAGGGCCGCCGTTCCTTACCGACGATCCGGAGCCGACCGATACCGGTCATTGGGAGATCTATGCACCCTTCGCGGATATCTCAGGCAGGGGCGGGGCGTTCGACGGCGCAACGGGCGCGGAACTGAACTATGGCGCCGCGCCTAACCTGCAGCTCACGCTAGGCCTACCTGTCAGCTATACGCATGATACGTCGGGGTGGCGCTTCGGCCGGGGCGATATCGAAGCTTCGGTCAAGTTCCGCTTCTACCATAATGAGAAGGCCGGTCTGTCGATCGCCGCATTTCCAGGCATCACTTTGCCCACCGCAAGCCGGGGTCTTGGCGCAGGCAGGGTGACCGCCTTCCTCCCGATCTGGGCGCAGAAGGATATGGGTTCCTGGTCGGTTTTCGGCGGTGGCGGCTATGCGATCAACCCGGGTGCGGGCAATCGCGATTATTGGACCGGGGGCATCGCCCTCAGGCGCAGCTTCAACAATCGCCTGCTGATCGGCATCGAGGCGGATCGCCAAGGCGCCAATACGATCGACGGCCGGGGTTCGACCAGCTTTGGCATCGGCTTCATCCGTCAGCTGAAAACGCCTTTCAGGCTCCTCGCATCGGCCGGCCCGAGCTTCACTGATAAGGGGCGTTCTCCAGGATTCCACGGCTTCGTGGCAGTCGGGATCGACCTTTAGCCGATCCGCGGCTGATTAGTTGATCGCTGAACCGCCCCTCGGGCAGATGGTGGACAGGGCTGGATTCGAACCAGCGTACGTGAAACACGGGCAGATTTACAGTCTGCTGCCTTTAACCACTCGGCCACCTGTCCAAAGGCGCCACCGGGATGGGGGAGGCGCGTCTTTGGCGAAGGAGGGCGGGGCTGTCAACGTGGCTTTGGCGTTACCCGTCATTCAGCCTCAGGGGCATTTGGTGAACTTGCCCTTGTTCGGACCCGACGCCACCCGGCATTTGCCGTCCTTGCCCTTTATGACATGGCTGGACGGGCATTTGATGAACTTGCCCTTGGCGTCCTTGCAGGGGCCGGCAGCGGCTGGCGCGGCTGCAAGCGCGAAGGCGGCGGCGATGGCGAAGGGGACACGCACCATGGATGACCTCCATCGAGTCGATGGCGTCACTATCCACTCATCTCCTGCGCGCGCCCATTGGGCGGCGCCCCTTTTGGCGATATCGAAACACGCTTCGGCTCAGCATGGTCAAAGATGATGAGGGAACAGATGAGCGTCCCCGAACACCGCGCAGGCCTTCCGATCCTGGCCCTCCCTGATCAGCCCGCCTTCGAAGCCTGGCTCGCCGCGCAGCCGGCGGACTCGCCGGGCCTGTGGCTGAAACTCGCCAAACAGGGCAATGCGGCTGCGTGCCTCACCAAGAGCGAGGCGATCGATAGCGCGCTCTGCCACGGCTGGATCGACGGGCAGCTTCACCCCTACGATCAGGATTGGTGGCTGGTCCGCTTCACGCCGCGCAAGGCGCGCAGCAAATGGTCGCAGAAGAACCGTGATCGGGCCGAGCAGCTGATCGCCGCCGGCCGCATGTGCCCGCGTGGGCTCGCGGAGGTCGAGGCAGCGAAGGAAGACGGGCGGTGGGCTGCGGCTTATGCGTCGGCCAGCAAGGCCGGGGTTCCGCCGGATCTGCAGGCCGCACTCGATGCCAATCCCGCCGCGGCCGCCTTCTTCGCCACCCTCACCGGCGCCAATCGCTACGCGATCCTCTACCGCATTGGCGCGGTGAAGCGGGCGGAAACGCGCGCGCGCAAGATCGCGGAGTTCGTCGCGATGCTCGAGCGGCACGAAACCCTGCACTGACAAAAAAGGGGCGGCTCCATCGCTGGAACCGCCCCTCCAGGGACTGATCCGTTAGAGGATCAGAACTTGAAACGTGCGCCGGCGCGATACTGGCGGCCGATTGCGCCCGCCGAGTGCCACGTCGTCAGATAGTTCGGCGCCGAAGTGTAGGCAGCCGCCGCGAGCGGTGCCTTGGCATCGGTCAGGTTAAGCACGTTCACCCAGAAGGTGAACTTGTCGTTCACGTGATACGTGATGTTCAGATCCGTGTAGATGAACTTCTTAACGTAGCAGAACTTCTGATCATAGGGCGATGACTTGGAGTAGAGGTTGCCATTGTCACAATCCAATGGCGTACCCTGGTCTTCGCTGACCGCCTTGATCCTGTTGACGTAATAGGTCGTCGCAGTCAGATCAAGCTTGCCCAGGCTAAGCGTGTTCTGCCAGTTGCCGCGCCACGACGGTGTGCCGTTGCCCGACGACAGATCATACGGGCCCATGGTGCCGGCATAATGCTGCACGCCATCGGCGGTGTGCACATTATACTTGATCACATGAGTGGCTTCGACGCGGCTGGTGAACCGGACATTGTCGCTCAGACGGAGATTGGCCGTCGCGCTCACGTCGATGCCCGAAGTCACCGCATAATTCGCGTTGACCCACGGCACGTTGAGGATGAGCAGACGGGGGAGCGCATTCGGGAAGAGCGGATCGACCGAGTCGGCCACGTTCACCGAATAGCCCTGACCCACCGCCGCCACAGCGGCCTGTGCGGCAGCCAGGTTGGTCTGGCTGTAATAAGCGGTGACCGCAGCGCCCGTGCGTGGACCGCCTATAATCAGGTCCGACTTGCGGACATTATAATAATCGGCGGTCAGGCTCAGCCACTGCACCGGCTGCGCCACGGCGCCCAGAGTATAGCTGCGCGACTTCTCCGGCTTCAGGTCGGGGTTGCCGGCATAGCCGCGGCCCAGGCTGTAGCTGTTGTTGTACGGATTGCCGTTCGCCGAGCAGGCCGTGGCCGTGCCCGTGCCGCCATGCGTCAGGATGAAGGGGCAGGGCGGGGTCGTGCTGACGAAGCCCGCATATTGGCTCTTCGCACCCGATTCCGCGAAGGTCGGAGCACGGAAGCCCTTGGCGAAGGTGCCGCGCAGCGCGATCTGCTTGATCGGCGTGAACTTGGCACCGATCTTTGGTGAGAAGTGGCTGAAGCCTTCCGAATAATGGTCATAACGACCCGACGCGTTGATCTCGAGCTGCTTAAGGATCGGTGCGTCGATTTCGAAATAACCGGCGGAAACGGTGTGCTTGCCGAACGCCGACGACGTGGTCAGGTTGTATGTGTCGAGCGCTGCATTCTGGTTGTTATTCTCCAGCTCTTCACGGCGCACCTGTCCGCCGATCGCGAGCTGCAGATCGCCGCCGGGCAGCGGCATCAGCTTCTTGCTGATCGATGCGTCGAACGACATCATCTCCGAATGCGACGGCGTCACCTTGTCCGGCGAAATGAAGTCGCGAACCTCTTGGCTGTTCGTCTGCGGATTGACGAAATTATAGGAGCCCGTGTTGATCGACTTGAGCAGGTTGGCGATGTTCAGATAGCCGTGCTGCGTCAGCGTCAGATTGTCGCGGGCATAGACACCGTCGACACGCCAATCCCAGTCGTCGCCGATGGTGCCGTGCAGGCCGGCGGTGACGCGATAGACCTTGTTTTCGCGCTCGCTGACGATCGGAATGTCTCCGAACAGATAATAGATACGCGCAGCGCCGTTCGCCGGATCATTGGCGTAGGCCGTTGCGAACGGGTTGTTCGGGTTGAGCTTGCGATCGCTCGCGGTCGCGCAGTTCACGCCCGACGAGCAGACGTAGACGGGAAGCACGATCCCCGGGTTGCTCGACGCGAGCGACGGGGCGCCGCCGAACGGCTGCGTGTTGCGGATCGCTGACGGGAAGTTGGTTGTGATATTGACGTAATCGCGGCTGTAGCTCGCCGTGATCAGGCCTTCGATATTGTCGCTCACGCGGAAGCTGAAGCGGCCGTTGAACGAGTAACGCTCCTGCAGCGGCTGCAGCTGGCGATACATGTCGGTCAGGTCGTATTTGCAGCCCGTGCCCTGCGATCCGCCCGTGGTCACGGTGAAGGTGCCGCGCTGGCAGTTCGCCAGGCCGAGCGCCAGATATTGCGAGCCCGACAGCGGCGTGCCGGTGGCCCCGCTCAGCGGATTGTTGAGGTCATTCTGATGGACGCGCGCGACATAGGCCGTGGGCGTGTTGATCGCGAGCGAGCCGCCATCTGCCGTGTTGTTGTCGATACCGCCCGAAGGCGTCAGGTCGAGCGTGTTGAAAGGATAGCCGCGGTCATGGTTCGAAACCCGGCCGTCGTGCTGATATTCAGCGTTGACGTAGACGTTGAAGCCCTGCTCGTCATAGTCGCCATAGCCGGCGGTCAGGTAACCGCGGATGCGGCCCGCGTCGCCGCGCGATGCGACGCCGCCCTCGAACGTGCCTTCCAGGCCCGTGAAGGTCTTCTTCATGATCAGGTTGACCACGCCGCCGATCGCGTCGGCGCCGTATGAGGAGGACGCACCGTCCTTCAGCACCTGCACCTGATCAACCAGGCTGAATGGAATCGAGTTCAGGTCGACATAGGCGTTATGGCCGTCGTCATTGATCGGGAAATTGGTCGAACGCAGCCCGTCGACGAGCACCAGCGTCGAGGAGACGCCGAGGCCGCGCAGCGAAACCGCGGCGCCACCGGCGGAGAAGCCGGTCTGAAAGCCCGTGCCGATCGAACCGGCGCTGTCGGCAGAGATGGAGCGGATCGCGTCGGCGACCGTGGTGATGCCTGCCTTCTGGATCGAATCCGCGGTCAGAATGGTCACCGGCGACGGCGTCTCGGCGTTCGTGCGGCGGAAAATGGTGCCGGTGACGACGACTTCGTCTGAATCTGCCGTCTTGCTGGCTTCGACAGTAGCCGGCGAGGCCGGGCCGTTCGCTGCGGCGGTATCGGTTTGTGCGGAAGCCGGCGACGCGATCGAGATCAGCATAGCCGACAAAGCGGAGCCGGCGAGAAGCCGTCCGACGTGAATGTTCATGGGTTTTTCAACGCCCCTCTGAAAAATGACGTCCGACGATCTGCGTCGCGACATCGTGCCTCGGTGTAGTTATCTTCCGGGGTCCCCGCCCGGCGGATGTGTGAACCCTAGTCAAAGGTTCCGCGAGATAAAGGGGGTCCGTTCGGTTCACACTCGTGTGTCGCTTCTGTACAACACTACCGGAGGTTTGCGGTCGATATATATCCTTTGGCTAGGTCAGATTTCGACGGACGCAATCAGCGTGTTTGGCTGGTGCGGCGATAAGGGTGATCCAGAAAATCCAGCACCGGCAAGGCGTTCCAGCTATTGTCGCTGCCGAACCAGGCAGCATTGCTCCAGTTTGATGGGGTGGTGGAGCCCTTGGTGCAGGCCGCAGGAATCCAATCCGGCGCCCAATATACGACGCCCGCACCCCCCGCGTCGATCACGCGCTGCGTTACGTCGATCATATAGGCCGCCTGGCCCGCCGGTGTCGCGGGGTAGCCGGGATCAAGCGAATCCGGTCCCAGCAGATGGTGCACCCCAGGCGCCGGGGAGACGGTGTAGGGATAGGCCGTCTCGACGAGCACGACGTCCTTCTTATACCGCACCTTTAACCGGCTGATCGTTTGCGCCAGCCCGGACATCGGCTCGGTCGACCATTTGCGATAATAGCTGAGCCCGATCACGTCATAATCGGTCACTCGGGCGGAGGCCGCGGCCGCGAACCAGGGTTCCGCATTTTCGGGCTGGGCAATGTGCAGCATGGCGCGGATCGGCCGATGCGCGATAGCCGCGGCTTCGCGTACCGCGCGCAGGCCTGCATTGATCAGCTGAGCGTTGCGTGCCCAGTCGATGTCTTTCTTGGTGCCCCCAAGCAGCTCGTGATTGATCTCGTTGCCGACCTGCACGAGTTCCGGCAGCAGGCCTTCGCTCCCCAGCGTGTCGAGTACGTGCCGCGTATAATCGTGCAGCGCCTGCGCCTGGGCGGCGGTCGGCAGCCCGGCCCAGGCCGCAGGTGGATATTGCTTGTCGCCGTCCGCCCAATCGTCCGAATAATGGAAATCGAGCAGCACCTGCAGCCCCGCCGCCTTCGCGCGGCGGATCGTGCGCGCGACGTCGGCCAGGTTGCTATAGTGCGTCCGCGTCGGGTTATTCCAGATGCGCACCCGTACAAGATTGCCACCTCGGCGCCGCAGCAGCTCAATCGGATCGACCGGTTTACCCTTGTCCTTAAAGGCGGCGCCGCAATCCTGCATCTCGTTGGCGAAGGACATGTCCGCACCCAGGTAGAAGGGGGCTTCGCGGGGCGTTGCGGTAGCGGCCGAAGCCTCCCCCAGCACGAGCGCCAGAAGGCCGGCCTTCCAAAAGCTAGGCATGGGTTCGGCTCCATTCACCGAAAGCCAGCAGGGAAACGGCATCCTCCCTGAGGCCGGGGGCGGTCGCCCCGATCCGGATTGCGCCGGCGCTCCCGTCCGACTGCACGATCGCCTGCATTAGCCCATGGAAAGCGGGCCGGGTCGCGGCATGGTCGGGTACGATGCCGTTGGGGTCACCATTGCCCGTGCCGAGCAGGCGCAATCCGCGCGCAGCGGTGATCGTGATCGGATGGGCGGCGTCCGGCACTATGCGTCCTTTCGCATCTACGATACTCACCGTAAGCATCGCCAGATCGCGCCCGTCCGCCGCGATCCGCGTTCGATCGGGCGCAATCCGCACCGCCTCGGCCGGACCCGCCGTTTCCCGCCGATCGCGCGCCACCATTCGCCCGTGAGTGTAGCCAATCGCTTCGATCCGCCCCGGTGCATAGGGCACGCGCCACGCTATATGGCCGTTCCGCTCCATCGGCTTACGGCCGAGGCTGCGACCATTCAGCCGCAGCTCCACCTCCTCGCAATTGGCGTAGGCCCACACCTCGATCGGCTGACCTTCCTTGCCCGGCCAGTTCCAATGTGGAAGCAGGTGGACCATCGGTTTGTCCGGTCGCCACCAGGCGCGGTAATAGAAGTAATTGTCCTTGGGGAAGCCGCACAGATCGAGCACGCCGAACTGACTTGAGGTGCTCGGCCATTGCGGAAAGGGCGTCGGCTCGCCGCGATAATCGAAACCGGTCCAGATGAAGCCCCCCGCAATGTAGGCGTGCGCGTCCGCAATCTTCCACCATTCCTCCGCGGTGGTCGCCCACCACGGATGCTCGGTGTCATAGGCGCGCAGCAGGTGCGCGGCGGGATCATTAACGTAGACGCCGCGCGTGGAGACGGTGCTTCCCGTTTCCGTGCCGATGATCGGCTGATCGGGGAAACGAGCATGGAATGCGGGGATCTGATCGGTGCGATAGTTGAAACCGATCACGTCGACCACACGTGACGGCGGGTCGCCGAACCCTTTGTCGAACGCCTGCGTGATCGGCCGGGTGGGATCGATCCCCAGTATATGGCGCTTCATCTCGGCGGAGATGCGCGCGCCGCGCTGGCTGGTCTGTTGCGGCTCCTCATTCCCGACCGACCACAGGATGACGCAGGGATGGTTGCGGTCGCGTCGCACCATCCGCGTCAGCTGGTCGATCCCTTCGGCGCTGCTGCTATTGATCCGCGCCTCGTCGATCATCAGCATGCCCTTCTCATCGCAGATGTCGAGCAACGCGGCGGCGGGCGGATTATGCGCGGATCGCCATGCATTGCTGCCCATCGACTGGAGCTGCTCGACCCGCCAGGCATGCAGCCTGTCGGGAATGGCGGTGCCGACGCCGGCATGGTCCTGGTGATTGCACGTGCCAAGCAACTTCACGGGCTTGCCATTTAGGAAGAAGCCCCGTTCTCCATCGAAGCGGATCGTGCGGATGCCGAACCGCGTCACGATGCGGTCGACCGGCGCGCCGTCGATCAAAACTTCGGTCACACAGCGATAAAGGTGCGGCGTTTCGATCGACCACAGCAAGGGCTTCGGCACCTGCGCGCTGGCCCGGCTCGTGTCGGTTGCGTGCGCGGCGATCGTAAAAGGCGGCACGGAGGTTTGCGCGACCACCGCACCCGCCTCTGTCTCGATCCGGTGGCGGATCGAGACAGAGGCGGGCTGATCGCGATCCACCCGAACTTCGGTTTCGACATGAACCGCCGCCCCTTCGCCGTTCACGTCGCTGCGGACGAACACGCCCCATTGCGGCACATGGACGGGGTTGGTCTTCACCAAATGGACATGGCGGTAAATGCCCGCGCCCTCGTAGAACCAGCCCTCGCCCAAGGATGCATCGATGCGTACGGCCAGCTGTGTCGCGCCGGAAAGATCGAGGAAATCGGTGATGTCGACCCCGAACGGCGCGTAGCCGCTTTCCTCGCGCGCCACCGCATAACCATTCACGAACAGCTGGCAGTCGCGGAACACGCCGTCGAATTCCAGGAAGATGCGCTTGCCTTCATCGCCGCTGGAGAGCGGGAGCTTGCGGCGATACCATCCGACGCTGTTCTGAGGGAAATCGCGCCCGATCGCCTTGAAGCCATGGGCGGCGGCGGCATCCGCGCGACCCTCGGGGAGCGGTGCGGGCGGCGTCGCGTAGGGCAGATCGGTCGCCCAATCGTGGGGTATCCGTATCTCTGCCCAGTCGCTTTCGTCGAATTCGGCGAGCGTTGCGGGTGAAGTGACCCCGGCCTTGGCGAAGGTCCGCTGATCACGGCCGAAGCCGAAATCGCGCTCGGCGTCGGCAGCATGCCCGAGATGGAAGCGCCAGCCATCATCGAGCAGGATACGTTCACGCAGTAGCGCGGCGGCGGGCGAGGGGTCCGCCGCCCGCGCCATGCCGGCCACCAGCGTCGCGCCCATCGCGGTGGCGATCATGTCGCGGCGGGATACCGATCCCCAGGCCTTGTGCGGCTTGATGATACTATCCGCAGTCGCAGAGCCTCGGCCATGATGCATTTTCCCGTCCTCGCCTTTTCTTCTTGCTGCCCGGCTATGTCTCGCCGATTCCGCCCTGCTGTCAGGAAACAATTGAATTATAAGGGATATAGTCTCGCTGGCGACTTGCTCAATCTTACTTGATCATACAATTGACACCGGTCACCCTAATTGTATGATGAATGAACTGCCGCTCACGATCAAGAAGGGGCGCAGCTCGAGAGGGGAAAGACAATGAAAACGGTCAGCCAGACCCTGTTGGTTGGCGCAAGCGCGCTCAGCCTGTCATGCCTGTTGAGTGAAGCGGCATTCGCCCAAACTACTGACTCCGGTACCGCCGCTGAGGATATCGTGATCACCGGCGTTCGCGCCAGCTTGCGTGACGCGATCCAGCTCAAGCGGAGCAGTGATCTGATCTCCGATGTCATCTCGACTAAAGACATCGGCCAACTTCCCGACGTGACGATCGCTGAGGAATTGAACCGCCTGCCGGGCGTCAACACCACGCGTGATCGCGGCAACGCCAGCCAGGCATCGGTGCGTGGTCTGGGGCCGCGCTTCGTCTTCGGCCTGGTGAATGGACGCGAGGTCGCCTCGTCGGAACCGTCGCAGGATGTGCGCTGGGAAGTCTATCCTTCCGAAGTGCTCTCGGGCGCTCAGGTCTACAAAACGCAGGATGCCTCGCTCGTGCCGGGGGGTATTGCCGCGACGATCGACATCCGCACGCTCACCCCGCTCGATTATAAGGGCCCCGCGGTCAGCCTCCGCGCCGGCCCGACCTATAACGAAGCGGGCAAGGATCTCCCGCATTATAGCCCCTGGGGCTATCGCGGCAGCGCCGCCTATGTTTCGCACTTGAGCGATCGCTTCGCGGTCGCGCTTGCTGCCAGCGTGCAGAAGGAGAAGAACGGCTTTCCTGACTTCCGTACCTTCGGCTGGAACACACCCGAAAGCACCGGCGGCCATACCGGCGATTTGAATGGCGACGGCAAGCCCGACAACACGACCTGGGGCCTCGTTACGGAGGTCAAGGAAGTCACGCAGGATCGCGCCGCCTTTGTGGCCAATGCCGGCTGGCAGCCGACCGACAGCCTCGCGATCAATGCGGACTCGCTTTATTCGCGATACACGATCAGCGAAAACCAGTTCCAGACCTGGTACGCTAACAACATCCTCGGCAACTGGGACAATGGTAATGCGGGCGTCTACAACGCCGCGGGCAACACCTACAAAATCGTCAATGGCTCGGTGGTCGCGGCAAACCTCACCAACAACGCCTTCCCCAACTATCAGAGCGAGATCAATCGCTACAAGGAACGGCACGAGCTCCAGGTCTACGGCCTGAATGCCAAGTGGGCGCGAGATGGATGGGAAGCGATCGTCGACCTCTCGCATTCCTACGCCAAGCGCCGCAATCAGTGGCTCGCCATCTACCTTCAGACCCAATATGCGAATGGCCTCGTCTTCGACATAAGCGATGGCAAGACGCCCTCGGCGCGCCTGCTCGGGCCCGATCCCGCCAATCCGTCGATCCAGGCGGCGATGCCCAGCACCGATCCCAGCTTCAATGGCCGCGAAGGGCAGAGCGCGGGCCCCGAATATACGCGCGATCGCATTTCGGCGGCGACCGCCAGCATCAAGCGCAATTTCGATGGCGCGTTCCTGAAGTCGCTCGAGGTCGGCGGCCGCCTGTCGGATCGCGCCAAGCACCATCGCAATTTCCAGTACAACCTCTGCGCCGGATCAGGTGCGAGCGGCTTCTGCGACGCGGCGGCGCACACGGTCAGCCTCGCCAATGCGGGCCTTGAGGAATTCTCCGTCCATGGCTTCGACGCGCCGCCCATGGTGTATGGCGATTTCGATAAGCTGTTACCCATGGTCTACCCCAACAGCTCGGTCCCGAGCTGGGCGGAGCAGCTGCTTCAGCACACCCGCGTCGGCGAGAAAACTGCGGAAGGCTATGCCAAGCTCGCTTTCGCCAGCGACGGCGGCAGCGTGCCGATCAACGGCTCGATCGGCCTGCGTGTCGAACATGTTCGCACCCGCAGCGATGGTTATCAGCAGGTCGGAAGCGCTGCGGCGATCCCAGTCAGCCTGAAGAACAGCTATACCGAATGGCTGCCGTCGCTGAATCTGACCGCACACTTGACCGACAAGCAGCAGCTCCGCTTCGGTGCCAGCATCGCCATCTCGCGCCCGCCGCTGGAGGCTCTAGTGACGGGCTTCGTTCTCAATCCGATCGTGACCGGCCAGCCCGCGACGGGCGGTGGCGGCAATCCGTTCCTGAAGCCGTACCGCGCCAAGCAGATCGACCTTTCGTACGAAAATTACTTCCACGAAGAATCGATGTTCGCGCTGGCGCTCTACTTTAAGCACCTCGACACGTTCATCGGCGCCAGCAGCTCGCTTCAGACGATCAATGGCACGCAATATATCATCAGCGGCGTGAACAATGGCAAAGGCGGCAATGTCGGCGGTGCCGAGGCGACCTTCCAGACGCGCTTCTACTTCTTGCCCGGCGTGCTCAAGGATTTCGGCGTCTACGCCAATTATGCGCGCGTGGAATCGAACATCCACGAATTCGCACCCTCTACCAATCCCTACCTGATGGTCGGCGTCGCCAAGAACACTGCCGAGTTCGACGCCTTCTACAGCAAGGACGGTTTCGAACTGCGCTTGGCGACCAAGTATCATTCGCGCTTCACCGTCGCGCCCACTTGGGTCGGCACCGTGCTCAAGAGCCTGGCGCCGGAAACCACGCTGGACGCGAGCCTGTCCTATCAGCTCACCAAGGCGATCGGGCTGCGCTTTCAGGCGCGCAATCTCACCGACGAGCGTGCCCGGTTCAGCTCGGACAACAATGTCCAGAACCTGGCCAACGACGGCGGCTATCAATTGTACGGCCGCTCCTATCTGGCCGACATTTCCGTCCGCTTCTAAGCGCGGGGGCCGATCGAAGGGCGCAGGTGCATCGCGGCGCCTGCGCCCTTTGTCGTATTCACGCAGGGGAACCGCTGGACGGAAGGCTCGCCGCCCTTTGGTTTACGGGCGGGGCCAGGGAGGGGCGGTCTCCGGTTGCGCGCTTCGGCTTGGACGTGCAGGGGCGGCCCTCAGCACGAGGACGCAAGAATGGCCGCCGAAGACGAAGACTATGTTTATGATGAAGCCAGCGGCGAATGGGTTCCCGCAAGTGAGCTCAAGGCCGCTCCGGCCGGGGACGAAGTGATCGTGCGCGACGCCGTCGGCAACATCCTCGCCGATGGCGATCAGGTAACCCTGATCAAGGATCTCGTCGTCAAGGGCGCCGGCCAGACGCTGAAGCGCGGCACGCTCATCAAGTCGATCCGCCTGACCGGCGATCCCCAGGAGATCGACTGCAAATATGAAGGCATCAAAGGCCTCGTGCTGCGCGCGGAGTTCGTGAAGAAGAGGTGAGGAGAGGAAAGGGCAGTAAGCGCGACCGGACAACGGCATCGTGAGCCGCGGCCTTATTGCCCGCTCGGCAGCTTCTCCGTCTGCTTTGCCGCCTCTTCGTTTCTTGCTTCTTCCAACGCAAGCACGCGCTGCACGGCCTGCTGCAGGCTTTCAATCCGACGCTGCGCTTCGGTCAGGTCGGGCTCCTCTATCTCGAGCACGTTGGACGGGCTGAGGCTCCAGTGACGCCGGGCTAAGATCGTGCACAAGCCCGCCGCCTCGCGCGCGAACGTCGCGCTCGCGGCCCATCTCTGTTCGAAGCTCGCCCTCCCGTCCACGGTCCCATCCAGGAACCCCGACAATTCTATCGGCTGTATATTGTGTGCGGCGACTTCGATCTCGCCCTGCTTGCGCGCGAGCGCGACATAATCGTCGAAACGCTTGCCCATTGCATCGGCACGCTGGGCGAGAGTGCTGATCCTGTCGCAGTGATCCAGCACATCGGAACTGGGCGTCAGGCCTTCGAGGGTGACGAGCTTCTCGATTCCCGTTGCCTCGAGCGCCTCATCATAGGCCTGATTATCCGCCACGGCGGCGTTCGTCATTGCAGCAATCATCCGCGCCATCGGCTGTTGGATCGTGGCAGTGTCGATCGGCTTCCCTGCATCAGCCGCCGACTTGACCTGCTCGGCACCCTCACGTGTCACGCTCGCCTTTGTGTCTGATTGGGCGGACGCCTTCGGTGCAACCATCAGAAAAGCCGCCGTCAAAACTATGAGGAGACGCGCCTGTCTGTGCCGCGCCCGTGCTGCACCCGTTAGAATGTTCCGCATCGAATCGCCCCCCCGCTTGACAAAGAGAACAAAGCAAGTACACGGCTCCAGGTTACCTGGCAAGGGCTCGGTGATTGACCAGCCTGTGCTCTAGTAACGCTGACCGGCGCGAAGCTCCTCGGCATGCATGAGAGTGTATCTTCGCCCACCTAAGTAACGATCTCAGCGTGTCAGGCGTTCGCGTGCTGCTCTCGGTGATGCCGGCGTCGTGTAGCGGAGCTATGCG
>Ga0207706_10003982_pt1 | contig 14001 bp, 10 predicted proteins | sample KBSC53metaG_FD_184318 | JGI IMG/M metagenome (GOLD analysis project Ga0207706, IMG submission 184318) | Corn rhizosphere microbial communities from Kellogg Biological Station, Michigan, USA - KBS C5-3 metaG (SPAdes) (version 2) | ecosystem: Host-associated > Plants > Roots > Rhizosphere > Soil ... | reverse complement strand
GTTCACGATGTGCCCCTCGTCGCCTCCGGCCAGCATCCGGGGCAGGAAGGCGCGCACCCCGTGGATGACGCCCCAGAGGTTCACGTTCATGACCCACTGCCAGTCCGCGAGCGTGTGCTCGTGCACCGCGCCGATCACCGCCACCCCCGCGTTGTTGCAGAGTACGTGCGCCGCGCCGAAGGCGGCGTAGGTCTCGCGGGCGAGCCGCTCCACGTCGTCGGGCTTCGAGACGTCCACCCGCAGATCCAGGACCCCGGGCGCCTTCTGCCGCACCGCCGCCGCCGCAGTCGCGAGAGGCCCCGCCTCGATGTCGGCCATCACCACCTTCATGCCCTCGGCCGCGAACCGCTCCGAGAGCGCGAGCCCGATGCCGCTCGCCGCGCCGGTCACCACCGCGACCTTTCCCCGGAAGTCCTTCACGGATGTTCTCCCGCGCGCGGCGAAAGGCCGACGGACGCGGCGAGCTCCGCCCAGAGGCCGGCCAGATCCTCCGGCCTCACCGGCTCCCGGTCGGCCCGCGCGGTGATCCGGGCGTAGAGCGCCCGGCGGACGTACGCCCGGTAGGGTGCGGGCAGCGTCATGAGCAGCGCGACGAGCGCGTCCTGGAGCGCGGGCGGCCAGCGCCGCTCGTGGGCGTCGCGGGCCCCCCCGAAGTCGAACGCCCCGGGCGGGCCGGAGGCGGCGCGACCCCCGGCGCGGAGCGCGCGCGTCGCCGCGAGGTCGACCGCGCCGGCCGTCATCACCACCCCGTACGCCGCTCGCGCGTGCGCCGGCGTCACGAGGCCGGCCGCCACGTCGGCGGCCACCGCCTCCACCGGGCGCTCCAGCGGGTCGCCGTTGCCGCCCCCGCCGGGGGTCCGCATGCTCAGCACGTCGCCCGGCTCGAGCGCCAGCAGGTCGATCTTCGGCACCGGGCGCTCGCCCGGCGTCTCCGGGTTGAGCACCGCGCTCCCGGTGGCTCCCGCGCGGCCGCCGGCCACGCCCCAGGGGGCGAAGCGCAGGCGCTCCATGCCGCGCGCGGTGACCTGTCCCTCGGGCCGGAGCACCTGCAGGTCGAGCCGCACCGCGTGCCCGCCCCGCCAGCGCCCGGGCCCGGCGGAGTCGGCGATCAGGTGGAAGCGGCGCACCAGCACCGCCGGCACCTCGGCCTCGAGCGTCTCGGCCGGCGTGGTCTTGAGGAAGCCGAGCGAGGCGTCGCAGCCGTCGATCCCGTCGCGCCCGGGTCGCCCGCCCCCGCCGCCGATCATCGGCTCGATCACGGTCACGTGCCGCCGGCCCGCCTCGAGATCGGGGAGCGCGAGGGCCACCATGCACCCCTGGCCGCCGCTCGCGGCCGGGATCTCGGCGGGCAGGGCGCGGGCCAGCGCGCCCAGCACCGTGTCGTAGATGCGCAGCACGGTGGCGTAGCGGACCCCGCACGCGGCCGGGAACTGCGGGTTCACCACCGACCCGACGGGCAGCGTCATGCGGATCGGGCGGAGCACCCCCGCGTTCAGCGGGATGCCGGGGTCCTTGGTGATGAAGTAGTTGAACAGCGCGATCGCCATGAAGGGATGCGCGCGGCCGCCGGTGGGGACGTTGAGGGCCGAGCCCACCTGCACGTCGCTGCCCGTGAAGTCGAGATGGATCTCCCGGTCACCGACCGTCATGGCCACCTTCAACCGAATCGGGATGTCGGAGACGACGTCGTCCTCGATGAAGTCGCAGAACTCGTAGCGCCCGCGGGGCATGCGCCGGATCAGGGCCTCGACCTTGCGCGCGGTGTAGTCGATCAGGTCGTCCATGCCCTTCTCGACCGTGTCGATGCCGAAGCGGCCGATCAGCGCGTGCACCCGGCGCTCGCCGGTGACCAGACCCGCCACCAGGGCCTGCAGATCGCCCCAGTTCTGCTCGGGGATGCGGCAGTTGGCCAGGATCACGTCGAGCAGGTCGCGGTTCGGCTTCCCGCGCACGAAGAGCTTCTTGGGGGGCAGGCGCAGCCCCTCCTGGAAGATCTCCGAGGCCCGCGGCGAGATGCTGGCCGGGACCAGCCCGCCGATGTCCGAGCAGTGGAGGAAGCCCGCGCCATGACCGACGAGGCGCCCCTCCCAGAAGATCGGGCGCACCAGGTGGAGGTCGGGCAGGTGCGTCGCGGCGGCCGCGGAGCCGTACGGGTCGTTGGTGATCACCACGTCGCGCGGCTCGAGCGGGCCCACCGCCTCCAGCGTGCGCGCGTAGTTGATCCCGGCCATGCTCGCCACGCCCAGCTCCACCGGATAGGCGAAGAAATCGCCCGCCGGGGTGAGGAGCCCGCAGGTGAAGTCGGCCGTCTCCTTCACGAACGTGGTGTGCGCGGTGCGCTCCACCGCGTAGGCCATGTCCTCCACCGCGCCGTGCAGGTAGTTCCGCAGGAGCTCGAGGGTCAGGGCATCGAGACGCATCACGCCTCCCGTCGCACGAGGAGATTGCCGAACCGGTCCACGGTGGCCGCGTCGCCGCTCGGCACGAGCACGGTGGTGTCGGGCTGCTCGACGATCGCGGGGCCGACCACGCGGTCGCCCCGGCCCAGGCTCGCGCGCTCGTACACCTGGGCCTGGGCCGGCCGGCCTTCTAACCAGATGCGCCGGGTGCTGGTCGGCCGGGCCCCGGTGCCGGCGGGCACCTCCACCAGCGGCACGCGCGGCCGCACGCCGCGCAGCTGGGCCCGCAGGTTCACCACCTCGACCGGCGCGTGGGGATCGGCGTGGCCGAACACGCGCTCGTGCGCGCGATGGAAGGCGTCCAGCAGCCGGGCGCGCGCGCCCGTCGCGAGCCACTCCGGCTCCACCCCCACCTCGATCTCGTAGGACTGCCCGACGTAGCGCATGTCGGCGCCGTGCCGGAACGTGGTGCGCTCGACATCGACCGCGTGCTCGCTCACCCAGGCCAGCAGCTCCGCTTCCAGCCCGCGCTGCTCGCCGGCGAGCGCGGCCAGGTCGAGCGCGTCGAGCCGGCCGTGCACCGTCCGCACCGCGTCGTTCAGCACGTCGGTGGTGATGGCCCCGAGGGCGCAGAGCGTGCCCGGCGCGCGCGGCACGAAGACGGTGGGGATTCCCACCTCGCGGGCGAGCAGGCTGCCCACCAGCGGGCCCGCGCCGCCGAAGGCCACCAGCGCGAACTCCCGCGGGTCGACGCCCGCGCGCGACAGGATCTTGGTGAAGGCGGCGTACATGTTCGACACCGCGACCCGCACCACGCTCTCCGCCGCCTCGTGCAGGCTCATGCCGAGACGGTCCGCGAAGCGACCGACCGCCTCCTCCGCGAGGGCGCGGTCGAGGCGCATGCGCCCGCCCAGGAAGCGGTCGGGATCGAGGAAGCCCGAGACCAGGAACGCGTCCGAGAGCGTGGCCTCCTTGCCCCCGCGGCCGTAGCACGCCGGGCCCGGGTTGGCCCCGGTGCTCTGCGGGCCGACCTTGGGCACGCCGACCTCGTCGACCCACGCCACCGAGCCGCCCCCCGCCCCGATCGCGGTGACGCCGACCACCGGCATCATGACCGGGATGCCCCCGATCTGCTCCGTGGTGCTGTAGCGCGGCCTCCCCTCCTCCACCACCGCGATGTCGGCGCTGGTGCCTCCCACGTCGAGAGTGATCAGGTTGCCGAGCCCGGCCGCGGTGGCCACGTAGGCGGCGCCGATGACGCCCGACGCCGGCCCCGAGAGCAGCGTCGACACGGTCTGACGCTGCGCCGCCGCCACCGGCATGATGCCGCCGTTGGACTTGGTCACGTAGGGGACCGCGGGCACCCCGCGCGCGGCCAGCGCGGCCTCGAAGCCCTCCAGGTAGCGGCGCACCTTGGGCTGGACGTAGGCGTTCACCACCGTGAGCGCGGTGCGCTCGTATTCGCGGGCCTCCGGCCACACCTCGTGCGAGGCGCTGACCGGCACGCCGGGCGCCGCGCGCTCGGCGAGGGCCCGCGCCCGCCGCTCGTGCGAGGGATCGCGGTAGGCATGGAGGAAGCTGATCACGAACCCCTCCACGCCCTGCTCGGCGAGACGCCGAGCGGCCTCGGACACGCCGGCCTCGTCGAGCGGCGTATCCACCGCGCCGCTCGCCCGGAGGCGCTCCCGCACCTCCGCGACGCGGGCCCGCGGGATCAGCGGCTCCGGACGGCCGCCGTACAGGTCGAGCGGGTTCGGCAGGCGCAGGCGCTGGATCTCGAGCAGATCGCGGAACCCCTCGGTCACCAGCAGGCCCAGACGGGCGCCGGTGCGCTGGATCAGGGTGTTCACCGCGATCGTGGTGCCGTGCACCATCACGTCGATCGCGCGCAGGTCCACGCCGTGCTCGCGGGCCAGGCGGTCGAGCCCGTCCTCCACCGCGCGGGCGAAGTCGGGCGGGGTCGAGGCGACCTTCAGGCCCGTGACGGCGTGAGAGTCGGGGTCGTAGAGCGTGAAGTCGGTGAAGGTGCCGCCGATGTCGATGCCGAGCCAGTACCGTCCCATGGCGCCCGTCCGTCCTCCCGAGAGGCCCGCCGATCCTCCCGGGGGCGCGAGCAGCATAGCGGGGCGAGGCGGAGGCGGCAAGCGGGCCGGCCCGTCAAGCGGGACCGTCCCCCTCCAGGGCGGGCCGGCCCGTCACCTGCGTCTTGGCCCAGCCCTCGAACACCTTCACGATCGCCGCGAAGTCGCTCGGCCCATCCCCGAGCGTACTGCTCGCATTGTAGAGCTGGTGGATCAGGCTGGTCGCCGGGACCGGTACCTCGTGCATCTTCGCCATCTCGACCGCCAGCCCGAGGTCCTTCCGCGCCAGGTCCACCGTGAACCCCGGCGCGAAGTTCCGCGCGAGGATGTTCGGGAATCGCCGCTCGAAGTGGTACGAGCGGCCCGCGCTGGTGCGGAGGATCTCGAAGAGGGTCTGGCCGTCCATCCCGGCCTTCACGCCCAGCACGAACGCTTCCGCGGCGATCAGCACATTGCCCATCGACATGACGTTGTTGACCAGCTTGACGATGTTCCCGGCCCCGGACGGTCCCGCGTGGTGAATGGTCGACCCGAGCGCCGCGAGGACCTCCCGCACTTTGTCGAACGCGCTCTGCTCACCACCGACGATGAAGACGAGCGACCCGCTCTCCGCCTCCCGGAATCCTCCGCTGACCGGCGCGTCCAGATACTGAAAGCCCCTTCCGGCCGCGGCCCGGCTCACCTCCCGAGAGGTTTCCGGATCGACGGTGCTCATGTCCACGAGGATGGTCCCCGGCCTCGCCCCCTCCAGGACCCCGTCCGGCCCCAGGTACACGCTCCTGACCGTCGTGGGGGTCGGGAGGCTGGAGCACACCATCTCGCTCTTCCCGGCCAGGTCTCGGGGAGATTCGGCGAGCACCGCGCCGACGGCCTCGAAGGCCTTCATCCTCGCTCGGTCCACATCGAACACGGTGAGGGCGTGCCCGGCTCTCGCCAGCGTCCCCGCCATCCGGCTGCCCATGACGCCGAGGCCGACGAAGCCGATGCGCCTCCGATCTCCCATGTTCGCTCCTCCGCGCTCTTTCGCGCCGGTCGTTCGGCCCTCACGTCAGCAAGGGCACCATCTCGCCCGCGTCTTTCACGTCTTCGAGGGCTTCGACCATCCGCACGAACTCCTGCAGCCGGCCGGGGTCCATCCGCCTCGCGGCCAATCTCGCACAGGACATGAACCGCTCGACGCACTCGCGCAGGCTGAACGGGTTCCTCGGGTGGCCCTTCACGAACTCCTCGCAGCCGCGGTACACGCGGCCGTCCACCAACTCGATGGTGACGTCGGCGGGCGCGTACAGCATCGGCAAGGCGTCCTTCGCGGGATCGACCCGCGTGGTGACCTTGCCGGCCACCGCGAGGAGCTCGGGGTCCCGGATGGCGTCCTCCGTGAAATCGTCGAGGGACACCCGCCGCCGGACGATGGCGGCGGCGACGGTGAACGGGTAGCTGAACTGGGCCGCCCCGGGAGTGGCGGGCTCCGTCTTGGGCGCACCGCTCGCGTCGAAGCCGCACTGGACCGCCCCCATCGTCGAAGTCGCGACGGTGACCCCCCTGATCTGCTCCGGCCGGAGGTCGTGCTCCTCGACGAGCTTCAGGGTGGTGCATATCGCGTGGTGCGTATACTTGCAGGTGGGATAGGGTTTCAGGCTCGAGTTGAGGATCTCGTTTCGCTCTCCCAGCTGCCCGAGCAGCTGCGCCTCGTCGTACTCGCCGCGGAAATAGAGCCGATAGAGCCCGAACTCCCCGAGGAGCGGGTTGCGCGGGCCAACGAAGCCGGCCCGCGCCAGATCGATCGCCAGGATTCCGCCCGCGGCGGCGGTGCCGGCGGGGATCCACAAGCTCCCCGCCCCCTCCACGGTCGGCTGCACGTTGCCGCTGCACAGCGCGTAGGCCACGCCGACCGCGTCGAGCATCTCCCGCTCGGAGAGGCCGAGAAGCCTGGCTCCCATCGCGGCCACGCTGAGGGGCGCCATGGTCTCCGCCATCCAGCCGATCGCCTTGGCCTTGCCGGCTCCCATCCGCAGCCGGCAGAGCATGTCGACCCCGAGCGCCACCGCCAGCACCACATCCTTCCCGCTCACCGGCACGGCCGAATGCTCCGCGAGCGCGAGGGCGGCCGGAACGATGCACACGCCCACGTGCCCGCCGCCGACCTCGTGGGTGCCGTCCAGCTCCCGGCATCTCGCCATGACGCCGTTTGCCAGCACCGCCAGCGGGGGAGCGACCTTCCCACCGTGGACGACCACCGTGCTGCCGGCACCGCCGCCGTACCCCTTCGCGATCCGGGCGATGCCCCGCCCCGCTTCACTGGCGCTGCCGGCGAGCGCGGCGCCCATGGCATCGAGGATGGTCATCTTGACCGCCCCGACGACCTCCGCGGACAGTTCGTCGTAGCGGGCCCGCCCGAGATGGCGGACCAGCGTGTGGATGGGGTCCATCGCGTCGCCTCCAGTTCCGCAGTCTATGCGGCGAACCGCGGCATGATCTCCTCGCCCATCAGCCTCAGGTAGTGCCGCTGCGCGGCGAGATCGCCGCCGCTCACCCCGACCCAGAGCTTCCGGGCTCCGTGCTCCGCGAGCCGCTCGATGCGGGCGATCCAATCGCGCGGCGCACCGGCCAGCGCCCAGCGGTCGATCGCGTAGTCGGTCAGGCCGAGCTCGGCCATGCGCCGCGGATTGCGGCCGGCTTGCCGCACGTGATCGTACAGATCGTAGCCGTCGACGTACTCTTGGATCCGGTCCCGGAGGTGATCGGGCACGTGCTTGCCATCGAGCCCGAAGCGCATCGCGTGGTTGAGGATGGACGACACCGACGCCTTGACGTTGTCGATCGCCCGCTCCCGGTCTTCGTGCAGCGAGGTCCGGGCGGTGAACCAGACGTCGACGCCGCCCGGGTCGCGGCCGGCCGCGCGCGCACCCGCGTGCACGCGCGCGATCGTGTCGCGAACCACCTCCGGCAGGAGACCGGTCCCGGCGACCACCCCGTCCCCGATGCGCCCGCCCAGGTGGAGCATCCTCGGCCCCTCGGCACAGATGGAGATCGGCACCCGGGGGCGTGCCGCCTCCTTCGCCCACCGCACCCGCTGGGCGCGGCCCTGGTAGGTGGCCTCGCCCCGGGCCAGCAGGTCGCGCACGCACGTCACGTAGTCCTCGATGCGGGCGCGCGAAGCGGCCGGGTAGCCGATATTGAACACGGCGCTGTCGCCACTGGCGATGTCCAGGAAGGCGCGGCCGTCGGTGAGCTGGTCGATCGAGGCCAGGAACGACGCCATGATCTGTGGCTCGCGGGTGAGTGGATTGCTCGGACGCAGGCCGACCTGCGCGCGCCGCGCGGCGAGCGCCATCAGCGTCGCCCGCACATAGGCGTCGCCGCCGAGGAAGGCGGAGTCGTATGTGCCGATGGCGGCGGCCCCGTAGCCGTCGGCCATCTTCACGAGGTCCATGAACGCCTGCGCGTCCGAACCTCCGAGGAGACCGACGCTCGAGCCGAGACCGATGCCGAAGTGAATCTTCACGGTCCGCTCAGGCGCCCGCTCATTCGAACGTCAGCACCGTCCGCGCCACCTCGCCCGCCTTCATCGCGCGGAAGGCCTCGTTGAGGTCGTCGAGGTGCCCGCGACGGCTGACCATCTCGTCGAGCAGGAGGCGGCCCTGGCGGTAGAGCTCGAGGTATCGGGGGATATCGATGCGGAACCGGTTCGAGCCCATCCGGGAGGTCTGCACCCGACACTCCGGCCGGATGGCCAGCCACGGGAACTCGATCATCGCGCCGGGGGGCAGCACGCCGACGATCGTGGCCGTCCCGCGTATGGCCAGGCTCTCGATGGCCTGCCGGCACAGGGCCGCGCTGCCGACGGCCTCGAAGGCGTGATCGACGCCCGCGCCCGAGGTGAGCGCGCGCACCGCCTCGACCGCCTCGTCCCTCGCGCTGTTGACGATATGGGTGGCGCCCAGGCGCCGGGCCATCTCGAGCTTCGAGTCGAACACGTCGACCGCGACGATCTGCCGGGCGCCTCCGATCCGCGCGCCCTGCACGATGGACAACCCGACGCCGCCGCAGCCGAACACCGCGACGGTCTGGCCGGCCTCGAGCCCCGCGGTGCGGAGGGCCGCGCCCACCCCAGTCAGGACCCCGCAGCCCACGAGGGCCGCCCGATCCAGCGGGATGTCGGGATCGATCCTCACGACCGAGTTCTCGTGGAGCAGCATTCGCTCCGCATAGCTGCCGACCCCCGCGAACGCGGTGACGGCCTCGCCCAGCTGGGAGAGGCGCGGCGGCGAGGAGGCGCTCCGGGCGACCGCGCCTCCGACGCAGAGGTTGGGATGGCCGGCCAGGCACTGCGCGCAGCTGCCGCAGAATCCGGAGAGGCAGGCCACGACATGATCGCCCGGCCTGACGGTCGTCACGTCTGTGCCGACGCCCTCGACCACCCCGGCGCCCTCGTGGCCGAGCACGATCGGCCGGCCCACGTCGTGGCGAGAGGCGCCGTCGACCACGTGCAGGTCGCTGTGACACACTCCCGTCGCCACGGTGCGGACGAGCACCTCGCGGCCCGATGGCCGGTCGACCTCGATCGCCTCGATGGGCACGGGCTCGTGGACCCGGTGAAAGACCGCGCCGCGGATCTCCATGCTAGCCTCCCAAGCTCTTCACGCACGCCGCTCCCGGCGCAACGCGGCCAGCGCGGCGTCGTGGAGCAGTCCGTTGCTGGCGAAAACGGTGCTGCCGTAGATGCCGGTGGAGCCGTCGAGGTCGGTGATCCGGCCGCCCGCCTCCTCGACCACCGCCTTGATGGCCGCCACGTCCCACGCCTTCACGGTGGTGGAGAGGGCGATCTCGCCCTGTCCCTCCGCGACCCAGAGGTAGGCCGAGAAGTCGCCGAACCCGCGCTGCACCTGGGTGCGGTCGACCAGGTCGAGGAAGCCGTCCCAGTACTTGCTCCGCCGCAGGAAGTTGAGCGAGGAGTGCACCAGGAGCGCGCGATCGAGCGCGTCCACCCGCGAGACGCGGATCCGCTCGCCGTCGCGGTAGGCGCCCTGACCCCGCCAGGCGGTGTGGAGCACCCCGGTGACCGGCTGGAAGATGGCCCCCGCGGTGACCTCCCCGTCCTCCTCGAGCCCGATCATCACCGCCCACATCGGGATGCGGCGCACGTAGTTCCGCGTGCCGTCGATGGGATCGATGATGAAGCGGCGGTTGCGCGGCCCCGCCTCGCCCAGCTCCTCGCCCAGCACCCCGTGGTCCGGGCAGCGCGCGCGCAGGACGCCCACGATGGCGCGCTCCGCCTCGCGATCCGCCTCCGTCACCGGCGAGCGGTCGGCCTTCAGCGTGACCTCGATCCCGCGGCGATAGTGCTCGAGCGCAACCGCCCCGCCCGCCCGCGCCGCCTCCACCATGACCTCGAGTCTCGGATCCATGTCGGGAGCTTACCGCGTTATGCTGTGGCGCCGCCCGATCGGCCGGCCGATGGCGGTTGAGCCGCATTCCTCTCACCAGGAGAGATCCATGAGCCGACGCTTCCCGCTCCTCACCGAGGCCACCATGACCCCGCGCCAGCGCGAGAGCTACCAGGCGATCGTCTCCGGCCCGCGCAAGGGCGCCACCGGTCCCTTCAACGCCCTGCTCCGCAGCCCCGAGGTCGCGGACCGCGTGCAGAAGGTGGGCGAGTACGTCCGCTTCCAGTCCGTGATCCCGGGCCCGCTCAACGAGATGGCGATCCTGATCGCGGGGCGGTTCTGGGGCGCGCAGTTCGAGTTCTGGGCGCATCGTCGTCTCGCGCGCACCGCGGGGCTGCCGGACGCGATCATCGACGCGATCGCGGAGGGCCGACGCCCGGCCGGCATGACCGACGACCAGCGCATCGTCTACGACTTCGCGAGCGAGCTGTTCCGCGACAAGGCGGTGTCCGACACCGCGTTCCAGGCGGTGACGGGCCGCTTCGGCGAGCAGGGCGTGATCGACCTGATCGCGGCGGTCGGCTACTACTCGATCGTCTCGATGGTGCTCAACGTGGACCGCTACCCCCTGCCCGACGGAGAGGCGCCGCCGCTCGAGCCGCTCCCTTGACAGCATCACCGGCGTCTCGTACCTTCCCGGCCGACGGGGACTTACCGACCACCAGGAAGTCCCTTGCCATGATGCTCTCCGGCCCTCGAGGGAGAGGTGATGGGTGGCACCAGACGTACCCAGCCGGTTCGTGCGGCCGCCGTCGGAGGCGGAGCGCCTCGCGCTGATCGGCCTGCGCGACGCGGGCCCGGCGGCGAGCCGGGCGCGGGCGGGGGCCGTGCTGCTCTCGGCCGCGGGGGTGCCGGTGCCCGAGATCATGCGGCGCCTCCGTCTCTCCCGTCCCACCGTCACCCACTGGCTCCGGCGCTTCGAGCATGCGGGTGTGGACGGCCTCGCGGATCGGGCCCGCCCCGGACGTCCCTCGCGGATCTCTCCGGAGGCCTTGCGTCACATCGCCATGGTCGTCGGCGCCCGACCCCGGGATCTGGGCATCCAGGGGACGCGGTGGAGCCTGGCGAGGCTCAGGCGTTACCTCGTGCAGACCGGCACGGTGCCCACGCTATCGCTGGAGTTGCTGCGGATCACCCTCAAGCGGCTCGGCCTCGGCCTGACCGCCAGCCGCGCGGGGCAGATCCAGAAGGGAGTCACCACGATGATTCCGGGCGCCTTTGAGTACCACTCCCCCAGCTCGCTCGGCGAGGCCACCGCCCTGCTCGCCAATCTCGGCGACGACGCCAAGGTCCTCTCGGGAGGCCAGAGCCTGATCCCGCTCATGAAGCTGCGGCTCGCCACCCCGCACCACCTGGTCGACATCAACGGGCTGCCCGGCCTCGCCTACGTGCGCGAGGACGGCGGCGCCCTCCGCATCGGCGGCCTCACCCGCGAGGCCGACCTCGAGGAATCGGACGTGGTGCGCCGGCGTTATCCGCTCCTGCTCGACACGTGCAAGGTCATCGCGGACCCGATCGTCCGCAACATGGCCACCGTCGGCGGCAACCTCGCGCACGGCGACCCCGCCAACGACCACCCGGCGACCATGCTGGCCCTGGGCGCGGAGGTGGTGGCGGTCGGGACCGCGGGCGAGCGCCGGATCCCGATCGGGGCCTTCTTCACCGGCCCCTTCAGCACCGCGCTCCGTCCCGACGAGATCGTGACCGAGATCCGGGTGCCGGCCCCGCGCCCGGGCAGCGGCGGCGCGTACGTGAAGATGGAGCGCAAGGTGGGCGACTTCGCCACCGCCGCGGTGGCGGTGCAGCTCACGCTCGCGGACGGCGTCTGCCAGGAGATCGGCATCGGCCTCACCAACGTGGGCTCGGTGCCGATCAAGGCGGGCAAGGCCGAGGCCGCGCTGCGGGGCAAGCGGCCCGACGAGGCCGCGATCAAGCAGGCGTCCCAGCTCGCGGCGGAGGCGGCCGACCCGTCGGCCGACCTCCGGGGCTCGGTCGAGTACAAGCGGGACCTGGTGCGGGTACTGACTGGCCGTGCTCTCCGCAAGGCGATCGAGCGCGCGCAGAAAGGGGCCTGAGATGCTGGTCAAGGTCGCGGTCAACGGCGAGAAGCACGAGGCGGAGGTGGAGCCGCGCCTCCTGCTCGTCCACCTGATCCGGGAGAACCTGCGCCTCACCGGCACCCACATCGGCTGCGACACGAGCCACTGCGGGGCCTGCACCGTGCTGCTCGACGGCCGGCCGGTGAAGTCCTGCACCGTGTTCGCGGTCCAGGCCCACGGCCGCGAGATCACCACCGTGGAGGGGCTCGAGCAGGACGGCAAGCTCCATCCCCTGCAGGAAGGCTTCATGGCCGAGCACGGGCTGCAGTGCGGCTACTGCACGCCGGGGATGCTGATGACCAGCGTGGCCTTCCTCAAGAAGAACCCCAAGCCCACCGAGGACGAGATCCGCCGGGCCATCTCGGGCAATCTCTGCCGGTGCACCGGGTACGTGAACATCGTCAAGGCCATCCAGCACGCGGCGGCCACGCTCCAGGGAGGCGGATGATGGCACCCAAGACGTCACCGGAAGTCGGCGGGATGGGGCACTCGGTCAAGCGCAAGGAGGATCCCCGCTTCATCCGCGGCAGGGGCACCTACGTCGACGACGTGGTGCTGCCCGGCATGCTCTATCTCGACATCGTGCGCAGCCCCTTCGCGCACGCCAAGATCAGGAAGATCGACGCGTCCAAGGCCACCGCGATCCCGGGCGTGCTCGCGGTCATCACCGGCGAGACGCTGGCCAAGTACAACCTGCACTGGATGCCGACCCTCATGTCGGACACCCAGATGGTGCTGCCGGTCGAGAAGGTGATGTACCAGGCCCAGGAGGTGGCCGCGGTGCTCGCCACCAGCCGCTACGCGGCCGCCGACGGGGTGGCCGCGGTGGAGGTCGAGTACGAGCCGCTGCCGGTCGTCGTCGATCCGCACAAGGCGCTCGAGACGGGCGCGCCGGTGCTCCGCACCGACAAGAAGGACAAGAAGGACAACCACATCTGGCACTGGGAGTGGGGCAACAAGGCGGAGACCGACCGAGCCTTCACCGAGGCCGAGGTCACCGTGAAGCAGGACATCTACATCCCCCGCATCCACGTGGCGTCCATCGAGACCTGCGGCTGCGTGGCCCACTTCGACAAGGTCGAGGACAAGCTCACGGTGTGGATGACCACCCAGGCCCCGCACGCGATCCGCACCGTGTTCGCGCTGGTGGCCGGGCACGTGGGCCTCGAGGAGCACAAGATCCGCATCATCTCGCCCGACATCGGCGGCGGCTTCGGGGGCAAGGTCCCGGTCTATCCCGGCTACGTGATCGCGGTGGCGGCCTCGGTGCTGACCGGCAAGCCGGTCAAGTGGATCGAGGATCGGATGGAGAACCTGCAGGCGGACTCCTTCGCGCGCGACTACCACATCACGGCGGAGCTGGCGGCCAGGAAGGACGGCACCCTCACCGCCCTGCGCATCAAGACGCTGGCGGACCACGGCTACACCGACGCGGCCGCGAACCCGTCCAAGTTCCCGGCCGGGCTCTTCCACGTGTGCACCGGCTCCTACGATCTCAAGGCGGCCCACGTCGAGGTGGACGGGGCCTACACCAACAAGCCGCCCGGCGGCATCGCCTACCGCTGCTCGTTCCGGGTCACCGAGGCGGTGCACACCATCGAACGGATGACCGACCTGATGGCGCACCAGCTCGGCATGGATCCCGCCGAGTTCCGCATGAAGAACTTCGTCAAGCCGGAGCAGTTCCCCTACAAGTCCGCGCTCGGCTGGGAGTACGACAGCGGCGACTACGGGGGCGCGCTGCGCAAGGCGATGGACATGATCGGCTACGCGGACCTCCGGCGCGAGCAGGCCGAGAAGCGGGCCCGCGGCGAGCTGATGGGCATCGGCATCTCGAGCTTCACCGAGATCGTGGGCGCGGGGCCGTCCAAGCACTTCGACATCCTCGGGCTGAAGATGTTCGACAGCTGCGAGATCCGGGTGCATCCCACCGGCAAGGCCATCGCCCGCTTCGGCACCAAGTCGCAGGGCCAGG